>VOFF01000644.1_pt1 | contig 370000 bp, 333 predicted proteins | sample 5384061 | NCBI WGS metagenome assembly VOFF01 (sample SAMN12384725, study PRJNA508395) | human gut metagenome | isolation source: healthy gut E | host: Homo sapiens | reverse complement strand
ACGGGTTTAAGGTACTACAATAAATTGCCATTCGTCCTAATGTTCCCAATCCTGTAGAGTTCCACATTAAATCTCCGTCCTGTAAAATACGTTCTTCACCATACGATGATAAAGTATCTGGATCTATGAATTGGGCTTTATCTATTGAGAAACCACTCCATTGATTACACTTTTGCGCTACAACAGGGTATTTCTTTATCAGAGAGTATTTAGGTGACTTCCCTCTTTGGATATAAGAACATATATCGTTAAGTCTTACCCAACTCCAGCTATCAGGTATTTCAAATGGAATCTCGTCAGTAATATTCATTTCCGTATTTCCATTCTTCTCGAAGTACTTGTTATCGTCACCTTTAAAGATAACTGAATCTGTTAAAGCTGACTTTTTTAATTTGCCATCTTTGACAAGTTTTTCTTTCTCGGTTTTAATCTGTTCAAGCAATTCTTGGGCTGTACCTTCCTCTGCAATCTGTGGAACCAACTTGCCTTGAATAGCCTCCTGCAATATGGATTTTTTTAATAAGTATTGGATTTCGACATTTAATTGATTTTGTTCTTCTTGTACTTTTGAATACTTTTCTACCAATGGTAAGGCTTCGGACAACTTTAACGAAATACATTTTTGTTCCTTTAAAGGTGGAATAGGTATCAACAATTTTCTAATAGTCTCCATTGATAGGCTCGGTTGAGCTGTGGATTTCTTGATTGCATTTAGTCCTCTTTGTCCACAAGACTCATTAGCGCAAAAACTGCATAATCTAAAATGCTATCATCAAGTGGTTCTATTTTTTTTTGCAACATTAGGAGCTAAGTGGTTTTTTTCTTTCAGCAGGAAAAATGCAAGTGTCACCTATACCTGCAAATAAATGTCATTAACAAACATTTTTTGTTCAAAAGCACTTCTTTCTAACTGATTTGACAACATTTCAGAAATAGCTTCATTTTTTGTTTTTGATACGAACATTTTGAGCACGTACTATTGGAATTGGATTAGATGCAACGAAAAAATATTGCCTATTCGTTCCCATTCCCAGCCCTGCGGTATTTCAAACGGAATCTCCTCGTCAATGCACTTCACCTCCCCAGTAGCGAGAAACTTCTCATAATAGGAATTGTCCTCACCACGGTAAATGATTGATTCGTTTTTGTCTTTCTTGATTTTCTTTTCCTTAATTAGTTTTTCTTTGTTTCTACTCTGATGCGTTCAAGAAGCATAGATGCAGGTTCGTCATTAGGATCTTGCGGTACAAGTTTCCCCTGTATCGCCCACTGAAGTATGCTGTTTTTTTAATTGCTTTCCGTTCATTTTTTTAATCCTCTGCTTGTACTCTATATGAGAAATACTTTGAGTCTATTTTTACTCCATTTTTAAGTTTGGAATCCATCTCCTTATTCATTGTTGGGAGGAAAGAAAAATAATTCTGAATAGCAGACATAATACCTGCATTGCAACTCTTGTTTTTTACCCAATTTTGAGGAATGAAACTTTTATTATTCTGCTCGCAATTGTTTTTTTCTGCCGAAATAGCACTGTTTAAACAGTTTGCCGCAATATTAATTATGCTGTCAACAAGATTGTTTTCAGAAGCAACTTTTAAGCACTCACTCGGTGATGGTACATTTGTTTGATTGTTACATTTAGCAAAAACCATTGATATGGCAAAAAGAAGATGGTATGGAGCATAAGCCTTCATTGTTAGTAGTTCCTCTTCCAGTCCTAATGGGTTTTCCTGAGTCCATGCATCCATTATTTTTCTCATCCAAAACGATAGAGCATAAGCATCTTCAGGCAAATAGTCGTTCTTGAACAATGTATTGAAATACTTGTCAAAAATCTTAGTTTCACCATAAGATAAATTAGGTCTTTGCATGTACCAAGCTGTAAGATTCTTTCCTAAATATGATAACTCTATGCAGTACTGTTTGTCCTTGTCGGCTGGAATAATTTCACCTCTTTTGGTTGCAAAGAATCCATTAGAATATTTTGCTTCGTATGCCTTTTTGAGTTTTAATATCTGCTTACTGTTACTGCGTAAATCTCTTGCCTTTACAGCACTTTGCGTGTTTGTGTTAATGCTAATAGAATCAGCCCTGTCTCTTTGTGGAATTTCATAAAATCTGAATAGAACATAAGCATCATCACGCTTTCGTACATTCTCACTACAACTTAAAATAGTATTCAATGATTGACATCCATTTACAACATTCAATCCATAAAGTTTAAACTCACCATTGCCACATTCTTCAATTTTGTTACAAATGGCAGTGATTCCATTATGAAAAAAGAAGAAGTCACCACATTTATTCGGATCGTTTATGGTTTTCTTGATCTTTTTATTTACGGTATTGTTAATGCCTAAACTCTGTCGTACATTTTTCTGGAACAAAGACCCATCTTTAATGCCAGGGAGTTTTATACATTCTTTCAGAGGCATGGCTGCAACTATTACGCTTGTCGCCCCTAATTCTGTCGTCATATATTTACCAGCTTCAAGCTTGATAGTATGGTTTAAAGTTGGATTCGTTTGTTCAATAACACAACTATAAGCATCTTCCAAACCTTGTTTATCAACTACGGAGAATTGTGTACTATAATTCAATTCAGCATCATCTTCCTCTGATAATTTGGTTTGGAATGAATGTATATCATCCATAGCCGCATCCGTAAAGATAGATGTTGTTATTAATTCAAAACATACGCAGTAAGAGTCATCTTCTAATGCTGTTGCTATTTCTGATATTTTAGTCTTTAATTTAGAATTAGCATTTTCCTGTAATTGAGCTAAGTTACTAAACTGGCTCCAAGCAGATATAACTTCTCTCACAGGAGTTGCATCAACAGATTCACCAAGGTAGTATTTCCCTTGTACAATATATATTTTTTGCTCGTCTTCATCAATATATACGGCATCAATTTGTTTATCATTGGCTCCGTCTGTGATGGCATCTTTAGCTTGTCTTTGATCCAGAAGATGTATATTCCGCATATACCACGCAATGAAACGTTGACCATCATTTGGAAAATTATTTTTATAATAATCTTGCGTAATTTCGTTTTTTATGATTTCAAGTACATTCGCCATAATTATATTCATTTATTCGTAATCTTCGCTTTGTATTCCTAACTCACCTTTGCTCATGGCATTGGCAATATCTATTTTCAGTTCTTCGTCATAATCTTTACTGGTCAAAAAGCTATTGACGATGCGTAGCAGCAAATCTTGGTCGATGTTCGATGCTGCCACGTGATAAATGATAGATTCCAATGTACGCATACAGATACAAGCGTGCCAATAGTAATTATTTTTGTGTAAGAAGTATGCACCCAAAGTCAGTGCAATACGCTTGTTCCCATCATTGAAGAAGTGCCCGGAACAAAATCTATACATCAAATAGGTCAGTTTGTTGGCAAAGGTAGGATAGTATAATCGTTTTGCACAAAATCCAATGTAGCACGAATACCCCCTTCATCACGCACTCCTTCAAAGCCACCATCACTGGCATCAATCATTTTGCCATAGATGTTTAGGGATTCATCGTAATCTATGTAAATAATTTCCTTACTCATCCTCTGCCTGTTTTAAGCGTTTCAGTACATCTTTATTGTCCGCTAAGATACGGTCAAAATCAATAGACTGGTCACCGATGAATCGTTCAAACTCTTCAGGAGTAACAGCTTGCAGATAGTCTGCAATGTTGCCATGATACGCATCCCGGAAACTGAAGTCCCTTGAAGCCATTTTTGTTCTGGCATCATTCAGATAAGGTTTCTGCATGGGATGTTCGGCAAGTTCGTTTACAATACGCTCCACTTCGTCAATGGTAAGTTTTCTGCCACCGTTTTCCTTGAATCGTTCATTGATAGCTGCACCCACACCGTTTTCAAAAGAAGAAATAACCAATAAAACCTCTGAATACAGCGTGTGTCGAACATTGTCTTTGGAATCCAACTTCAACACTTCCCGGTATTCCTTAGCATTCTCCTTGAATACAGCCTTGTATATGAAATCTGTAATTTGAGAATATTTGTATGTGGGATGTCCGTCCACATATTGATTGATGGCAGAAGTGAGATTTTTACGATAGTTTTCCTCTGTTATTGCGGCAGGAAGGTAATGCACATCCCTGCGGTTGATATATTTTGTTCCTCCACCTGTCTTTTCATTGATGGTAGTAATCACAAAATCCAAGATAAGGCTACGGACTTTCTTGGCTTTTTCACTCTCTGTAAGTAGCATACCCATATTCAAGAAAGAGCGGAAATTAAACAGCCCAAGTTGTGTTGTTTTGCTCGCCTCATTAATAAGGTGAGCAAATTCTAACTTAAACTCTTTCAGCTGTTTACCCTTACATAAAATATATCCGTTATGCTTCAATTCATCAGAATTTGATTGCAGGTAACGATCTATTGTAGATGTGTCAACTTGATAAAAGTCGGCAACCATTTTTTTTGTAAAGCGGTATTCTCCCTCAAAGAGCATTCCTTCTATATCAAGATGTTCTTGTACTTTACTGACCGCAAAACGATTGTTAAGTACATTCTGCCGTTCTATGTTTGAGATGGTCAAATCTTTCATATCACTTCACTATTATCAGTTACACGATTTTATGTCTATGCCGAGAATTTTTTGAATCTCAGAAAGGGTTTTGTCTATTTCATGGTCGAGTGCAGCACGTTTCTCAAAATACTGTTTGAGCAGTTCTGCCGGAGGGAGTATTTCTTCTTCCTCTTTCGGGAACTTGCACTGGTCGAAGTTGCAATCCAAATCAATCAACTGTTGGGCAGTGAACACACGGCTCTTTTCTCCCACTTCATCACTGATAATTTCTTTCCTGTCTTTCCACCATTCCTGAATAGGTAGGGTATGCTCCACCTTCATTGGTTTGGTCTTTGAGAAGTGCTTGTAGTCTTCCGGCATATCCAAGCGATAGAACCATATCTCTTTAGTCTTGAATCCTTCTTCGCAGCCTTCGGCTTCTTCATTATTAAAGAAAAGAATATTGGTTGCAATAGAGGTATATGGGGAGAATATCGAGCCCGGTAAACGGATGACGGTATGCAGATTGAACTTGCGGAGTAAATTTTCTTTAAGTGCAAGTTTTGCTCCATCCGTACCAAACAAGAAACCATCTGGGATAATCACACCGCATCTACCACCAACTTTGAGGCGGTACATGATAAGGGCTATGAACAAATCCGCTGTTTCACTTGAACGGTACTGCACCGGGAAATTGCTTTTTACACTATCTTCTGTGCTACCACCATACGGAGGATTCATACCGATAACATCCACTTTATCGCTTTCCTTGAAATCAGTGATATTTGTTCCAAGCGAATCACAGTTAGCTATATTGGGAGCTTCAATATCATGGAGTAACAGATTTGTTATACTCAAAAGATAAGGTAGCGGTTTCCATTCTTGTCCCACGACTGCATTTTGCAGTTTTTCTCCATCTTCGGCAGAACTGACGCTCTTACTCATATAATTGAGAGCAGAGGTAAGGGAAGCCGCCTGTACCACTGGTGAAGTCACCAAAGGTCTCGCCCAATTTCGGGTCAAGCATCATCACGATAAAGTCTGTCAAAGCACGTGGAGTATAGAACTCACCTGCATTGCCTGCTGATTGCAAGTCTTTCAAGATTCCCTCATAAATATCTCCAAATGTGTGGCGGTCATCAGCATCGTCAAATTCGATTTCATTTACGATGTTGACCACTTGACGCAAAAGCGTTCCATTCTTCATATACTGGTTTAAGTCAGCAAATGTTTCTAGAACAATGCTTTTGGCTCTTGGTGTATTGGCGTCTATCGGAAGATTCTTTAAAGTAGGGAACAGTTTTTCATTGACAAAAGAGAGCAATGCTTCTCCTGTTAATGCTTCACCGTCTTTTTCATCTACTGCCCATTTACGCCAACGCAAATCTTCGGGGATGATAGACTTGTAGTTTTCATCTTTGTATTCCCAAGTTTCTTCCTGAGTGTCATAGACTTTCAAGAAAAACATCCAAGTCATTTGTTCAATTCTCTGTGCGTCACCATTGATACCAGCGTCTTGGCGCATTATATTTTGGATTCGCTTTATGATGTTGTTTACTGCCATTTTTAAGCTGATTTATAAATTTGATATTCTAGTTCTCTGATGGCTTGCTCAAAAGCAACCTTACCGCCAAATAACTTTATGATTTTTGTTGGTTTTCCTATGCTGTTGAAGGGCGGTATCTCCAAAATGTTTGCCTTTTCAAAGTCGAGAATACCATTCTCTGCATATTTGTCAAGAAGAGCCTCCAATACTTCACGGGCTTTACCTTCGTACTTCCCGAAGTAGTTGCGCTTCTTTACATTGTTTGCTCTCTTTTACTTGTTAATGGCGGTTGGTCAAACGCAACGTGGCATATCACATCAAAGATGTCGGCATCCTTCAATGCCGGATTAGCTTCACGTACAGCATCTATCAGAATAGCATATTCCTTCAATTCATCCATAATGGCCTGTTTGCGTTCTGCCTCCGTCCACGTTTGGATAAAATCATCCAAAGTTTGGTAATGGCGTAATAATTGCTTTTTAGCAAACGACTGAACACTTTCCGTTCTCATCGTCTTGCCATCTTCTCCTAACACTGAAACGATTTCATGGGCAATGCGAATATTCTTACCGCTGATAAGATATTTCTCACGAGGCTCAGATACTATTGGAATTTCTGGAGCATCTATGATTTTGTAAGGCTTGGGCTTTTTCCCTCCTCCTTTTGGTGGTTCCGGGTCGCCATCAAATGCTGGATCTTTGAATTTTGCGGTAGCATTGCGGAAATCAAGGATTTCCAAATGCCATTTGCCCTTGTCTTTTCTAAGTCGTGTACCTCGTCCAATGATTTGCTTAAATTCAGTCATAGAACCAATTTCTTTGTCTATGACGATTAAACCACAAGTTTTGCAGTCCACTCCTGTAGATAAAAGTTCAGATGTGGTAACAATTACAGGATAAGGCTCATCTACACTAATGAAATTGTCCAGTTGTTTCTTACCTTCTTTATCCTCGCCAACAATACGTGTAACATAGTAAGGCGACTTTTTACATAAATCGCTATTCATATTGATAAGCAGCGTCCGCATTTCGGCAGCTTCCTCAATATCAGAACAGAATACGATTGTCTTTGTCATACGACCAATGTCATGTAACATTTGGGTTATCCTATGTGCTACTACTTTACGCCTTAACTTGATGGCAAGATCACGACCTATATTCTGTCTTTGATATAGTTTCTGTTCAATCTCCTTGCCTAATAAATCTATTTCACCTTCTTCTGGAGTCCATCCTTGTAAATCAATATTAATAAAGTCTGCTGTAACTCTGTATGGAGCTAAGAAACCATCTTGAATGCCTTGAAGAAGTGAATAGGTATATACTGGTTCACCGAAATAATCCAAGTTGTTTGCTCCTTCGTCAGCTTTCGGTGTGGCTGTCATACCAATTTGGGTAGCCGCACTAAAATATTCCAATACCTTGCGCCATGCGGAATCGTCTTTTGCACTTCCTCTATGACACTCATCGACAATAATTAAATCAAAGAAATTTGGCTGCACCTCCAAGAATGGGTCTGGTTTACCCTCTTTCCCGACTAATTGGTGGTATAAAGCCATATACACCTCAAACGCAGAATTAATCTTAGCTTCTCCTTCTTTAGGTGAGATTATTTTAGTTATTATACCCTGCTTCTTGAAAGGTTTGAAGTCCTGAACCATTGTTTGGTCTATAAGAACATTGCGGTCTGCAAGATAAAGTATCTTTTTCTTTGCTTTACTCTTATGAAGTTTATGGATAATCTGGAATGCAGTAAAAGTCTTACCAGTACCAGTTGCCATTACTACAAGGACACGTTGTAGTCCTCTTGCGATAGCTTCTACTGTACGGTCAACTGCTATACGTTGATAATATCTTGGTTCATGGCTATGAGCATCATAGTAGAAAGGTGTTTCTATTATATTGAGCTCCTCCGATGTGTAGCTTTTGGATTCAAGATAACGGTTATATAGTTCTTCCTCTGTCGGAAAGTCCTCTAACTTAATTTCTGTTTCTTTCCCCGTGATAAAGTCATGTTCCAAGAACGCATCGCCATTACTGGAGTAGGCAAATTTAAGGTCAAGGATTTGGGCATAATCCATAGCTTGTTGAATGCCCCCCCCAACCGCATGTTTATTATCTTTAGCTTCAACTACCGCAATGGGCTTACCTTTATGATATAATAGGTAATCCGCTTTTTTGCCCTCCGCTACTGAATGTTGATTGCCAATAACAAGTACTCGACCATCTGTAAAATAGTACTCTTCACGCATATTTACACTTACAGCCCAACCTTTTCGTTGGAGCGCAGGAGTAATGAACAGAGTGCGTATCTCTTGTTCTTTGAGTTCTTTCTTGTTTACTTCCATGACAATAAATCAGTTATGATTACTGCTGACAATTAGGTCTTTCACGTCAATATTAAGAACATTGGCTATATCATTAAGCGTTTTAAGGTCTGGCTGAACCGAATTGCTGCACCATTTACTTACAGTACAGTTGGACTTCCCAATTTGCTCTGCAAGCCATTTTCCTGTTTTCTGTTGCTCTGCAAGTACCACTTTTAATCTGTTTAAATTAGCCATGAGGTAAAATGTTTTAATCACAGAGCAAAATTATATAATTTATCCGACATCAGCACTACTTCCTATAATAATTATTATCAGGAAGTGGAAAAGAGGCTCAAACAATGTATTTTGATAAGATATTCTCATCAATTTCAATCTTGTGCCGTCCTGTGGTTGTACGCAGATTCTTCCTAATAGTATCAAATGTTGAATTAGTAAACCACTCTGCGAATGTCACCATTACGAATGATGTAGTCATATCTCCACCTATATTATATTGAAAAGCGATATTCCAAGCAAAGTTCTTCAACGAGATTTGAGTGAGGGAGGTACGCTTCTTGATATGAATTTCGGTTGCAGAAAGCACTTGACGGTTAGCTGCAAAATAGCGGACAGATTCGCATATTTGGTAAATCTCTGTTTCCTCCAAATCAAAACGCTTAAATATATCTCGTGTGTATCTTAGGATAGCATTCAACTTTTCATCTTCTTCTCGTTCTTTTTGCCATTGGTATTGTTGCTGCTCACGTTGGTATTCATAATGAAATAGCTCCATTCGCTTCTTCTGGACTTCTTTACAGTTTGAGGTAGGTGAATATGCTAAAGGCTGTATCTTTTTACTCACACACTTTTTGATAGATATTAGAAGTGATGGAGGAATTGCATCAACAATATACCTTGCTGAGATACAGCAAAGATGGTATAGTAGTTTTTGTATGACATATCCGATGACCATAACTAATGGAATCAAACTCATTCGTATTCCAAGCATATTGCATACTTGAAACGCTACCATCGAAGCTAATAGCACCATAGTAACCTCGATTATCAGAGAGTGAAGTATATATTGTTTTGCTTCATACCTATTGTTGTTTATTTCGCAATGCAAAGATACAACACATTTTCATAGAAAACGAAAGATAAAAATAGGTACAATTTTGCAAATCAATGGTTTATGAAAAGAAAATCCAAACAAATGCAAATATCCAAGGCGAAATGAAAGCATCTGCAAACAAAAGAAAATACTTAAATAAAGTTAAAGTTATATTATGCGTTTATTGAGCATACAAAACACCCCATAAGATTATGCTTTGGTTATAAAATAGCCATATTTGTACCAAGCATAATGTAATAAACTGATATACAATTGTGATTATATTTGAGGAAGTCAAATGATTCCGATAAGGATACAGATAATAAACAATAAGCAAAGAGGTTGTGTCAAAACGTTGGCACAACCTCTTTTATATTTTAAGTTCTGCTATATTATCTTTTGGCTATGCTGCTTTTTCCTCATGCATTTGGCAGCAAGTTGCTATATTCCAATTATATCGGGTTATAAATAGTCCCATAAACATATATTTGCCAACTGTAATGAGCCCTTTTCTTTCTTTATCAGTTTAGCACACATTTTTTTGATATTAAAGGCTATAGCAAAGAAAGCAAAGTCCATTGTAACCTTGTCTTCTCCCACATGCCGGAATCTTCTGTATGCCATGTTGTATTTTATTTGTCCAAACACAGCCTCTGGTTCTATACACCTCCTGCCTCTATGCTTGATACCTTCTTCTGAGAGCAACCTTTCCCGTGCCTGCCGTTTGTATTGATTTAACCGGTGGTTGACTTCTATAATACGGTTCCCCCGAGCTTTAAAACAACTGCCACGCAAAGGGCAACCTTCGCATCTTTTTGCTTTATACCGGGCACTTTCGGTGATGTATCCGCTCGCTGTCTTGTCACGTTTGGTTCCTATACGGTTCATGTGCTGTCCCATAGGACAAACGTAATAATCCTCCCCTCATTGTAATGGAGACTTTCGGCATGGAACGGGTTGGGAGTATAACGGGGACGCTGTTCTTTATGGAAGTAATTGTACTTGATGAAGGCTTCTATCCCATTCTCCTGCATGAACCGGTAATTTTCTTCCGAACCGTAACCGGAGTCTGCCACGCAGATATTCGGTAAACGGTTATAGAGGTACTGGAAAGAGTGGAAAAAAAAAGGTATGACGGTCAGTGTATCGGTAGGGTTGGGAAACAGACGGAAGTCTGTGATAAATTGGTTTTCAGTACCTATTTGCAGATTATATCCGGGTTTGGTCTGCCCGTTCTTCATGGCATCTTCTTTCATGCGCATGAATGTGGCACCAGGATCGGTCTTGGAATAGGAGTTACGTTCTCCAAGGGTATCAAGGTGATTGTCATATTCTATCAGCTTGTCACGATACCCTTCAAGTTCCCTGACCTGCTTCTTCTTTTTTTGCGCAGGGCTTTCTTTTTTCTTCCTTATCCTTTGTTGCAGGCTGGCGTTCCAGGGCTTCTTTAAGTTCATCCACTATGTCAGAGAGCCTGCAGGAAGTAAACTCCACGGATGTGTCTTTTTAGAGTTCTCCTGTGCAATGGCTTCATCCACCTGCTCCAAGAGAATACGGATTTTATCCATTAGTCTCGTACGGTTCCGTTCGACTGTCTTGCGCCAGACAAAAAGTATATTTGTTGGCTTTGGATTCAATCTTGGTGCCGTCGATATACTCCACATCAAGGCTGATGAAACCTTTATCGGCAAGGACAAGAACCAACTGGGTAAATACATTATTTATTTCCTCCTCTCCTTTACACGGTTACGAAAACGGTTGATCGTGATAAAATCCGGATGCTCATTACCGGCAAGCCAAATATAATGAATGTCACGAAGGAGGTGCTTCTCTATTTTACGGCAAGAATAGATATTATTCATGTAGGCGTAGATTATTTCCTTATAAAGCTTCTTGAAACTCTCAAGATTGAGGTTGTCAATAACAGCATTCACGATGCGGACCGGGTCGGTCGCAGCTATGTTTTCATCAATTCTTTGTGGAAAAAGAACGGTTTGGTTGGGAATGTAAGGACGAAAATGTAACTTTGCCATAACGAAAAACTTTATGCCTAAAGATACGAAAACTTTGGGTAATAACAAAGCCCGGGCTTGAGAAAGTCTGGGCTTTGCGCATAAAAAAAGGCTGTGTCAGCGTTTTGACACAACCTCTTTCTTATTATCCGCATGGTTTTCCTTATTTGTTTGGATTGAGGATTATGTATCTTAGGTTATAATGAAAGTAGTAAGTCTGCTAATAAGACGGCTGTTTCCGGTTCATCTTTTGGGGAGTCTTTAGATTTCCATGCTACAATAAATCGGACATACGCAGCTCTCACTTTATAACCCTTTTTTCCCCACTCACACATTGTGGCTTGCATATTCTGTGATAATTTTGCTACCGCTTTATTGGTTGAGGCTGTATATAAAACAGAGTCCTTGTAAATCAGAGAATCTCCGCTTCTTAATGCTAATATCTCTTGTTTGCGTCCTTTAAAAAATTTCAGAAAGACATCTTTGTGGGAGAGTTGCAGAACTATTTCTTCGGGCATCGCATATTCTTTTCGGTCGATACAATGTCTGTCAGCGCTTATATGATTGAAGCAGTTGCCATTCGTATGTATAAACAGTTGATTTTTAGCACGGGTCATTCCTACATAGTATCGACGCATAAGATGGTCGTCTTTTGAGTAATTATCGGATATGAGCATATACACATTATCGAATTCTCTTCCTTTGGCTTTATGGATGGTTGATACTACAACATCTGTCCCCGAAATGTCACAGAAATCTTCTACTGATGACTCAAATACAAATTCTTTGAAGTCACTATGGTATTTTACTTTATTGGTTTGCTCAAATAGTTCTATGCAACGCTTTACATATGTCAAGCTTTTACTTTTTTCATAAGTGGTGTAGGTTACATGCTTCGCTTTTTCCCATAACTCTTCCGGAATTAAAGGAGTTTTTATCCGTTTCTCTATATATCTCAAAAAATATCTCATCTCGGCCATATTCCAGAAAAGGAAGCCATCCATGGATTGTATCAATTTGCTGTTTATGGCATGCTTTCGCAAAAGAGCCGTTAAAATGACTGCTTCTTCGTTTGTTTGGGTAAGCACACATGAGGTCCCGCTTCCTCGTTGATGAAGCAGTTCTTCAACCAGTGGCTGATACATATACTTTGATTGATGATATGTTACTCCAACCCATCCGTTCTCTTTTCGCATTGAAATGATTGGGGTGCTTTTCATTCTTTTGCCTATATTCTTAGCGAATTCATTGGCAAAATTTACCAAATGATGTGTGCTGCGATAATTTTCAGTCATCTCAATGAACTTACTTTCAGGATTTTGTGTCAGTCGATACATATATTGGGAATTCGAACCGCGGAATTCATAAATGTTTTGGTCATCGTCGCCCACTGCTATAACACGCATCTCTTCATTATTGGCTATCAAGGCATTCACAAGGTCGTATTCTTCTTTTCCCATGTCCTGAGCCTCGTCTATGACAAGTACTGTCTTACCGATCTTGGTTGGTTCCACTTCCCCTTGATTAATCATTTTGGCAGCTTTCGAGACGATGTCTTTGGCATCCTCAAGGTTTCCTATTCTTCCCAAAAGGTCAAAACAATAGGAATGAAATGTTTTTATCTCAATAAAATGGGCAGCATTTCCTATCAGCTCCATAAGCCTCTGTTTGAATTCCGTGGCAGCCGCTCTTGAAAATGTCAGCATTAGGAGCTGTTCATGCTTTACATCTTCAAGTAATAGGAGTGATGCAAGTTTATGGACCAGTACGCGTGTTTTTCCACTGCCGGGACCTGCTGCAACAACGATGCAGCGCGATTCCTTGTCGGAAATAATTTCCATTTGACGTTTGGATAGTTGACCGAACAATTGCTTGTATTTCTGAGGAGTCAGGTTGCGCTGTATTTCACTTACTCTTTCTCCTTTAAAATATTTTGCGACAAACTTTTTGTAGTCCATCTGGAAGTAGTCTTGGACATATTGCAATGCTGCATTATAATCCTTTACCATCAAATTGGCGTATTCCCCTACAATATGTACTTGCTGGATTTTTTGCTTGTAGAATTCGTTAAGCATCCGGTAGTCGTCTTGTTTATATCTTGATTTGTTATCCTTTATTCTTTGAATATTCATAGCATTATAAAGAATAAGGAAACCGCCTTCAAGCTTTAATGCTCCGATTTTTGATAGATAAAGAAGGGCTTCTTCCACATCTTCCAACTGTAGTTTGTCGGGTTCGCTGAAAAGAGATTGGGGATTTGACTTTATTTGATTTAGAAGTTCTACTACGGAAAATTGGACCGTTTTGTTTTGTGAGCATTCTTTTTCCGTATCGGCAACTAACTTGTATAGCCATTCTATGGTGAAACGGCTTATTTCCAGTCGTTTTTCAAACTGTTTGATGGTTGAATCGAAATCTGTCTGGCGACTGATTGTTATATTATGGGAAGCGTCTTCTTCTTTTTTGACGTATCCTTTGACACAGAGAAAATAGAGCAATGTCCGAATATCCTTTTCTTTGGATGTATTGATTCCGCTGTTTGTGGCATTATCATTTAGTTGCTTATATGATGTTTGTAAAGATTCGTCAGGAATGTGGTTAAGAATATATCGTTCGAGTTTTGCAAAGCGTTCGAGGAGAACCTGCGATTTTCGTTCCGAGTCTCCGGTATCCTGTAGATAAGCGGATATGTCTTTGCTATCTGCCAATATGCCTTCTTGACGCATGCGCTCTACAACAGATATTATTTCTTTTTTACTGATTCCTAATATATCTGCCAGATAATCAATTCGTGATTCAGCCTCTGAGTCTTGAGCTTTGGTAATATATTTCTGTGAAATCAGTGATTTGATGATTCGAACGGCCTTTTCTATTTCATCACTGCCAAATAACAATGATGCCGATATGCGCATTCTTGCTTCATCTATATTTTTTACAGTGATACCCGTAGCATACACATGGGGTACGTTATTTCCTCTTATCAGGTATCCGCTTTGTTCCAAAGTAGCCAATGCCGTCCGAACACGGGTTTCAATATCGGATACGGAGTCGTCCCAACCTGCCTGCCGTGCTATTTCCAATGCAGAACAATTGACTCTCATACGTTGTCTGGTAAGGTCCTTTATGGCCTTCCATACTTGTTGTATTTCGCTGATACTTAATTTGGTTTGATTCAACAGTATAAAATGCTTGTCCAAGTCATTGTCGCTGTAAAGTACATAACAACGTGCACTGAGTTTAGGATCGCGACCGGCTCTTCCTGCTTCCTGGACATAGTTTTCCAGTGAATCGGATATGTCATAATGTACTACAAGGCCGACATCTTTTTTATCGACTCCCATACCGAAGGCTGATGTTGCTACAATGATGCGTACTTGGTCATTCATAAATGCATCTTGGTTGGCAATCTTTTCTTCTGACTCCATCTTACCGTTGAAAGGTAATGCTTTATAACCGTCACGAGTTAGTTTTACAGCAAGTTCTTTAGTACGTTTAGTGCGCGATACGTAAACAATGGTAGGGCTATCGGACTCAGCTATAAGTCTTCTTAATTTTAAATATTTATCATCATCAGTTTCAGCGTGTATGACAGAATAGCGAAGGTTTGTTCTTGAGGCTGTTGATGCATACAATTCCAGATTTAAATTTAATGTCTGTTTGAAATAATCGCGAATGTCTTGCACAACTTTCTGTTTTGCCGTGGCAGTGAAACAAGACACAGGTATTGGTTCTTTGCATCCTTTTTTCTGTTGATATTTTCTGATGAATTTCCCTATATAAAGGTAGTCGACTCTAAAATCCTGTCCCCATGAAGAGAAACAATGCGCTTCATCTATCACAAATCTTACTACATGGCGCGCCATCAGAATTTTCTCAATGGTTTTTGAACGAAGCATTTCGGGGGCTATATATAAGAGGGAAGCCTCCCCATTTTGTACTCTTTGTATTGATAGTGCCCGTGTAATAGGGTCTAATAGGCCATTAATGGTTACAGCATCAGTAATTCCCCGGTCGGCAAGATTATCTACCTGGTCTTTCATCAGTGACTGCAATGGTGAGATAACGACCGTAAGACCATGTACCGAATGACCGGACATGAGTGCCGGTAGCTGAAAAGTCAGCGATTTTCCACCGCCGGTAGGGAATATTGCCAGTAACGATTTGCCTTTTACCGCTGCTTGAACGGCTTGTTCTTGAAGAGCCTCACCCTCATAGGTGCGGAATTGTTCGTATCCAAAAAATATTTAAGTTATGTAGTACATCCAGTTGGGTGTTGCAGTAAACACAACCTTCGTTGCATCTGTTGTGTCGTAGAAGTTTTATAACAAATTCCACTCTGGGATAATTGTAAAGTACCCATCCCGGAGTAATGGAATGATGGTCGATTGTGTCAATCAGGGCTAATGCGTATGCCAGTTCGCACGGATATTGTTTGATAAGCATGTCAAGCTCTGCATGCTGGCATATTTTATTCACATAGAGGTTGCTAATCAGTTCGGATATTCCTTTGTTGGCATACACAGCACCTACCATGCTGAGAAAACCTTCGAACTCTTTCCTATCCTTTAATAAAGATGCAAATAACCGGCGCTTTGCATCCGGTAACGAATGCCAGCGTGCTATCTCGTCCAATAGCAGTGCTTTTGCTTTTTCGCAATCATTTACCGGATTATTCATCTGATCACTTATCAGTTTGTCATCTTTCACAAGTTTATGGTAAGGACGTTCCGGAAACAGCAAAGGAGATAAATAAAGCGTGTCGACCAAAATCCATTGGCATGTTTTATCTGTGAATAGATATTTGGCATCATGGTGAATGATGTTATGTCCGCATATATAATCCGTGCCGCTGAGAAATTCAAATAACTCCTTTTTTGAAGCTTTGTGGTATGTTGCACCATCATGGCGGAGTGCTCCGATATCATGGATTTTATGATTTTTCAAGCCGACTTCGACATCTACTATGGCATATCTGATGTTTATGAGTCTACTCCATATTGGCATATCTCAACTTATCTTTTCTTCAAAACACTGTTAACAACTCTGACAGAAGAAACCAGCTTATTGGTAGAAGTAAATACATCTACATTCCACACATGAGATGAGCGTCCTTTATGCACGATAGTCGCTACCGCACGTACGGTATCTCCTTCGTGTGCGGACGAAATATGGTTTCCGCTGACTTGCATGCCTACCACAATTTCATCGGGCTGGCAGGTTATCATAGAGCCGAGTCCGGCAACGGTTTCGGCAAGCGCAAGAGTTGCACCGCCGTGTAGAATGCCAAAGGGCTGGCGGGTACGGTGGTCTACGGGCATGGTTGCTTCTATGCGTTCTTCCGAGGCATAGGTGTATTGGATACCCAAGTTGCCCATTAATGCATGGCGTGCCCGCTCGTTTAGCAGGTCAAGAGGTATTTCAGCAGCATGCACTTCAGCCAGAATCAATTTTTCTACAGATTGGGCAACACCGTCTTCTTCATTGGAAGCTGTTACATAGTCGGCACAAACTTTTACGGAGTCTTGCGCATGCCCCATGGCTATGCCCAGACCGGCAACTTGGAGCATATTGACATCGCATACGCCGTCTCCAATGGCGATTACTTCCTCACGGGCGATGTTCAAATATGACAATAGGACGCCTAAGGTGTTTGCTTTATCAATTCCGCAGGGCACGACTTCCAGAAAGTAAGGCTCCGAGCAAAAAACATCCAGCGTTCCGTCCAAGCGTTTTTTCCAATGCTCTTCCAAATCTTTCAATGCTTCTTCATCATTACTGACTAATATGCATTTGCATGGTGCAAAATCTATTGCTGTGGAAAATTCTTCTTCCTGAATGATTTTCAGATTATTCAGATTGGCTTCGGCACGGACATGTTCATTATCGGAACTATCTGTTAGTATGGTATCATCATGGTAAGTAAATATGGCAAAATTATTTTTGCGTGCTTTTTTCTCCAAATAAGGTAGCATTTCCGGATTGATTCGCCGTTCAAACAGAATTTCCCCATTTTGCGCATTGATTATCTGGCCACCGTTATAGGAGATGATGAAGCCCCCATAGTTGCCTAATTCAAGAGTTTTGGCTAATGGCATAAGGCCGTATGTAGGTCTTCCGGAAGCCAATGCGACACGTATACCCATTTGCTGCACTTTAAGTAAGGAAGCAAGAGTCCGTTTACTGATTTCCTTGGCATCGTTGAGAAGTGTCCCGTCTACGTCAAGAACTAATAATTTGTATTTCATGGCAGCTTGGTTTTGGTTATGCTAACAAAGTTAATAAAATGGCGGTTAAAACAACCGATTTTAAATTATTTTGACGAAACTGATTATAATAGCTTTTGTAACCTGAATTCTTTTAGGAGACATGCCGGTGTTCTTTGAAAAAACGGCTCAGATAAGATTGGTCGGCAAAGTTCAGCAGTTCGGCAATTTCGGTAACAGATAAGCACGGTTCGTTTAAAAGAACTTTGGCCTCCGCTATCAGTTGCTCATCTATCAGTTGTTTAGGCGTTTTTCCATTCATGTATTGAGTGGTGATTTCGTATAGGTAACGAGGAGTTATGCAGAGCTGTTCCGTATAAAACGGAACTTGATGTTCGCAAGTACTGTGTTCGCGTATCAGTTGCATGAACTGGTGGCAGAGCATCTGTTTTCTGCTATATTGCTTATTGGCAGCCAGTTTTTCCGGAATAGTATTGAAAAGCCACATTAATATGCTTTGAAGGAAATTAAGTTCTTGTTGTTTTCTGAACAGGAGTGTGTTGTTGTTCTTGAAAAGCATTTGGGCAACGTCCATCCATAATACAATTTCCCGCCACGTATTCTGACTCCTTTCATCTGCCGTGTGATGATAATGCGGGTGTTCATGTACGTAATTGAAGTAGGGGGTATCAATCGGTAGTATTGCTTTTAGGAAAACGTCTTTGGGAAATAGAAGTATCCGTACTTTAAAATCGGCAGAGGCCTGTATTATCTGGATGAGGCTGCCTGTAAGGAAAATTAATTCGGTTTGTTCATCAAAAGCATATTGTTGCACTCCTGTCGAAATAATGCTTTTACCCTGTATGCAGATTAAGTATATGCCACATTTAAAACGGTATGGACGTAGTTTCAGATACGACAAGTCGGTTTCTTCATATCTGATATGGGAAGTGTCTGGAGATATTTGTTCGTACATGTGAATAAAGTTCTGTTTTACGCAACAAATATAGATATATTCAATGATAATACTGTATATTGTTCCGAAAATGAAATGTTTTGTACAAGATAAGCCATAGGCTGTTTGGAAAATATGGGATAATTTTGCCGCCGATTTTAAAAGAGGGAAAGATAATGACAGGTAAACAAAATTCAAAAGGTTTCATATTGGTGTTTTTGGGGATGTTGAGCGCTTTTGGTCCATTTGTTATGGACATGTATCTTCCTACTTTACCGGCAATGTCGGATTTCTTCCAAACTACATCTTCAAAAGTACAGTTGGGGCTTACTACGAGTATGGTGGGGCTGGCGATAGGACAATTGGTTTTTGGTCCGTTAAGTGATAAGTACGGTCGCCGTTCTCCCTTGTTGGTAGCTATGGGTCTATTTCTGATTTCTACTGTAGGCTGTATCTTCTCCCGGGACATATCACAGTTTGTGTTGTGGCGTTTTGTGCAGGGAGTTGCCGGAGCGGGAGGAGTTGTGATATCCCGTTCTATTGCTGCCGATAAATATTCTGCTCATGAGCTTGCTGGCATGTTGGCTACTATTGGCGCTGTCAATGGAATAGCTACGGTAGTTGCTCCGATAGGCGGTGGGGCATTGGCTGACTTTGGAGGTTGGCATGGCATTTTCTGGTTTTTGTTTGCATTGGGCGTTCTTCTGGTTATCGGAAGTGTACGTTTTAAGGAGTCTCTGCCAATTGGACAAAGGCAAAATATAAGATGTGTAGATATGTATCACCGTTTCGGTGCCGTATTACGTAACCGCCAATATGTGCGTTACATTTTACAATACGGTTTTACAATGGGTGTTCTGTTCACCAATATTGCTTCCGCTCCTTTTATTATGCAACAACATTATGGTCTTTCACCCATGCTGTTCAGTGTTTGCTTCGGGGTTAATGCGGTTGCAATGGTAATATCTTCAGCATTGTCTGTGCGTTGTTCTACCATGGAACATGCCTTACATATAGGAAATCATGGGATGTTGTTTATTTCCGTACTACTTTCCGTTGCATTCTTTCTGAATTGTAATTTCTGGGTTTATGAAGTGTTGGTCTTTTGTTTGCTTTCAATGGTAGGAATGGCTTTTACTGCTTCCAACACTTTGGCTATGGACTGTGAACGTAGGAATGCCGGAGTAGCTTCGGCTCTTTTAGGGGCAATAGGTTTTGCATTTGGAGGTATCGTGTCACCTTTGGTCGGGATGGGAGATATCAGAAGTTCTGCCGGATTTCTGTTCTTTATGGGAGCATTATGTTCTTGTATATGTGCCCGTTTTTCCTTTCATCGGTTACCTTCTCGCAGAAAGGGGGTAAGTTATGCTTCTTATAAAATAATGAATGTTTTTTTGAAGAAACTGTTGTAAGATTTATAGACTTATTATATATATTCCTATCTTTGCCGGCGTTTTGTTCTGCACTCTTGTTCAGGAGGAGGATGAAAAGGGAATCGGGTGAAAGTCCCGGACAGTCCCGCTGCTGTAAGTTCCGTAAAAGATGTATTAATACTTATGCCACTGTTCTTGAAGAATGGGAAGGTGATACATCAGGAATAAGTCAGAAGACCTGCAAAACGAAGTCAAAAAATTGTCCGTTCGAGGAAAGCGGACAGTGTGTAAGTGGTTTTAAGATAATCTTTGCTTACTTTGTATGGCGAGAAGTAAAGTACGGATAGTCTGTGCTATCGGTTTTTTGTGTGCAGTTTCCCTTTCTGCACAAGAAGTGGTCAGGGATACAATTACAGGAAAAGTGCACCAAATAGAGAAGGTGACAGTGACAGCCCGTAGATTACCTAATAAAGTAACTTCATCAGTTCCCATCCAAACTTTGTCGCAACAGGATATTAGCCAATTGGGCATACAGAATATGGCAGATGCCGTACGGCGTTTTGCCGGTGCTAATGTAAAGGACTATGGAGGAATAGGTGGGTTGAAAACCGTTTCCGTCCGTAATATGGGAGCGGCACATACGGCTGTCAGTTATGATGGGGTTGTTGTGAGCAACTGCCAGGCGGGACAAATAGATATTGGTCGTTTTTCGTTGGATAATGTCTCTGTGCTTTCCCTGAATATCGGGCAACCGGAAGACTTGTTGCAATCGGCACGTATGTATGCATCGGCAGGGGTGTTGAGTATTGAAACGGAAAAACCGCATTTTGAAAATGAACGCAATTCCGCATTTCGGGTGCAGATGAGAGGCGGTTCTTTTGGCTACGTCAGTCCTTCAATCCGGTGGTGGCAGAAAGCAGGTAGCCGTACTTCCTTTTCGTTGAATGGAAATTATATGCGGGCTGATGGTAATTATCCATTCACGTTAGTGAACGGAAAATATGTGACGGAAGAAAAGCGTAATAATTCGGCAATCTATACTTATCAGATAGAGCCTACCTTATTTCATACTTTCAAAGATAGTAGTAATTTGGAATTGAAGGCCTATTACTTTTATTCAAAGCGGGGGTTGCCCGGTTCGGTGACACTTTATAATCCTATTTCAGATGAAACTCTTTGGGATGAGAATGTTTTTATACAAACTCGTTACAAGAAGGATTTTTCACAGAAATGGTCTTTACAGGCACAAGCCAAATATAATCATGGATGGAATAAATACGAAGATAAAGGCAATGAGTATGCAGACGGGTTGTACCGGGCTGTGCATCGGCAGGATGAATATTATTTGTCGGCAACTGCATTATATCGTCCATGGAATGTTTTGTCTTTATCTTTGGCGCAAGACGGAATTATCAATAAATTGCGCAGTAATTTACCGGACTGTTCTTTTCCTATAAGATATACTTCTTTGACAGCTTTTAACGCTCGTTATCGGCAGGGTAGGATAACAGCTACCGGTTCGTTGGTCTATACCAATGTAACCGAACATGTGAAAATAGGTGATGCACCTGCTGACTTTCAACGTCTGGCTCCTTCTTTTACGGTTAGTTTACAGCCCTGGCAAGAACAATTGCTCTTTTTGCGGTTAATGTATAAAAGTACTTTCCGTATGCCTACATTCAATGACCTGTATTATTATCGGCTGGGCAACAGAAGTCTGCGTCCGGAAAAGGCTAATGAGTATAATATGGGCATAACATGGAGCAGGTCCTTTTCTTCTTTTTTAAATTATCTATCAGTCACTGTTGACGGTTATTATAATGATGTGACTGATAAGATCGTTGCATTCCCTACCACCTATGCCTGGAAGATGGCTAATTATGGAAAAGTTCATGTTACGGGAATGGATGCTACATTGGCGGCGGCAGCTTCATTAGGTAAATATGGTGCTTGTTGTGTCGGGTGGGTATACTTGGCAGAAAGCTATAGACTTGACCGATGCCACTTCTAAAAGTTATAAAGATCAGCTGCCTTACACCCCTAAGCATAGCGGGAATGTATCTGCAGTTTTGGAAATGCCGTGGGTTAATGTGGGGTATTCCATTGTAGGGGTAAGCGAGCGGTATAGTATGTCACAGAATATACCTGAGAATAGAATTGACGGATACATGGAGCATACGGTCAGTCTTTCCAGAAACTTCTCTTTTCGGCATTGTAAATTGCGTTTGCAGGCCGAAATCATTAATCTGACAGATACACAGTATGATGTGATAAAATATTATCCTATGCCGGGACGCTCTTGGCGACTGACGGGAACAATTGAATTTTAACCAATTAAATAAGTAAGAATTATGAAAGTAAGAAGTTTATTAGTCAGCATGCTTTGTATGCTCGCGTTAAGTGTTTCATTTGCGTCTTGTAGTGATGATGACGATTTGTTAGATGATTCAGGCTCAACAGTTGCTTTGCCGCAAGTGCGTGCCTTTTTCCTGAATGCAGGTACGCAAGGTGCTAACAACGCAAATATTGCTTTTTATGCTCCTAATGGAGGTGCTGATTTTATCGGTGATATTTTTCAGAAACAAAATAAGGCTAAGTTGGGAGACCTTGGTCAGACGATGATTGAATACAATGAATGTATGTATGTAGCAGTATATGGCTCCAACTATCTGGTAAAACTGAATGCAGCCGGTGTGGAGCAGACTCGTGCATCATTTGTGGATGATCCGGATTTGGCGGCTGGTATCCGCGCAATAGCAGCCGAAGACGGTTATATTTATGCTTCTTTCTATGGTGGTGTCGTGGCAAAGATTAATGCTAATACGTTAAAAGTGGAAAAGAAGTTAGCTATTGAGAATGGCTATAATCTGGAAGGTGTAGCAATTAGTAATAACATGCTTTATGTGGCTAATTCTTATAAGCAGGTTGACGGGAAGTGGGTTTATCTGAATGATGTATTTGTTGTGGATTTGGCTACATTTACTTTAAAAGAAAAGTTAGCTGTGGCAACAAATCCTAATGTTTTGATGGAAGAAGATGATAAGATATTTCTCATAGCATGGGACTATTCTTTTGTAGAGGAGGGTTATGTTTTACAAATAATAGATCCGGCCAATAGTAACGAGGTGACTAACATTGGTCACGCTACTTATATGGCTGCAGATGATGATGTAGTGTATCTGATTAATTCATTGACAAACTGGAATGTAAATCCTGCTGTTACAACCAATCATTTCAGTACTTATAATATTAAAACCAAAACATTGAACCAGTCTTCTTTCTTGAAAGATGATGCTCCTAAAGAACTGGCAACAACAAGTACGTCTATGTTGCAGGTGAATGATGATAATGGTGATATTTATATTGGTACAACCTATTTTGCTGCCGGTAATGGAAATATCTACCGTTTCAAGAAAGATGGAACTTTCATAGAAAAGTTCGATTGTGGTGGTCAGAATCCCAATTCTGCTGTATTCTTTAATTAAAAATGAGAAAAGTTACATTATTGTTTCTTATGCTGACACTGGTCTTGTTCCTTTCCGCTTGTAGTGGGAAGGACAAGACTGTCTCTGTTTTTATATCCGGTGATACTATCCCTCTGCGTTATGCCGATAACCTCACGTTAGTGAGTTATCCCGACTACACTATTGCGACTTTACGTAACCCTTGGGATACCCTGAAAACATTGCACACCTATATCTTGGTTCCGGCATCCCAACCTTTACCGGCGCATATGCCCGAGGGGACAATTGTCCGTACTCCGCTTCGCAAATCGGTCATTTATTCCTCGGTTCATTGCAGTCTTATGGATAAGTTGGGAGCTGCAGGCAGTATAGGCGGTGTGTGTGACTTGAAGTACATTAAACTCCCGGTTATACAGGATGGATACCGTAACGGAACGGTTACCGACTGTGGTGACGGTATGAATCCTGATATGGAAAAGATTATCGACCTGCATCCCGATGCTATTGCTTTCTCCGTTTGAGAACAGCGGTGGTTACGGACGCGTTGAAAAACTGAATATTCCTATTATCGAGTGTGCCGACTATATGGAGACTTCCGCTTTGGGGCGTGCCGAATGGATGCGTTTCTACGGGTTGCTTTTTGGTGTTGTCTCAAAAGCCGACAGCCTTTTTGCCGAGGTGGATAGTTGTTATAACCAGTTTAGAAAACGTGCTTCACTTTCGTCTTCGTCTTTGTCTATTGTCAGTGAACTGAAAAGCGGTTCTGCCTGGTATGTACCGGGTGGTTGCAGTACAATCGGGCGTTTGTTTAATGATGCCTGCGGGCGTTATGCTTTTGCGGGAGATAAACACAGCGGTTCCATTCCTTTGGCTTTTGAAACAGTTTTTGACAAGGCTGGTGATGCAGATGTATGGACTATTAAGTACAATCGAGACCGTGATATGACCTACTCTGATTTGAAAGCCGATTATATAGGTTATACTGGCTTCAAAGCATTTAAAACACGGAATATTTACGGATGTAACACGGCAAAAGTTCCTTTTTATGAAGAAACTCCTTTCCGTCCGGACTATTTGTTGTCGGATTTGATACAGATTTTACATCCCGAAATAGGAGATTTAGGCGGTTTGCGCTATTTTTGCAAATTGAATGAATAAAGGATGGAAATATGGCATCGGATTAGGAATGGTAATTGTATTACTGTTTATGGCTAATCTGCTGATAGGGTCGGTTCCGATTCCCGCATCCGATGTTTTCAGCATACTCATGGGGCATGAAGGCGAGAAGGCAAGCTGGAGTTTTATTGTATGGGAGTCCCGTCTGCCTCAAGCTTTGACAGCATTGCTTTGCGGAGGTGCGCTGGCAGTCTGCGGACTGATGTTGCAGACCGCTTTTAAGAATCCGCTGGCAGGTCCGTCTATTCTGGGCATTAATTCCGGGGCGAGTCTGGGAGTGGCGTTCGTGATGCTGTTTTTTGGTGGAAGCATATCTGCCGGAACATTCAGTTTGTCCGGTTTCTTCTCCGTATTGGCTGGGGCGTTTGTAGGTGCTATGCTGATAATGGGACTTATCCTATTTTTTTCTACGTTGTTAAAAAGCAATGTCATGTTGCTGATAACGGGTATCATGATAGGTTATATTGCTTCGTCCGCCATTGCCCTGCTGAATTTCTTTGCTACGGCAGAGGGAGTGCAATCTTATATGGTATGGGGATTGGGTAATTTTGGCGGTGTCTCTCTCCAGCAAATGCCTGCTTTCGCATTGGTGACCGTTGCCGGATTATTCGGCTCTTTATTACTGATAAAACCTCTGAACGCATTATTGCTGGGAGAACGTTATGCGGAGAATTTGGGAATCAATATACGATATGTGCGCAACTGGCTTTTGGTCATCACCGGTTTGCTGACTGCCATAACCACCGCTTTTTGCGGACCGGTTGCATTTATCGGACTTGCCGTTCCTCATATAGCCCGTATGGTATTGCGGACAGCCAATCACAACTCCTTGTTGCCTGTGACTATCTTGAGCGGTGGAGCGGTAGCATTGCTTTGCAACCTGATTTGCGTTCTGCCCGGTGAGACAGGTATTATACCTTTGAATGCAGTTACACCGATTATCGGAGCGCCGGTCATTATCTATGTAATCGTTAGCCAGAGGGGACCGCAACGTTTTAATTGACGTGCCATTTCAATCGTTTGCATGGATAACTTGCAGATTTCAAGGGATAATACTCTTTCGTATGATATTTTATTGTATTTTTGCGCCCGGTATTAGTGTTTAATTTAAACAAAGATTGTGACTATGAAATTGCCTGAAGATCCGATGATGCTGTATAGCTTCATCAATATGAAATTGCGTGATTTCTATCCTTCACTGGATGCACTTTGTGAGGATATGAACGTTGAGAAAGAAGTAATTGTCCGGACACTGAAAAGAGTGGGATTTGAGTATAATCCTGAGCGAAACAGATTCTGGTAATTGCCGTAAACTTATAAACAGATGGGTCGGGGCTGTGTCTTGTAAAGATGCAGCCCCGACTTTTTTTGTTAATAAACGACAAATACGCTCCGTCTCATTTAACTTCTTCCCATTTCTCCTTTCTAACCAGTAAAACCCGGATGAACTGATGATAAACGAAAACAAGATTCGACAAATATATAAATCCAACCGTGAACAGGGCTTTCAACTGTTGATGGAATGTTTTCAGGAACCGATATATTATTATATACGGCGTTTGGTAGTGCTGCACGAAGATGCGGAGGATGTATTGCAGGAAGTCTTTATTCAGGTGTACAGGCATTGGGAGCAATTCCGTTGCGAGAGTTCACTGAGCACATGGATTTACCGGATTGCAACGAATGAAAGTCTCCGCTTGTTGAATAGCCGTAAAAGGCGGGAAACCGTTTCGACCGAAGACATTCAGGAGAGCCTGATTTCCAGTTTGAAGGCTTCCGACTATGTGGATTATGAAAATGAGCTGGCCGTCAAGTTCCAGGAAGCCATATTGAGATTGCCGGAGAAGCAACGGTTGATATTCAATCTCCGCTACTATGATGAACTTGATTACGAGGAAATCGCCCGCATTCTCGACGGTAAGGCAGATACGCTTAAGGTGAATTATCATTATGCGAAGGAAAAGATTAAAGAGTACATACTAAATAATTGAGATTATGAAAAAAGAGTTTGATTTTGATGATATAGGAAAAAAGACTCCCTATCGTGTGCCCGAAGGTTTCTTTGACGAAATGCAGCGTAATGTGCGGAAGCATACGTATGGTGGCAAGCCGGCGGGGCATCGTCTGTGGATAACCGTTTCTGCGGGTATTGCCATAGCTGCGGCATTGGTCGGCTTTTTGTTTATGCCGTCTCTTTTCAGGGAAGGTGATAGAGGAGGGCAGATGCTGGATACCGGGAATTGTACGGCGGCGGCCCCTGCTGATAAATGGATTCGTGAAATGTCGGACGAGGAGCTGGAAGAGCTCGTCAGCTTCTCCGAAAGCGATATATTTTTAAATTAATAGTATTGTCTTAAAAAAAAGAAGAATTATGAAAGCAAAATTCATTTACGTATTTCTGACGTGTCTTATGATAGGCGGTCAGTTCAGTCTCTCTGCTCAAAACCAGGTGAATAAAGATAAAAGGCAACGTCACACACCGGAGCAGTTCATGGAACGCCAGACCAATCAGATGGTGAACACACTGATGTTGGATGATGCCGCAGCTGCCAGATTTGTACCGGTTTATCAGAACTATTTAAAGGAGTTGCGCGAATGCAGAATGATGAACCGCAGGCACCCCTCCTCCGGGCAGGGAACGGAGCAGAAAGGCATGAAGCCGCAACCTAAACCGGTGCTGACGGATGCCGAGGTGGAGCAGCAGATAAAAGGACGTTTTGCCCAAAGTCGTAAGATACTGGATGTGCGTGAGAAGTATTATGATGAATTCAGAAAAATACTTTCTCCCAAACAGATTATGAAGATTTACCGGACGGAACAGAACAATGCCAACAAGTTGAAAAAAGAATTTGACCGCAGAAAAAAGCAGGCTGTTGCGCAAGGAAAACATAAACACCCGGTACGTTCTGCACAGAAGTCTTAAGCTGCCGGAAAAACTGTGGTTTAATATAATAAGTGTGTCATAATATAAAAAAGCTCCGTTCTTTTCTTTTGAATGTAGCGAAGAATCTCCTCTCTGTGTATGGCTTGACGAGGAGATTCTTTTTTATTATCAGCAATGCTGAGAGGGTAAAATAAATATAATCGGGTAGCCGGTTCAGAACTTCGCAGGAGAGAAATTGTTGTAGGGGAATGCAGATAACAAAGAATACTCCATGCGTTTTTTTCAGAAAATAAAGAATTGGAAAACGGTTCGCGGCTGGCATATCTGGAAGTTGAAGTTGGTAGATGCGCGGCTTTATTTTGTCAGCATGATTGTGGGATTGCTGACAGGGCTTATTGCGGTCTGTTATCATTATCTGCTTTATTTCCTGTTACATATCCGCAGCGACTTTTTCGCATCCCGTCCTGCCTGGTATTGGCATATACTCCTGTTCCTGCTGTTTTGGGGGATTCTGATGTTTGTGTCCTTTCTGGTAGGCAGGATGCCTCTTATCAGTGGCGGCGGCATTCCGCAGACACGCGGGGCAATCAACGGACGCATAACCTATAAGCACCCGTTTGTGGAGCTGGTTTCCAAATTCGCAGGTGGAATTCTTTCTGTGGCTGCCGGATTGTCATTGGGGCGTGAGGGGCCTTCTGTACAGATAGGCTCCTATATCGGCAGTCTCGTGTCCCGATGGACGCATATTCTGCAAGGCGAGCGCAAGCAGTTGCTGGCGGCGGGAGCAGGGGCGGGGCTTGCAGCTGCTTTTGCTGCTCCATTGGCCTCTTCATTGATTGTTATCGAATCCATCGAACGTTTCGATGCTCCTAAGACAGCCATTACTACGTTGTTGGCGGGTGTAGTGGCAGGAGCGGTTGCCGGTTTGGTTTTTCCCGTGAACCCTTATCATCTGATTGAGGTGTCGGAACCTGTTTTGACTTTTCTTGTCCGGATGAAGTATTTCCTTTTGTTGGCTGTTATCATTTCCATTGCCGGCAAGATATACTCTGTGCTTATGATTTCGTTCAAGCGGGTATATTCTAAGGTCAAGTCTCCGGTATATATCAAGATGTTTTATTTGGTACTGGTTGCCTACATTATCTCGTTGATGCAGGTAAACCTGACCGGTGGCGGCGAGCAGTTCTTGCTGCAACAGGCGCAGAACGGCAGTACGGAAATAATGTGGGTGCTTGCCGTCATGCTGTTGCATTTCGGGTTCTCGGTGTGCTCCGTGTCTTCAGGCTTGCCGGGTGGTAACTTTATTCCCACTTTGGTGACGGGCGGACTGTTGGGGCAGCTTGTAGGACTGGTCGCTGTAAAGTACGGCATTATCGAACCCCCAAATATCACTTATGTCATGCTGATATCCATGTCGGCATTTTTGGTGGCCATTGAGCGTACACCGCTTACGGCGATTGTGCTGATAACGGAGATAACCGGACACTTCGAAGTCTTTTATCCCTCGGTGGTGGTAGGCGGTTTGACGTATTATTTTACGGAGTTGCTCCAGATGAAGTCTTTCAACGTAATCTTATACGAGGATATGATTAACTCTCCCGATTTCCGTGAAGAAAAACGGTATACGCTGTCTGTGGAAGTCATGACCGGTTCTTACCTCGACGGCAAGGCGGTAAACGAGCTTTCCTTGCCCGAACACTGTGTTATCATCAATGTACATAGGGATGGAAAAAACCTGGTCCCTGCGGAAACAAGTCTGATTCCGGGAGACCAGGTGCAGATTGAAATGGATTCGCAGGACATAGAGAAACTCTATGAACCGCTCGTCAGTATGGCAAATATCTATTAGACCAGATTGCCTATTTCATCCAGATTTCTCCGGATATCGTTGTCGGTCAGTTCATAGTTTTGCAAATCACCGGCAAGGTACTTGTCATACGATGCCATATCGATGAGGCCATGGCCGGACAGGTTGAACAGGATGACTTTCTCTTCGCCCGTTTCCTTGCATTTATTTGCTTCGCGTACAGTGGCTGCAATGGCGTGGCAGGACTCCGGTGCAGGGATGATTCCTTCTGCCTGTGCGAAAAGGCAGCCGGCTTCGAACGATTCGAGTTGTTTGATGTCCGTTGCTTCCATATAGCCGTCTTTCAGCAGTTGCGATACGATGACGCCTGCACCGTGATAGCGCAGACCGCCGGCATGGATGTTGGCGGGAGCGAAATTATGTCCCAGGGTAAACATCGGCAGCAGCGGGGTATATCCGGCTTCATCGCCGAAGTCGTATTGGAATTTGCCGCGTGTCAGTTTCGGGCAGGAGGCCGGTTCGGCGGCAATGAACCGTGTCTTTTTGCCTTCGAGGATGGTGTGGCGCATAAATGGGAATGCGATGCCTCCGAAGTTGGAACCGCCTCCGAAGCAGGCAATGACCATATCGGGATATTCGCCGGCCATTTGCATTTGTTTTTCGGCTTCCAGGCCGATTACAGTCTGGTGCAGAGTGACGTGGCTCAATACGGAACCGAGCGTATACTTACAGTTGGGCGTGGTTCGTGCCAGCTCGATGGCTTCGGAAATGGCCGTACCCAGCGAACCCTGGTGGTTGGGGTGAGCGGTCAGAATGTCTTTTCCGGCACGGGTGGACATGGAGGGCGAAGGAGTTACCTGCGCACCGAAGGTCTGCATGATACTGCGGCGGTAAGGCTTTTGCTCATAGCTGATTTTTACCTGGTATACGGCGGCTTCCAACCCGAAGAGGCGGGCGGCATAAGCCAGCGAAGCTCCCCATTGTCCGGCTCCGGTTTCGGTGGTGACGTTTGTCACACCCTCCTGCTTGCAATAGTAGGCCTGCGGTATGGCGGAGTTCAGTTTATGAGACCCCATCGGGCTCACACTCTCGTTTTTGAAATAGATATGCGCCGGTGTACCCAGCGCTTTTTCCAATCCGTAGGCACGCACCAGCGGAGTGCTTCGGTAGTATTTGTACATTTCGCGCACCTGTTCGGGTATTTCAATCCAGGCATCGGTCTGATTGAGTTCCTGGCGGCAAAGCTCTTCTGCAAAAACGGGATACAAATCTTCCGCTTTCAGCGGTTGCTTGGTGGCGGGGTTGAGCGGCGGCATGGGCTTGTTCACCATGTCGGCCTGTATATTATACCAGTAATGTGGAATTTCTTCTTCCGGAAGGATGAATCTTTTTGTTTTGTTGCTCATAGTGGTTCTAATTTAAAAGTGATTCAGTGTCCAAATGTAGCTATTATTTTTAAACTAATTTCTTTTTTCCATTGTTTTTTGTTTATAAGGGCAGATTTGTCTAAGTTTGCCATGTCTCATTAACCGATATATTTATGAAGCTCTATCATAAGTTCTTTTTGTACCAGAATAAATGGATTCATCCCTATATACGCGTGGCGTTGGGAGTAATGACAGCCTTGACGTACCTGGCGTCCATTCTGCTGATTGTCGGTCTGGTATACGAACACGGATTTACCATTTCGGCAGCGGAGGCTCACCAATTGCAGCGTCTGTACCATGGTGTATGGATTGTTTTTCTGGTTGATATATCCTTGCATATCCTTTTGGAGTATAAAGATACGAGGCAGACTTTCAGTACGCTGACCTGGATATTGACTTTTCTGCTTTATCTGACGCTGGTTCCGGTTGTCTTTCATCGCCCGGAAGTGGAAGGCGCCGTGCAGGCAGTCTGGGATTTTCTGAACGGCAAGGCCTATCATCTTGTATTGCTGCTGGTGCTGTCTTTCCTGAATCTGTCGTATGGGTTGGTACGGTTGCTGGGGCGACGGACAAACCCTTCGCTTATCCTGGCGGTCAGTTTCTTCATTATCATACTCATAGGGACAGGGTTGCTGATGCTTCCCCGTTCTACGGTGGCGGGCATCTCGTGGGTGGATTCGCTGTTTATTTCCACCAGTGCGGTGTGTGTGACGGGACTGACTTCGGTAGACGTGGCATCCACTTTCACGACAACGGGTTTTGTAATCATCATTCTGTTGATTCAGATTGGCGGTCTGGGGGTGATGACGCTGACAAGTTTCTTCGCGATGTTCTTCATGGGGAATACCTCTTTGTATAATCAGTTGGTGGTGCGCGATATGGTCAGTTCCAATTCTCTGAATTCGCTGTTGTCCACACTGGTGTATATCCTTGGCTTTACATTGGTGATAGAGGGGATAGGTACGTTTGCCATCTGGAGCGATATTCATGGTACAATGGGGATGGATGTGCACGAAGAGCTGGCGTTTTCGGCTTTTCATTCTATATCGGCATTCTGCAATGCTGGGTTTTCCACCTTGCCGGGCAATTTGGGCAATCCGTTGCTGATGAAGGGGCATAATCCGTTCTATATATACATTTCACTGCTGATTATTCTGGGCGGTATCGGTTTCCCCATATTGGTGAACTTCAAGGACATTATCCTTTATCATATACGCCGTTTCTGGCGATTTTTGCATACATGGGAGTGGGACGGCCGCCGTTTCTACCATCTTTATAACCTGAATACGCGTATCGTGCTGATTGTTACCTTCCTGCTCTTGGCGGTGGGCACGGTCGGTATCGCTTTTTTTGAGTGGAACGCGTCTTTTGCGGGGATGTCGGTTGCCGATAAGTGGACACAGGCATTTTTCAATGCCGCCTGTCCCCGTACGGCGGGTTTTTCCAGTGTGGATTTAGCCGGTCTGGGGGTACAGACTTTATTGCTCTACCTTATTCTTATGTGGATTGGCGGCGGTTCGCAGTCCACCGCAGGCGGTATCAAAGTGAATGCTTTTGCGGTTGTGGTGCTGAATCTTGTGGCGGTATTGCGCGGCACGGAGCGGGTGGAGGTGTTCGGGCGTGAGTTGTCGCACGACTCTATCCGACGTTCCAATGCTACGGTGGTGATGTCGTTCGGAGTGCTGTTCGTGTCTGTCTTCATCATCAGTATCCTGGAGCCGGGACTATCCCTGCTTGCGATTACCTTTGAATGTGTTTCGGCCATCAGTACGGTCGGCTCCAGCCTGAATGCCACTCCCTTGCTGGGCAGTGACAGCAAGTTGCTGGTGGCGCTTTTGATGTTTGTCGGACGTGTGGGACTTATAACACTGATGCTCGGCATCATCAAGCAGAAAAAACATACGAAGTACCAGTATCCGAGCGGACAGATTATCATTAACTAAGTGAGATTTGGAAACAGGTGTGTGGAATGCTAACATTGATTGATTATGAAATATATTATTATCGGTTTGGGTAATTACGGTCATGTGCTTGCCGAGGAGCTTTCGGCTTTGGGACATGAGGTGATAGGTGCGGACATCAGTGCCGGCCGTGTGGATAGTTTGAAGGACAAGGTGGCAACCGCCTTTGTGATTGATGCAACCGACGGGCAGGCTTTGTCCGTGCTTCCTTTGAATAGTGTCGATGTCGTTATTGTCGCTATCGGCGAGAATTTCGGCGCTTCCATCCGGGTGGTGGCGCTGTTGAAACAGAAAAAGGTGAAACGCATCTATGCAAGGGCTATCGACGGGGTGCACCGTTCGGTGCTGGAGGCTTTCGGTCTGGAGCGTATCCTTACTCCTGAGGAGGATGCGGCCCGCGGACTGGTTCATCTGCTTGAGTTTGGTGCCGACATCGAAACGTTCCGGGTGGATTCCAATTATTACGTTGTGAATTTTACTGTGCCCGAAAAATTTATAGGTTATAATGTAAATGAACTGAAGCTTGACAGCGAGTTCGGGTTGAAACTGCTTGCTCTGAAGCGTGCCGAGACTTTGAAGAATTGCCTGGGCATCTCTTTCACCGAGCATGATGTGGTGAACGAACTGCCGGATGATGACCGGATACAGGCAGGCGACCGGTTGGTATGTTACGGACGCTACCGGGATTTCCAGAAGTTCTGGAAAGCGCTGTGACGGCAGGCGAAACTATTATTCTCTTTTTTTGTAGCTTTTATTGCTTATCCGGCAAAATAGCAGTATCTTTACTTCCTAATGCCAAACTGTTCCGCCATGGAGTAAATTCCATTCCGCCACGGTGGAACAGAACTTTCTCCATGGTGGAACAAAATTTACCCCGTGGCGGAACAATTTAATTGAAGAAACGGCTTTCTCTCTTTGTCACCGTGAGAAAGGATGCTGAGTGTAGCAATGGTGAAAACTTAGCATCTTGAAAAGTATGAGTGCCTATTATGACCTTTTGGAGAAACCCGATATTCGCCACACCGGTGAGCAACAATCCCTTTATGCCCGTTTTGTGGCTAAGGGAACGATTGATAGAAAAGAGTTTATAGACCGTGTCCACTTGTTTACGGGTATCAGCCGCAGCGTGCTTGAGGGTGCGATGGCAGCGTTCATGGACGAACTGCGCGATTGCCTGGCCAACGGTTGGACGGTAGAATTGGGTGAGTTGGGCTATTTTACGCCCTCATTGAGTTGTCGGCGCCGTGCGATGGAGAAAGATGAGGTACGTGCCGCGTCAGTTGCCTTGCGCGGACTGAATTTCCGTCTGGGGAAGAAATTTCACGAAGATTTAAGCGGTAAGATGAGGCTTGAGCGCAGGCCGCAACCCGCCGTGCCGCTTTCCTCGGATAACCTTTCGTCTATGGAGCGCCGCTTTCAATTGCTGGACGAATATTTGCAGCGGAATCCTTGCATCAACCGTGCCCAGTATGCCCGTCTGACGGGACGTAGCTACAAGCAGGCCGTTAACGATTTGAATCAGTTTATCAGAGACGGAGTGTTGGTGAGATACGGAATGGGGAGAAATGTGGTGTATGCAGGAAAAAAGTGAAAAGTTTTTTATAGGTATATATGTATTTGTTTATCAATAGCTTATCTATTGTTATTAATCCTCTTTATCATGACTGTAACTTACTGAAACGACAGTTAAAGCACCATGTCGCTTTGCGCCTGTTGTATCTTTGTATTGTGATCACAGAGAAGCAGGTTTTGCAAACTGACGAGCAAACAAAACCGAAAAACAAATTTATTAATCGTTTAAATTAAAAAAGTTATGGCATTGAATTACGAAGTGAAAAAGAAAGTATTCGGTTTTGATCAGACAAAAACGGAAAAGTATGTAGCGCAACTGAAAACGCTTGGTATAATACAGTTTGGTGATTTGTGCGATGAAGTCACCAAGATAGGCATGGCCCCGCGTGGTGTGGTAAAGATGGTTCTGGATGGCTTGATAGACACATTGAACATTAACATTAACAAGGGATTTTCCGTACAGTTGGGTGATTTCGGTTGTTTCCGACCGGGTATTAATGCAAAGAGTCAGGACAGGGAAGAGGATGTGAAGTCGGATACGGTTTATCGTCGGAAAATAATTTTTACGCCGGGACAGTACTTCAGGGAGATGCTGACACGTGCCAGCGTGACGAGAGCAAGTTGGGAAAAAACGGAAACTGTTTCGGGAGGCGGTTCTACTCCGGGAACCGGCGGAAACGGGGAAGAAGAAAATCCGTTGGGATAACATTCTTTCAGTCCGTCTGGAACGGTAAGCGAAAGTAAAAGAGAGGGATATGAACTTTTTTCAGGAAAGGTTCATATCTTTTCTCCGATTGCTTGACTTCGCCTTTCGAATGTTGTATCTTTGGTATCTCTAATAAAAAAACTTTGATGATAAATCTGCAAAAAACTATGGAAAATGAAAATGACTTCCGTATCAGAACGTATACGAAAAGAGAGCTGGCATGCCTGTATTGCCCCAACACAACGGCACGGTGTGCTATCCGTACGCTGACGCGCTGGATTAAACGTAACAACGAATTGTATGCGGAATTGCTGCTTACGGGATACCACGCAAGGGTGCGGACATTTATGCCGAGGCAAGTGGGAATAATCGTCCGTTACCTGAACGAACCTTGATTGAAGGCAGATTCTTCGGATGTATTTGACGGCAATGAGAGGGGGCGGAATGTACCTGATGTTTTTCTTTTGGTATGCTCCCTTGCTGTTTTTAATGGCTTTCATTTGTATTTCTCCCGCTCTTTTTGGTTCCTTTGCCCTTGTCAATAAAAGAATCAATGAAGACTCTTGTTTATATAGTGACTTGTGCGGTGATGTTGTCGGTTATTTCCTGCACATCGCGGAATAAAGGCGGAGACGATGTACAGGTCTTGATGAAAGACAGCACAGTGATATCTGCTCCACAGCGTATGCAGGTTTCCGATACGAAAGTAACCATTACCTACAAAGGCAGGGAGTACCGCTCGTCTGTTGTCCGCCGCCCGGACGAGAGTCTGCCTGTTGTGACGAATGAGCAGGGAGAGAGGTTTATCGACAACAGCATTGCGCTGCGCATCACTTGTGGCGGAAAACAGATTGTGGACAAGGTGTTTACGAAGGAAAGTTTCGCCTCACTGGTCGATGCCCGCTTTCTGAAATATGCCATTCTGGAAGGACTGGTCTATGATAAGACAACGCCTCAGGGCATTATCTATGCCGCCAGCATCTGTTATCCGCAATCCGACCTTTATGTGCCTCTCCGGCTGACGGTTTCCGCGGATGGCAAAATCTCCATGGCGAAAGAGGAACTGCTGGAAGAGGTGTATGGGGAAGATGCCGTTTCCAATTGATATACGGGTAATTCCAGAATGATTCCAGATTTGTGAGTTTTTTTGCCGACATGAAAATCCTGATTGTAGAAGATGAGCAAGATTTGCGGGAAACAATCCGCACTTCGCTCCTGAAAGAGAAATTTGTCGTAGAAACGGCTGCCGATTATTTTTCGGCCCTGGACAAGATAAACGACTATGATTACGACTGTATCCTATTGGACATTATGCTGCCGGGAGGAAGCGGTCTGGATTTGTTGCGCGAGCTGAAGCACTTGCGCCGTACGGACAGTGTGCTCATCATCTCCGCCAAGGATTCGCTGGACGATAAAGTGGACGGTCTGGAACTGGGGGCGGATGATTATCTGACGAAGCCTTTCCATCTGGCAGAACTGAATGCACGCATAAAATCTTTAATACGCCGCCGTCAGGCACAAGGCGATATGTCTGTCACCGTGGGCAATTTGTTGCTCTATCCGGACAAACGGCAGGCGGAAGTAGGCGGTGCTCCTTTGCAACTGAACCGTAAGGAGTTTGACCTGCTGTATTACTTTGTGGTGAATGCCAACCGGGTTATCAATAAAATGAGCCTTGCCGAGTCGGTGTGGGGTGATAATATTGACCAGGCGGATTCGTTGGATTTCATATATTCGCAGGTGAAGAACCTGCGCAAGAAGCTGAAGCAGGCCAATGCTTCCGTAGAGCTGAAAGCTGTTTATGGCTTTGGCTATAAATTGTCCGAATTATGAAACTGGTATATTATACATATCGTAAAATCTCCTTATTGCTATTTGTCCTGATGGCTGTATGGGGTGTATTGTTTTATTATGCCATTATTGATGAGGTTGTTGATGAAACGGACGATACGCTGGAAAATTATGCCGGAATATTAATAGAACACGTACTCCACGATCCTTCCCTTCTTGAAACGGAGGGCTCATTGATGTCTTTTTATAAGTTCCGTCCCATCTCTGAAAAGGAGGGAAATCATTATCAGGAAGTTTTTTATGACTCTACCGTGTATATCGAACTTGAGGACGAGAACGAACCGGTACGCGTGATGCGTACGGCATTCCGCATGCCCGACGGACAGTTTTACGAGCTTACCCTGATGATTTCCATTTTGGAACGGGACGATATGGTGGAGGCAATGCTTTGGTATCTGGGAGCATTGTTCCTGCTGCTGCTGATTTGTACATCGGTGGGCATTCAAGTGATATTGAAAGGGGTATTCCGCCCGTTGCATAAGTTACTGGACTGGCTGCACGGCATCCAGCCCGGCAAAGAAGTTCCGGCATTGGAGAACCCTACGAAGATACGTGAATTCCGCCAGCTGAGCGAGGCTGCGGTGGATATGGGCAACCGCAGTTACAAGGCTTATGAAGAGCAGAAGCAGTTTATAGAAAACGCATCGCATGAGTTGCAGACGCCGCTTGCCATCGTGCGCGGTAAAGTAGAACTGCTGGCTGAAAGCGACAGCCTGACCGAACAGCAGATGAAGGAACTGGATGAAATCTATTCAACGTTGGGACGTGCGGTGAAACTGAACAAGTCCTTGCTGCTGCTTTCCCGTATAGAGAACGGGCAGTACACGGAGTCGGAGGATGTATCGGTGGACGAGATACTGGAAAACCTTCTGCCTGATTTGATGGATATATACGAACATAAGCAGGTGCGCTTGCTGCGTAAGCAGGGGGAACAGCCTTTTATTATCCGCTGTAATCATTCGTTGGCACAGATTCTGGTTTCAAATCTGGTGAAGAATGCATTGCTTCATAATGCGGATGGGGGAGAGTTGCAGATACTTACTACTCCGGATTCGCTGGTAATAAAGAATACAGGTGATACTCCTTTGGACGGTGAGAAGTTGTTCCGCCGTTTCTACCATAGTATTGATGGAAAGAAAGACTCCACCGGACTGGGACTCGCCATAGCCCGTTCCATAGCCCGGATTTCTTTTTTGAGGCTTACTTACGAGTGGCAGGATGGAATGCATTGCTTTCTACTTGTTAAAGAAAATAAAAATAACCGTTAACACTGATTATTCCCAAATCTTTCCTATTTCTCTGTCGTTATTTGCAGTGTGAATGATATGAAACAAATCAGTAACATTAAAAAATAACGATTATGAAGAAAGTATTATCTATCCTTGTGTTGGCTCTTGTAGCCGTTCAGTTGGCATTTGCCGGTGATGTCATTACGCGCGATGCCAAGCAGTTGCCTTTGACAGCCCGTAACTTCATCAACCGGTATTTCACCGATCCGCAAATCTCACATATCAAGATTGAAACCGGAATACTGGGCTCGAAAAGTTATGAGGTGCTGTTGACCGACCGTACGGAGATTGATTTTGACAGCAACGGAAATTGGACTGATGTGGATTGCAAGAAGGCTGCTGTGCCCGAAGCTCTGATTCCGGTATCTGTGAAAGAATATGTAAAGACGAACTTCCCGCAGGAGATCATCACCAAGATTGAACGCAGACGTAGCGGGGTGGAAGTTGAACTTGCCAATGACTATTCCTTGAAGTTCAACAGCAGAGGAAAATTTGTAGGCATGGACGATTGATTGTGATAATGCAGAATGTATAACTTTAAATTTTTTAGCAAGAAGATGAAAACAAAAATTCAAGTATTAGCGATGATGTTCATTGCGGCAATGGCTTTTGGTGCGTGCGATGATGACGACAAAAACGATAATATAAAAGCTCCCGATGCCGTGTCGAAAGCCCTTAAGGATAAATATCCTGCTGCCATGGACATTGAATGGGAACGGAAAGGCGATTATTTCGTAGCCGACTGTTGGATGGACGGCAGGGAAATGGATGTGTGGTATGATGTTCAGGCAACCTGGAAATTGACGGAGACCGATATTCTTTGGGAAGGTTTGCCGCCTACGGTACAGACCGCTTTCGAAGGCGGAGAATATGCGCAGTGGAGACGGGAAGATATTGATATGCTTGAATATCCCGTACAGCCTGTCCAGTATGTTATCGAAGTGGAGAGAGGTAATGAGGAGTATCAGTTGTTCTATGCCGGAGACGGTAATTTATTGCAGAAACGTGATGTAAGTGGCAATAAGGACGATACGCATTGGCCGATAGATGAGCTGAAGACCGGGCGTTAATCTTGTTTGATTGAGGTATAACCGGAACAAAATGAAGAATCTCTTCTCCTTACATATTAAGAGAAGAGATTCTTCATTTTGTTTTGAGTAAGTTGGACGTGCTTTTGTCTCTGACTGCTACATCGGTTTATAATCTTTAGCCAGTCCGCCTTCACTTGTTTCCTTGTAAAGCGACGGAAGGTCGTTCCCGGTTTCTTTCATAACTGCTACTACTTTGTCGAAAGATACCCGGTGCATACCATCGGTGAAAGAGGAGTAAAGGTTGGCATCCAAGGCGCGTGCGGCGGCATAGGCATTCCGTTCTATACAAGGAATCTGCACCAGTCCGCATACCGGGTCGCAGGTCATTCCCAGATGATGTTCCAAACCCATTTCCGCAGCATATTCTATTTGTGCAGGGCTGCCGCCAAAAAGTTGGTTGGCGGCTGCCGAAGCCATTGCACAGGCTACGCCGACTTCTCCCTGGCAGCCTACTTCCGCGCCTGAAATGGAAGCGTTGGTCTTTACTATGTTTCCTACCAACCCGGCTGTGGCAAGGGCGCGCAAGATACGCGTATCACTGAAATCACGACTTTTGGAAAGGTGGTAGAGTACGGCAGGCATCACTCCGCACGAGCCGCACGTAGGAGCAGTGACGATGACACCGCCCGAAGCATTTTCTTCACTTACCGCCAATGCATAGGCAAATACCAGTCCGCGCGATTGCAGGGATTGTTTGTATCCGCTGGCACGTATATAGTAAGTGGAAGCTTTACGGCGTAGGTTCAACGGACCGGGCAATACGCCTTCCTGTTCCAATCCCCGTTTCACGGCATCCTGCATGGTTTTCCATACTTCTTGCAGGTAATCCCATAGATCGCTGTCTTCACATTCCTTGACGTATTCCCAATAGCTCTTTCCTGTACGTTCGCACCATTGCATGATTTCCGTCATGCTGCTCATGGAATACACATCGGGTGTATTGACCGAGGATGCTCCGTCATTCTCTTCTGCCAGAGCGCCGCCGCCGATACTGAACACTGTCCATCGGTCGGTCTCTTTTCCTGCTTTGTCAACGGAGACAAACTTCATTCCGTTAGGGTGGAAGGGGAGAAAAATCTTTGGCTCCCAGATAATCTCTACCGGTGCTATCGGTTGCAGCACTTCGGTAATGGCAATGTTGGTCATGTGACCTTTGCCTGTTGCCGCCAGACTGCCGTATAATGTTACTTTGAACGATGCAGCTTCCGGATGTCTTTCCAGAAATATCTCGGCTGCCTTGCGAGGTCCCATGGTATGGCTGCTTGAAGGACCGGTGCCGATGCGATATAGTTCTTTGATTGATTTCATCTTGCTAATGGGTTATTGGATTATTTGTTTATCAGGATTGTTAATATTGTAACTTTGCAGTTTTCTGTTGCTCGATTTTTAAATTTCAATTAGCTTAAGTCTACAACCGTAATCCCCGCTCCGCCAAATTGAATGTGCTCATCGGCAAAATGGCTTACACCGGGCACGGTTTGCAGATATTGGCGGATAAGCGTGCGCAGGATGCCCGTACCGGTTCCGTGTAGGATGCGTACGCGTGACATTCCTACCAATATGGCATCGTCTATGAAATAGGTCACAGCCTGTAGGGCTTCGTCTCCACGCATGCCGCGTACATCTATGTCTTGCTTGAAGTTCAGCTTTTTTTCGTACATGCTGTCTTGTGTCTGAGAACTGATATAGGTACTTTTGGTAGAGACATCCGCTTGCTTAGGCTGCGCATTTGTCCGTTCCAGCCTATCCAGCTTGACTGTGGTTTTGATACTTCCGAACGCAACGATGGCTTTCTTGCCGTTTATCTCCAATACTTCGCCGACTGAGGTCTGTCCTTTTATCTTGACATAGCTTCTGGGTACGATTGCTGCCAGACATTCGGCTTCTTTCTTTGCCTGTTGCTCTGCCAATGTTTGTGCAGACAATGTATTTTCCTGATTCTTGTTGGCTTTCTTCTCCTTTTTCCGGTTCTGTTTTTCTTTCAGTTTTTCTATTTTGCGGGCAATTTTTTCTTCCTGCTCCTTAGCGGTGAGGGTGTCCAGCGATTCGCGGAAATCATTTAATTCCTGCCGTATCTGGCGTGTCTTTTCCTTTTCGGCCTGCGCTTCTTTAATGGCGCGGATGGTGTTTTCTATGCGGGCATTAGCTTCCTGCATCAGTTGTTCCGCCTCCTCTTTGGCTTTCTGCAGAATCTCCTTGCGCGACTTCTGCAACTCTTCTATCTCTGTCTGATAACGGGCAATGGTTTCCTCCATATGCTTTTCGCGTTGCCGGATAGTCTGACGTTTGCCTTCCCAATAACGTTTGTCGCGTACAATATCTTGCAGGTACTTGTCGGCATTGATGTATTCACTGCCTACAATTTCCGAAGCATCGGCGATTACATCTTCCGGCAATCCGATTTTGCGGGCAATCTCTACGGCAAATGAACTGCCCGGATTACCTATCTGGAGTTGGAAAAGGGCCTGCATCAAGTGGCGGTCGTATAACATGGCTCCGTTTACCACCCCATCATGGTCTTCGGCAAAATGCTTCAGATTCTGGTAGTGTGTAGTAATAACGCCGAACGTCTGCTTTTGGTTGAAACGTTTCAACACTGCTTCGGCTATCGCTCCGCCAATCTGGGGTTCCGTACCGCCACCGAACTCGTCGATAAGGATAAGACTGCGTTCGTTGCAGTTTTTCATCATTATCTTCATATTGGTCAGGTGCGAGGAGTAGGTGCTGAGGTCATCTTCGATAGACTGCTCGTCGCCGATGTCAATGAATATATTGCTGAATATGCCGGCATGGCTACGTTCGTGCATCGGGATGAGCAGACCGCATTGCAACATGTATTGCAGTAACCCTACGGTTTTCAGGCAGACAGACTTTCCGCCGGCGTTGGGACCGGAGATGATGAGAATACGTTGTTTTTCGTCCAGCTCTATATCCAGCGGTATAACTTTTTTCCCATGTTTGGCAAGAGAGAGTTGCAACAGCGGATGTACCGCCATTGTCCAGTCTATAACCTGCTTGTTTTCAAAAGCCGGTTTCAGTCCGGTGATTTGCTCGGAAAACAAGGCCTTGGCACGTATGAAATCTATTTCGGCAAGAAATTCATATGACAGCAAAACATCGGGAATGGATGGGCGCAACAAATTGGAAAATTCCATAAGGATGCGGATAATCTCCCGCCGTTCGTCCCCTTCGAGTTCGCGGATGCGATTGTTGGCTTCCACTACTTCGGCGGGTTCGATGAATACAGTTTTACCACTGGCGGATTCGTCATGTACGATGCCTTTTATTTTTCGTTTCAAGGCTGGAGCTACAGGAATCACCAGTCGCCCGTCGCGCATTGTGGGGGTTACGTCCTTGTCTACAACACCTTCCGATTGGGCATTGCGCAGAATGCTGTTCAATGAGCGTGAGATACTTCCCATTGTACTTGCCAGTTCGCGGCGGATGCGCGCCAGTTCTGCCGAGGCGTTATCCTTTATTTTTCCGTAGGGAGAAAGAATGCCGTTTATTTTTCCGATAAGTTGCGGGAATACCGTTATGTCTCCTGCCAGTCGCTTCAGACAAGGATAAGGAGATGTGGTTTCCTCCTCTTCTTCATTTTCGCTTTTTTGCAAAAAGCGTACAATGTCGCGTATCGTTTCTAAAGAGCGGCGCAGGTCGAAAAGCTCCTGCTCGTCCAAATACATGCCTTCCACCCGTATCCGTTTCAGGGACGGACGTACATCAAAAAAATATTGTGCCGGAAAATTATCTTCTTCTTGAAGTATACGTACGAATTCTGTAACCTGATCCAGGCGTTCTTCTACTTCATTAAAGCGGTCGGAGAACACCATATCTGTCACTCGCTCTTCGCCAAGCGTACTGAGACATTTTTCTTTTAGCAGTTGGCGTATTTGGTCGAAGCCTATCTTCTGTTCAAAGTTCTGTGGGTATATCATGGGTACAAAAGTACAATTATTTCGTGAAAAAACGGGAAAGATGTTTGCAGATTTAAAAATGATTTGTACCTTTGCACCGCTTTAAGAGAGAAGCACTTCTTGAAAAAGAAAAAGTGCGCTGTATTCTAATTGAAAAGAGCTCCATCCATAACTTGTTACAAAATTACTATAAGTTTAAAATATTCATTTATCTTGTCTCATTTTTTGTGTTTCCTTAAGCCTATAAGACAGTCCGGTCATATTAACCAGATAAGCTTTATGTGTAAGCCTGTCAACCATTGCCGCCACAAGCACCTTGTCCTTTATGATTTCATTCCATCTGTTAAAAGCCAAATTAGTAGTAATGATTGTAGCCTTTTTTCCGGCTCTTAACGACAGGTGGTTAAAAAGCAGTTCTCCTCCTTCCTTGTCACAACTGACATATCCGAACTCATCACAGATGACCAGATCGTATTTTTCAAACCTTAATTGTAGCGTCCTCAGTGTCTTTGCTGATTTAGCCTCCCTTATCTGGGTAAGCAGGACCGGCACTGAAGTAAACAATACGGTAAAGTCCTGTTGGCAGGCCTTTATTCCCAAAGCCGTAGCAATATGCGTCTTTCCCGTTCCCGGATTTCCATACAGGACCAGGTTTCTTCCCTGTCTGATGAAGTCCAGTGTCTCCAATTCAGGTAATATTACCTGTGCCTCTTTGGGCATGTCTTCCATAACAAGCTCATGCAGATACTTCATTTGTGGAAATCCCGCAGATCTTATCCTTGATCTTCTTCTACACTCCCTTCTCCTGGCGCTTTCCTTTCCAAGCAATTCCGTCAAGAACTGCAGATGGTTCCAGTTTTCTTCAGCTGCCAATGAAAGGGTGCATTCCAGTTCCTCTTTAAAGGCCAGAAGCTTCAGTTCTGCAGCATAGTCATAAATGGTTTCTTTTTCTGATTTCATATATTATAAACTTAAATGGTTGGTATTATATCATGCACTTCATTGTATCCTGTCATGAGTGCCGTAATGCCTTCAAGCATATCCACGGCTTCTCTTTCTATATTCTCCTGTTGTGCCGGGAGAACAGGCGGTTCCATGGTTTCTTCTGTCTCTCCCTGTACGCTACCATGCAGCATGGCCTTTACCTGGTCCGGAGATATCTTTCTGACACCACGTCCGGTCAGCTCCTTGCATGCCGTGACAATGTCCGTTCCGGAAAATCCATTTTTTCGGGCATAGTCCAGCAACAGAACAAACGTCCTGTTGTCCTCCTTGAAATGGATGTCATACAGCCTTCTCAGTTCTTCCGGTGCTCTTTGCCAAACCACAGAGTGGGGCAATGCCCCCGGTTTACGGGAAAGTGTACGCAAATAGTGCTCCAGCTTGATGCACCAGTCTCCACCGCAATAACTGCGTTGATGAGAGGCCACTTTCTCCTTCCCGTACAGGATGACGATTTTTTCACTATAAACCTTGACATGTACTTTTTCTCCCACAAGAGAATCAGGTACGGAATAATGGACATTTTTCATGCTGATAGTTGACCATTTATCCACAATGTACTCATAGACCTCAAAACAGCCCAGATTACCGGGAAAAGGCTTCAGCGATGACAGGTCAGCTTCCAGACGTGATGTTTTCTCCGCTGTTGAAAGACTGCCTTGCTCGTTGTTGACCTGCATACATACCCGGTTTAAATGCTCCTGGGCAGAATGTATATCACCAAAATGGTCTGTCAGGCAGAAAGCTTTCCTTCTGACATATTCCACGCTGCGCTCTACATGTGTCCTTTCTCCCATCCGGCCCGTACATTACAGAAACGGTACTCAAAACAATAGAAACCGGACATCTTCATCAAAGCTTCTGTAGGTTTCTTATCACCACCGACAAAGCTCTTGACGGCTACACGCATATTGTCATAGACCATCATGGCGGGGACACCATGTATATCCCTGAAAAAGTTACGGTGGGATTCCATGAAGGCAAGCGTATTCTGATGCCTGAAAAGATAGGCGTATCTGCCATTGCTATGCCCGAAAGTGAATACGGCCAGATAAAACTTGGTTTTGACGCCGTCAATAAAAAGAAGAACTTCACCCCAGTCAAACTCGGCAATGCATCCAGGCTCATAGAACAACCGGATAAAGGTTTCGCTCTTTTTCTTCTCTTTGTATGACTCTATATTTTTTATATAACTGCATACTGTGGCGTAACTGATGGTGTATCCTTGAGATAACAGAAACTGGTGGATATCCTTTTTCAACATGCGCTGTTTGCGAAGTCCGGTAGCTATCTTAACGGCATTCTTCTTCAGGCAAAATCCTATCTTATCCTTAATCTCTTGTGTGAGCCGGCGAGGACGGCGTCTGGAACTGTCATACCTGGGCTGGATGGTAAGCAAATCACTCAAAGCCTCTTCTGGATTGTCCGTGCGGATGGCTGATTCGTACTTTGAAAGAATATTGTCAACGGTATGACGGCTGACATGAAGTTCACGAGAGATACGCCGTTTGCTATAACCGCATACTCTATACATGTGTATTATTGATTGTCTTTCTACCATAGTCTTCATTTTACCTTTGTATTTGGATTATACAAAGGTCATTATACTTATCCTATGGTGGCGCAATTTTCAACTGGAATATTGGCGCACTTTATACTGACAATTCCGGAACATGATTTAGTAGGATTGTCGGATAGACCTATTATCCATTATAAATCCTACGAGGAAGCACTGGAAGCCGGGATACAAGAAGCATTAAAACTTATATGATTATGAAAGCAAACCTAATATTTTTTCTTGCGATATTCATCATATCAGCATTATTCATCGGTCACTTCCGACTGACATTCTCACCGTTCAGTGTATCCTTTCTCTATTGGCATAGGACTGTAGGAGTTATTCTTATCGTTGCAGGATGCTTGGTTTACAACATAGGTGAGCATATATCAGGCTACAAGAAAGGACTGGATGAAGGCGTGGAGATTGTTTTGAAAGAGTTAAAAGAAAGATACAACCATGAATAGAAAAGAATATCAGGAACACTGCAAGCATAGCCCCTATAGTGGGCAATGCTACAAAAAGTCATTCATATCGGGTGTAGCAAACAATGTGCATGTGAACATGCGGTGTGACGGGAAATGCCCCCGTATGAATAATTACGACAAGAGAAATGGAATATTAACTGATAAAGAAAGAACAGATGAATCTAAATGAACTGCGCGACCGCGCCTATAAAACCGCTTGCGACCACGGTTTCCATGATGAAGAATTGAGTAACGAACATTGCTTTTGCCTTGTAATATCCGAGCTTATGGAAGCCGTGGAAGCGGATAGAAAAGGGAAACGGGCCAATGTTGATTGGTATAATAAGAAGATAGCCAATAGCCGTATTTGCCAGGGGCTGGTTCCAGGCACTCCCAAGGAGATAGGTTTCGAAGTTGCATACAATGAAACTATCAAGGGAAGCATAGAGGAAGAACTCGCTGATGCTGTAATCCGCCTGCTTGATTTGTGCGGATTGCGTAAGATAGACATTGAGGACTTTACGGAAGAAATGTTGTACGGGGCAGAGGAAAGTTGCAATGATGAGACCTTTACAGAAAGTATATACGCTATATCCACAATTCCCATCAGATATGAGTATGAATACGACTGTCCATTAGAAGGGCAATTAAACGGCATGCTATTTGCTATTTTCGGGCTTGCTAAACATTTGGACATAGACCTTATATGGCATATCAATCAGAAGATGAGGTACAATGAATTGAGAGAAAATAAACATGGAAAAAAGTATTAAACATTTCCCGTTACGTATAGACTGCCGTACAGTCATATATGTAACAAAAGATAAGCTTACCTCTGAATATGCAGAGAAGAAGCGAAAACTATTCAATTCTATTTCAGCGATTGAAAAGAAGGGTGGAGGATACCGGGTAACAGTTGATGTCGAAGAAGTAAGGGAACTTGTTGTCAGCGGCATGCGCCTGAAAGATATTGCAAAGAAATTGGGAGTGAGCAAAACCACTGTTGATAACTATATAAAGAAGTATGATTTGCGAAATGGAAAAAGATGAAACAGTTTGGACTGATGCGAAATGTGCAGCCCTTCGAGTTGAGTTCCTTACCAGCCGTGAGGAACTCTTTTTGTATGCAAAAGCCATCTATTCCGCTATGATATGGGGTAGGGAGGTGAACGAGCAAAATCAGATTATTCAGGAAAAGAATAACTCTGTAAAATAAAAAAGGAGAACCAAGCGCACGACCACTCAATCCTCCCTCACACGATTATGATGCAAATATACTATTTACTTTTAAAATAATCGTGTTATGGAGTTGGATTTTAACAAAATCATTCGTCTTAAAAAGATTCGTATCGAGAAATCAGAACTTTCAGAGGAAGAAAATGCCTTGACCGCCCCGATTTTGAAAGACAAAAGCCTTATCCATGAAATCTATAAAATATTTGTTGAGTTACTGAATGAGAGAGGATGTCCACCGAATATTGACAGTGTAACCCAGCGGAAGAAGTTCATTTTCATTATCCTGTATCTGTTTTCTCCAAGCTCGCTTGCCGGTGGGAAAATGACAGCCGGATTACGTGAAGAGATGTCAAGGGTACTTGGGGTTCAGTCCAAGAGTACAATTTCCGACAACTGCGCTGATGTCGTGTTTTTGTATCAGAACTATGGGGATTTCAGCGGGGATATAGAGTATCTTTATACCGAAATCGTAAATCGGTTAAGAATCAAAGGGCTAATCAATAAACAAAGCGATAAGTAATTCTTGTCGCTTTGTTTTTTACTCAATTTTGAGCCATCGAATTATAATTATTCCTATATTTGCAATACTTTTCTGCACAAAATTCTTTGTGTTATGTGTATAACTCCGTTTTTAAGCATACATAAAGGTTGATATATTAGTATTAACTTAAAAAAAAAGGAGGTTTTATGTCTAATGATAAAGACTATTATGAAAAAGAAGAACGAAGAATAGTGAAAAATGCCACAGAAAAAGGAGTACCTTGAAACAGCTGCAATCATTAGCAGAAATATAAGGCAGGAAGGATTAAGAAATTATGAATATCTTCAAATGCTGAAAGGTAAATTGAGTGATGAAATTAATCGTAAAAAGTAAATCAACAGGCCGGAGTTCAGTGCTCCGGCTCAATTTTATACAACTAACAGAATTAATATTCTAATAAAAAAGTAGAGAGATATTATAATTCCTACCCCTATAATACTTTGTTACCCAGTCATGTTTAAACACATCATACGTAAACATTCCGCCAAATACAAATTCGTGAGCTACATATTTTGCTTTCCAATACCCAATGCCAATAAACGTCAATCCTAATCCAAGTCCTAAAACATATCTTCTCTCAATAAATTGTATATCAAATATCATTGCTGCTGCGGAAAGAAGAATGCCACATAAAAGTACTAATTTCCACCAATAATCCACTTTAAATAATTGCCCTAAATCCATAATTTTATCTTTATTTATAGTATTCTTTCCCTCGTATATTCTTATGTTCCGGCATACGTGGTTCTCCGTCAAAACGTATTTTACCTCCGCAGTGAGGACAGGTAATAGTATTGGCATCATCTTTCACTTCTTCCGGTGAAGCAAAGAGTTGCCACATCGGAACGTCAAGGGCTTCCGCAACCTTTTCAAGTGTTGGATAAGACGGGCTTTTCAATATAGCATATAGGTTCTGTCTGGTAGTGTTCATTTTTTCTGCGAAAGATGTCATATTAAACCCCTTTTCTTTAATAAGCAATTCTATTCTATTCATACCTTTAGTTTTTTTTGCAAAGATACGTTTATTATAGTGGTGTCAAATATATTATTTACAAAATATTGTTAAACGAAAGAATTTGCTTTCTTATTTTGTTTGTGGTGTCAAATATATCATTTACATTTGCATCATCAGAAACAAAGTAATAACAATTAAAAGATATACGATTATGGCAACATCAGTAATTAAACAAAGAACAATAGAGAAATTCATCATGTCAGAGTTTGTACAAGGCAATTTGAACACAAAAGAACAAGTAAGCTGTATGCTTCTTCTGATTCAAAAGAAGCTGAATATGTCTGTAGAACAGGCTGGCAACTTTATGAGAAACGCAATAGGTATTAATGCTTAATATATACGATTATGGAAGCGGATTTAGTTTTAGTTATCAGCCCCGAAGCCCCACTGATGAAACAACTGGGCAAAGTATTGGGTAAGTTATGTAGTATGTGCGATTTTACCACCATAGAGAGGGGTGAAAAGTACATCACCATACAGCATGACGAGACTGGGCTTGTAGTGGCTTATACGAGTGAAAAAAGATTAAATGCAAAACATTAAATATAGTGATTATGAACTCAATAAATGAAAACGGTTGCAGCGTATGCCAACCCGGTAAAGAGAATTATTGTACCTACAACACCAGGTTGAGAGGAAAAAGAGTGAGAATGTACCAGTACGACTACCGTACTGAAAGTGGTGAACTCTTTGCTTGTTGTGCGCCTACCTTAGAGGCATGTAGAGAAAGACGTGATAAATGGCTTAGTTCACGACAATAAGCCGATTGTCGTGTATAACGATTGAAGATATTTCGTTATCTTTGGTTATGGTAGTACCTTTGGGGTACTATCGCGGAATGGAGCAGTTGGTTAGCTTACCGCTTTGACTTGGCGGTGGTCACAGGTTCGAGTCCTGTTTCCGCAACTATTGAGTATTAATTTAAATTTGACACGATTATGAACATTCTTACATTAAGCATCAAACAGAAGTATTTCGATGAAATTTTGGCAGGCAAGAAAACCCACGAATACCGTGAAATCAGACCAACCAACGCTAAGAAGTATATCACTTACCTATGTGGCGGTAAAGAATATCCGGCTGATGCAGAACTGCCTGAAGAGGGTGAAATAGAATTAAAGCCTATCAAGTACGATGCAATCAAGCTTCTGACAGGTGCATATACAGGTAAACGTCCTTATATTATCGTTGAAGTGAAAGCAGCAGAAGCTGTTATTCTCACAGATGAAAACGGTAATGATATTGTTTACGAACATCAAGGCGAAGAATATCTTGCTGCACAAATGGATTATACTTTGGGCAAGATATTAGAAAAACATATAGATTGATTTGTTTAACTTTTAAAATTAGAAAGCAGAGTCGCAAGAAGAATTAACAGAGTAGCCGGGCCTCGCAGAAATATGAACGGTGCCGGGGCTGGTGGTAGATTGGTTGCCAGACGTGGCGGTGAAGCTGGTACATCACAGTTGGGGTCACGCAGACAGCGTTATAGTGACCTTCGTACTTCATTTGGTTTAAGTGGTGGTTAGCTATGAGCAAGGTAGAACAAGCGAACCGGTATATAGACCTCATTCGGGTAAAATCGAATGAGGCTTTACTGTTTTTATCACTTGGTAAGGATTCGCTTGTTCTGCTTGATTTAATCTATCCAAAGTTTGACCGGATTGTTTGCGTGTTCATGTACTTTGTCAAGAATTTGGAGCATATTAACCGTTGGATAAACTGGACTAAAGCCAAGTATCCGAAGATAGAGTTTGTTCAAGTACCACATTGGAACCTTACTTATATTCTCCGTGGCGGTATGTATTGTGTGCCAAATCCGAAAGTAAAGCTATTGAAGTTGGCAGATGTGGTAAAGGCTATGCAGCTTACTCATGGAGTTTATTATACATTCTTAGGCATGAAAAAAGCTGATGGTATGAATCGTAGGCTTATGTTGAAAGGGTATGAGGTAAACGGTTACGAGAATAACGGCATGGTTTATCCTTTGGCTGATTGGACACAAAAGGATATTCTTGCTTATATGAGGCAGCACAATTTACCCGAACCAGTTCGATATTCATTGAAAGCCAGTTCGGGAGTAGGTTTCAATCTTGATTGTATGCTTTGGATGGAGAAAAATTACCCGCAGGATTTACAGAGAATTTACAAAGTTTTCCCAATGGCTGAAAGAGTGCTTTGGGAGTATCATAATCAACAAAATTAATAGGAGGAATGCCGAGTTAGAAGAAAATCTATTGCACAAATATTTTCACAAAGGGATAGAATATTGGATTCTATAGGAAGAATGGCAACCAATGAACGTGCTCAGAATAGAATATATAGAGTGCGTGGAGCGGCTACAAGATATTCTAAAAATATTGAAAAAATAACTGGAAATGTTCCCGGAATGGCCTTTAAACGATTTACGAATAGACAATACATGGGTCTAAGCAACGGCTAATATGGAATTATCAAAATACATAAAGAGTGAATCGGTGGAACTTAATCGTTCTGCCATTCACTTTGCGGATTATAATCCCCGAAAACTATCTGATGAATCACGTAAGACACTGAAACGTGGCATCAAGAAATTCGGATTGGTAGGTGGAATAGTTGTGAATAAGCGTACCGGGCTTACCGTAGTCAGCGGGCACCAGCGTTTATCTGTCATGGACGAATTGCAAAAGTTTCCCGATAACGACTACCGTATTCGTGTCGATGTCATAGACGTGGACGAGCAGCAGGAAAAGGAGTTAAACATTCTAATGAACAACCCTAATGCACAAGGGACATGGGATTTTGACGCTCTTGCCCGTATTGTTCCTGATATTGACTGGAAAGATGCAGGTCTGACCGATGCTGACTTGAATATGATTGGTGTCGACTATCTTTTGCAGACCGAAGAGGAAAACTCTATTGCGGATGCTTTGTCTGATATGATGGTCCCAGTTTCCGAACAGAAAGAAGCCGATAAAGCCGCCAAGCAGTTGGAACGTGCCGAAAAGGTTGCCCACATGAAAGAGGTCAAGCATCAGGTGAAAGAAAACGCACAGAAGCAAGCCGAGAACATGGATGCCTATGTGATGTTGTCCTTTGATACCTATGAAGCTAAAGCCGCATTCTGCGAAAGGTTCGGGTATGACCCTGATATGAAGTTCATAAAGGGAGAAGTATTTGATGAACAAATAGAAAGGATTGATTAATTAAATTTAGAAGAAGATTGAGTCAGAAGGAAAAGTTTGAATGAATTAAGTGCACAATTTCGGAGATTAGAGGCGCAGGCTCGTACAACTCAAAAGGGTTATGGAAATAATCCAAGGGCTGCACGTGTTATAAATGCGTTTGAATCATCTATGAAGCAAAGAGGTATGTGGTTTTTCTCTAATCGAAATAAAAGGATTGGAACGGGGAAATTTGCTTTAAGTAACGGATAAGTTTATGAATAATAGTGAATCTCAAAACAGAAAAGGTAAAGGAGGAAGAAAGCCTAAGTTTGATTATACAAGCGAGGACTTTCTTTCTCTCGTGGAATCGTATGCCAAAAAGGGATTCACTGACAAGGAAATTGCTTATGCCATAGGGATTTTGCCTCAAACATTCTGCGAAAAGAAAAGTGAGTACACCGAAATATCCGAAGTCTTAGCGCGTGGGCGCGCGACAATCAATGCCACTGTAAGGGCTAAATTCCTTGCAATGGCTCTCGGTGGCATAAAAACCAAAAGCACCGTGGTAAGAAAGCTCCGTGATTCAGAAGGGAATTTGACGGGCGAAGATGAATTACAAGTAAGCGAAAGCGAGTTGGCTCCTAATTTGCAAGCAATGTCCGTTTGGCTGTACCACCATGATGAAGATTGGAGAAAGATTGAGCGCAAACAAGATGAAGACGCTGATATTCCAACAGATATAGAGCATGGCATCAACATTGATTCTTGGATTAAAGACAAGCTGAAATGATAGTACCTCAAGAAATTTACCATCCATTATATGAGGATAAGGAAAAATTTATAATTCTTATCACCGGTGGGCGTGGTAGCGGAAAGTCTTTCAATGCTTCTACCTTCATAGAACGGCTGACATTCGAAATGACTCCCGTAGAGAAGATAGTTCATCAGATTCTTTACACCCGTTACACGATGGTTTCTGCCGGTATCTCTATCATCCCCGAAATGATGGAGAAGATAGATTTGGACGGTACCACGAAATATTTCAAGACCACAAAGACGGATATAGTCAATAAGATGACTAAGAGCCGTATCATGTTCCGGGGTATCAAGACTTCTTCCGGGAACCAGACAGCAAAACTGAAATCCATTCAAGGCATTACGACTTTCGTCTGCGATGAAGCGGAAGAGTGGACCAGTGAGGAAGAGTTCGACAAGATTATGCTTTCTATCCGTAAGAAAGGGATTCAGAACCGGATTATAATAATTATGAACCCCTGCGATTCCAATCACTTCATCTACAAGAAATACATCGAAAACACTCATAAACTGGTAGAGATTGACGGAGTACAAGTACAGGTTTCCACCCATCCGAATGTGCTCCATATCCACACTACGTATTTTGATAACTTGGATAACCTTTCTCCTGAGTTCTTGAAAGAGGTGGAAGATATGAAGGTGAGTAATCCTGAAAAGTATGCTCATGTGGTTATCGGCCGTTGGGCAGACGTGGCGGAAGGTGCTGTGTTCAAGAAGTGGGGAATTGTTGACGAGTTCCCGGCTTGGGCAAAGAAAATTGCTTTCGGGCAAGACTTCGGTTATACGCATGACCCGTCTGCTTCCATTCGTTGTGGTATCGTTGATAACGCCCTTTACTTGGATGAAGTGGATTACCGTACTGGATTGCTTTCTTCTGACATCATCAAGACTCTTCGCCCGTGGGGTTTGAAAGTCATAGCTGATAGTGCTGACCCTCGATTGATTCAAGAGATACACAACGGAGGAATCAAGATATATGCCGTAGAGAAAGGTGCAGGCTCTATCAATGCCGGAATTGACAAAATGAAAGATATGGAGATTTATATAACCAAACGCTCGTACAACTTGCAAAGCGAGTTCAGAAAGTATGTTTGGGCAAAGGATAAGGACGGGAACTATATCAACGAACCGGAAGACCATGACAATCACGGAATAGATGCTGTACGTTACTATGTATTGGGTGAGCTTCTTGGTAAGATTCAGAAGCCGAAAGATTTAACAGGAATATTTACACACTAAAAATATAGATTATGCCATTGAATTTAGAAGAAATATTAGCACTCCCTGACATCGGGCAGAAGATAAACTACCTGAAGAAAGGTAGAAAAACTGAACTTCCCGACTGTTGTAAACTTTGGGGCGATTGGAATCCGGAACGCCATGAAATTATGGTTGACAAAAAAAAGTATCCGGACAGAAAGGTTCTTGAAAAAGAAGCTGAGAAACACTTCGATGAAAAAACGGGTAAGACTTATGAAATCGAAGCAAAGTATAAGACTGAACCGGTGAACCGTATCTCCATTCCATTGGAACAGGATATAGTGAACATTCAAACAGCTTTCACGGTCGGCACAGAACCGTCTATGGATTGCACTCCAACCGATGATGATGAAAAAAAACTGCTGGATGCGGTAAAGGCTGTATTTAAGTCCAATAAAATCAAATACCAGAACAAGAAGATAGTTCGTGCCTGGTTATCCGAGCAGGAAGTAGCGGAATATTGGTACGTTACCGATGATGATTCGTTCTGGGCGAAGTTCTGGAAGAAAATAAAGACTACCTTCGGGGGGAAGGTAAAACCCACCAAGAAACTGAAAAGCGTGTTATGGTCTCCATTCAGAGGTGATAAGCTATACCCGTTCTTTAACGACGAAGGTAAAATGATTGCTTTCTCACGTGAGTACAAAAAGAAGCTCATGGATGATTCGGAGGTCATCTGCTTTATGACTATCACGGACAAAATGGTTTATCAATGGGATTTGTCTAAAGGATATGAAGAAAGAACTCCTTTTGCTCATGGATTCCCAAAACTACCGGTTCTCTATGCTTATCGTCCTGAACCTTATTGCAAGAAGATAAAGACCTTCCGGGTCCGGTTGGAGAAACTACTATCCAACTATGCCGATTGCATCGATTATCATTTCTTCCCATTGCTGAAGCTAATTGGAGATGTAGAGGGTTTCATGGGTAAGGTTAAGGATAGAATGGTCAAACTCACCGGAGAGGGTGCGGATGCCCAGTATCTGACGTGGAACCAAGTGCCAGATACCGTAAAATTTGAAGCAGAAACACTCACTAATATGGCTTATGATATGTCAAACACTCCAAGAATATCCTTTGAGACGTTGAAGGGGGTAGGCAAAGCATCAGGAACCGCTTTCCGCTTTATGTTCATGGGTGCACACATGGCGGTAGAAAATCACGGTGAGGTTATCGGCGAGTTCTTGCAGCGGAGAGTAAATTTCATTGTTTCCGCTTTAGGCTCTATCAATCCAACCGAGTTTAGCAAGGCATCGCAGACCATTGACATAGAAACAGAACTGGTTCCATATATGATTGATGATTTGAACGATAAGGTTACTACTGCCGTTTCCGCTGTCAGTGGTGGCATCTGGTCAACGCGTGAGGGAATCATGTTTGCTGGAAATGCTGATAGGGTAGAAGAGGAGCTTGCAGAAATCAAGGAGGAACAAGCGGCAAAGAATAACAATGCAGCGTCTCCTAACTCCAAAGGATAATTCATTACTTCATGTTCTTATCGTACTATTGAGCGGAGCTAATTTAGTTCCGCTTTTTTATTGCTAAATTCTATATTGTAGAATATAATCTTTGGAAAAATTTTATAATTCAAAATTAATTCATATTTTTGCATCAAACAAAAGAGGTATGAGGATTGTATCACATAAGAAATTGAAAGAGTTCTACGAGACGAAAGGCTATGAAGATTCACGCATAGCTTTAGAACGTTGGTATGATATAGCGGAAAAAGCTGAATGGAAGAACCTATCAGACATTAAAGTGGATTTTCTTTCTGCTGACTATGTAGGTAACCAACACTACGTTTTCAATATCAGAGGCAACAACTATCGGTTGGTTGTCGTTGTTAAGTTTACAATTGGGTACGTCTTCATTCGCTGGGTTGGTACTCATAAAGATTACGATAAGATAGATTGTTCAACCATTTAAGAGATAGAAGTATGAATAAAGTAACGAAAGAACAGTATGAATTTGCTTTGGCGAGAGTGGAGGAACTTCTGCCATTGGTTGATGACAATACGCCTTCAAATGATAAGAATGCGGTGGAGCTTACAGTTATGTCCGATATTGTGATAGCATACGAAAAAGAACATTATCCGATAGAAAAACCGACTGTTGCGGAATTGATAGAGCTATCCCTTGAAGAGAAAGGGATGAGTCAAAAGCAACTTGCTGGTGAGATTGGAATAAGTCCATCGCGTGTGAATGACTATATTTCTGGACGTTCGGAACCGACCCTCAAAATTGCGAGGTTGCTATGTCGAGTTTTGAATATTCCTCCTGCTGCAATGTTGGGTTTCTGATTAGTTCATAAGAAGAATATTTAGGCGTGATTCCATTCGGTTTCACGCCTTTTTTATATCATTTTACGACAATCGTTTCATTGTCGTGTATCACCTATCTGATTATTTCTCACCTTCTTTATTAATAACGAAATTTACCGTAGAAATTTATAAATCAAATTCATACGGTATGACAATCTTAGAACAAATCTTGGCAGGGCTGCAACAGAAGTTTACTGGGGTGGACACTGCTATCTTAACCCGAATTGCCACTAAGAAGGCAGAGGGTGTAACGGACGAGACAAAGGTAAACTCCATTGTTGAGGGTATCAGCTTTTCGGACGTGCTTAATTCCTATGGTGATTTCCGTGCCGGGGATGCTTCAAAAACGGCAGTGACTAACTACGAGAAGAAACATAACCTTAAAGACGGTAAGCCAATCGAGACTACCACTACTACCAAAACGGAAGAGAATAAAGACGATGTGCCTGCATGGGCGCAAGCTTTAATTGACTCCAACAAGAACCTTTCTGATAAGCTAACACAGTTTGAAGCAGAAAAGGCTCAAGCAACACGTAGCCAGCAGATTTTGGCAAAGGCAAAGGAGTATGGTATTCCCGAAAACTACGCCAAACGATGCGCCATTAAGGACGATGAGGACTTGGACGCATACTTCAAGGACTTGAAGCAGGAGTTCGCGAATGACGGCTTTAAGGGTGTAGTTCCACCCGAATCATCAGAGCGAAAGATAGAAAAAGAGAATGAGTCAATAGCCAAGATGATTTCAGAGACGGAACAAAAACTATTGTAGAATCTAATAAAAACTAATTATGACAGCAGGTACAAAGTATAATTTGAAGGCAGAATATGTGCCGGAAGAAATTTACCGAGTAGAAACAGGCGTTAGAAAGAGTGGTCCTTGGAAGTTGGAAATTTCCAATTTGACAATCGGCTCTTATCTTCCCGTATTTACTCCGGTATTCGCTGATTTGCAGAAGCGCACGGTTGTTCCCGTTCGGAATGTTGAAATTTACGAAAAGGCAACAAGTGGAAGCGCTACGAAAATCAAAATCAAGAAAGGCTCATTGGCATATGTTGGTATGCACATCGGGAACGGGAGCAAAGGTGCGACCATTAACTCTATCGACAAGTCTAATTCGGCTTACGATGAACTGACCTTGGCGGCAGACTTAGGAGCTAACGCCGAAGTAGGTGAGGTATGGTTTGAAGCTACGGCAGTAGGAGGAACGAAGAAAAAGGCTACAGCTAATTTCGTTCTTTACGCACCAACCAAGGTAGAAGATGATGGCCCGGTGCTCCCGACATTGCTTATGCAGGCTTACGAGATTAAAATCCCCAAGCTTCCCTTGCCTATTCATAAGTTGGATATGGAAGGTCTTACTTCCCGTTTCCAATTCGAGTATTAATTATTAAAAGAGTTTGACTATGAATTTGACCATACAGACATTATTTTCCGACCCCATGATTGTGAATGCGGTTATTGATCGTGTTCTGCAAACGAGAAAGGATAGAATCTATTGGCAGCAATATGGTGCATTCCAGGAAACAAGAACCCGTGTATTCAAGACATATTTGGGCACTGTTTCCGGTGTGGTAGCTGGTTCTATCATCGGCAAGAATGACCAAAAGCCGCTACGCGAAAGACGCTCTTTGGGAAGTGGCGTTACCGAGATTGCTTATCTTGGCGACCGTTATCAGATGGACATTGAACGTCTGTCTGACTTGCAGGACTTGCTGGATAAGTTCAATGCAGCCAATACAGCAGACCAATCCGCTATTATGCGTGAGATTATTGACTTTATCTATGACGACTACCGCCAAATTTTGCTTGCTCCACACAAGCGTATGGATATTGTCGTAGGTGAGTTGCTTATGACAGGTAAGGCATCAGTTAAGAATGCAGATAACAAGGAAGGAATTGAGTTGCTTGACATCGACCTTCCATTCCATTCGCTCACTCCTACTTCTGAGGCAAAGGCCAAGTTTGTAACCTACCTTCAGCAGGAGATTGAAAAACTGAAAGCGAAATATGGTGTATTCTCTAAGATGATTATGTCACGAGGTACATTCGTGAAGAACATCATCGGTTCAAATGAATTTGGTGACAAGTTTAAGATGCAGTTGTCTGCAAACGAGATGTATCTATCCACCGGGTTGATTACATCACAGCTTGCATCTTCTGTATTTACTGGCATCGGTTTGCCTGCTATTGAAATCAAGGAGGATTACGTGGAAAATCAGAATGGCGAAAACGTTCAGATTTACGCAGACGACAGAATCACCTTTTTGCAGAGTGATAATGTACTCCGTATGCGTCACCACAGACCTTATGTAATGACCGATCCCGTTCCGGGCCGTCAATACACGCAGTCTGAAGGGCAAATGTCTATCTGTAACTATCGCGATGAGGAAGGACGATACATGGAATATACTGCCGAATGGATTCCTGAGTTTATCGCTCCTAACAAGATTGTGAACATTGACCTTTCAACGATGAACGCGTAAATAGTAAGGGTGTGAGGAATCGCACCCTATTGTCTAATTTTATAAATCAGTAAAGAAATGAAGAATTTTATTTTTGCCATGTGTGGCTTTTTAATGATGTCTTTGGTTTCGTTGAGTGTGCAGGCATCAAGTGTGGAATCTCCCAAGTGTGAATATGTGAATCCATCGGTTAATGCCGGTTTGCCGGATATTCAGTCTATCACTTTGGAAACGGCTCCGGCTGATTGTGTTGTACTAACCATACCACAGACTATATTCTTGGTTGCAAATAACCCGGCTATGATGTGTTCGATAAAAGAAGAAGCGGCTATTCAAGGGATACGAATTAATGTTCCCAAATTTCCGTTCAGATACATCTATAAATCAAAGTATTGCACGCATTATAGCCATACTGCATATTGTAAGCTGATTACGCCATATTGAATGATAGCAGCCATGAGTAACAAGGAGTTTGTATTAAGCGTATTTGATAAGAATCCCCCGTCTAATCTTGTAGTTGAAAATATACTTTCAAGAACGGGATTGGATGGCGAAGAACCTTTTGCCGAGGAAAATAGGGCAAGATTAGAGGTCGCTTGTGCCAAGCAAATTCCGTGGATGATACAAAATCCATCTTCGGTCAGCGAAAGCGGATTTTCTGTGTCTTGGTCTAATCATGTTGATAGCCTAATGAAATTGTACTCATGGCTGTGTAAACAGTACGGTTTGAAAGACGAACTGGGTAACAAACCTAAAGTGACTTTCTTATGATATTCGCTCCACACATATTGCAGGTAAAAGTTATCACCCCGATGGATAAGGATGAGTTTGGCAGACCTATTCCCGGAACAGGTGGTGAATACTGGCAGGAGGTATGCAAGTGCCGTTGTGATGATAACACTACCAAAGAGTTTTCATCTGATAACGGCTCTGTGTATCGTCCGAATTATCATGTGGTATGCGAGAAGAGAATTACTGTCAAGGCTGGTGATGAAGTACGTTGCATGGATGGTGATAGCGTAAGAGGTCAAGGCGAAGTCTACACGGTAAAGAGTACAAACTACTTTAACTACTCGGAATTATGGATGTAGATTTCGATTTTTCAGATGTCGACTCCTTTTTCGATGAAGGGGAATGGGAAGTTGAGAAGAAGATGATTGATGTGGGTGATGAAGCTGTGAAATACGCAGAGGAACATGGCGATTATCAAGACCATACACTCACTTTGAGAACGTCCAATGATTACGATGTCAATAAAGACGGTTTGACGCTGAAAAACGAAGCGGAATACGCTTCATTCGTGGAATCTAAGGGATTTGATGTTTTAAGTAGTGCCGCTTTATATGCGGAGAAACGATTAAAAGAAGAATTTGAATGATAGTAACCACCGACATAGGAAACATCCTCTACCGGGATTGCAAGGCTTTCGGAATAGATATAGTGCCTGATGGTGAAACGCTGATGGGTGAATTGAAGTCCGAAAGGATTGTCATCCACACGAAGAAACAACAGCCGGGAAAGTATTGGAAGAAATCTTTCGCAGAAGTGAATCTATGTGTACCCAATTTAAGCGAGAATGAAGCGAACACAATCCGGCTTAACGAACTTGAAAGAAAGGCTGGCAAGCTGCTTGATGATGTAGTAAGCACCTATGACAGTACAACCTATCGTTACTCTATCGAATCAATTGGCACGGAAGCGGATACAGCTTTGAAATGCCATTACGTGAATGTGAGAATTTTATTTGAAGTAATAAATGTAAAACTATAAGATTATGATTTCAGCAGTAGGAATAAAAAGAATCTTGTTTGCCGATATTGATAAGGTAACGGCAGACATTACCCCCGAAATCGCAAAGACTTTGATTCAAGCCGCTATCAAAGCGAAAGATGAGGTTTTGAATGTACACGGGGAAACGTGGCAGATTGAGGAAACGGAAGCCTCCGTTACTGGGTACAAGAACCAATTAACGGGAAAGAATTACCGTTACGATGATGTGCCGGGAGAAGTATCACCCACTTTCTCTATCGGACAATATGACTGGAAGACAAAGAAAGCGTTCATGGGGGGCGATGTTATTCAGGCAACATCTAAAGATGTGGGTTGGAAGCGTGCTTTGGATAAAGTGGTCATTAACAAAGCATTGTTCTGTCTGACCGATGATGATGTCTGGTTCATCTTCCCAAAATGTCGTATTGTTTCCCGTGAAGCCAATACGGATAAGGCAATTGCAATCGCTGTAAAAGGCTTGGTGCAGGAACCGGGGATTGAAGGTGTTTCTTCTGAGTATAACTACGAAGAGGGGCAGATTAAAGCTTTGCAGGCATGAACTACAGTAACCATTGTACCTACTCCTTCCGATGCGACCGTAAAGCTGGACGGTGTAACGGTCAAGTCAAAGCAGGTGAATGCTGGAGCTACCGTTCACTATGAAGTGTCGAAAGTGGGGTACGTCACTCAGTCAGGAGATATTAAAACCACTCCTTCTGAAGTTGATACCACTCTTAAAAAAGAGATAACATTGGTAAAAGTACAAGAGTGATAACCGGGGGAATGGATATGCGCCATTCCCTCTTTTAGTTTAAGAATATGAATCAAGCAGCAAAAACGGTTTCTGACGCCTTGTTAGGGCTGGATTTTAAAAATGTAGAGATAGGTGGAATCGTTTATACCATCAAACCGCCTACAATTAAAGTTATCTGTCGTGCCATTCATCATTTTTCCAATATCGGCATGACTGGAGATAATGTCATGGAAGCTATTAAAGAACTTCCTGAAATTACTGGAGATATGCTGAAAGGCATTTCTTGTTTCATCTGTGGCAGTGAGGAACTGGCTGATAATTTGGAGAACGGGACTTTTGAAGAAGTTAGGAATGCTTTGGAGGTGTGTTTTTCCATGATGGATATTTCGGCTTTTCAGTGTGTCAGCTCGATGAGGAACGTGTCGATGCTGGCAGCAAGACCGAAACAGTAGGAAACACAACGTTCTTCGGGCAGATAGCCCATTTGATTGACACGCTGCATCTGAGTTATACAGAAGTGTTTGAGATTATCCCTTATCGGAATCTGCTGATGATGCAACGGGATAAATTACACGCAGTATATGGTGGTCAGAAGGTGAATAGAATCAGTGGTAAGGAATTGGCTAATCGTAGGAAAAAGAAATAGATATGGCGAAATTATATTTTAAGGTAGGTAGTGACTGGGAAGAAGTTGTAAGACTTCGTAATGAAATTGCAAAATTAAAGCAGGAGTTAATGAGCATGGATGGCACGCAGTCTCCTGCTGTTTTCAAGGCTTTGAATGCCCAACTTGCTGCATCCAACCAAAGATTGGATGAGTTGGTGACTAATGCAGCCAAAGCTGGAGCAGAGATGGAAACGGGATTCAAAAGGAAAATCTTCGATGCTTCTCAGGTCGTGAATGGATTCACAGAGAAGATTCTTGCTCAAAAAGCGGTAGTTAAGGATATTGAAGCAGATGTAAAACGTCTTGGAGATGCTTATCGTATAGCATTGAAAAGGAATCCGTTATCAGCAAATGGCAAGTTAGAAGAATACAATGCTGCCCGCAAAGCTCTTGATGAAGAAAAGGCGGCTTTATTTGGATTAACCCAACAACAAGCCGAAGCGCGTCTTTCCGTAAAGAAACTCCGAGATGAATATACACTTTATAAGAATGATGGGAGACAAGTAGTAGAAACTAACGAAGGTATCGCTATATCTTGGAAAAAAGCATTGGCGGTTATTGGTGGTGCTGGAGTATTAAAGGCATTAGGTTCTGAAATAATTCGTGTTCGTGGAGAATTTCAATCCATGCAGACTGCTATTGAGACTATGGTTGGAAAGGATGTGGCAGGACAACTGATTCCGCAAATCAAGGAGCTGGCTAAGATTTCTCCACTTACTATGTCAGATATGGTTGGAGCAGAAAAGATGATGCTTGGATTTAACATACAAGCAGAAGACACTATCAAATACTTGAAAGCCATTAGTGATATTTCTATGGGGGAATCCAGTAAGTTCAATTCGCTGACTTTGGCATTTTCACAGATGTCAGCAGCGGGTAAACTTATGGGGCAGGATTTGAATCAAATGATAAACGCTGGATTCAACCCGTTACAGATTATCTCCGAAAAGACCGGAAAATCTATCGCAACTTTGAAAGATGAAATGTCCAAAGGTGCTGTTTCCGCTGAAATGGTTCAACAGGCATTCATTGATGCAACTTCCGCAGGTGGTAAGTTCTATAATATGTCTGAGAATGCTTCAAAGACTATCAATGGTCAGTTGTCTATGATGCAGGATGCTTTGGATTCCGTGTTTAACGAATTGGGAACTAAGTCGGAAAGTGTTATCATGGACGGTATTCAAATGACAACTTCGTTGATTCAGAATTATGAAACAGTAGGTAAGGTCTTGGCTGGATTAGTGGTTACTTATGGTACATACCGGACCGCAGTGATGCTTGTTACTGCTGCCGAAAGTAAACATACTCTTGTGGAGATTGGACTTACCAATGCCCGTTTATTGGCACGAAAAGCGCAGTTAGCTTTAAACGCTTCAATGCTTACCAATCCTTATGTAGCTTTAACTGTCGTTATCGGTGGGCTTGCTACTACAATGTGGGCAATGTCTGACAGTACAACTGCTGCCGCCCGTGCTCAAAAAGAATATAACGGCATTAAAGATGCAGCATTTAAAAAAGAACAGGAACACAAGCTGAAAATCGAAGAATTATTGACAGCTGCTCGTGATGAGAGTTTGGCTACTCTTACTCGGCAAAAATCATTAGAAGAACTTCGTAAAGAATACCCTAAAATTTTCGAACAATACGATATTGAAAGGCTAAAGTTGGAGAATATCTTAAAGTTGAAGCAAAAAATAAACGAAGAAGATTCAAGGCGTTCTGTTCAAGGCAGGAGAGATGATTATAATGCTCTAAACCAAACGATTGCTAACCAACGGAGATATTTGCAGCTATTTGATAATCCCGATTTACGGAAGAATATGTCTGATTCCGATGCAGAAATATGGAAAATGTTTTCTGGTAATCAGTCATACGTACAGGTGCGTGAGCAAATGGAGAAAAACTCTGAACTTTTAAAAAAGTATCAGAAAGACATGTTGGATGATAATATTTCCGCTTACAAATCCAATCTTAAAAACTATTCTAAGGAGAAGCTTGAAGCGGAATTGAAACTTGCTCAATCGTCTGCATCCAAACGCAATGGTTTTGTTGTAAACGGGATGATGGTTAAAGGTGGAGATTTAGAAAGCGTTATTTCTTCAATTAATGGAGCGTTGGCTAAAAAGAAATCCCCTACTACCTACAAGCAGGATTATGAGAAAGCGAAGAAAGACTGGGATGATGCTAAGAAGAAACTTTCTGAAATAGAAAAGGATAAATCCAAGTTTACTTCAAAGCAGTATGAAGAAGCTAAGAAACGAGTAGAAACAACAGAAAAAGCCTATAAAAATTTGGGCGGTATTACCGGAAGTTCATTAACCAAACAAGATAATCAAACCGAGAAACTTCGTAAGCAGACTGATAAATATAATGCCCTCCTTGATAAGCAATCATTAGAACAGCAACGTTCTGCCGAAGATTTGCAGATGGAAGTTGATGAAGCCCGAATCAAAGCTATGGATGAAGGTTCTGCCAAGACTATCGCTGAAATGGAACTCAACTTTGAAAAGGAGATGCAGGCTATTGACCGACAAAAAAAAGATGCTTTGCGGAAGAAAGTTGAGGATGCTCGCGCTGCATGGGAAGCTAATCCGAAGAAGAAAGGCAAGTCTTTTGATGCCACCGATATAAAGCTGTCTGATGATGAGCAAAACTATTATGATGAACTATACAAGATAGCCATTATCAGTAATGAAAAAATATATAAGGATTTGGCAGAGCACTATTTGTCTTATGCCGATGAACGTCTTGCCATTGAAAAGAAATTTAATGATGATATTTCAATATTGCAGGAAGCCCGTAAGAAAGCGGAAGCCAAAGGTGATGCCAGTGAAATAGCCAAAATAGACCGAAGCGTTGAGAAGCGTACAGAAATCAAGAATGAAGATATATTCAAACTTGATGCTGAACAATTCAAGAAAAATATGAATTGGGAACAAGTCTTTGGTAATCTTGACAAGGTTTCTACTGATACTTTGAAAAAGTTGAAAGTTAACCTTAAAGACTTTATATCATCTCAAAAGGATTTATCTCCTGAAAACCTTAAAGAACTGGTAGATGCTATCGAAAGGATTGATGATAAGGTTTCAGAACGCAATCCTTTTGAAGCTATGTCTGTTTCCTTTAAATCCCTTAAAGATGCCACTGATGCTCAACGTGAAGCGCAGGAAGCGTATAACAAAACGCTCAAAGAAGGTACAGACGAAGAAAAGAAGAATGCAAAGGCTACTCTTGAAAGCGCAAAAAACAACAAACAGAAAGCGCTATCGGAAGCTACTACCATTTTACATCATGGCGTTGATGAGATAGGTCAATATGTCGATGCCGGTAATCAAGTTATCGGTATCATGGAAACGCTTGGTACAAAAACACCTGAATGGTTGGAGGGAACAATGTCCGGGTTTGGCGAGATGTTGGATGGACTTGGAAGTATAGACCTAATGAAACCAATGTCTATTGTTACTGGTGGTTTGCAAACAATAAAAGGAGCTTTGACAAGTATCACATCATTAGGTGGGGTAATTAATTGGAGTGGAAGCAATGCAAAGGAGGTACAGGATTCCATTAATCGTCTTACCGACCGTAACGAGACGCTACAGACTTCTATCGAATCATTGACAGATGAGATAAAGGCAAGCAAAGGAACGAAATCCGTAGCTGCGTATAGAAGTGCTTATGAATACCAGAAAGAGCAGAACTCCAATTATCTGAATATCGCCCGTGAACAGGCAGGTTACCATAATTCACATAAGAGCTGGCAATACTACATGAGATGGTCTGCCGAAGACTTGAAATGGATTCAACAGAATGTAAACAAGAATTTTACCGGAACTTCTTCATTATGGGAGCTGACACCTGAAGAGATGGAAAAACTCCGTAGTAATGTTGATATATGGACAAAGATGCAGAATGCCGGGAAAGGCGGTTATGGTGAACGTGTAACCGATAAACTTGATGATTATATTGAGCAGGCCGGCAAACTGGAGGAGTTGACCGATAGTCTTTATGAGGGTCTGACCGGAATGTCATTCGATTCCATGTATGACAGTTTTGTAAGCAGTCTGATGGACATGGAGAAGAGTGCTGAGGATGTTGCTGATGACATATCCAAATATTTCATGCAGGCAATGCTGTCAAATGCCATCGGTGAACAGTTTAGTGACAAACTGAGAACATGGTATGACAAATTCGGTGAAGCCATGAAAGATGATGGTACGCTTGATAATAATGAGCGTAAGGAGCTGATGGATGAATACATGGGTTATGTGGATGAAGCCATGAAGCTTCGTGATGAGCTTGCCGCAGCAACCGGATATGATAAAATTTCGCAAGAATCAACATCGCAGTCAGCTTCATCCAAAGGCTTTCAGGCAATGAGTCAAGATACCGGCGAAGAGTTGAACGGGCGGTTTACAGCATTGCAGATTGCAGGAGAAGAGATAAAGAATCAGAATATTATTCAATCTCAATCACTTAATCTACTGACAGTAAAAGCAGATGCTATCCTTTCCATGAATACAGAAACGAGGAACATCGCTGATGATACGAGGAATTTGATAGCACAATCTTATCTTGAACTGGTACAGATTTCGGAAAATACAGGAGCTATTGTAAAACCAATCATTCAAATTCAGAAAGATATGGCAGAAGTGAAAAACAATACATCTAAATTATAAACTATGTCAGATTTATTGATAAATACCCAAGACGCCTACACAACATGGGGGGTAAGAATGGGAGAGGGCTTTCTTGATGTACTTGGGGCATCATCACCCATGAAAGAATTTATAGAAAATAAGTCCCGGTTGGAACATGGAAAACGTGTGATAATCAATGACCCCAAAATAGATGAACGGGAAATAACACTTTCTTTTACAATTGAAGGAAATTCCCAATCCGACTATCAAGCAAAGAAAAAAGCTTTCTTTGAAGAATTGTATAAAGGTGTGGTTGATATTCAAGTTCCGGCTAACAGTAATGAGATTTATCATCTGATTTATCTTGGGAAAAGCGTTGCTTATGCACAGAGTTTAGACCATACTTTCGGCAAAATTTCAGCCAAGTTTAACGAGCCGAACCCGGCAAACAGAACCTAATTCACGACATTGGGTTTATTGTCGTGTATATGAGTGTCCAAAATAGGGCACTCTTTTTTTTATCTGCGAACTTTGGATGCGTTATGGTAGACATCAAAGACATATCCGGTAAGACAAGATTTTCGACCCCCATTAATGCCGGGGCTAAAGGCAGGTTTACCCTGATGAAGGAAGACTATATCATCCTTCCGTTCAGTGTTCCCGACCCGGTGTATTTCAAGCTCGGCGACTACGTGGATTTGTCGGGAGTGCTTGACGAGTCCCTGGGCGGACTGCTGTCCAAGGTCTATGAGATAGTGGATTTGCAGAAACCTGCCTTCAACGCTTCTACCGGGGGATATGACTATAAGCTGCGCATGGACGCGTATTACTGGAAGTGGAAGAACAAGATTTTCAAGTACACTCCCGAACATGCCGGCCATGAGGCTTCATGGTCTCTGACCGCACCCCTTGACGTGCAGCTCGGCGTATTCCTCCGCAACCTGAAGGCACTCGGATATACATACAAGGGAAAAGAGTTTGAGTTCAGCATAGATTCCACAGTGGAGAACAAGGCCGTTGCGATGAGGTACGACAATATGAACCTTCTTGACGCCCTGTTCTCCATGGCCGATAAGGAGAAATGGGACTGTGACTGCTGGATAACGGATAACATAATCCATTTTGGGCGAAATGAATATGGTGATTCCGTCAGAATCGAGTTAGGGGTTGAAGCGTCAGCCATGACCCGCAGCGACAGCAAAGGTACTTATGCGACCAGAATCTATGCGTTCGGCTCTACCCGGAATATCCCGGCAGACTACCGTCCCGTGGATGAACAGACGGTTGTCAACGGCGTAGTGCAGCGCAGGCTGATGCTTCCCGCGGACACGCCTTACATTGATGTGTATCCCGACATGTCCGAAGAGGAAGCGATAGAGGATATTGTCGTATTTGAAAATGTCTATCCCAGGCGTACGGGCACATTATCCGACGTGCATACCCGCACCGAAGAGGTGAAGGACGAGAACGGCACGAAAGAGACCGTCACCTACTACCGCTACAAGGATACCGGGCTGGAGTTCAAGGATGAATATCTTATCGAAGGCCAGGAACTGAGAATCCGGTTCCAGTCCGGCAAACTTAACGGCATGGAATTCGGTGTCATTTTCAATCCCGACCCCAAAGACGACATGCGCGGCGCACAGCTTTGGGAAATCGTGAGAAACGAGGATTACGGGCGTATGCTTCCCGATGATACCCTTTGTCCGGAAAACGGCGACGAGTATGTCCTTTCCGGTTTCAAGATCCAGCTTGTGTCTGACAGATATACCCCAGAAGCCGAACAGGAGCTTAAGGGAAAGGCGCTGGAGTATGCCGACCGACGCAAAAGGGATGATGGTACATATAACACGACCCTTGATTCCGAATGGGTGTATAACGACCGGCTGAGACGCTTCTATGAGTTCGGACAGAAAGTGTTCCTTGTAAACAGGGCTTTTTTTGAGAACGGGCGCGACAGCCGCATACTCGGCTGGGAGTTTAACCTTGACAAGCCCTGGGACAGCCCTACATACATAATCGGCGAGAGCATGCCCTATTCCCGTATCGGAGATATGGAAGACAAGATTGATTCCCTGACCTACAAGGGGCAGACATATACCGGCGGCGGAAACGGGGTCTATATAATCAGGACGAACGATACGACAGCCCCTTCCGACAGCAATGTATTCTCGGCACGCAGGTCTTTGGTCTCTTTCTTAAGGAAAGACAAGTCCGATAAGACTGAATATCTTTTGAAACTCCTCGCAGGCGGCGAGTTCGGCGAATTCGTAGACAGTATGATTGCCGGCAAGGGTGCAGGGATATTTCCTGATGGTAGAGGACAATTTGAACGGTTGGAAGTCCGCGGTTCACTGTCAGTGCTTGACCTTATTATCAATCAGATTCAAGGAATGGAATCTGATTACTCCTTCACCGAGATTGGCAAGATAGAATCCGTGGAGGATTTGGGAGAAAACACCTACCGTCTGAGTATCGAGAAACGCACGGACTTCGACTTCATGAAGTTCCAGGACAACGATGTCTGCTTCTCCATCATTAACACACTGCTTACAGGTGGTTCCGAGTATTACACCAGTTGGATGCGTATTCTTACCACCAACAGTGCGGAGAATAGCATAACGGTCGTGCTCTATCCGGACAGCGAAGTACCTGGAGGCACGAACTATCCGCCGTTGGCCGGCTACAACGTAACCCGCAGGGGTAACAGTACGCTGCCTGAAGAGGGCGGCTTCAACGGTCGGGCGCAGTCGTGGATGATTTCTTCGCGTGAGGGGCGCATCATGTTTTTGTCCAATGTCTATAAGCCGATATTGGAGGACTACAACTACTCAATCAGCATCGGCAGATTTCCCCGTACCAAGGCACTTGAAAAGCTGCCGATTTCCGAGAATGAGACAGGCGTCATGGCACAGACAGTCATTGCCGAGAAATTCTACCAGCTCGACCACAACGGCGATGTCATTCCCAGCAAGGTAGACCGGGGTATCTGGTCTCTGGAAACGGCCCAGAGTGGCGCTCCTTATCGCTTTGTACAGCATGAACTGTCGAAACCTTCCGGCAGCGAATATACCCTGCTGGAACAGCATACGGTCTACCACCTTGGCTGCAAGTGGGGCTGTCTGTCAGATAGGACAACGGATGAACCGAAATGGAATTCCCCGTCATGGGGACTCCTTGAGGGCGACAGCAGGTATTCGCTCCAGCTCTCACTATCAGGCGGGGAGGCATTCGTCATAGGCGGTGTGGATGAGGTAATTTCCGGACGCGTTTTCTATGGTACAATTGACATAACGGATGATGTGATGGCGGACGATGCTACCGAAGTGGAGTGGTTCCGCAACAGTGGCAATGTTCCGGCGGACAACCTCTGGACGCCTGAGTACGTGGATGGCAACAGGCTTGCCATCCATATCGACAACGGGAACCAGCACGGGGTCGGTTCGGATTTCGGTTTTGTCAGCAAGTCCGTGATATTCACCTGCCGGGTGTTCTTTCCGGTAAACGGCAGGTTGGAGGAAGTGGATAAGAATTTAGGATTTGACATCGTATAAGAATTTATAGGTATATGGGATTAAAGAGTAACAAGCAGTGGGGCCGTATTTACGTTGCCCCCCTTTCCCTTCAGGGAGAGATAATAGTATTGTCGGGCAGTCCCGTGCAGACGTATGACAAGGAACTGCGGGAATACAGCCCCGACCGGACCCTGACACCGCTGGTCATCGTACCGAAGGTATCGGCGTTCGATGAGAAGACGGTATTCGGTGAAATGGAACTCACGGGGGTGGAGTGGTTCGAGGGCGCGCCCCGTGACAAGTCGGCCAACCGCATCGTCGAGGGTGAGTATTACAGCATTTCAGACGGCAGCGGTGGTGTGCCCAAATATGCGCTTACCATCCGGAAGAACACGCCGCCGGAGAAGCCGGTGGAGTATTTCGGCATCGCGATATTCACGGACCCTCGTACGAACCGCGAGGTCCGCTGTGAACGGAGCGTGAAGTCCTATGCGCACCTTTATGACAACAAGGCGTATTCGCTGCGTCTGAAGGGGGATTCCGTGATGGTGACCGACCCGCTTCGCCTGGCCGACCGTTCCGGCTATTGGGACAGGGAGATAGAACCGCAGCTCTATACAGGCACTGAACCGGTGGATGATGAACATGCCGCATATTTCTGGGACATACTTGAAAACGGAGCATACCGCCCGGTTACGCCGGACGACCCCGGTATTGTCTGCCATGACGGGAACGGAGTGTACACCCGCAAGCTGATGTATCAGGCGAAGTATGTCACCGGTGCAAGTTTCCGTTGCCGCGCCTGTGAATATGCGGGCAACAGACCGCAGGCCCCTACGGACGGGCGGCTGGAAGTGGTAATTGAGGTAAAGACGGAGATGGCAGCTTCCCTCAATTGCGAAATTATCCAGACGAAAGGTTTCACCCTGTCGGAGGACATGCAGCAGCCGAGCGCCTATGAAATACGCATCTTCGACAACCGCCGCGAGTACGGTACAGAGTACGATGACCTTTTCCGCATCACATGGAAAGGCCAGAGTGCCAAGCCGGGCGAGCCGGAGAAGGTGCTGGCAACCGGCGGGCGGACGTTGGAGTTCATTCCGGCGGACAAGGGTTTCCCGGCAAAATATATCTTCCATGTGCGGGCGGAAGTGGGGCTTCTCACAGGTGAGTCCCTGATGGGCGATGAGGAAGGTGCCGTTATATCCTCGCAGGTTGACGGACAGACGGTATTCATTGCCACGGGTCCGGTATATGAATAATTGAGTAATAACTTTAAACTTTAATCAATATGTACGTAATTGTAGAAAAGGCAAAGCTCGAAGGCAAATTCTTTGGGATAATGAATACCCTTCCGGATGGCAGGGTGTATATTCCTATCAGTGAGATGCGGAATGTGGGCACTCTTCTTGACATCGACATCATCGGTTCGGCACGTGAACTGAAAGAGCTGATAGAGAAACAGCAGGAAGCGATGCAGGGTACGGAGGACATCGACCCCGGTTTCAGTGTGACACCCGAAGAGGAAGAGGAAATAGACCCCGGTTTCAGCCAGGAGCCGAATCCGGACAGCGACAGCGGGGCGTCGGAAGAGGATGAAGGCAGCGTGACCGGTCCGGAACAACCGGCCGGGGCAAAGACTGACGGAAAAAGGAAAGGAGGCCAGCGATGAACCAGAATCAAGTGACCGCTTCACTGGCTATCGTGGCGGTGAGCAACGGGACAACCGTCAACGGGTATGTACGCGTAGACAATGGTCCGCTTATCCAGGCATGGACAAAGGGAAGTGACAAGTATACGCCGGACTTTGAAGCGTTGGCGGAGGACAAACGCCCTATTGTCATTGTCGTGTTACGTGACGTGAGCAGCGGGCGCATCCTCATCCCTTCCAGGCTTGTTTTCAAGTACAACGGTACCGAACTTGCATTCGGGGAGGACGGGCTGTGTACTACGGAACAGTTTGTCGGCATGTTCAAACGCGTAACCGGATACAATGTAAGTGTAGACTCGCAGTCCTATCCCATGACGGGACTTCGCGTCATGAAGAACCTCGTGCCCATCTCCGGATATGACAATGACCGTATAACCGTTTCCGGGGAAGTTGAAATCGGCGGGCATACGGTCTCGTTCAACGAACTTGCGACTGATGTTGTCATCCAGGAATCATCGGGTAAACAGTATGAGTTATTCATTACTTCTGACAAGGGTACGCAGATAATCAATCCGTCCGAAGTGCTGACGTTGAAGGCATCGCTGTACAGCGGCGGAGACCTTATCAACGATTTGGGGAACATTACGCTCCAATGGAAGAAGCAACTGCCATCGGGAGAGGCCAACCTCGGAACTCAGGGAACCCAGAACATTGCCGCGAATGATATTGACGGTTCGCTGGTGGTAAGCTGTGAGGCTGTGCAGAATGCGAAAGTCATAGCAAAGGGCTTCATTACCGTATTTGACCTCTCAGACCCTATACTGGCGGCATTCAAGGTCAAGGGGCTTGCTTCTGACGGGCAGATATATCCTGGAGAGACGGGAACGCTGACGCCGTATGCCTATAAACGCCAGTCCGGAGAGGAAGTGGCGGTGGCAAGCTGGGACTTCGCCACATTCGACGGTGAAAACAATCCGTTCACGCTGTCGGGCAAGGATAGCAACAAGTTCCAAGGAAAGGATATTGCACTGACCTATACGGATGCGGCGCGGGCCAAGACATTCAGAGTAATAGCAACGAATACAAATCCCATTGAGCTATGATGACAACGGCGGTTTTGAGTGTTGTGGCGGTACGTGAGCCTGACCCGGTGGAATACGTTGACATCGAGTGCCAGCCGGCTGCCATCTCTGTGGACTGTAACAATGTACAGATGGTGCCGCTGAAGCTGAAAGCCCTGCACCGCAGCGGGGCTGATGCGGCCCTGCTGGATGTATTCTGGCGGCTGCATGTCCAGTCGGTCGGCAAGGACCTCGGTACGGCGGATTCCCCCGGTGCATCGTCCGAATGGGAATACTACCTTCCGTCTGACAAGTGGGGCAATGCGGATTCCGTGATTGTGGAAGCGTACCGTGATAGTGCCCGCGAGACCCTTCTTGCGCAGAAACGGATAAGTATTGTGCGTCAGAACCCGTCCCCGTTCCCGGTCGATGGTGACTGGAAACCGCTGCCGTTCAAGTATAAGAACGGGGAATATTTCCTGGATAAGGAGAAGGGGTTTGTGTTCATGTGGATGAATCCTGTACCGGGAAACAGCGAGATGCACCCGTTCGATGACGTGGCCCAGAACCCGGACACTACTTCCTGGAAATCCATCCAGGAATACCCGCTACTGGGCACGCAGCTTTTGCTTGCCAGGAAGATAGACGCTGACCTTATCGACGTGGATAATCTGAAGGTGAAGCATCTGGATGGCGCAGACGGGGAGTTTACAGGCAGTGTTACCGCAACCGAAGGTTATATCGGCGCATTCAAGATTACCAACAGAGGACTTGAAAACGAAAAGGAAAATCCGACCGCGACATTGAGGATAGGCAAGGATGGCGGGAAATTTTTTGAAGTGAATGTCTCTTCCGGGGCAATGTGCGGTATTCGTGGAGATGGAATTACGGCACTTAGTCTGAGTGCCTATGGTGACCATTCAATCGGTGTAAGAGTGATGGCCCAGGCCGGATATGATACTTGTGCGATAGAAGCATTGGGTAATGTAGAGTTGAATGCCAGGAGCGGTGAATCGGTAAGGATAAGCAGATTACGGGCTTCCGGATTTGCTGCGGGTGTCCGCAAATTAGGCAGCAGTATGATGTCTGCCCCACCGAGCTATACGGTCAGTGATACCGATGATATTATCATATATGGAGGACCGGATCTAAGTTTTGACCCTACCCTGTTTCTTCCAAGTTCGGCTGTTACGGGTCGGATTGTATATTTGAAGAACCAGTTGAACCGGAATGTCTCAGTGAAAGGCCCCCTGATGAATCCCAATAACAGAGGCACAACCACTGCTACTTCCATCAATCAAATATCCTGCTTTTTTGTCTTTGACGGTAGTTGTTGGATTTATTTTTACTGTGGATAATGGTTATGTTGGATATGCTTTTAAAACTCAACGACAAGCTGCTGCATTTTCTTGCATGCCTTGTCATCACGCTGACAGTGGGTGAACTCTGTGCCGTTACGGCAGGTGTGACGAAAGAAGCCGCTGACTGGATGTATAAGAAGAACTGCAAGGTCGGTTCGGGCTGGGACTGGCTGGACATACTTGCGGATGCTGCCGGCATAGCGGTCGGCAGCGTATTAAGGAGATTGGTATTCGATTATTAATATTAATAAAAAGGATTATGTTAGACACATTATTGGTTGCGCTGGTTATCTCGATAGATACCGCGCAGGTAAAGGAATTTCCGCAGAAGGCGGAAGTCGAGTTCAAGAAAAATGATTTAAAAGAGAATATCATTAAGTCAGCCTTGAATTTCCATAATAGCGGGAAGAAGGACGACAAGACCTGGAACTGGAAGATTCAGGATGTGGTGTTCAGAAAAGATTAAAATAATGTTCAATTTAAAATCAAATAATTATGGGAGTAATTAAAACGATGAAGGAAGTTGAAAGCGCACTTCCCCAGAAAAAAGAGATAAATTATGTACGTGCTTTGGATAAGAACGGCAATCCGATTTTAATCAATAAAGACATTCAAAACGGGTTCGAAGTTGGAATAATGGGCCTTGGTCCTCATGGAACAATTTTACATTCAATCAGCAAAGCATTTAATCAATTATTTTGGCCGGGAATATAACTCCCCGGCCATTATACCCTAATCATACTTCGACGGCATCTATTGCATCTTGTGGAAATTCTTTAATTACTTCATTCTTAAATTCCAGTCTCGAAAAGTCTGATGTAGATAGGATTGAAATCAATACATAACCTGTACAACAGCAAGTGTATTCTGGGCTACATAAGTGTGCCGGGTTGAGACTAAGAAGTTGACAACACACTCTTGACTTACAGTCATTAATAAGCATTTTGCATTCATCCAAACCGGAACCATTTTCTTATCCCAAAGTGGATAATTTGAAATGGGATAATGCTCCAAAAGGGAATGTTTACACAATATCTTGGCTGCCTGATTATGACTCGGAACAACATCCGGCTAATGTCGGTTGTGTTGAAGTTGTGAGAATGGGTGGCGGTGTTACAGCTCAAATATTATATGCAGACAATTTTAAAATGTATATTCGTACATTTTTAGGTAAAGAAGATGCGAGATGGACTGCGTGGACCCAGGTTTAAAATAGAGGCTTAGCAGGAACTTTCCCTGCTAAGCCTATTACTTTGTTAAGAAACAACCAAATCTTTTAATGCTGAAATTTCGAGCGTGTCGAGTGCTATGATGTCGGTATTTTCATTTTCAAGACAACAGTGTTGCTTGAATAGTCTGTATCCGCCCATCTTTCCACCTTCTGCTTCCACCAGATAAATGTGAATAGACTTGTCCGGTTTCTGTTCCCATTTAAGTTGAAGGCTTTTAGGGAGATTTCCATACAAAGACTTGGCAATACATCGTCCTTCACTATTCGATTTGTTTGAGCCATGAATAATTAAAATGGCATCTCCATCAGCGATTCCCGTCCCGGAAATCATTAATAAGAACATAAAAGTGTTCCAATCAGCAGGTAAAGAATGATGCAATTCTATATAGGTTTTGTTGCGGATATAGAGCGTAGAAGGTACTGTCTGTTTGCTGAGTAAACCGTTTTGAAAATACCGCTTAGTGTATAATCGAAAGAAACAGCTAAACAAACAGGGAACGGCCTTAGTGCAAGTAGAAGCCTTGCTCAATCAGAGGAAAGTTTATTTCCGTACAAATTTGTATCTCAAGCCGGAACATTGGAATAGTCGCAATGCTCAGGTTGATAATCACCCACAGGCTCATGACCTCAATTCGATGCTGTTTGAGTTTGTCCTACACCTGCAAGCGATTGAGTTATCCTTATGGAAGCGCGGCATTCCTGTAACGCTATCACTACTTAAAGATGCGATAAAGAAAGACAAGCCGGTCAATGTCACTTTCCCCGTATTTGCCAAAATCTATGTGCAGGAATCCGACCGTAAAAGAAGTACCAAAGAGAACCTGATGACAACGATAACCGTACTTCAGGAGTTCCGTCCCGGATTAGATTTCAAAGACATTACTTATACCTTTCTAAAGGAGTTTGAAGTGCATTTGAAAGAGAAGGGAAATAGCGTCAATACGATAGCCAAGCATCTCCGGCAGTTACGTACATTAGTGAATGAAGCCATTAATCAGGGTTATATTCCTTCCGATGCCTACCCCTTCCGGAAGTACAAGATAAAGCAAGAGAAAGGGCGGAAAGAGTTCCTAACCCCGGATGAGTTGAAGAGGCTGGAGAACCTTGATGTGGACAAGAAGCTCCGCCATGTACTCGATGCCTTCCTGTTCTGCTGCTACACCGGCCTGCGCTATTCCGATTTCTGCCAGCTTACACCTGAGAACATTATTCGTGTGAATGGTAAGCGGTGGCTTTATTTCAAGTCTGTCAAAACAGATGTGGAGATAAGACTTCCGCTACATCTTCTGTTTGAGGGTAAGGCATTGGCTGTATTGGAACGTTACGATATAGTAACTGATTTTGCTAAAATCGGACCCAATTCAGAGGCCAATAAGTATCTTGCCCAATTAGCTGCCTTTGCCAGGATAAGGAAGCACATAACCTATCACACGGCCCGTCATACTTGTGCGACCCTGCTTGTGCATCAGGGCGTTCCGATTACCACCGTTCAGAAGCTGTTAGGTCATACTTCCGTCAGAACTACGGAGGTGTATTCAGAGGTTCTTTCTAATACGATTATTCGGGATTTGAAGGCTGTAAAAAGGAAGAAAAAAACACCTGATTTTAGACGCCCGGTAGAATGTGGGTAGATTTTATAGGTTCTACTGATATTCTACTGCCATAGTTTGGCAACCCTTTCCTGGTAAGATATTCCCTACTCATAAATTTCTTGTTTACTTTCGCTGAAAAGTGATTGTAAATGAGTATATTTGTCATGTTTTATTGGTTAACGCCCATGAACGTGTCTTTAACAGGATGCGTTCGTGGGCTTTTTTTGTTTAATTAAAAAAGTTCGTAGATGAAAAAGAAACTGATTGTTTTGGCTGTTGTGGTGGCCGTGATTGTAGGTCTGCTGGCTTATTACCAGTATGTACCGTTTTGGGCAAGCATTGTGAGTACCGGTGCGTTTATTGCCGGCATTCTTCTCGGTTGGAATGCCAAGGGGTGGAGTGATGAACATGTAACGGGGATGAAGGTATGATGGAGGAACTGAATGAACTGTTCAATATCACCGGCGGGATAGTTACTACTATCCTGCTTCCTCTTTTCGGTGTGTTCATGTTCTATGACAGCAAGAAGCGCAAGGCGGCTGCGGAAGCGAGAAAGGCGGAAGCTGACAATATCACCTCGTATGCTGCTGAATGGAAGGAACTGTACGAGAAAAAGGAACACAGGGTAGTGGAACTTGATTCCAAGATAGACCAGCTTTATGCCGAGAAGAATGAAGACCGCCAGCGTATCCGCGAGCTGACCGAAAAGAACGCTACACTGGAGATAGAGAAGATAAAGCTGGAAGCAAGGCGGTGTGATGTCCGGGGATGTAGCGGGCGGAAGCCACCGAGCGATTATTAATTCGTGGGAAGGAAGGTGTTTCGCAACGGCTCCCTTCCCTTTTTAGCATAAACTTAAAGTTTAAACAAAGGCTTCTGCAAATGTAGTGTATGTTTATATTAAATCAAATGATGTATGAAGTATTTTACGATAAAAGAACTTTGCCGTTCGACAACTGCCGACCGCAAAGGAATTGACAACAGATGTGGCTGTGATATAGAAGCCAATCTGACTGCATTGGTAGATAACGTTCTTGACCCGCTACGCGAATGGTATGGCAAACCTATCGTTGTGAACAGCGGTTACCGTTGCCCGGCATTGAATAAGGCAGTTGGCGGTGCGACAACCAGCCAGCACATGAGCGGGCAGGCGGCGGACATTGATACCGGAGACAGACAGCAGAACAAGCTACTGTTCGAGTATATTCGCAAGAACCTTCCTTTCGACCAGTTGATTGATGAGAGTAATTTCGCCTGGGTGCATGTGAGTTATCGGGCGGACGGTAGAAACCGTAATCAGGTACTGAAGCTATGAAAAAACTACCCTGGCTATTAGTTGTATTGCTGGCAATCGCTTGTGTGGCGGCGTGGTTCCGCCCGCTCGAGCCTTTGCCGGCAGAAATGCGTACCGAAACAAAGATACAGACGGTTGTCAAGACTGATACGGTTCTTATCTCCGCACCGATAGCGGTCTTTTGGCAGATATTGCCGAATGACACAGTACGTATAGGTGATACTTTACTTCATCGCAAACGGGTTGTGTATGAAGATAGTCTGTATCGTGCGGTGGTGAGTGGATATGTAGACCCACTGCTGGATAGTATGACTGTGTATCCGAGGACGGTTTATCAGACGGTGACGAATGACGTCTATCATCCAGTCCCCATTAAATCGAAGAAGAAACGTTGGGGATTAGGGTTGCAAGCTGGGTATGGTTATCCGGGCGGTTTTTATGTTGGCGGCGGTATCAGTTATGCTTTATTTCAGTGGTAATTCGTTTTAATATAATAGGTCTCATAATGATTTCTCCATCCATTGTTAGTATATAGATATAAAATATACTATATACTAACAATGGATGGAGTTTTTCTAATTATGTTGTAAACATGCAAAATAATTTCTATATTTGCATCCAAATTAGAAAGCAATATTATATTCATATTGCAAATCTTTTAATATAGATATAACAAACAACCTAAACTTAGCGGTAGTCATTTGTGAAAATGGTTATCGCTTATTTTTTTATAGAAACGAAAGCTTTTGTTGATAATTTTTCCATATCCTTGTTGGATTTCTGTATTTCATTATTTAACTTTGTCTTCCACCTTAGCGGAGGGTGAGGTTTGTTATATTTATATTAAAAGATTTATAAAATGAATTATTTGATTTTTAAATACGATGAAATGGATGGCAGTTCTATTTCAAACGTATCGACAGACATTTTGACTGTCGAAATTGATGGTGAGCCCTGGTTTGTGGCTTCCGATGTATGCAACTTACTAGGATTGACTAATCCTACGGAATCTTTATCATCACTTGATGAAGATGAAAAGCTGACCTCAGTAATACTTAGGGCAGGTCAAAATCGAAGAGTTAACTTAATAAGTGAAAGCGGATTATATTCTCTAGTCTTTAAGAGTAGAAAACCGTTTGCTAAGAAATTCTGTAAATGGATTACTAAAGTAGTTATTCCTTCAATAAGAAAAAACGGGCGTTATGGCATAGACCGGGATGAAGTCCCTAATTTTGTTATTAGATATAACGATAATTGGGATAGAGTTGACAAAGGATATTTCTCTGTTATTAATGAATTGTTCGTTAGGCTTTATGGAAGGTTTCACCATGTTGGATATGAAATACCTAATAAAGCCTTTGATGGTAGAGAAATTCGTCCTGATGTGAGTGTTGGAAAATGTTTTTCCGCTTATTTAAAGCTTTACCATCCAGAATTGACAGGAAAGCACAAACCTTATAAACATAAATTTCCAAGTGGAATAGAATTGGATGCAAGGCAATATGAAAATTCCCTATTACCTATTTTTATTCAATACGTGGATGAAGAATGGATTCCTAATCAGGCTGAACGCTATTTCAAAGCAAGAGATACTAAAGCACTTGACTATCTTCCAAAACTATTAGAGTCCAGAAAGAAACCAGCATGATAAAATGCAATATTCTACACCCTCCGGTAGTATATTGACAATATGAGCAAAAAAAATTCCAAAAAGGGAAGTCAAAAAACTAATAGTATTGATGAGAAGGAATTTGTAGAAGGGACGGCTGAATAGTCGCCCCTTTTCACTATATTTTGCTATCTTTGCCCACATGACTTACAACGAGGCTTTATCATATTTGGAACGCATTAAGGATACCGCCATTGGTGCACCCGTGAAAGGGCGTTTCATAGAATCATTATTCATCGGCCCTACCGATTGGGAACAAATGACAGACTTTATGAATCTTCGTATTCAGAAAGGAGAGGAAACGGCTTTGATTGAGTTTGATAGTGCCGGCAAGAGTCTTTCTGTATATGGGGTGTCGGTCAATAATGAATTTGACGTGCCGCATTGGGATATGACTATTATGGATAATTGGGAGCTGATGATAGGTAGGGATATTCAGTAAATGTCCCTAAAAAATAAGATGGCATATGAAGATGATAGGGCATGACCACTTCATATGCCGTTCTTATTGCCATTTTTCGGTGCTTTCTCACATAATTCTATCCGACAGGACATGACGTTCCGGAAGAAGTCTGATGACCTCTTCTGATTCTGTGAGTAACATCATATCATGCTGCTTTAGCTGTTTTGTTTCTGATTTTTTCTATCATCAGTATGGCATTTGCCGTATGTATTCCAAAGAAAATCCACAGTATTTCCGTCTTCCTGTTTCTGGCCTTTATCCTTGAGAGCGAGTAATGTTGCTTCTGAGTGCCGAAGCTTCCTTCAAGCCGTGTGGCCCTTTCTTTTGAGAGTTCGCTTCTAAGCACCTTCCTCAAAGACTCATCTTTTGCCGCCCTTCCCTTGCGCACAAAGGATGTGGATATCCCATATTTTGTACAGAACTTTCTGTTGGCATTATTGGCATATATGGAATCGGCAGCCACACATCTTACCCTTACATTCATAAGCTTCTGCTGCATACGGATACAGTCCTTCAAGCGTATACCCTCATTGAATGCCTTGAACGATAGGTGTTCGATGAACGATATGCCGTCTATCTGTATATTATTGACCTTTGCACCAAACTCGACGGACTTGGTTTCCTTGCCTCTGACGATGGGACGTACATAATGACGGTCAATGCTGACGATACGGTCACTGACTTTCCGCCCTTCAAACATTTCCTTTTCCTGTACAAGGACCTTTCTGATGGTGGAAAGACGCTTATGGTAATCCTGGGTATATCGGAGTAAAGCACCGTACTCGCTATGGATCCCATCCCTTTGACTGAGGAGCTTTTCAAGAAGCTTGATCATACGGCGCTTAAGCATTCTTGTCCTTGAAGCTCTCCTCTTTCTTTTCTTGCAGTAGGACAGATAGGATTCCGCCACATTCCTGTATTTGTTGCGCGGACGCCTTATGCCCAGATCCCTGCAATGCCGGCATATATGCCTGTAGAGCCATTCGAGGCTTTCCCAAAGAAGTTTCATGTCCGTAGGAAAACGCATGTGGCTCTCATAGCATGTGGCATCGGTCATGCAGACGTGAAGGTTATCAAGATAAGGTTTCCAGTGTGAAGCCAGGACCTCCTGGAAAGAATCAATGTCAAGGCGGGATGCTATCTCATTACGGATGGCACTGACTATCTTGAAGTTGGTTATGGGAAGGGACGGGGGGAATCATAATTCCACAGAAAATCTGGTAGTGTATGTTCCCGTTCAGATGTTCCACCAGTTGCCTGTCGGAGAATCCGGTGTATGCCTTCAGGACCATAAGGGCGATCTTTGCGGAAGGACTGAATATGTTCCTGCGTCCCAGGCGCCGGTCCGACAGGCCTGCGGCTTTTGCCATACATTCAAACGGAAAGACCGAATGAAGCTTGCCAAGCTCACTCTCATTAAAACTCTTGCGGTATTTTTCCAGAATATCAAATTCTGTAAAACCCAAAGTAGGGTGAATTTCTGAAATATTTTGTATCTTTGCCATATCTTATTAGTTTGGGTATTTCCCCCGTTTTGGCCGTCAAACCTTGTTTTCGGGAGAATACCTAAAGATACAAAAAAGCCAACTAATTCGCAATACTTTGTGTATGAATTAGTTGGCTGATTTTATAATATTTAATGAATGTCCCTAGGTAATTGATATGAAAAATCCCCGTAGCGGCTCAACTACAGAAAGTAATACTATTTCTTTCCGAACACATATTCGATAAGTTTGAAATTGGCTTCATTAATAGGCGTAAAATCTTTCTGTATATAGAGGTCTGTAACTTTCATGGACGAGTCTGTATGGCAAAGCATTTCGTTGACAATATACTTGTTTATACCAGCCTTATTTATTGCTATCGTAGCCATAGAATGCCGGGCTGCATAGAATTGAAGATTGTTTATGCCTATTTTGTATCCAACCTCTTTTAGCCCTATATTGATGGCTCGATTGAGGTCTGCCATAGAAGAAAAACGCTCGTAAAAGTTGAATACGCGTTCTTTGCCTTTGTATTTATTTACGAGTGGCTGTATAATTGGATGTACGCGAACAATCATTTTGGCATTGTCATTTCTTCTGTCTTTGGTCTTGGTACGGTAATAAGTTATGTATTCCCCGTCAAACTCAGTTGCATTATATAGGTCGGCAGAGTTCATTCCCATTAGGCAGAATGATAATATAAAACAATCTTTCGCCAAGTCATGCCTACTGGTATATCCCTTAATCTTTTTGTTATCGTAAGGGAGAGTAAATATAGTTTTTATAGTTTCTTCCGGTAAAGCTCTTTTTTCTGCTACATTCTGTTGTTTTGGCTTATATTTTGAAAGATTCTGCTTAATTCTTATAATGTCATTGTCTTCGTCATTATAATACTCCCTTGCCTCTGTAAATAGACGCAGGATGACGCTGGGGTATAGTGATTGTGCCCGTTTCTTTTCAGACAGGTATTCTTCAAATTCCTTTAGTTTCTGAACTGTTATTTCGTTACAAAGAATAGATTCTCTTCCAAAGAAAGTACAAAATGAGTTTAAAGCTGTTGTGTAATTCTTCATACCCTTTATCTCAGGATGTGAAGCGCACCACTTTTTTGCGAATAAAATAAAATCAATGCCGCTTTTGTCATCCTTGGATGATTTAAGATATTCGGCTATGGTGTCTATGTCTATGGCATTCAATTCTAGATTCAGTTTGTATATTTTCTCCCGATAAATTTTGATTAACTCTTCACATCTGTCGATTATTTGCTGATTCTTTATTTTGAAGCCGGAGGTAATATCTTTCTTGGTGACATACATGGTAGTGGAGATATATCTTATCTTTCTCTCATGTGTTAACCTGATAAGAACATTCCATGTCTTATCGGAACGCATTTTTTCTTTTTTGATGATTGCTTTAAATGTTGCCATAATCTTAGGGTAAACAATGGGTAAACAAATTCTATCTACTTGTAGGTTTAAAACGTTACTTGTAATGTGGTTCTTTACGACATCTTTTTGGATTAATCCCCCCAAAAGCTTGATATATAGCAAAAAAGAGGAAAATCATTACTGAAATTCCTCTTTCTTTTGGGTGACTGAAGGGACTCGAACCCTCGACATTCAGAACCACAATCTGACGCTCTAACCAACTGAACTACAGTCACCATGTTGTTGCATTTCTTAAATGCGGTGCAAAGATATGGATAATTTTTGATATTACAAATGTTTTGGCGTTTTTTTTGCAAAAAAATAGCTATTTATTATTTTCATAAATTTCTGTATTATGCTGTACCAGGAACTTTCGAGTGTTTTTAATGAAGATATTCAGACGGTTACGGGCTGATTGCGGCAAATGGCTATGTGGTGAGTAAGAAGGATATAAAATGTAATTTTTTTCTCCAGTGAGAGTGGGGCGGCCGGTCCATACTAAAGTGTATCCGCATCGGACGACACGGGCGAATGGAAAAGAAGAGGCAAAAGATTCGGGCGACGGTGAATGACTTGAATGGTTTTGTAATGGACGGATGGGCTTGGGGAGAGGATATTTTTCAAGTTGCAGCGTAAAGATGAGTCCACCGTCTGTATTTGCAGCGCTCATATTGGAGATGAAGTTTCCTAAAGAATAGACGATGGCATGCTGTTGATTGCCGTTCGTGCGTAATTCCATAGGCTGGATTACGTGCGGATGCGAACCGATAATATGGGTCACCCCCTGTTTCAGCAACCAGTCGGCAAGCTCGCATTGCTCACGGTTCGGAAGTGATTGATATTCTTCTCCCCAATGCATACAGGCTATAATAGCATCCGGGCGTACGGCTTGGGCGCTATGTATGTCTTTTAGAATTGTTTTTTTGTCAATGTAATTGACGATGTTGGGTGCAGATACCTTGATTCCATTAGTGCCGTAAGTGTAGTTGAGTATGGCTATGCAGAAACCTTTTTTCCGGATGAAGAGAGGATAGAGTTGTTTACGTTCTATAGCGTTCCGGTAAGTACCTGCATAGGGTATGGAAAATGATTCGATTTGTGTGATGGTCCGTTCCAATCCGGTCTTGCCTCGATCCAGGCAATGATTGTTTGCTGTGAGAAGAACGTCGAATCCGGCATCTTTGATAGCTTGCAGATATTCGTCGGGTGCACTGAAAGTAGGATAGCCTTGATAAGGTTTTCCACCGAGAGTCACTTCAAGATTACCTATTGCAATATCGGCACGGGAGATTTCTTCCTTTATAAGGGAGAAACAAGGAGAATAATCATATTTCCCGTCGGAAGTGCGGGCGGCATCTATTTGCGCCCGGTGTTGCATTAAGTCTCCTACAAATAATAGCGTAATCCTTTCCTGTGAGGAAAGGGTTACGCTATATAGTAGAAAGATAAGGGAGATGAGCGCTTTCATCATCCTTATTATTGATAAATAGCTTTCTTGCCTGCCAACAATGTATTCTTCATTAAAGAGACAATGGTCATGGGACCTACACCACCAGGTACGGGAGTGATGAATGAACATTTGGGAGCTACTTCATCGAACTTGACATCACCGGTCAGCTTGAAACCGGATTTTCTGGTTGCGTCCGGTACACGGGTAGTACCTACGTCAATGACAACTGCGCCTTCTTTCACCATTTCCGCTTTTACAAAGTTAGGTTGTCCCATAGCTGCGATGATAATATCGGCTTCTTGGCACTCTTTTACCAGGTCTTTACTGCGGCTGTGGCAAACGGTTACTGTGGCGTCACCGGGATAAGCCTTTTGCATCATTAGAGCAGCCATGGGCTTGCCTACGATATTGCTGCGCCCCAGTACAACGCATTTCTTTCCGGAAGTTTCTATTTTGTATCTTTTCAGCAATTCGAGAATTCCGTTAGGAGTTGCGGAAACGTAACAAGGCAATCCTATGGACATACGTCCTACATTGATAGGATGGAAGCCATCCACATCCTTGCGGTAGTCGATTGTTTCAATCACTTTTTGTTCCGATATATGTTTTGGCAAAGGCAGCTGGACGATAAAACCGTCTACATCTGCATCCTCATTCAGTTCGCGCACTTTTGCCAGCAGCTCTTCTTCCGTTACATCTGTCTCATAACGAATGAGCGAGGACTTGAATCCGCATGCTTCACAAGCTTTTACTTTGGCTGCTACATAGGTTTCGCTGCCACCGTCGTGTCCTACAAGGATAGCTGCTAAATGCGGGCGTTTTCCGCCGCGCGCCACTATCTCAGCTACTTCTGTTGCAATTTCCTGTTTTATCTGTTCGGAAATTGCTTTTCCGTCAATTAGTGTCATATTCAATTTTATTGTATTGGTTATTATTTACATGGCATTATTCGCAAAAATAGGTCAAATAACCGAATAAAGCAAAAATCCCGCTGACTTCATTCGAACTATGAAATTAGCGGGATTTATATGCGGGATATTTTTCTTTCTTATCGTTTCAGTTTCGGCATCATCTTGCCCATTTTGCTGCCGGTCACCATTTTCATCATTTTACGGGTCTGGTCGAACTGTTTCAGCAAACGGTTTACTTCCTGAATGTTCGTGCCGCTACCTTTGGCGATACGCTGGCGGCGCGAGCCGTTTAGGATGGCCGGGTTGCTGCGTTCTTCCGGAGTCATGGAGTAGATAATCGCTTCGATGCTTTTGAAAGCATTGTCGTCAATATCGATATCCTTGATAGCTTTGCCTACCCCCGGTATCATGGAAGCGAGTTCTTTCAAGTTACCCATTTTTTTGATTTGTGCAATCTGGCTCAGGAAGTCGTTGAAGTCAAACTGGTTCTTCGCAATTTTCTTTTGCAGACGTTTGGCTTCTTCTTCATCATATTGTTCTTGTGCACGCTCTACCAATGACACGATGTCGCCCATACCTAGAATACGGTCTGCCATACGGGCAGGGTGGAATTGGTCGATAGCGTCCAGCTTTTCGCCGGTTCCTACAAACTTGATAGGCTTGTTTACTACAGTACGGATAGAAAGGGCGGCACCACCGCGAGTGTCACCGTCCAACTTGGTCAATACCACACCATTGAAGTCTAGACGTTCGTTGAATTCTTTGGCTGTGTTTACGGCATCCTGTCCGGTCATGGAATCCACTACGAACAAGATTTCATTCGGATTGATGGCGGATTTGATGGCGGCGATTTCGTTCATCATCTCTTCGTCTACGGCCAGACGACCGGCTGTATCGACGATTACGAGGTCATATCCTTTGGCTTTAGCTTCCTGTATGGCGTTTTGGGCTATGCTCACTGGGTCTTTGCTATCAGGTTCGGAATACATGGGCACTTCGATCTGCTCTGCCAGTACGCGCAACTGTTCGATAGCGGCGGGGCGGTAAACGTCGCAAGCCACCAATAAGGGCTTCCGGTTCTTTTTGGTTTTCAGCATGCGTGCCAACTTTCCGGAGAAAGTAGTCTTACCGGAACCTTGCAGACCGGACATCAAAATAACAGCCGGTTTGGAATCAATATTGATTTCCGCAGTTTCGCCACCCATGAGTTGTGTTAACTCATCGTGTACGATTTTTACCATTAACTGGCTGGGTTTTACAGCTGTCAGCACGTTTTGTCCTAAAGCTTTTTCCTTAACGGTATCAGTAAAACTCTTGGCAACCTTATAGTTTACGTCAGCATCCAAAAGTGCTTTACGCACGTCTTTCAGCGTTTCCGCTACATTAATTTCGGTGATTTTACCTTCACCCTTCAAAATTTTAAACGACCTCTCAAGTCTCTCGCTTAAATTATCGAACATAGTATCTAATTACAATTACTAAATTACAAATTACTCTTATTGAGGCGCAAAAGTACAAAAAATACCTGTAACTGCCTTCTTTTAAGGACAGAATATTATTATGGCTTTGCAGCAGATTGCCTTGAAGCATAAAATATATCCGTTCCAACTGACGGGAAAACTGAAATCATGTTTATTCTCCATACTTTTGCTTTTTATTATATAATAACATTGAAAAAGAGCGGAATAACTTATGCTATTCCGCTCTTTTTCAAATGTTTGCTTTTATATCTTAGTTGGTTCTTTTCCGTGTAGGCATTTAACCGTTCATGCTCATCAGGAATTCATCGTTGTCTTTGGTTTTTTCCAAACGGTCTTTTACGAAGTCCATTGCCTCTATCGGGTTCATATCGGCAAGATACTTGCGGAGAATCCACATGCGATCCAGCGTTTGCTTGTCTTGCAGCAAGTCATCGCGACGAGTGCTGGAAGCAACGATATTGACAGCCGGGAAGATGCGCTTGTTGGACAGGTTGCGGTCGAGTTGCAGTTCCATATTACCAGTACCTTTGAACTCTTCAAAGATCACTTCGTCCATTTTGGAACCGGTATCTATAAGCGCCGTAGCAAGGATGGTCAGCGAACCACCACCTTCAATGTTGCGGGCAGCACCGAAGAAGCGTTTCGGCTTGTGCAGTGCGTTGGCGTCCACACCTCCGGACAATACTTTACCCGAAGCCGGGGAAACAGTATTGTAGGCACGTGCCAAACGTGTTATGGAGTCAAGGAAGATAACAACGTCATGTCCGCATTCTACCATTCTTTTGGCTTTCTCCAAAACAATGCCTGCTATTTTCACGTGACGTTCTGCCGGTTCGTCGAAAGTAGAGGCAATAACCTCTGCATTTACGGTACGGGCCATGTCGGTAACTTCTTCCGGACGTTCATCAATCAATAGCATAATCATGTACACTTCCGGGTGGTTGGCTGCAATGGCGTTGGCAATGTCCTTCATCAGAATAGTCTTACCCGTTTTGGGCTGTGCTACGATTAGTGCGCGCTGGCCTTTACCAATGGGCGCAAAGAGGTCTACTACGCGGGCAGACAGGGAGTCGGAATATCCGCCTTTGCAAAGTTTAAATTTCTCGTCCGGGAAGAGCGGGGTGAGATGTTCGAACGGTACACGGTCGCGTACAAAAGCTGGGTCACGTCCGTTAATCTTGGATACTTTTACCAGCGGGAAATATTTCTCTCCTTCCTTGGGTGGACGGATAACACCTTCCACTACATCACCGGTCTTCAGGCCGAACAGCTTGATTTGTGATTGTGAAACGTAAATATCATCGGGAGAAGAAAGGTAGTTATAATCGGATGAGCGCAGGAATCCATAACCGTCCTGCATGATTTCCAATACGCCGGTTCCTGTGAGTATATCGTCGAATTCGTACGCCTTTTCACGTTCTATTGCCGGCTTGCGTTCGGGAGCAACATAATTCTCGTTGTTGTTCTGTTGTTGTGCAGGACGTTGCTGCTGTTGTGCAGGACGCTGGTTGTTATTGTTACGATTGTTGTTGTATGGCGTATTGTTATCGCGGAGGCGAAGACGGGAGCGTTGTTGCGGTTGCTCTGTTGCAGGAACGGGAGTTTCTGCTTTGGTGGCTTCGAATTTGCCGATGAGCTCTGACGGCAGTTCTATTTTTTCGGTTGGCAAATCCTCGATGGGGATAAAGTCATCCTCTGCTTCCGGCAAGACAGGACTTTCATCTGGTGTAGGCTGGGGGGCTGCAACAACTTTCTTGGGTTCTGCTTTTTTCGGCTCTGTAGTTTCTACTTTAGTTTCTGCCGGAACGGTTTTAGGTGTTTCCGCTGCGGGAGCCGCTTCTTGTTTTACTTTGCGAGGACGTCCCGGTTTGCGTTTGGGAACTTCAGTCTCTGCTGCGGGAGTTGCGGCTACGGTCGGCTCTTTAGCCGCCTCTGCTGCTTGTACGGAGGCTTGTACGGCAGGTGCTTCTTCGGTTTTCCCTTTTGTGAGTTCACCGTTCTTATTGGCTGTGAATACCTTGTCCGCTGCTTCTTTCTTGACCGTTACGCGAGAACGTTTTTGCTTGTCCCCTTTACGTTCTTCTTTTAATTTGTCGGCTGCTACTTTCTTGGTTGCTCCAGCAATGGCTTGTTCGTCAAGTATCTTGTAAACGAGTTCTTCTTTTTTGAGAGAGTCTGTTTTTTTGATACCCAATTCTTGGGCAATAGCTTGCAGTTCCGACAAATTTTTGTCGTTTAATTGAATGATATTATACATATAGTATATGTGTGAATGGTTTTTACTTATATCGGTAAGTCTACCTTTTGTAAATTATGATTTAATAGGGATATTTGTTATTGAACCGGAAATCTGACTAACAATCCTCACCTCAGCAAGGAGTTGCAGAATGTTTCAACGGCACAAAGGTAATAATAATTTTTGGTTTCATAAATAAATCGTCTTTTTTTTAATTTTAAAAGTCTATCTTTGTTTCATTATTATATAAGAAACAGATTTATGAATATATATGCAGTTCGTTTGATTACTTTTTCGCCTACCCATACCTCTAAACAAGTGGGCGAGGCGATTGTTCGCGGTACGGGCATTTCCGATGTTGCCCGGACAGACCTTACTTTCCACCCGGCCGGCAAATTGGAAATTCCTGAAAGCACATTGACGGTGATAACCGTCCCCGTCTATGGCGGGAAGGTGGCACCCCTGGCATTGGAGCGGATGAAAGACGTTCATGCTTCCAGTGCTCCGGCGGTGCTGGTTGCTGTGTATGGTAACCGTGCCTATGAAAAAGCATTGGTGGAGTTGGACGCATTTGCATCGGACAGAGGATTTAAAGTGATTGCCGGTGCTACGTTTGTAGGCGAGCACTCGTACAGTACGCAGCAAAATCCCATAGCTGCAGGGCGGCCGGATGCAGATGACTTGCAGTTTGCAGAAACTTTCGGCGCTAAGATACGGACTAAAATCGAAGCGGCAGCCGACATGGATAAGCTCTATGCCGTTGACGTCAACCGTATTCAACGTCCCCGTCAGGCGTTTTTTCCGTTATTCCGTTTCTTGCGGAAGGTGGTGAAACTACGCAAAAGCGGAGTTCCTATGCCGCGCATTCCGGCTGTCGACACAGAACTTTGCAACCATTGCGGATACTGCGTGAAGCATTGTCCGGCAGGCGCTATCGCGAAGGGCGATGAATGTAGTACCGATGTGGAAAAGTGTATTCGCTGCTGTGCTTGTGTAAAAGGGTGTCCGCAAAAGGCCCGTACTTTTGATACGCCGTTTGCCGCCTTGCTTGCCGATTGCTTTAAGAAGCAGAAGGAAAATAGGATTATCTTGTAAGTAGATTCTGACATATCTGCCTTCGGGCATAAATTGAGTTCAAAGAGTATTTTCAGCCTCTTTTGAAACTCTATTCGGTTTGTTTTTTATAAGAAGCATAACGGGGTATGTGACGAATAAAAATAGAAAAATATCTTCAAACAAGGAGTGCTGAAGAAGATTTAAGCAGGTTCTTAAGGAGAAGGATTCTTGTCGGAGAGGAGAGATGTTCTCTTCAGGTAAGAAGCCGGTAAATATAGGAGAAGAACTTTATCTCCGGCCTGAAGATGGGTGTCTTTTGGCTGGAGAGATCCGTTTTTAGGTTAAAGTTCTGTATCTCTAACCTAAAGATGAATGGATAATGGGGTACTCTTCGGATGCAGAGTTATACCGCTTAGGTCTCAGGGTGTGACAGGACTGTCCCCGGCGGGAAGAAGCCGGACTGTGAGTACCCGTTTTGTAGAGGCACCGATGCGGAAACGGTTGTCCGTTCTTTCACCTATCAGCCAGATAATCTCTTCGCCGCAACATAATACCCATTGCTGCTCTTTGCGCAAAAGGGAGAACTTCCGGTCGGTCATATAGTCGCTTACTTTTTTCCGGCCTTTCATGCCGAATGGAATAAAAGAGTCCCCTTGTCGCCAGGGGCGCAGAAGGAGAGGATGTGTCAGTTTGTCCGCATCAAAGCAGGCAGTGTTCTTGTCGCGGGGAATGACAAAGTCCGGGGTAAAGACATGTTCTTCCATTGCCAGTGCGGGTTGTATGGGGTGTCGGTGTGCTTCAATCAGCAGATATTCGCGGTCTTTCACGATGCACCAATGTTCCGAAGTGAAGATTTTTCCCGGCTGTCCTTCCAGCGAACGGTATATGTCTCTGATTTGGGCAGTGTTAAAGCCGAGCGGGTATAGGATTTCAAACAGTAATGTTGCGGGGGCCGGTTCCTGCATCAGTCTCTCGATGCAGATGCCCTCTGCTGTCCGCACCCGTTTTATGCCTTCGTCTATCCCTTGTTTATATATGGCGGATGCGCCATCCAGATGCCCGGCGGTATTGAGAATGCTTTCTTTGACGGATGGGTTGATTTCCTGCATCATGGGCAACAGGTTCAAGCGTATTTTGTTACGAGTGTATTCATCCTGCAGATTGGTGCTGTCCGTTACGTAATCCTGCCCTATGCGGTTCAGATAACTGATGATTTCTTTGCGTTCCAGGCAAAGCAGCGGACGTACGATGTGCCCGTTTTTTGGGCGTATTCCCCGTAACCCGTTGATGCCCGTACCACGTATCAGGTTCAGCAGGAGGGTTTCCACGCTGTCGTCCTGGTGATGGGCCACAGCAATGGCATCGGCATTGATTTTCTGCCGTATTTCCTCAAACCATCCGTAACGTAGTTCGCGTGCGGCCATTTCAATGGAGATGTGCCGTTCTTCGGCAGTGCGCGCGGTGTCGAAGTGGACGGTGTGTAGTGGTACTTGTTGTTTTACGCACAGTTGGCGGACAAATGCCTCATCTCTGTCGGATTCTGCACCTCGCAAGTGAAAATTACAGTGCGCAGCTTCGCAGTCGTAGCCCGACGCTTGCAACAGTCGTAATAAAGCGACGGAATCTGCACCGCCACTTAGGGCGACAAGTACCTTGTCTGTCGGTTGCAAAAGCTGTTTCCGGTTGATATATTGTGCTACTTTTTCCTTTTCCATAGCGGCAAATATACATGTTTCTTCCCGGATTTTGTTACTTCCGTGCCGAAAGGTTGCTTTGGCAGACCGTTGTCAGCTTGCTTACAATGCAGAATCGGCTCTCTTTGATACCTCTTATTTAAAAACATTCTAAATTATTTGCGCTATACGGACTTATCCTTTATCTTTGCGGCAAAAATAAAAAAGGCAGAAGACTATGCGTTTGTCCGAATTGAAAACCGGTGAGAAGGGAGTAATCGTTAAAGTGCTGGGACACGGAGGTTTCCGTAAGCGAATCGTGGAAATGGGATTTATCAAGGGGAAAACCGTTGAGGTGTTGCTGAACGCCCCTCTGAAAGACCCCATCAAGTATAAGGTGATGGGATATGAAATCTCTTTACGGCGTCAGGAAGCTGAGATGATTGAGATTGTCGGTGAAAAGGAAATGTGTCGGGAGTCCGTGCAGCTCGACTATCACGAGGGATGGAGCGAAGATATGCGTTTGGACGAAGAGGAACTGAAACGTATCGCTTTGGGAAAACGCCGCACCATCAATGTCGCTTTGGTGGGTAATCCCAATTGCGGCAAGACATCCCTTTTCAACATCGCCTCGGGTTCGCACGAGCATGTGGGTAATTACAGCGGTGTCACCGTAGATGCTAAAGAGGGGTATTTTGACTTTCAGGGGTATCATTTCCGCATCGTTGACTTGCCTGGCACTTATTCGCTTTCTGCCTATTCTCCCGAAGAGATTTATGTGCGCCATCACATCATCAACGAAACTCCGGATATCATTATTAATGTGGTGGACTCTTCCAATCTGGAACGGAACCTGTATCTCACCACCCAGTTGATTGACATGAACGTGCGCATGGTTATCGCGCTTAACATGTACGACGAACTGGAAGCAAGCGGGAACACGTTGGATTACGTAAAGCTCGGTCAGTTGTTCGGCGTGCCGATGCTGCCTACCATCAGTCGTACCGGAAAAGGCATAGAACAGCTTTTCCATATTATCATCGGCATTTACGAGGGTGGTGATTTTCTGGATAAAAAAGGTAAGATACGTGCCGAAATCCTGAATGATTTGCGCAACTGGCACAAGGAGTATGTACCCGACCATGACTTCGGCACTCATAAGGAGGAGAAGGAGCATCCGGCAGGCTTTTACCGCCACATCCATATCAATCACGGGCCGGAATTGGAGCGGAGCATTGAAGAGGTGAAACGCATAATCAGTGTCAACGAGAATATACGGTATAAATACTCCACGCGCTTTCTTGCTATTAAGTTGCTGGAGAATGACGAGGATTTGGAGAAGACCGTACAGGAGTTTCCCAATGGGAAGGATATTATTGAAGTCCGTAACCGCGAAGTGCAACGCCTGCGCAATGCAATAAACGAAGATAGCGAGCAGGCCATTACGGATGCCAAATACGGTTTTATCGCCGGCGCGCTTCGCGAAACCTATGTGGACAAGCAAGAGGATACGGCACGTACAACGCGTGTGATAGATTCCATTGTGACACATCGCGTATGGGGGTATCCCATCTTTTTTCTGTTCCTGTATCTGATGTTTGAAGGAACATTCATCTTGGGAGATTATCCCATGCAGGGCATTGAATGGCTGGTAGGTGCGTTGGGCAGTCTGGTGCGTGACAATATGTCTGAAGGGCCGCTGAAGGATTTGTTGGTGGACGGCATTATCGGCGGTGTAGGCGGGGTGATTGTCTTTTTGCCCAATATCTTGATTCTATATTTCTTCATATCTTTGATGGAGGATTCCGGATATATGGCGCGTGCCGCCTTTATCATGGATAAGATAATGCATAAGATGGGTCTGCACGGCAAGTCTTTTATCCCTCTGATTATGGGATTCGGTTGCAATGTACCGGCTATTATGGCCTCGCGTACTATTGAAAACCGGAAAAGCCGACTGGTGACCATGCTTATCAATCCGCTGATGTCGTGCAGTGCACGTTTGCCTATTTATTTGCTGTTGGTGGGGGCGTTTTTCCCGAACAATGCCAGTTTGGTATTGCTGATAATCTATGCTATCGGCATTTTACTGGCTGTGGTTATGGCACGACTTTTCTGTCGCTTTCTGGTAAAGGGAGATGACACGCCGTTTGTTATGGAGCTTCCTCCTTACCGCATACCGACGTCGAAGTCCATTTTTCGCCATACTTGGGAGAAGGGCGCGCAATATCTGCGCAAAATGGGAGGTATCATCATGGTGGCTTCCATTGTGATATGGGCGTTGGGGTATTATCCGGACCACGATGCATATCAGGATGTGGCCGAGCAGCAGGAAAACTCGTATATCGGCAGAATAGGCAAGGCTGTGGAACCGGTGATAGCACCGTTAGGCTTTGATTGGAAATTGGGGGTCGGTATCCTTTCCGGTGTAGGGGCCAAGGAACTGGTGGTAAGTACGCTGGGAGTTCTGTATGCAGATGATGCCGAAGCCGATGCGGTGAGCTTGGGCGAACGGATTCCAATTACTCCATTGGTGGCTTTTGGCTATATGGTGTTTGTATTGATATATTTTCCGTGCATCGCCACCTTAGCGGCCATTAAAGGAGAATCGGGCAATTGGAAATGGGCTTTGTTTGCAGCGGTGTACACTACTGTCCTTGCATGGGTGGTGTCCTTTGCAATTTATCAGATAGGGGGGCTGTTTGGATGAGTAATTGGCAAAATTGGGCGGTAGCTCTCATTTTATTGTTGTGTATCGTCCGTATCGGACAGCGTGTTTATGCTTTTTTCATGAAAGTAAGAGAAAAGCGTAATCCTTGCGAGAATTGTGCAACAGGCTGTGAATTAAAGCAATTGTACGAAAAGAAACGCTCGGAATGCAGTGACGGTAAAAAAGAAATAAAGAAAAAATGCTGTTGATAGTTGGTAGTTTCAAAAAAATGACTACCTTTGCAACCGCAAACGAGAAAGATTGGTTCCTTGGATGAGTGGCTTAGTCAGCGGTCTGCAAAACCGTGTACGGCGGTTCGAATCCGCCAGGAACCTCAATAATCCCTCTCAGATTATTTCTGAGAGGGATTTTTTTTGGGCACGCTCGGAATGAGCATTGTCTAACGGGGAGCAATGTAAAAATCTAGAACATCGGTAACTGATAAATGAATCCCACCGATACTCTGTTTGTAGAATAGTTCTCTTGTCCGAGTGCTTTGGCGCGGGCGGTGAAGTCATAGGAACGTCCTACGTATGTAAGGAAGAAATGCAAGTTGGTATCCATAGGATAGAACTCCACACCGGCAAAATAACCCCATGCGGTGCGGTATTTGCCTTTTTCCAAATCTCCCTGCTGTTTGGTGAGAGATGCTGTTTCATACATTCCTTTTACGAAAGCGTTCCATTTAGGCAGGAAACGGTAATTCAACTTGGTTACCATTGAAAAATATCCGGCATCGAAAGCATTGTGTCCTTCCATACTGCCTGTTATCCCTGTCATGATACCCTTGCGGTCTATACCTTCTTTGGAGTACATGAAGTCGAGGAACATGTTGAACTTATTCAAGTTCAATTCATTACCGAATGCAAAATAATAAAGATTCTTGTCCTTTGCTTCGTTCATGATAGAGGCGGACCACCGTGTCTTGAATACGTCATTGAAATTACCGTTCCAGTTCAGGGTGTACACAAGCGGCAGCTTGCCCGATTCTATGGTAGGCTGTTCGCCGTCTTCGGTTTCAACTCCATACGTCTTGTTGAAAGAGCCGTTGCGGCTGTCCAGTATTTGCAGGTTCAACTGCTGGTGGGCATTGATGTCATATCCGATGTTCAAACCGGTCATGAAGTTACTCATGTTCTCAATCATATCGCTGTATTCATATATCTCGATAGGATTCAGGTCGAACTCGATACCGCCGTATGCGGTGCATTGCTTACCGGCAAAAATAGAAAATCCTTTTCCCAGTTTCACACCTATCCCTGCAATGTCAATGGAAGTAGGAAGGTTGTCTATGTTGCCGCTACTGTCGTTCGAGCGGTTCAGCCGTTGCCTGTATCGGTACGAAAGCCAGTTGTTGATATTTCCTTTGGCTTCAATGCGGAGTTGTCTCATTTTGAAAGCTCCCTCTTCGAAGCCGTCGCGGAAGTTTGCATCGAAGCTGCCCTGCATATTGAGGAATAAGTTGAACTTGTCTTGTTTTTTCTTTACATTGGTGAGTTCTTCAAACAGGGTCTTGTTTTCAAGGAACTTCTCGTTCTTCTCCGTGCTTTGGGCGTACATGATTTGTGTACAGCCCGCAGCCAGAAGTATAAATGTGAGTTTCTTTATCATTTCTATCTGTTTTTAATATTCGTTGAAATATTCCTGAATCTGTTTCCAGTCGGTGGTTTTGGTCAGTGCAAGCATCAGCAGGACACGTGCTTTCTGGGGATTCAGTTCCTGTGATGCGACAAACTGATACTGTGCGTCGTCTACTTCTGCATCGAGCGAAGTGGGACCCGTCGGCACTCTTGACGAACGGACTACGAGAATACCTTTCTTGCGGGCTTCCGTTAATACGGGGAATATATTCTTGTGAATGTTTCCATTGCCTACTCCTGCATGGATGATACCCTTATAGCCATTGCTCAGCATCGGAGTCACCATGTCAGCCTCGATGTTTGAATAGCTGTAGACAATTCCCACTTTGGGGAGTGAGTTCAGATTGGTAACATCAAATACCGAGTGGGTGGTGTGTTTCTTTACAGACGACATATTATACGTGACCTTGCCGTTCAGTACATAACCGAGTGCACCCGCGTTGGGAGCTTGGAAGGTCTGCACGTCAACAGTGTTCATCTTCAATACGCTTGCAGCACCAAGCACGCTTCCGTTCATTGCCACTAAAACGCCTTTCCCTTTGGACTCTTTTGCTCCGGCTACAACGACGGCATTGTATAAGTTAAGAGGTCCGTCGGCACTGATAGCGGTAGAGGGGCGCATTGCTCCGACCAGGACTACCGGTTTGTCGCTCTTGACCGTCAGGTTGAGGAAATAGGCCGTTTCTTCCATCGTATCGGTTCCGTGGGTAATTACGATGCCGTCGATGTCAGAGCGTTTCAGAAGCTGGTTGATTTTCTTTGCAAGAGTCAGCCATACATCATCGTTCATGTCTTGTGAACCTATCTTGACAATTTGTTCGCCGGTTACGTTAGCTATGTTTTTAAGTTCGGGTACGGCATCGAGCAGCGTACCGATGGCTACTTGTCCGGCAGTATAGTTGGTGGCGGTTGCAGATGTTCCGGTTCCGGCAATGGTTCCGCCGGTGGCAAGGATATGGATGTTAGGCTTCTGCTGAGCGAAAGCCATTGTGACGGAAAGCAGTAGCATAACGGCTACCATGCTGAGTTTTTCTAATCTTTTCATAACTTAATTTGTTTGAATTAAAAAATAGGTTAAAGGTAAATATGCTTAGAAAAATTGTATGAATAATAATCCCAAGGCTATGGCAACTGCCGTAGAGACGATACCCGGCATCATAAAAGAGTGGTTGAGTATATATTTACCGATTCGGGTGGTTCCTGTACGGTCAAAGTTGATGGCTGCAACTACGGTAGGGTAGTTCGGGATGAAGAAATACCCGTTTACGGCAGGAAACATGGCTATCAGCATATATGGCGATATGCCCAAAGCAATGCCCAGCGGTACTAAAGCACGTACTGTGGCTGCCTGACTGTACAGCAGGATAGACATGACGAACAAAGCGATGCCGAACAGCCAGGGCATCTGGCGTACGATACCTTCGATAGAGGCGGTGAGTTGTGCCATATTTCCATTCAGAAATGTATCGCCCATCCAGGCAATGCCGAAGATGGCGATTACAGCCTGCATTCCAGCAGGGAAGACAGAGCCTTGTGTTGCTTTTATTCCGTCTGTCCTGGTTACCAGCAGAATGAGGGCGGCAGCCGAAAGCATGATGATTTCGATAATGGCGGACATCCCTAAGGAAACTGTTTTTCCGTCAATCAGGAAAGAAGGACGCATCCCTTCGAATGAGCCGAAAAGAACGATGAATGCCGTGGCAAGGATAAATATGAGTACCGAAATCATAGCATGGCGTTTGTTTGTTACATCGTCGATTTTCACTTTCTTACCGTCGAAGTAGCCTTCTGCCATACGTTTTTGATATTCCGGGTCGTCAATCAGTTCTTTTCCCACACGCATGGAGCACAATGCGCCTACCAGTACGCCGAGAATTGTTGCGGGAATCGTTATTTTAAGTATGTCGAATAAAGTGATGTCAAATCCGGCAAGCAGGCCGAGCAGTGCAACTGTAGCCGCCGAAATGGGACTTGCCGTGATAGCCTGCTGTGAAGCGATGACAGCGATACCCAGCGGACGCTCAGGTCTGATTTTGGTTTCGGTTGCAACTTCGGCAATGACGGGAAGAACCGAGTATGCCACGTGTCCTGTACCGGCTACGAAAGTAAACAGGTAGGTGACGATGGGGCTGAGGATAGTAACCTGAGACGGGTTCTTGCGCAGCAGTTTTTCTGCTAACTTTACCATGTAATCAAGTCCGCCGGCCGCCTGCATGCAGGAAGCTGCGGAAATAACGGCGGCTATCATCAACATTACGTCTATCGGTGGTGCAGTGGGTTGTAAGCCAAATACAAAAGTCAGTATGCCCAAACCTACGCCGCCCATTACTCCGAGACCTATGCCGCCTAAGCGTGCACCTATGATAATAGCGGTCAGTACAAATAATAATTGTAAAACCATATACTTATTATTTAAAAAATTAGATAAGGTTGTTATGTTCTCTACTATTGGCTAATTTATAAAATAATCCCTTATATAACAATAATAGGGGGTGAATTTGTTGTATTTATTATTTTATATTTTCTAAATTAAGCATATATTAATCATTTGGTAATTTGGAGTGGTAATTCTGTGTGTTCTTACATTTTGTCATATTATATATAGTAATATGTGTATAAAAAGGCTTGTATTAAATGTTGTTAACCTAATAATAAGTATTATTGTTTACAAAACAATTTATGTTATCTTTGGTTATTCTTTGATGACCGCTTATTGAAATAGTTAATAAACATATATTATGAAAGAAGAACTATCTACAAAAACTCGCACAGAAAGCGATTTAATCGGCAGCCGTGAAATACCGGAAAGCGCCATGTATGGAGTACAGACTCTCAGAGGTATCGAGAATTTCCGTATCAGTAAATTTCATCTGAACGAATATCCTTTGTTTATCAACGCTCTTGCCATTACCAAAATGGGAGCAGCCATTGCCAATTCCGAACTTGGTCTGCTTACCGGGCAGCAAACGGATGCTATCCTTAAAGCCTGTAAGGAGATACTCGAAGGCAAGCACCACGAGCAGTTCCCGGTAGACATGATTCAGGGGGGAGCAGGCACCACTACCAATATGAATGCCAATGAGGTAATAGCTAATCGCGCGCTTGAAATCATGGGACATAAACGCGGCGAATACCAATACTGTTCACCGAACGATCACGTCAATCGCTCGCAGTCCACCAATGACGCTTATCCTACCGCCATACATATAGGAATGTATTATACTCACCTTAAACTTGTGAAACATTTTGAGGAGTTGATCAATGCGTTCCAACGCAAAGCCGAAGCGTTTAAACACATCATTAAAATGGGACGTACGCAGTTGGAAGATGCTGTGCCCATGACTCTCGGACAGACATTCAACGGATTTGCCAGCATTTTGCGCAATGAGATAAAGAACCTGAACTTTGCGGCGGAGGAATTCCTTACGGTCAATATGGGAGCTACCGCCATCGGCACGGGTATTGCGGCAGAACCGGAATATGCGGAGAAATGCGTGAAGGCTTTGTCGAAGCTTACCGGATGGGACGTGAAACTGTCCGGTGACTTGGTGGGAGCTACTTCGGATACCTCTTGCCTTGTAGGCTACTCCTCGGCTATGAGAAGAGTTGCGGTGAAGATGAACAAGATATGCAATGACCTTCGTCTGCTTGCATCCGGTCCGCGTTGCGGATTGGGAGAAATCAATCTTCCTGCCATGCAGCCGGGGTCTTCCATTATGCCGGGTAAGGTCAATCCGGTTATCCCTGAGGTAATGAATCAGATATCCTATAAGGTAATCGGCAACGACCTTTGTGTGGCTATGAGTGGCGAAGCAGCTCAAATGGAGCTGAATGCAATGGAACCCGTAATGGCGCAATGTTGTTTTGAGTCTGCCGATTTGCTGATGAACGGATTCGATACCCTGCGCACGCTCTGTATCGACGGTATTACCGCTAATGAGGAAGTATGCCGCAGATATGTACACGATAGCATCGGTGTGGTTACGGCTCTTAATCCGGTTATCGGTTATAAAAATTCTACCAAGATAGCCAAAGAAGCCCTTGCAACGGGAAAAGGTGTCTATGAACTGGTTCTGGAACACAACATTCTTTCCAAAGAAGATTTGGATACTATCCTGAAGCCCGAAAACATGATTAAGCCCGTGAAGTTGGACATAAAACCCAATATCTAAGGAACGGGCTTTCGGAGCGGTAAGGCTTTGAATATAAGTTGCGCGGATTTACACAAGACGGTTTATGAATGACTGAACGGTCATTAGATGCTGTCTGTGTAAATCCGCGCATTTCGTGTGGGGTATGAGTTAAATATTTGCAAAGAGTTCATACTCTATTTGTTTTGTTATGTCTAATTAGTTTCTTTTGCGACAGGAAATCTATTTATGAATACTTAAAAACAAAGAAAAATGAAGCGACTCAGATCATTGGTACTTGGCCTATTCGCATTGTGCAGCATGGTAGGTATGGCGCAGGAAGCAGAGGCAGACGATACCGGTTATATTGTGAAAGTGGGGCAGGTGGCTCCCGATTTTACCGTTACGCTGACAGACGGCAGGACCGTTACGCTTTCCGATTTCCGTGGCAGGGTGGTTATGTTGCAGTTTACGGCAAGCTGGTGTGGTGTATGCCGTAAGGAGATGCCTTTTATCGAAAAGGATATATGGCAGAAGCATAAGTCCGATCCGGATTTCATGTTAATGGGCATCGACCGTGACGAGCCGTTGAATAAAGTCATAGCTTTTGGCAAGTCCACGGGCGTTACCTATCCGTTGGGATTGGACCCGGGGGCTGATATTTTCGCCAAATATGCGTTGCGCCAAGCTGGTATTACCCGTAATGTATTGATTGATAAGGAAGGACGCATCGTGATGCTCACCCGCCTTTATAATCCGGAAGAGTTCTCGGCTTTGGTTAAGAAGATTGATGAACTTCTGAAATAACCTGTTCCCGTTTAGAACGAAAAGCTTGTTCCAGCATTTAGCGACATCATGATGTCGCTCCCCTGCACATTATCCTGTATTAGCAGTTCCTTGCCGTAAATGCGGATTTTGGGTTCGAGGAATACCTTGAAGCGGCGACCCACCCGGTAAGATGTTTGCAGTCCCGCTTCTCCGCCGATAAAGAAGCGGTTCTCATGTTTCATCCGCATAGAAGCCACTATTCCGGCAAATAGCTGTACGTCGTATTTGCGTTCGGGGTCATATCCCGTCATCAGATTGGTAAGGTTCAGCATATAGTCAAGGCTTCCGCTTGCCATATCATATTCCAAGGTTTTCCCTTTCCGGTCTGTGGACAGAGGTCCGTAATCCGCTGCTAAACGGAGCGATGACAATGGGGTGAAAATGCGTCCTGCACTTATCGTGGCCATGTAGTCGAAGTAGCGTTTCGGTTCGTACCGTTTCATTTGTATGGGAACGGAGAAACCGATTGCGCCGCTTACAAAGAAAGAAGGCTTAAACAAATCACGGTTTAAAGAGCGTGCCATACGGTTTTCTTCATCGGTACGCTGTATCTCTATACCTATATTGATACTGTACAGATTGTCTGTGAACTTTTTGGCTACGTATCTGCCTTCTTCCTTTTCATTGGTCTTTAATGAATAGGATGCCAGACTGGTGCGTGGCTCTGCAAATAAAGAAACATCGCCCCAAAGCCGGTATTTAAATTGCAAGCCGCCTGTAAATCCCGTATATCCGCCTTTTGCGGGCCGATAACCATTTTCTTTTTGAATATATCCCAGTTCACCGCCCGCCAATACATTGACGGAGAATTTGGGATTGAGTTGCCTGCCGTTAAAAAATAAGTGGCATCCAGCATACCTTCCAGGCGTCCCCCGGCGTATGCGGACATCTCATAAAACTCTTCACCGGCCGAACTCACCGAAGAGGCGATTACTTTCTTATGCCAGGTATCGGCCGATTTGAATGCCGACAGCCGTAAGCCGAATGCCGGTATCAGCCATTTGCCGGCAGACAGGCTGATGTGCGGGCCGATGGAGTTTGTCAGTCCCATTTCACTTGTCAGGCGGGAAGCTTGAAACTGCCCGCCGGCAGCGATGCTGAGAAAGGTATTGTCCAAAAAATGATTGCCTTCCAGTATGCGTATTTTGCCGAAGGGCTTCCATGCTTTCAGGCGGTAGTTCATTCCTACGGTCGCACCGTAGGTCATGTCATATTTATGCCAGTTCTTTTGAAAGGAATGGTCTATGCCGTCACTCATAATGGTGAAGCGGGGTTCCAGATAAAAGTCCACATGTGCGGTAGGGTGCAGTTTCAGTTGGAAACCTAAATGCAGGTCGGCCACATGTTCCGCTCTGCCTGCCAGTGCAGATAATTGATAGCCGACTCCCGCTACGGTCAGGAACTCGAAGATACGTCCGGGATTGTAGCCGTTGACGTAGGATGATACATTCAGCAGATAATCCGCCTGCAGGCCGAAACGCAATAGGGTTTCGTTGTCTATTTTGCGCGAGAAGTTACCCGCCAGCAATGAGGCACGCAGGGCATGGGCGGGGGCGAACTGCCAATTAGCGGCGATACCGCCCACGGGACCGGTGTTGAAATCCGTGTTTCCGCGCGGAATCATTTTGTCCATGCCGCCAAACAAGGAGATATACACATTGTTTTTCCATAGTGTGTCGAAAGGCACTGCATCCGGATGCTGGTAACGTCTTTGGAACATCTGCCGGGTAGCATCGAATCCTATGCCGACGGTATCTTTAGGATGCGTTGCCGGAGAAGGATTATTGCCCGTTTGCTGTTGGGCAAAGGCAAAAGGTATCAGTGTGTGCAGTATAATCAATATAATCAGTGGTTTCTTCATGATGTTCAACTCTCCATATCCGTTTAATAAAGTTTCCAGTCGCCCTGGTCGTAATATTCCATAAATTCCTTGCTGATTTCACCGTCGTTAACGGCTATTTTGTAGTATTTCTCATCCAGTTTGACGATTTCTTCCAACTTCTTGCAGGCTTCGTCAAAGTCGAGGGCGTTATCGTAGCTCCATTCATACAGTTTCTTTTCCCGGATGTAAATCACCAGTTTCATGTATTTAGTCATGGCCGTTTCAGGCAGTTCTTCCAATGCTTTCTGTGCTTCTTTGTTGTAATTGTCCGTCTCCATAGCCATGCACATTACAATATTATTGAGCGGTGACGACTCCTTTACCAATTTGAATACCTTTTTACGTTCCTCGCCCTCCTTTACGGTGGCTGCACCCCGGTAGTCGTAGTATCCATCCAGACAGTTGGCAAATGCCTTTATCATCTGGAAGCGTTCGGTATCCGGAAGTTTGTCGGCAAGGATGCTGGCCTCTTCAAAGTTATAGGCGCGTATGTACATTGCGAGCTGGTTGGCAACGATTGTTTCGGGGTTTACCTCAGTCTTGGTTATGCTGATGCCGTCATTGAAAGAGTCCACCATGTTCACTTTCCGCTTAAGGTCAATCAGGGGTTTCAGTATCTCTACGTCGAAAGTATCCCTGCGCAGCAGTGCTATTGCAAGGTTGTTTGCCGCCAGAATCCACGGCTTTTCTTTCCCTTTCGTGTCGTAGGCCATTGTTTCCCTGTAAGCGCGCCGATAAAGTTTCTCCGCTTCTTCCGGGGCTTTTATCATCCGGAACAAATGCCAGTACTCGTATCGGGTAAACGATTTTTTGCCATCGGCGTATTGAGGGTCGTGCAAGTATTTGTCCAATATTTCATCCGGATTCAGTTCACGGAATATTTCATGTTTGTATTCGTACTGTACGGTGCGTAGTTTGGGCAATCGTTCTTTGATGATGCTGGAGTAGTAGGGCAGACGCAATACGGCGGCAAACTGCGCATCCGGATTCTTATATTTCCCGGTGATTTCCCTTATCTCCCGCGCTTCCGCAGTGAGGCTGTCCCGTTCCAGTAAATCGGCTACTTCATTCCAAGTGGCAACACGGGTTTCCGTAGGATGTTTGTATACCCGGCTCCATTTGGCGGCAGGTATTACCGAAGTGATTTTCCGTAGGGCGAAAGCCGTTCGTTGCTTGGCAAGCGCAAGGTTGCTGGCATAGCGTCCTTCGGGAGACGATACGCCGGTTATCTTAAATTCTTTCAGTGTGGTGCCCTCACCGTTTACGATGTTCATCAGGTCTTCCTGCAACTTGTTCATCTGCACCACATTGGCAGAGTCGGCAGGATCCAGTTCAGCCTTGCCCACAAGGAATGTCAGCGAAATATTGCCTGCCGTATTCCGGCGTTCGCGCCGGGGCGTTTCCTTGTATTTATCGGGGTCTAATTCAAAATCGGGGAACGAGAACTCCAGAAACTGCAACGGGCGTTTTATTTTGCAGGTAGTCATTTTCCATTCCGCTTCGTATGTAGGGTGGGTATAGTCTGCTATAATAACTTTGGACAATACACTGTAAATGCGTCTGGGGTCGGGTACGGGTACCGAGTCATTGATGTCCAGGTTGAAGCGTGTGGCATCCAGTTGGCGGCGGGTATTGATATAGGGAGCCAGTTTGTCGTTCCTGATGTCGTAGGCCATGCGGCGGTCTTGCGTCAGTCCGTATTCGGGGCCGTCCATAACTGTCGGGTCCATGTAGCTCACTATCTCTTCGGTGGTACAGTCCATGATATAAGGTTGCATGATGAGCCGGCGGTTGGGCGCGCCGTAATTGCTGGGAATGGCTACCGAGTTGTTTACAATCAGTTTGTTGCCCACTATTTTCCCGGCTACGGGCCGGGGTTGCGGGTTCGGGTTTTCTGCCACAACTTCCACCTCCTCAAGAGCGATGCCGCCGTCGATGTTGGCGTTTATCTCCTGTTTGTAATTCACTTCGCGCAGTTCGTTTTTCATTTGCACGTTAAAGATTAGCGCGCCGTTTTCCGCTACACGTATTTCATAGTATCCGTCGGCGCCTGCCACGGCATCGGCGTCGAAGAGCAATGTTCCGCCACCGCCGGTTTCAAGTGCTTTCAGGGCATCGCGTGCCGAGGCCACGGTATTGAAAGCAAAAATACGCACGGTCTCTCCCATGGGGAAGGGGCGCGGCTTTTTTTCACCTTCGGGCAGGTTCAGCACTTTGCCGGACACGATAGTGATTTGTTGCGCCATGCTTGATGCGGAAGATAAAATCATAGCAATGCAAACGGCTGATGTTATGATGAAATTTTTCATGGCGGTTATTCTTTATTTGAAGATATAGGATATGGAGACACCTATTTTGATAGGCAGCAGTTTGTAGCCGTTGGCGTTGGCTTGTGCCGTTCCGTCGGTATAGTCCTCTATGTTATCGTTTTTGTAGTATTGTTTTTGCTTGAAGTACACGGCGCCGAATCCGCCGTAAAGCTCTACGTTGAGGCGTCGGCTCAGGTTCAGCGCATAGCCGAAGGTAATCCCGGCGCCGGCAGCATCGCCCTGATAGATGCGGTCTCCCCATGTGATGTCGTAGGACACGCCGAGAGCGGCTATTCCCACAAATTCCCGTGTCATGGGGCGTCCGTTAAACCAATAGCGGTATTCGGGCAGAAGACCTATCATTTTGGCTTTGTTGCCGTAGATGTTGACTGCGCCGAAAGCCGAGATGTCGATACTGCTCCGTTCGCCCACAACGAATTCGCAGCCGATGTTGGGAGCCATGGCGGCAAGCATCAGACCGTTGGTCTTTACTGCCAGTTGCTGGGCGTGCAGGGTAGGGAAACTGCAAAGTAGCAGCAGAAAGAAGATGCTGCTTAAAGAGAGTGTATGGTGATTGGTTTTCGGCATATCGGTTTTTAGCGTTTTGTTGGTTGGGATTTGTAAGTTCCGTTCTATTGAAATGTATGTTCCGTACCCTTGTTCCAGTCGTTTACGGAAGCTTTTGCAGCCATGCTTTGCGTATATAGGATGTTGAGGGTGGTTATGCTGCCGGCTTCCAGTACGATTAGCGGGGGAGTGTTTGCACCGGCATCGGCTTCGTCGAACACTACGATGTCTTTTTCGCTTCCGTCCGGCTCTTTTATACTGAATGTCAAGCGGCGGAGCGCACTGATAGTCTCATGCCCGTATGGCAGCAGCAGATAATCCTTTTGAATGCCGGCTGTTCCGGGGATAAGGTTGAGCGGGGATGCTTCGTTCCGGTAATCGGAGCTGACGGATGTACCGGTGTCCGGATTGTCGGATGTGATGTCGCCTGTTTGCAGGTCCATTGTCCCTGTTTGTCCCTCACGGGTGGTAAAACCGATGCTTTGCAACACCGGGTATGAGTCCGCCGTATATTCGGGGTGGTCGGTGGATATGTTGAGGCGTAGCCGTGCCAAGGCATGTTTCAAGGAGACGGCAATGCCTGCTGCGGTTGCAGCCGCTTTCTTGCTGCCTTTGGTTTCACCGGTGTAAAGGTAGTCTGTGGCGTCCTTTGCTTCCAGAGCGGCGGTAACGGGAATGGATACTTTACCGTTTTCATCTGCAGCGGCTGTTGCCGTATAAGGGTAATAACCGTACAGATAGAGCGTGTCCTGCCGGGCAGGGTAGTACACTTTTGTTCCTTCCGGCTGCAAACTCAGTTGTCCGCCCTCTGCATATTGATAGGGAAGATTCTGCAAGTATGGGGTGCTGAAATTACTGTCTCTCATCAGGAATATACCTATTTCATCTCCTGTATTCAGGGCCGTGCCTTCAATGACGCTCCGGCCGACGGTAGTCTCTACGGTGCATACCGATGCCCTCAGCCGCACTTCCACAGCCCTCTCCCCGTCATCGGGAAGAGGAACTGTGGCAGTGTCTGTGTCGCATCCTGCCAATAACAGGAATGCGAGGCCGAACAGGTACGATATGTTTTTCTTTTTACTCATTACACTTCTTCTGTTTATGCGGGTGCTTTCCGCCTTTACTCTATGGGTACGTCTACGGAGTCACCGCCCGGTTTCCAGGTAGCTAAAGTGGCGGTAGCGTTGATTTGTTGGGTGGCGTAGATGCCGATACGTACGTTGTAGTAATAGCCGGCATAGAACAAATTGTCATTTTTGCCTGAATCGAGGGCGGGAGCGGGAGCATTGACGGGGATGTCGCGTACAATCAGGTCTTGCGGCACTCCACTGGCATCGGGAGCCATGATGGTGACGTCCATCAGGAATTGTTCCATGTCCGGTTTCACCATCAGATAGCCTTGTATCAGCGGGTTGGTGCTTGACACGCCGTTAAGCGTATATTGTCCGTCTTCGTATTTCTGGACATAAATGTCTTTGGAAACTTCGACGGTTCCGTCGGCATTGTCGTCCGTAAAAGTAATATTGCCTTTGCCGTCGTCGGTGGCTTCCCGCATAAGCAGGGAACCGTTGTCGGTAAAGGTCAGTTTCCCGGTCAGAACGTTGAGGGTGGCCGTTGTGCCGTGGCTTTTGATGGTGATATTCTTCACTTTCATGTTTTGGACGGCTGTTCTGTCCTCTTCGGACTGCTCGGTGGCGGGAATCACGGAGAAACGCAACTGTGCCAGTTGGTGCTCGAAGTTGATGTTAGGTATCCACGGATAGTCCTGTAACTTTTCAGAGGCTGCCTGGTTCAGTTCGTGGTGATACTTCAACTGGCGGATGTATTGGGCTTTATAGCCGGTCAGGGAAGCGTCGTTCTTTACATCCTTTTTCAGGTAAATGCTGTTTGGCGCTATCTCTCCGGCGGTGGCATTGTTCCAGATGATGTCCTGCGAGCCGTCGAAGCGGGCGAATGTTATTTCCGGCTTTGCGGCACTTATGGTTTGGCCTTCCTGATAAGGGGCGTAGCCGTAGAAGCTATAGTCGTATTTCTTCTGCATCGGGTAGTAGTACACACCGTTTGCGGCATTGCCTTTATATAATGTGATTTTCTGTGCCAGGTCATTCTCCAAACCGTCCGGCTTTACATCGGAGCCGTCTTGTTTGGGCCAGGCGGTTACTGCTGCCTGTATATTGTTCAGCAGAATTCCGTAGTTCTCCGTATCGCCCCATGCTGCGGCTCTGTTGACATCGGTAATGGCGGTGCTGGTGGTAGCGTCATTGGTTGCAAGGGCGAAAATGCCCAATCGGGTAGTAGCGCCGCTGGTCTCATCGTATAGCTTATCCAGCGGTGCGCGTGTTACGCCTACGCTGGCTCCTATACGTGTCTCTATTCCACCCAATTGGATGATTAGCCGTCCGTCCGGCGATTCGAAGTCGTTGTCGCTGACCGGTTGCTCTATTACGATATCCTCGTTTTGTGAGCAGGCTGTCATGCAAAGGGCGGCTGCCAGCATCCATAAATTCTTTTTCATGATTGTAGTGAGTAATTGGTTAAACATATCGTTGCTCTCCTATGTTCCTCGGTATGGTACTTCCGGTACCATGCTTTGGTATTCCTTGTACCAACGTTTGGTAGCTTCCGTACCAACAGTTGGTAGTTCCTGTACCACGCTTTGGTATTTCAAGTACCAACGGTTGGTAGTTCTCGTACCGCCCGTTGGTAGTTGGATTGTCCTCAGGAGTTATTTCCCGATAGAGGAGCCGGTTCTTATTTTCCGTCTTCGATGTCGGTTTCAATGTCACCACCGTCTTCCCATGCGGTCAGCACTGCGGTAACCTCTATCTTTTCGAAGCCATAGATTGTAATGTATACGTTGTAAGAAGCACCGGCCTTGAATTCTTTCACATCTTTTGAAATCTTGGACTGATCGATGATTAAGGGAGTATCCAGCTTCTCAACTTCTTTGTATGTAATCTTGTCACCGTCTGTTTCATCTTTTGTATCTTCTACGTATTGTTTAAGGTCTATGGACAAGTTGATGTTTCCGTTAGGGAAAAACATAACAGGTTCACCCACTTGAGTTCCTTTAGCGTCGGGGTCACCTTCTGCCGGAATATTTTCGTGGCCGTAAGGATATTTGGGCACTACCGGAGTGATTAAACCTTTGTCCGGGTCTAACTTGTTTTTGTTATCAACATCTTTACTGCATACAACAAAAGGAGCGGTGGAGGCTCCGTTTCTTGCGGAAGTCGTAGTAGCCAGATCCATGTCGACAACATTTACCATGTCTTTCAAGGTAATCTTAGTAACTTGCATACCGAGTGTCTTATCCTGGCCGTCAGTGCTTTTGCGTTCCACCCAATTGCTGGCTTCATATTTATAGCCGGCTGCGCTTTCACTGCCTGCCCTTACAAAAAACTTCAAACGAGCCAGCTGATGGTTGAATTTCAAGACAGGAACAATGCCTTTACGGGCTGTACGGGCGCCGAACTGGTATTTCATAAGTTCCGTCCATTCGCCGCTTAGCGTGGTAGCTATGTCTTTATATAAACTTTGGTCATTGGAAGCATCGTTCTCGGCCATATCTATGGTACTGGCTGCCAATAGGTCTTGAGTACCGTTGATTGTTACATTCTTCACTTTCTTCTCATCTGCCGTAATGGTTGCATCATCGTGGGTTGCATCGTCAACATGATAACCGTAGAATGTATAGGTGCCGTTGGTCGGGTAGTATTTGTATTGAATCACGCCGTTGTCGGTATCTTCTACATAATTGTTATAGATTCTGATTGCACCGTTATTGCCTTCGGTTGCTTTGGGAGCTCTGAACTGGAGAGTTGCGTTATCGAGAATCGGAGTTTTTGCTCCTTCAGCTCCTTCTTCTGCTTCTAAGCCGGTGGCTCTGTCTACCATGTGGATATACAGTTGTTGGCTGTTCCACTTGTTGTTCTCGCCTTCTACATCGCCCACAGAGCCGGTTCCTCTGCTGAGGGCCGTAACCGTAGGTACGTCCACGCCTAATGCAATCACTGCCTTGTCATTGTTGTCGTCCGGATTACCGATACCCGGATCATTGTCCTTTGAACAGCTGCTCATTACTGCGAGCGCCATTGCTGCATAGAAAAATTGCTTTTTCATACTTCATTGAATTTTTAATTAATAAAAGAAAATATATAAATCTCTGTCTGTTTCAATTTTATTCTTCTCCTATCTCTATATCTCCACCGTTTACCCACGAGGCAGCCTGTACATTCAGCTTTATATCCTGCGGACCGTATATATAGGCGCTGATGTTATATTCGCGTCCGCCCATAAACCCACTGGAGAGGTAAGCGCCGTTTTCGTCTTTGTTGTACACGGCATCCTTTAAGTCGTAGCTGAAAGTCGTGATATAGGGTTCACTCCCGGTTGCGTCGGGATAATATACCGTATTTATAAGGAGCGTGGCATTGTTACCCGGCGGCAGCAGGAAAACCCCGCCGTCTGTTGCCGGACGCTGGTTTACTTCCTTGTCCGCATCTTCTTCCCTTACTTGCATCGGATAGAGTGATTTTCCTTCTTCATCGGTCCATGCTATTTCTTTTCCCTCTGCATCACGCGCCGGTAATTTCCCCCGTTCTCCGTCTGTGGGGAAATGGACGCCTACGTTTGCAGGGTCGGACGAGGCTACTGTGAAAACGCCTTTGTTGACGCATTCTATCCAGACACCCGTGATGTAAACGATGTCTTTCGTGCTTTTACTGGCAGGATAGAATTTTAACTTGACGTATGAAAGCTGATGCTTCATGCGGATTATGGGCCAGATGTTGCGGCGTGCCGTGTACGTGCCGTAATAGCAGCTGCGCATGAGCTGGCGTTCGTCGGCGCCGAGCTGTTTCAGCCGGGCAGCCTGTTCGCTGTAGTCGGCAGCTATCTTTCGTCCGTTTTCCACGTCTTCTATCAGCGCTTTGAGGTCGGCGGCAGCGGCGCACATCAGGTCTTGCGAGCCGTCTACGGTGACATCGAAACAGATACGGTCTGCTTCGCGCTTCACTTCGCCCACTTGCGCATTGTCGTAGTAATAAGCAAAGAAGTTGAAGGCGTCGAATTCTTCCTGCAAATTGTAATAGGGGATGTATCCGGAACTTTTCCAGTTAATGAACGAGCCGTTTCCTGCATAAGCCGCCCGTTTGCCGTGCAGTTTGCATTGCTCGGCGGTGAGTCCCAGTGCCGTGCATTCTTCGGCGGAGATTTCGTCCAGACTGCCGTCGATGAGGCAATAGCGCCGGTCGGCATCTTCGGCCCGGCGATGGGCATAGGTCATTCCGTTGGGATTGTCGCGCCGGAATGCGTATACGAAGAAAGTGCCGTCGGCTATGCGTTTGCTGAAGTTTGTTTCGTCTGTGGGATCCAGCACTCCCGTACCGCGTGTCAATACATTATATATAGGGTCGCTGAATGCTACCATGACGGGCAGTTGCGTCTGGTCGCCCTGGTTGTCCTGATGATTGGGGTCATAGAGCGACTCGTCGCCGGTGTACAGATTACCGCAACCGGTAACAAGCAGCAGTATGCACCATAACGGCAGAATAAGTTTGTGCCGGTGTCTCCGCTTTTGCATGCTATTGCTATATGTCAGGCGTTTCATCTTTATATCTCTATTATTATGTCATCGTCCGGATTGGTGGGATCGTGCGGTTGCCATCCCATGCCGGTATCGTTGGGTACTATCTGGTCGGCCTTTATTACTAAAGGCGTTGTGATTTCGATGTTTACATCTTCTTTGCTGTAACGCAGGTATATTTTGCCGTCGCGCACTTCAATGAGTTGTGCTGCGGTCAGTTCGTCATAGGGATTGATGGCGCCGTAGATATAGCGGCTGTTTTTCACGGGATTGCCTTCCTCATCCACTACCGGTGCACCGGAAGAATCCAGTTGGGGAGTAGATACCTGCAAGGCAACTTGCAGGATGCCCGGTCCGTTGAGATGTCCTTTTGCCGCGCTGGGGATGACGCCGAGGGTGTGGAAATGGACCACGCATCGGTAAGTACCCTCTCCGGTTTGCGTAAACTCGTCCGGTTGTACCTGATGTGCCATCCGGTAGAGGCGGGTGGTGTCCAGACAGGCGTCGGCGATGTTGAAACGTCCGCAAGCACCGGACAATTCGATGATGGGCGCCGCGAGGTCTTCTCTTTTTATGTTTCCTTCGGTGCGGATATTGAAGACGATATTGATACGCTGGCTGATGCGTTGCATATCAAAATCCAGGATGGTCGGTTGTCCGGTTTGGATGTTTATGTTCTTTTGCACCGCATAGAATATGGGCGACTTTATTTCCTGCAGGTATTCGTCGTCAGGATTGAAATCGGGCAGGTCATTGCCCTCTACGATGTCGGGCTTTTCATTGCCCATACTGCTGATTTGCAGATAAAGGTCTTTCACGCTTACCTTATTGTCGTGGATGTAATTGTCCAGATTTTCTATGCTGATGATGGGAGTAGGGGACTGCTCCGTATCGCCTGTCTGTGCCGGAACATCCGCATACTGCTCGTTGATGATAAAAATGTTGTACTCACCTCCGCGCAAGTAAAAAGAAGAAGCGGTTTCTTCCGGACTCTCTATTGAGTTATCTTCCGAATTTTCTTTTGTATTTGAAGCTGTCCGGGTGTCGGAAGACGTTTCCTGTTGCGTTATATTATTGTTTGTGGCAGGGTCTATGGATGTGTTGATGATGCCGCGGGTGCGCCAGGTGTTTATGATACGGCTTGCTACGATGTGCATTTCTGCCGGAATCTCATCTTTGCTGATGTCGCCCCAGTTGAGCCGTACACGCATGTCGGTGATGTGCGGATGTTCCGCTTCCGGACAGAGGTCTACCGAGGTGCAGGCACAGATGCAGCACAGCAGGCTGAGGGCAAGGTATGTCAGTGTCTTGTTCTTCATCCTTTATCCTCCTTTTCATCTTCTTCTTCACCGGAAGTATCTCTCTTTTCTTTGTTGGCGGCTGCCGCTTCCGGTTTTCCGTCTTTTTTCCGGTTTTTCCCGGAGTCTTTATCTTTCTTTTCTTTGGTATGCAGTTTGGCTTTCCTGGCATTGGCAGCACGTTTGCCACGTTTGGTAGAATCTTGTGTTTCGGCTTTCTGCTTCAATTGGTCTTCACGTACTTTCAGTGCCTTGCGTATGGTCTTTTCCTGTTCGGAAGTGAGTGTATCGCTAAGTTGTATGCCCAGAGAATCGGCTACCTGTTTGCGCAGTTTGTCGGCAGCTTCTTTCAAAGCGAGTTCCTTGCGCTCTTGCTGCATCAGCTTCCATTGTTTCAACTCTTCTTTGGTAAGCAGGCTGTCCGGGCGGCTGAAACCTTGTTTCCGTACCGCATTGTTGATGGAGTCGATGCGTTCGCGCATCTTATTTATCTTTTCATTGAGTGCCTGGCGGGCGAAGTCGCGTATCTGTACACGGCGGTACACCGATTCCTTATACTTGCTGCCTGCCGACATGAACCGGTAAACGAAAGCCACGCGTAAATCCGTTATCAGAGGGAACGGCACGATGTGCCCGCTTTTGCATTTCTCCGCTATGCGCGGGTAACAGTCGCTTTCCGCATCGTGCGTATAAACATCGTATGAGGTGTAAAGCAGTCCGGCGGAACCTCCCAGCTCCAGGTCTATGTAATTGTTGCGGTAGCCGTAAAGCGGAGCGGTATATCCCACGCTGATGCCGGCTCCGTAGGCGTTACCCTGCTTGCCTTCCTTACCGATTTTAAAGTTGTAGCTGGCGGCGTTGACATATACGCCCCAGTAGTAAGCGCGTTCCTGGCGCGGATTCTTGCGCTGGGTGGTGAATACGGTTTCCTTGAGACGTGTCATCAGATTGGCATCTTTGGTGACGCCGCCTCTTTTACGGGTGCGAAAATACTGACGCCACTCTACCCGTGCATCGAATACATTGAAAATAAGGGATGGGGTGTACTTTTGCGAGGTGTTCCAGTTCCACTTTATATTGGCACCGATTGTACGTTTGTTCCGGATGGTATTGCCCAAGTCAAATTCTACGCCAATATTAGGAACGGTCAATAACCAGTCAACAGCATTTGTCTTGATACCCCAACGGTCTTTGAAAGATATTAATTCGGCTTTCGCATCGTCTTTCTTGCCGCGTTGCACCTGGGCATATGTGTTATTCAAAGTTATTGATATAAGAAAACACACTACAAGTTTTCTGGATAAAAAAAAGTAGTGCTTTTTTTTATACTCTTGTGATAAAATCACTTTCTTTTTAATATTATTTGTTTGTTTGCGATGCCAAAGATATATATTGTTTGTGTAAAAACAAAACTTGTCATTAACTTTCTTTTATTTATCAGACCTTTTTTAATGTAATATATCTAAATAGCGTTTTGATTGGATAATTTTTCAATGCTTCTCTGTAATTCGGGTAGGTATGGTATAAAAAAGAAGGTGTAAGTTTTTCCCAACGGGACTTACACCTTCTTATCTGAAAAAATAATAATTATTTTCCTTTATGCCTGTTCGCGCGTTTCCTGCGGATTTCGGCTTTCATTTTCGCCGCACCGGAACCATGCAGGCCGGTGATATAGGTCTTTTTCTTGGCTTTGGTCTTGATTTTGTTTTCTTCTTTAGGCTTCTCTTTCTTGCCTTTGAAAACAATACCGCCCATCATTGCTTCTTCTATACTCACGTTGTTGATGTATTAAGTAATTAATAGTAATCCTCTTGTTGCAAAGTATGCCGTACAATTTACTTGGCGGGCAGTATCTCAATCCAATAATCGTCGGGGTCGTTAATGAAATAGAGTCCCATGGCGGTATTTTCAAAACATACCCAGCCGTTTTCCTTGTGATATTGGCGGATTGCATCATAGTCTCCGGCCACGCGGAAGCAGAGATGGCTTTCGTTCTCGCCCAGTTCGTAGGCTTGGGGATGTTCTTTCAGGCAGGTCAGTTCCAGAAGAAAACCCGTGCTGCCGTCGGTGAGATAGACCAGCGTGAAAGAGCCGTCCGACGACTCTTTCCGATGATGTTCCTTCAGTCCCAATGCTTGTTCGTAGAAAGCGATGCTGCGTTCCAGGTTGGTGACGTTTATATTAAAATGGTCGAATTTGCTTTTTATTTCCACTGTTGTTACTTTTTTAGGTTTATATATCGGTTTATTTAATTTTTGCTTTCAGGATTTCGCCGATGTATGTACGCGGCATACCTTCTATCGGGGCTTGTGACGGCACTTTCTTACATTCCAGAATGACGGAAGGCTCTGTCTGTCCGTTGGGATAGAAGCGTACGGTATAATTCTGGGCTGCTTCCATTTGTGCATAAGGCTGTTCCGGTGACAGAATGGTGAAGATTACCGGCTTGTTGCCTGCTATCTTGCCTAACGAGCCGCCGGCATTGGCAGTCATCATCGTCATATTGAAAGGTTCTTCGCCAATTACAATCACCAGCTTGCCGTTGCCGGTCTGGATGGCATCGGCGGGAACTGCATCCGGGGCTACCTCTTTATAGGCGTTCTGTGCAGCCTGTACATTGGTTTGCGGTGCGGCAGCAACCGTAGCCGTAGCCGGTGTTGTAGCGGTGGCCTTGGGAGTCTCTACTGTAACTTGCGTTTTGGGGGCAATCACCGTTGTACCCGAATTGACGAGCGCCTTTGTCTCTTTCTTTTCTTCTTTCTTTTCCTCTACAGGAGCTTGGGCGGCGGTGCTGGCGCTTAAGGCTTCCGTTACCTCGATGCAGAGGGCATCGACGAAGTCCACGGTCTTTCTGCGCCATTTGGCAAGTCCGCGCACCAGTTTGGTTTGAGACTTGTTCAGGGCGTACTTGTCGGTAATCCATTCTTCGGCGGTATATTTCTCTTTTCCTTCGCGGTAGTTGAAACGTATCTTCTCTACTTCAAAAACACATTTTTCCGGTTGGCAGGTGACGGTGAGCTGATAAAGAATTTTCGTTCTGTCCAGTGACAATGCGGTGGAGCTGAACACAATCCATTCATCGCCGATGCCTACAATCTGTCCTTTCTCCTTGTCGGAAAAGACTACGCGGCTGTTATTCCCGTTCTTTGCCAGACGTGCATCCATCCACCTCAACAGGCGGGAGTAGATTGTGTCTTGAGACATTCCGGGGATACTGAAATCTTTGGTGAATACTACCTTGCCGTCCACTTCCGGAACAGCGCCGGCCAGATATTTACTGTCATCCCTCTGGGCATGCAGCAGGGCAGGCATGCAAAGGCAGAACAGCACAATAAGAACCTGTGTTAAATTTTTCATAATGCTATGTTTTATTTAGTAATGTCAAAACTCTCACCCCGGCGGGAGATTGTAAGGAAACGGCAACCCCGGCTTTCGGCAAAGGTGCGGAAAGCGTTGCCGCCCCGGTAATCCTCACTGAAGTGCATAGGTGCAAATATAGCGGTTTTTATCCGTTCCACGAACTGTTCCGCACCGCGCATGTAATCTTTTCCGATGCGGCTGTCCACCGGAAACATGGCTATATCTACCCGGGGAGCCTTTTGTTGCAGGTTCTTTATCTCTGCAAGAAAGTCGCCTTCCGCCTTGCGTATCTCCTGCGGAGTAGACTCTTCGCTCCAATGCCAGTTGTTCAGGTCGCCGGCATGGAACAGGCGGACGCCTTGCAAATCTATCAGGAAAGAGATGCCTACATCGGTGGAGCCGAAGGCTTCGATACGGATATTTTCGTCTTCGTAGACATCCCCCTTATTTATGTAAACGGCATCTTCCGCCGTGGCACGCCGGTGTTTCAGAATATCTTTGGAGAAGATATACCGGATGTCGGGCCGCTGTTCCTTCCATGAAAGGATGTCGCGGTTGAAGTGGTCGGGGTGGAAATGCGAGGAAAGCACGTAGAGCGTTCCCGGCTTCTTTAGCAGATGGTCGTGTACGATTCCCCGGTCCGGCGCCTCTTCCGAGGAGTCTTTGTAGTAATCGATAATGACCGTTATTCCGTCCGCTTCAATCGCGAAGCCGCTGTGGTAAATATAATCAAGTTTCATTGTACGGTTTCAATTATAGCGCAATATTACAAAAAACGCCACACAAACTTCCGGTTTGGCTGTTATTTTATGCAAAAGTCCTACATCGGGACTTCAATCAGCAGGATATGCGAATCTTGTAGCGTTTCCAACTCAAAGCTGTCGGTTTCGTATACTCCCATACCGTCGCGGCGGGACAGCACTGTGCCGTCTACCTTTATTTCGCCCTCTATGAGGAAGATGTACACGCCGGCGTGCGACTGGTGCAGGTGATACCCCAGCTTCTTTCCGGCCTCGACTTCTCCGATGGAGAACCATGCCTGTTGCAGCATCCTGGCAGGAGCATTGCCGTCGGGCGATACGATAAGCGAAAGCTTGTTCTTGTGCAAATAGGGACGGATGTCATAATCCTGATAGGTGGGCGGGGTATTCAGCTTTTCGGGTATTACCCAGATTTGGAGAAACTCTGCCGGTTCGGTATCGCTTCCATTCATTTCGCTGTGGTAGATGCCCGTGCCTGCACTCATGGTCTGGATGTCGCCTATGGTGATGGTACGGCTGTTTTGTTTGCTGTCGCCATGCTTCAGCTTGCCTTTCAGGGGAATGGAGATAATCTCCATGTTCTTATGCGGATGGGTTCCGAAGCCTTTTTCCGGAGCTATCCGGTCGTCGTTCAGAACGCGCAGCGCGCCGAAATTCATGCGGCGGGGGTTGTAATACTTGTCAAAACTGAATGTATGGCGGCTGTCGAGCCAGTCATACGAAGAGCGTCCACGGCTTTCGGCTTTGTCTGTTACTTTTTTCATAATCTGTCTTTTTAGTGATTTATCTGTGTGTAACAAGCAGGCGGGCCTGAAAGTTTGAGCCGTGGATGATTAATGTTCTATAAACGCTTTTTTACAGTCTGACCTCGTTTTCCAGCTTCTTGTGTTCCATGAAGTCCTTTATATTCATCAGGGTAGTGGCTGCGATGTTGGCAAGGGCTTCACGCGTGAAGAATGCCTGGTGGGAAGTCACGATTACGTTATTGAATGACAGCAGGCGTGCCAGCGTATCGTCGTCGATAATCTTGTCCGACCGGTCTTCGTAGAAATATTCGCTCTCTTCCTCGTACACATCCAGCCCGGCAGAACCGATTTTCTTGTTTTTCAGTCCTTCTATCAGGGCATTGGTATGGATGAGCTGTCCCCGGCCGGTATTGATAATCATTACGCCGTCCTTCATCTTACTGATGGAGTAGTCGTTAATCAGGTATCTGGTCTGCTCCGTGAGCGGGCAGTGCAGGGAGATGATGTCCGAGCTGCGGTACAGTTCGTCCAGCGTGGTGTATACCACCTGGTGCTCGCGGGCGAAATTGTAGTCGGGATACAGGTCGTAGGCGAGGATGTTCATGCCGAAACCGCGCAGGATGGCGATTAACTTCTTGGCTATTTTGCCTGTGCCGATGATACCTGCCGTTTTGCCATACATGTCGAATCCCAAAAGGCCGTGCAGGGAGAAGTTGCCGTCGCGTGTGCGCCAGGTGGCACGGGGTATCTTCCGGTTGAGGGAGAGCATGAGGGCAACGGTGTATTCCGCTACCGCGTAAGGGGAGTAGGCGGGGACGCGCACCACGGTGATGCCGTTTTCCGCTGCCGCTTTCAGGTCTACATTATTATATCCGGCACAGCGCAGGGCAAGGAGTTTCACCCCGTTTGCCGCCAGTTGCCGGATAACTTCCGCGTCGGCAGTATCGTTTACGAAGATACACACGGCATCCACGCCCTGCGTCAGTATCACGTTGTTCAGGTTGAGGTGTCCTTTGTAATAGCGGAGTTCAAAACCGTATCCGCTGTTTTTTTCATTGAATGAAGCCTCGTCGTAGGGCTTGCTGCCGAAGAATGCAATAGTATATGCCATGAGATTTTAAGTTTTGGTGAATATTCGCAGGTTATTAAGCGTGCATGACGGATGCGCTTCGTATAAGTGCACTTTCTGCATTTGTTAAAAGGCGGCATGCACAAAGAATATAACGTGCGCAAAGGTAAGAATGTTCGGGACATATCCGGCAGGTTGTGTCCATAATCTGTTGTCCGGATGATGAGTGCCGGCGATAGCAGGCGCTATGTTGTTCCGACACGGAGAAAGTTTTGTTCCGTCATGGTGGAACGGAACTTTCTCCGTGGTGGAATGAAATTTACCCCATGGTGGAACGATTTGGCATCGGCTGCTTTTCCCTTTGGGCATAGGGGCAGTATATGCAAGCGGCAGGGACGGCAAATGGAGCAATCCCTTGTCTGTTTCAGCATGAATATTGATGAATGTTTCAGTAGAAACTGTTGATTTTTTCAATTAAATTCTTCGGTTCTCCTAAATTAAATGCGCAAAATTGTTATTTATGTGCAATATTATTGTACCTTTGCGCCCGAAAACAATAAAAAAGATTTAGATGAGAAAAATTTCTTTGATTAGCATTGCGATGTTAATCGTTTCAATTCCAACTTTTGCAGGAGGTCTCCTGACAAATACAAATCAACACCCTGCCTTTCTTCGTATGCTGTCGCGCGGCGCAAACACCACCAGTGTGGATGCTGCCTTGTCCAACCCTGCGGGTCTGGCTTTCCTGCCGAAAGACGGGTTTTATACATCCTTGAGTATTCAGAGTGCGTTCCAGACAAGAAATATCGATGCTTCGTGCGAGGCTTTGGGGCTGGACAAATATTATGAAGGCAAGGCTTCTGCGCCTGTCATTCCCAGTGTGTTTGCCGCTTATAAGAAGGGCGACTGGACCATCTCCGGTTTCTTCGGCATTACCGGTGGAGGCGGAAAAGCTTCGTTCGATGACGGCTTGTCCATGTTCGATGCCATGGTGATAGGCGGATTGCTGCAACAGGGCATTCCGGGTAAAGCCTATACACTGAACAGCTACATGGACGGCAAGCAGTATATCTACTCCGTGCAGTTGGGGCTGACCTATAAGATAACGGACTGGCTATCTGCCTTTGCAGGCGGGCGCATGAACTACTTTACGGGTGGTTACAAAGGTGCGCTGAATGCCAGTGCGGCCGTTGATTTGCCTTTGCCCACCGGTGGAGCGATACCCGTTGGAACCGAGCTTATCGGTATCGACCTGGATTGCAGCCAGACCGGTTGGGGATTTACTCCGGTTATCGGTTTGGATGCTAAGTTCGGCAAACTGACGATTGGTGCGAAATACGAGTTCAAGGCCAATTTGAATATTGAAAATAACACGAAGATAAATTCGCTACGCATGATAGGCGCTCCCGAAAGTGAGCTGGAGGACTACAAACACGGTGTAAATACGCCGAACGACATTCCCGCCATGCTTTCGGTAGCTGCTGCCTATGAGTTCCTTCCTGTGCTGCGCGCATCGGTGGAGTATCACTTCTACGACGATAAGAACGCAGGCATGGCAGGTGGCAAACAGAAGTTCCTGACGAAAGGAACAAACGAGTATCTGGCCGGTATAGAGTGGGATGTTATCAAAAGACTGACCCTGAGCGGCGGTGTGCAGTTCACCGATTATGGTTTGTCCGATGACTATCAGAGTGACACAAGCTTCTCGTGCGATTCCTACTCGCTGGGTGTGGGCGCGAAGTTGCAGCTTTCGGAAAGAGCCGATTTGAATGTGGGCTATATGTGGACCAACTATGAGGATTATACCAAAACCGGCCAAAACTATCAGGGTACAAATCTGCCCGGTACAAACGTGTACAGCCGTACCAACAAGGTATTCGGCCTCAGCATAGACTATCGCTTCTGATCTTTCATAATCCTTTATATACGTAAGAGAGGATGTGTCGCAAATTCGGCTGACACATCCTCTCTTTGTCTTATGCCTTTAGGGCTTTTATTTCTTTCCTTTTACGGATTTCCGTGCAGGTTTCAGAAGGAATATTGCACCAGCAGGTTCATGCGGTTGGCATGGTTGGTGGAATTGTCGAAGTTCGTACGCCAGCCGCGCAGATACTCCGCACCTACCTGCATGTTTGGGGTGACATTCCAGAACAGGTTTGCTACGAAATATTGTCCATAGCGGTAAGTGGACGGTTCGTTGGCAGGATACCCGTTTTCGGAATAGAGGCGTGACATGCTGTATGTGCTTGAAAGGAACACTTTCGGACTGATGTTGTATTGCAGTCCGGCATACCAGCCCAGCATCGGCAATGCTTGCATTTTGCCTGCTTCATCGGGATTGGGAACGATGTCCACGTTCAGGTTGCTGAGGTCGTTCAGGTATTGCCCGATGCCTTTCCCGTAGGTGGCTTGACCGAACACCTGCCATTGTTTGCCCAGATTGAAGGTGGTGGATGCCTGTATGCCGAAGCCGGTAACGGCATGCGCCTTGTCGCTCAGGGTGCTGGTGTAGGTCATGCTGCGGATAAGTCCGCCTACGCGCACATGGCTTTTGCTGTTCCAGCCGTACTGCGCATAAGCGGTGAAGTCGGGCATGCGCTGTTGTGCGATGTCAAGCTCGCTGTTGGTCGTGCCGTCTACCGCAGGCACTTCGACAGAGGCGTTGAAACGGAAGTCTTTCAGCCCTTTGTAGGTGTATGACACTTGGGTGGCGCGGTAAAAGGTGGCTCCGTTAGGCCCCTGGAAGTCGATGGTGGAAGGCATTGCACCCAGGTCCATGAAGCCGCCGTAGGTGTAGCCCACCGTCACGTCGCGGAAAGACACGTAGGCATTGCGCAGTTGGAAGCCTTTGTTGGAACCGTCGCGGAAGTTGCCGGCGGTGTACACCACGAAGTCGCCGAGAATCTTGGTATGCCCCACCAGTTTCAGGAAAATGGTGGACGTGCTGGCATCCATTTGAAACTGGTTTCTGATTTTGCTCCCGTTGGGGATGTAGGCAGGGATGAAGTCGATGTTGTCGACGATGCCGCCGAAGTCGTACTCTGCCGTGGCGCGTACATAGCCGCCGATGCCCAGGGCGAACTTCCCTTTTCTGTCCGTCAGCAGGAAGCGGGGCGCCTGCGGTTCGTGGATGTAGGGCATTTGCGACTCGTTCATGATGCGGATTATCTCGTCGCCCGCTTTGTCTATGGTGACCAATACGACACCTTTGGGAGACTCATCCTCGATAATCACTTTTTTCTGTGCGTGGACTGCGAGGGCAGACAGTGCCGCACCGCACAACAGAAACATTGTTTTTAAGATTGTTTTCATTTAAGTTAGGTTTTGGTGAATGTGCTTTGAACAACTTAAATTTAAAATGGTTTTGCAGTCATCGGAAGAAAGCGTATCTTTGCACCCGATTTAACAAGAGTGAAATCATTAGTTACATGTATGATGCCGTGAATAGCGGTCGTGTATTCTAGAACACCACGTAAAAAACAGGAATATGAAGCAAAAAGTATCTGTACCCTTTATGCTGCTGGGCATTCTGTTCAATGTCTGTCTGATAGCGGCCAATCTTCTCGAGACAAAAGTAATCCAGGTTTTCGGCATTACCGTTACTGCCGGACTGTTAGTGTTTCCCGTTTCTTATATCATCAACGACTGCATTGCCGAGGTGTGGGGCTTCCGCAAGGCGCGCCTGATTATCTGGAGCGGCTTCGCCATGAACTTCTTTGTGGTGATGTTGGGACTGATTGCCGTGGCACTGCCTGCCGCTCCCTTTTGGGACGGGGCGCCCCATTTCAACTTCGTGTTCGGCATGGCGCCGCGCATTGTTGCCGCCAGCCTGACGGCATTTCTGGTAGGTTCGTTTCTGAACGCCTACGTCATGAGCCGCATGAAAGTGGCGAGCGGCGGACGTCATTTTTCCGCACGTGCCATCTGGTCCACGGTAGTGGGCGAGACGGCCGATTCGCTGATATTCTTTCCGGTGGCGTTCGGAGGCATTATCGCATGGCAGGAATTGCTGCTGATGATGTGCACCCAGATTGTACTGAAATCCATGTACGAGGTGATAATACTGCCGGTGACCATCCGGGTGGTGAAAGCCATTAAAAGGATAGACGGTAGCGATGTCTACGACGAGGGGATTTCTTACAAGGTGTGGAAAATCAGTGAAATTTAAATAGTAGAGGTTGTCATAAATATATAATAAGGTGAATAAAGAAGCAGCATTGGTCGTATTCAGCGGTGGGCAGGATTCGACAACTTGCCTGTTTTGGGCAAAGCGTGAGTTCAGGAAAGTATATGCGTTGAGCTTTCTGTATGGGCAGAAGCATCAGAAGGAAGTGGAACTGGCACGGGAGATAGCGCGTAAAGCGGAAGTGGAGTTTGAAGTAATGGATGTTTCCTTCATCGGCAAGTTGGGGCATAATTCGTTGACGGACCCCGATATGGTGATGGACCGGGAGAAGCCGGCAGACAGCGTTCCGAATACCTTTGTGCCGGGGCGCAACCTGTTCTTCCTCAGCATTGCCGCCGTCTATGCCCGCGAAAAGGGTATCAACCACATCGTGACGGGTGTGTCGCAAACGGATTTCAGCGGGTATCCCGATTGCAGGGACGCATTTATCAAATCGCTCAACGTAACGCTCAACCTTGCCATGGACGAGCAGTTCGTACTCCATACTCCGTTGATGTGGATTGACAAAGCCGAGACTTGGGCGCTGGCGGATGAACTGGGAGTGCTCGACCTGATTCGTCATGAAACGCTGACCTGTTACAACGGCATTCCCGGCGACGGCTGCGGACACTGCCCCGCATGCAAGCTCCGCAGAGAGGGGCTGGAGAAGTATCTGGCGGGAAAATGACGAATGTATTATACCACAAAGGAAACAGAACCGATTATAAACCGATTGTAATATGACCGAATTAAAAGACCAACTTTCCTTATTAGGAAGAAAGACAGAGTACAAGCAGGATTATGCCCCCGAAGTGCTGGAGGCATTCGACAACAAACATCCCGGTAACGATTACTGGGTACGTTTCAACTGCCCGGAGTTCACCAGCCTTTGCCCGATAACGGGACAGCCCGATTTTGCGGAAATCCGCATCAGCTACATTCCCGATGTGAAAATGGTGGAGAGCAAGAGTCTGAAGCTCTATCTCTTCAGTTTCCGCAACCACGGCGCTTTCCACGAGGATTGCGTCAATATTATAATGAAAGACCTCATCCGTCTGATGAATCCCAAGTACATCGAGGTTACGGGCATCTTCACCCCGCGCGGCGGCATCTCCATTTATCCCTATGCAAACTATGGACGTCCCGGCACGAAGTACGAAAAAATGGCGGAACATCGCTTGATGAACCGCGAATAGAATGGTGGAATATACCTATCAATAGCGATTGCGGGTGTGATACTTTCTTAGCATGGCGTCGGTATAATTACCTAAAAGAGGTGATTGTGAGGTTGCTTTTTTCTAATGACCTTTGCATACGGTATTAGTAACAACTTAACAATCACTTCAAATTGAAAACAGCCATATTTAGTTTATTATTTTTCTTCTTGACGGCATGCGCCTTTCCTGTATATGCGCAGAGACTGGGCAAGACGATGATTTCAGGTAAAATCCTGTCTACGGAGAAAGAAGTCGTGGATTTTGCAACGGTCTATCTGAAAGGGACCGGTTACGGGGGAATAACCAATCAGGAAGGTATCTATCATGTGAGTGCGCCTGCGGGCGACTATACGCTGGTGGTGTCGGCCGTCGGCTATAAAACCGTAGAGAAACCGGTGACGCTGGTCAGAGGGCAAAGGGTGAGGCAGAATGTCACAATCACCCCCGAAACTCAGCAACTGGACGAAGTAACGGTGGTGTCGACAGGCGTGAGTCGTGTCAAGCGGTCGGCATTCAACGCCGTGGCGGTGGATACGAAAGAGTTGCAGAACACTACCAGAAACCTGAGCGATGCACTGACCAAAGCGCCGGGAATGAAACTGCGCGAGTCGGGCGGGGTAGGGTCGGACATGCAGCTCATGCTGGACGGCTTCAGCGGGAAGCATGTAAAGGTCTTTATAGACGGCGTGCCGCAGGAAGGCGTCGGAAGCTCTTTTGCGCTGAACAATATCCCCGTGAATTTTGCCGACCGCATCGAGGTGTACAAGGGCGTAGTGCCGGTGGGATTCGGCACGGATGCCATCGGCGGGGTTATCAATATCGTTACGAACAAGAAACGCCGCCGCTGGTTTCTGGATGCGTCCTACTCGTACGGTTCGTTCAATACGCATAAGTCCAACGTACACTTCGGGCAGACTTTCAAGAACGGTTTTACGTACGAAATCAACGCGTTTCAGAACTATTCGGACAATGACTACCGCATCGACTCTCCGGTGGAGGACTTTGAAACGGGCAGGATAGACCGTGACAAGAAGGTGCGCGTACGGCGCTTCAACGATACTTACCACAATGAAGCGGTTATCGGCAAGGTAGGCGTTATCGACAAGAAGTGGGCGGACCGTTTGATGTTCGGTTTCACTTACTCCAATATGTACCAGGATGTACAGACCGGCGTACGGCAGGACATCGTGTACGGGCAGAAACACCGCAAGGGACATTCGCTGATGCCTTCGTTGGAGTATAACAAGCGCAACCTGTTTGCGAAGGGACTGGATGTAGTGCTGACCGTCAACTACAACAAGAACCTGACGACCAATGTGGATACCGCTTCCTATAAATACAACTGGTACGGGGAAAGGAAGCCGCTGAACTCTCCCGGAGAGCAGTCCTACCAGCACTCGCGCGCCGACAACAATAACTGGAACGGTACGTTTACAGCCAACTACCGCCTCGGAAGGGTGCACACGCTGACGTTCAACCACGTGCTGAATGCTTTCAGCCGTTCCAATACTTCATTGCTTGCCAAAGAAGAGCAGTCGGATGCCATTGCCAAGGAGACCCGCAAGAATATCTCCGGCCTCTCTTACCGCCTGATGCCGTCCGAAGACTGGAACTTATCCGTATTCGGCAAGTATTACAACCAGTTTGTCGCCGGACCTGTGGCTACGGATGCCAATCAGAACGACTATGTACGCACCACCCGCAGCGTACATTCCGTAGGCTATGGAGCGGCGGGCACTTACTTCATCCTGCCGGGACTGCAAGCCAAACTGTCCTATGAAAAGGCCTACCGTCTGCCCACCATCGAAGAGATGTTCGGCAATGAGGACCTGGAAATGGGCGACATCGGCATCCGGCCGGAGAATAGCGACAACATCAACCTGAACCTGAGCTATAACAAGACTTTCGGCAAACATTCCGTGTACGTGGAAGGCGGCTTTGTCTACCGTAACACCAAAGACTACATCCAGCGCAACATCACCGACCTGAGCGGCGGCAAGTCCGCAGCCACTTACGTCAATTACGGCAAGGTGCTGACGAAGGGATATAACATCTCCGCCCGCTACGGCTTTGGCAGGTGGTTGAGTGTGGGTGGCAACTTCACGCAGATGAACGTGTGCGACAATATGAAGACGTCCATATCCGGCAGTGCGGAGAATATAGCTTATAAGGAACGCATGCCCAACCTGCCTTATATCTTTGCCGATTCCGACGTGACCTTCTACTGGCGCGACCTCTGGAAAAAAGGCAATGCGCTGACCGTATCTTATGACAACCAGTACTTGCACAGCTTTACCTATTATTCTTCCAAAATCGGTTCGAACAAGGGCGACTACGTGGTTCCGAGCCAGTTCTCCCACAACCTGAGCCTTTCCTACAGTCTCCGTAGCGGACGCTACAACCTCTCGTTCGAGTGCCGGAACTTTACGGACGAGCAACTGTACGACAACTTCAGCCTGCAGAAAGCCGGACGGGCATTCTATGGAAAGGTGCGCGTATACTTCGGCAATTGAAACCATGAATCAATAACGATTAGTGTAATATAATAAAACAAAACAACATGAAAAAGAATCTTTTATCGGCCGTACTTCTCACTTCTGCGATGGCAGGAACGGCATTGACATCCTGCACGGATACGGAGGTGCCGGGCGGCGGAAACAATAATGGAACCAAAGGCGATTTCGTGATCGCTTCCTCTGTCACCGCTTCGAGCAATACGACTAACGTATTGCTGACTTCCAAGACTTTGGACGAAGGCTCTGTTTCTACCATCAACAACGGACTCGTCAACGACGGCGCTTCCCAATGGGTGTTCTACAAGAACCGGTATCTCTATGGACTGACTTACAATCAGGGAAGTGCCGGAACCACCCGTTCTTATATCATGAACTCCAACCACGAAGTGCAGGCGCGTTCGGGAGAGTTTGCAGTGAAGAGATTCACTACCTACGGCATCTACGATAAGTATATCATAACCGCCTCTACCGGCGACGGACCTGCGGAGTATGCCGACGGCAACCTGTATCTGCCTAAAACCTTCCTGCTCTCTTACCTGGATGTTGCGGACGAAACCTTCAATACCAACGATACGAAAAACAAAGCCTACCAGTCCGAGAATTTCCTGGGCAACGGCGAGTTCGTGACATTGGCCGGAATTCAGGAGCATAACAACAAGATATACAGTGCTGCCGTTCCCATGGGGCTGAGCCAGTATGGCGCTGCCGTAGACGGCGGTAAGTATATATTGCCGGGCAATGAGGATTTGGTAAAGACCGAAGACGGCGGTTCCAACAGCAGCTCGTATAAGAAAGGCGAATTGCAGTGGACACAGTATCCCAATGAATGCTGGGTGGCAATCTTTGATGATGCTACGATGACAACGAAGAAACTCATCAGTACGGATAAAATCAGTTATGCCTGCGGCCGTTTCAAATCCCAGTATTACCAGACTATCTGGGAAGCCGGTAACGGTGATATTTACGTATTCTCTCCAAGCTATGCCAAGACGATGAAGGATGCCCGCCAGCAGACAGTCTTGCCGGCAGGTGTGGTACGCATCCCCAATGGCCGGGAAGACTTCGACAGCTACTACTGCGACCTGGAGAAACAGAGCGGCGGAAAATCCTTCCTGCGTTGCTGGCATATTGCAGATGACTATTTCCTGTTGCTGATGTACGACCGCCCTCTGACGGAGACGGGCTTTGAAGCCAAAGAGCTGGCTGTGTTCAAAGCGGAAAGCAAGAAACTTACCTATGTCACCGGCCTTCCGTCGGCAGACCTGATTTCCGGCTTCGGCAATACTCCGTATACGGAGAACGGTTATGCCTATATGGCTGTGACTACCACCGACGGCCATCCGGCTGTTTACAAGATAGACCCGTCCAGCGCCACTGCCACAAAAGGTGTTACGGTAGAGGCTACGCAGATTACAGGTATCGGCAAGTTGAGCCCTCTTAACTGACTGCAATGAAGAAAGCATTTCGTACAATACATCTGTGGCTGTCTGTCCCTTTCGGGCTGATTATTACGGTTATCTGCTTTTCGGGAGCTGCGCTGGTATTTGAAGACGAAGTAATGGAGCTGTGCAGGCGCGACCTCTATTATGTGGAAAAGGTAAGCGGCGCTCCGCTTCCCGTGGAGTACCTGATAGAGAAAGTCTCCGAAACACTGCCGGACGGTGTTGCTGTTACAGGCATCTCCATCTCTTCCGATGCGGAACGCACCTGTCGGGTCAGTCTGTCGAAACCGCGGCGGGCATCCGTTTATGTAGACCAATATACCGGTGAGGTAAAAGGCAGGTATGAGCGTGCGCCGTTCTTCCTCACCATGTTTCGCCTGCACCGCTGGCTGCTGGACAGCATGAAGCCGGACGGCGGAATATTCTGGGGCAAGATGATTGTGGGGGCAAGTACGCTGATGTTCGTGTTCGTACTGGTTTCGGGCATTGTCATCTGGTGGCCCCGCACAAAGAAAGCCCTGAAGAACAGCCTGAAGATTGCCGCCGATAAAGGCCGGCGCCGCTTTTGGCACGATTTGCACGTGGCGGGCGGCATGTATGCGCTTGTCTTGCTGCTGGCAATGGCGTTGACCGGGCTTACGTGGTCTTTCCCCTGGTATTGCGCAGGCTTTTATAAGGTATTCGGAGTAGAGGCCAAACAAGGGGCAGGGCATCATGATGCCCCGCAAGCGGCTGCTACTTCATATGCTTGCTGGCAGCAGATTTATGAAGAACTGAAAGAACGTAATGACGGCTATAAACAGATTACGGTTTCCAACGGTTCTGCCACCGTATCTTTTGAACGTTTCGGCAATCAGCGGGCTTCCGACCGTTATACCTTTAATCCGAGTAACGGCGAAATCACCGGAACCGCCTTGTATAAGGATGCCGATGCTTCGGGCAAGATACGCGGCTGGATATATTCCGTGCATGTGGGCAGTTGGGGCGGTATGTTCACCCGTGTACTGACATTCATTGCCGCATTGCTGGGCGGAACGCTTCCATTGACGGGCTATTATCTGTGGATACGGCGTACCGGCCGCAAGGCTAAAGCCGCGAACCGATAAGGGCAGCTCTTTGCTCTACCTATAATTTGTATCTCTTTCAGGTCTTACTTTGCCTGCGTCCTTTTCTCCGGACGTAGCTAAGGTGCCGACAGATATGTTTCACGGCGGGGAACGGTTAGTTTCTCCTGAGGAAACTTCCGTTTCCATCAGGGGAAATTATTGTTTTCATCAGGGGAAACCGAAGTTTCTCCTTAATGAAACGTTTGTTGTCTTTTATGCAGGATTGATTATCCTTCTGATTTCAGCCTCTGTTCCGCAGAATGGTCCGTGTGTTTGCAGCTTGATGGTGCACATGGCAGCGGCAAAGCAGCCTGCTTCCCGATAGGATGCGCCTTTGTTCCGCATATACAGATAGCCCACCATATAAGTATCTCCGCATCCGGTGGCATCCACTATCTGCAGGGCGGAGTAGGCGGGAATTTCATGGAACTGTCCTTTGGCATATATCAGCGAACCTTTGTCTCCCAACGTCAGCAGCACTTCTTTCACACCCCAGTCTGCAATGAGCAGGGCGGCTTCGTGAGGCTCTTTGCAACCGGTAAGGACTTCCATTTCGGTTTCGTTGGCCTTTAAGATATGGATGTGCTTCAGGGCTTCTCTCTTTTCCGGCCAGTCTACGGGCAGCACTTTTTCATTGTCTACCTTGCGCAGGAATCCCTGAACGTCTACCGACAGCAGGCCTTTGCCCGACAGGTATTTGATGACGTCCAATGAAAAGTCGTCGGCCAGCAGACTGCCCAAGTGGATAATCCGTGCATTGACGTCCTGCAGGCCTTCCATTGTAAACGGGTCGGCCTTTGCCGTGACGCGTTGCGTACGTTCGTTCTGGTTTTCCCCGTATATGTTTTCAAAGCAGACGGAGCAGGCGCTGGGCAGAGCCTTTACCTCAATGCCCTCTTTCCGTATATCCTCCACAACATTCATCTCCGTGTCGGCAAGGGAGGTGACCAGCAAAAAGCCGTTCGGGTCGAGATGCTTGATGGCATGCGCAAAGTAAAAGGAAGTGCCGCCCGGCATGTATATCGTGTTCTTGGTAGTAACTATCTTATCCTGTGTGATATAACCGATGCAACATAAATCGTGTACACTCATTGTTCCCTGTTGTTTTTATCCGTTCATTTATAATTTGGACGCAAAGGTAGTGATTTTAGGGAAAAAGAGTGCTTGGGAGCGTAAAAATGGGTGGAAATAGGGAGGGTATCTGTTGTTTTATCTGCCTAATTAATCATATAATCATCGGAGGTACTTGATTTGGAAAATATTGAAATATCCGGGGATGTTTGTAATATATTTATGCGATTTTGTCGTTGATTAATTATAATTTTCATATAAAAGACAATAAAAAATGATATTCTATTGTTTTTTATAAGTGTTTTTATTAATTTAGAGAGTTGAATGGGGGGAGTAAACAAGTTCTGACCCGCAGGCAGAGAATGTGAGAATACAATTTGAAGTCAAAGAGAAACTGTCGGAAATCGTCGACGAAATTCTGAACAGCGAGAAGTGGACAACCGTCATAAAAGAGGACATCTCCGAATAGAAGCTCTATATTGTCTCTTTGTAATGCAGCATGAAGTGAAGCATCCCTCGTAAGTGTGAAGAATAAAAAGCACAAAGAGCGGATGCTACACTTCTCTTTTAATTCTGTGTATGTTTATATTCCACCGGTGTCATTCCTGTTATTTTTTTGAACAGATCGGTGAAGCTCCGTGAATCTGTATATCCCAGTTTTAGGGTTACTATGTCTAATGTATTATCCCGGTCCAGCAGCATTTTCTTCGCAGCGTCCAGTCGCATCAGTTGAAAGTATTCGTGCATGTCTTTTCCGGTTTCGAACTTTAGCAGGTCGCGGAAATAGTGAGGCGACAGATGCAGTGCATCCGCACAATATGCTTCTGTGGGCATTATGCCGCTTTCCAATTTACCGGACAGGATATATTTGTTCAGCAGAGAATGCGTTTTGCGCAGAATTGCCTTGTTGGCTTCGCAACGGGTAATGAACTGGCGTTCATTGAAGCGTGTGCAATAATCCAGCAGTAGCTCGATATAGCGTGATATCAACGTTTTGCTATGGCAATCAACGGGGTACTGAAGTTCTTCTTCGATACTGCGGATACACGCTGTGATTTTCATCTTTTCGCGCAATGAAAGATGCAGCGACTCGTCCGGTTCATAGAAGAAGAACGAATAATTTCCGATGTGGTTTTCCAGTGCGGTATGTGCTATCAAATCCGGATGAAAAGCCAGCATCCGTCCTTTCCGGAAGGAGAGGCTGTCTGACTCCAGCTTGATGGACTCTCCCGGTGTGCGGAATATCAGTGTGGCATCGGAATAATCATAGTATTTGCGCCCGTATGTAAAGTTTCCGGCCTCTCCCTCTATCAGAATAATCGTATAGAAATCGCATTTGAGGGTACGTTGTTCCGGATTGGCTTTGGAGAGGTCGATGACGCTTGCCAGCGGATGCAACGTTTCACAACCCATACAGCAATTGCATTGATGTATGGTTTCTATTATACTCGGTATCTCTTTTCTCATGGATGCAATTCTAATCAGAACTCTCTATATTTGCAACTTTCTGTATTCTCCGGGTGTATATCCCGTATTCTTCTTGAAGATGCGATTGAAATGCTGCGAATATTGGAATCCCAGTTCATAGGCAATCTGGCTGACCGTCTTTTCCGTTCCTGCAATCATCTCTTTGGCCATGTCAATCATTCTGGTCTGGATGTATTCCTGTGCGCTTTTTCCGGTTTCTTTCTTTATCAGGTCGCCGAAGTAGTTGGGTGACAGGAACACTTTGTCGGCGAAGTATTTTACGGAAGGCAGTCCGTCCGTTTGCGGTTTGTCGCTTTGGAAATAATCGTCGAGCAAGGCTTCGAATTTTACCAGTATGCTTTTGTTGCTTTCCGAACGGGTAATGAATTGTCTTTCGTAGAAGCGCATGCAGTAATCCAGCAGCAGTTCGATGTTCCGTGAAATCAGACGTTTGCTATGCTTGTCGATCGGATGTTGGAGTTCCATTCTTATTTTCTCCAGGCAATCCGTGAATATGCTTTTTTCTTCTTCGGATAGGTGCAGGGCTTCGGCCGAGGCGTACGAAAAGAATGAATAATGTTTGATGTCTTGTCCTAAAGAAGTTCCTTTAATCAAGTCGGGGTGAAACAGCAGGCCGTGGGCGTTCGGCCGTACTCCTTGCAGCATGTCCACCTCAACTACCTGTCCCGGGGCAAAGCTGGTGACCGTTCCTTCCTGATAATCGTAAATCTGCCGGCCATAACGGATGTCTCCGCATTTGACGTTTTTCAGGAAAAGGGCATACACCCCGTAGTTCATCGTGAAATGCGTTGGAAATCTGGTGGCTTCCGACAGGTTTACCACACTTACCAGCGGGTGTAGTGTTTCGAGTCCGAAGAGTCGGTTGTATTGGTCTACCGTGTCCAGTTTAATAACTTCTTTCATAAGGTGTTGTTCTTTAGTTCTACGCAAATGTAGAGAATAAAAGCATATGTAGTACACCTCTCCGCACAGAAACAGTAAATAGGTTACAAATGTCCGTAATTCATTCACACGGGCGCTGCCGCCATTCGTTTACATTTGCAGTGTAATCTATGTAATATTCAGAGCCATGACACTTGATAATTTTTTAGAATATGTAAAGACACGAAAAGCCCTTGACACGGAAGATATACATCGTTTTATGGATGAAATGAGCAATGAGGCAAGACGTATCACATTCAAACTGAATGCATCTTTCCATGCTCCGGATGAGGTGAGAGCATTGCTCTCCGAACTCTTTGGAAAGCCCGTTCCACCCTCATTGCGGGTGTTCCCGCCGTTTTATACGGATTTCGGAAAGAATATTGAAATCGGCAATGACGTATTTATCAATGCCTGCTGTCATTTTCAGGATCACGGCGGGGTTACATTGGGAGACGGTTGCCAGATAGGGCATAACGTCGTTTTTGCAACCCTCAATCACGGGCTTGCTCCCGAAGATCGCCATACGACTTATCCTGCACCTGTCATACTTGGCAGGAATGTGTGGGTAGGTTCAAATTCCACTATTCTGCAAGGCGTGACGATTGGCGATAATGCGGTGGTGGCAGCTGGAGCGGTGGTGACAAAAGATGTTCCGGCAAATGCAATCGTAGGGGGAGTACCGGCCAAGGTTATCAAATATATCCGATAACTCCATTCATCGCCATGATGATGATTTTGGCAATACGGTCTGCTTTAGTTTGTTCTGTTTTTGCAGAATTAACCCAATCAACGAGCGCCTTTTTCTGAACGTTACTATATGCTTCAATCTTTTCCTGTGCGCCTTCTTCATATTGCATACACAAAAGTAATTCTTCCGTTATCCGGTTCTTTTCAACCTCATGATATAGTAAACAGAGCATCATGCAGATGCTTTTCATGCTTTTTCTTGAAATAATTTAAAGCAAGTGCTTATAGTTTAAAACTTTGTACTATATTTAAAATTGAATTACATCCGGTAGAGAAATAGGTTTGCCTTTGTTCCGGATGATTATAGGGAAAGAGCGGATAAGAAGTGAAAAAGAAATTAGTGAAAAAGTATGACTCTATAAGAAAGAATTCAATAGATTTGCTTTGAGAAAATTAAGTAAAATGAGGGCTGAATTATGAATATCATAGAACGTATAGACAGACCTTGTGAATATGTAGAAGTGGCACAGACAGCCTTGATTGCCTGCCAATACTTATATTTATGGTTGTTTGCCGGACCGGATGATGCCTATAAGGTATATTCACTGGCAATCCTGATGGCATTTGAATTTGTTATGGTGCATTCGGGATTTTTTATGGCAGCTATGCCGCTCAAGGCTTCAATACGGCTGTTTATTCCGTTGTATGGACTTTTTGCATTCGCAGTTGGGTATTCAATGCGGGAGGGGGATTATACAATCATCATTCTTTACCTTGCAACTGTGCTCAACAGAATGCGTTTCGCTTTTTTCAATGTCAGTAAATCGGTCAAGCAGCGGGTAGTCAAACAATCGATGATTGCCTTGGCCGTTTATTTTGTGTTGACGGTATCGGTGGTATGTGCAGAATCTGTCATTCCTTCTTTCAGCTTAGGAGCCGCTTTTTCCGAATCGGCATCCTATACCCGTGAAGTACGTGCCGGAGGATTGTTTGTTGAAAAGCCTTATGTACCAATATGTCTCGGATTTCTGTATTACAGTGTACTTTCTTTTTTTAATTTCAAAACTGTATGGCGGGAACGTGCTTTTATTAAAAGAAGATGCACCGGAGGCTATACTGAAGAAGTGACAAATAAGAGACAACAGAAAAATAAATAATTATGGAAAATGCGATTTTAACAATTGTGCTGTCAGGTATGGAACTATTCTTATAATAAAGTGGTTGCTCTTGAAAAGAAAGACACGAATGACAATTGAAGCGTTGCACAAGTTTGAAGCAGGGATATTGAAAAAAATCATTCCGGTACTTCACAGTCCGGAATGAAAGCATAATGTTACAAGAGTTTTATGAATGAGAGATCAGAATATCTTTTTACCTTTTTTACTAATACGTTCTAATTAACACTTTGGTTTCTATCTTACAAATCTACTGTAGGTTTCAATGATAGTATAACAAAGGCTGTGCCAAAAACGGTATAAAAAGGTAAGTGGTTTAATATCAGTTATGTAATGCTGATGGCTTTTGCGCTATTGTGGAAAATTATACAATAATTCCACATTAATATTCCACAATTCCACATTAAGATGAAAAACTATTGTTTTCTATCTTGTTGATATTTAGTTCTCTATCTTGTATTTCTAATTTTGGCACAGCATTTGTCCGGAGTTTTATGTCCTAAGATGTAGACTAACTGAATTATTCCAAGCTTATAGTTGTGTAAAGTTAGTATTGATAATGTTTAAGAGATAGTGTTCTCGTAAAAATGTTGTAGTGTCGTCCCGGTGTTGTGAAACATCGGGACGATATTGTTTTGGTAAGCAGCAGAAAAATGAGTCTTTGCGCTTTCCGGCAAGGGGTAAAAGTCAGCCATCCGTTATTCCGGACTATTCCGATTATTATGCGTTTCAGGTGCTTTTTCACTTGACCCTAAAAAGACCCTGAATTTGCACCTGACATACTTCGTAGAAACGCTATATTCTGCTTCACCTCAAACAAACAAAAAAGCCCTAATCCTATTGAGAATCAGAGCTTTTTTCTAATTTTGCTTTCTTGAGAAGCGGTGCGTACGGGACTCGAACCCGTGACCCCATGCGTGACAGGCATGTATTCTAACCAACTGAACTAACGCACCATCATTTCATTTTATCATTGCTATCTCTCTCGATTGCGGTTGCAAAGGTAGGTGTTTTTTTTGAATCTGCAATAGCTGTGATAAACTTTTTTTCAAAGCTTCTTGTCTGTGTTTACTTTTTGTTCTCATATTTAGGAAGTTGTAAAAAATGAGAGATGCAATGTTTAACAAATATTTAAAATTGCTCTTTGCAGCTTGTTTATGTTCTGTTTATATGTTATTTAGTATGCGATTAGACGTCTATATATAGAGAAAACGAAACAAATTTCGCTAACTTTTAAACTTCTTGTTTGAAAAGTTCGTTATTTTGCAATAAATCGTTATTTTTGCGAACTCAAGACAAGAATATTGCAATTAGAGAACAATAAAAATAGATTTTAGGATGATGAAAACGGCGAAGCTGTTACTTCACTGTCCCGATAAGCCGGGTATTTTGGCAGAAGTAACAGATTTTATAACGGTAAACAAAGGTAATATTATCTATTTGGATCAATATGTAGACCATGTGGAGAATATTTTTTTCATGCGTATCGAGTGGGAATTGGAAAGCTTTCTGGTTCCTCAAGAGAAGATAGAGGACTATTTTGAAACATTGTATGCGCAGAAGTACGGAATGAGTTTTCGCCTTTATTTTTCGGATGTCAAACCGCGTATGGCTATTTTCGTGTCGAAGATGTCGCACTGCCTGTTCGATCTGCTGGCGCGCTATACGGCAGGTGAATGGAATGTGGAGATACCTCTTATAATAAGCAATCATCCAGATTTGCAGCATGTAGCAGAACGTTTCGGCATACCTTTTCATCTGTTTCCTATTACTAAGGAGACAAAAGAAGAGCAGGAAAAGAAAGAAATGGAACTGCTTGCCAAGCACAAGGTGAACTTCATCGTACTGGCACGTTATATGCAGGTCATTTCCGAGAAGATGATAGACGCTTATCCCAACCGTATCATCAATATTCATCACTCTTTCCTTCCGGCATTTGTAGGGGCGAAGCCCTACCATGCAGCATTCGAGCGTGGTGTGAAGATTATAGGAGCTACCAGCCACTACGTTACTACGGAATTGGATGCAGGGCCTATCATCGAGCAGGATGTGGTGCGTATCACTCATAAAGATACTGTGCAGGACCTGGTGAACAAAGGCAAGGATTTGGAGAAAATCGTCCTCTCTCGTGCCGTTCAGAAGCATATCGAGCGTAAGGTGTTGGCGTATAAGAATAAGACAGTAATATTTAATTAGTAGTTGATGAAGGTTGCAGTTGTCAAATATAATGCAGGTAACATCCGTTCGGTTGATTATGCCTTGAGGCGTTTGGGCGTTGAGGCGGAGATTACGGCAGATGAAAAGGTTCTACGTGCTGCGGATAAAGTCATTTTCCCCGGAGTGGGTGAAGCGGAAACAACCATGAATTTCCTGAATGCCGGCGGAATGGGCAGACTGATAAAAGAACTGCGTCAGCCGGTGTTGGGTATCTGTTTGGGTATGCAGTTGATGTGTCGCCATTCGGAGGAAGGAGATGTGGATTGCCTTGGTATTTTTGATGTTGGCGTGAAACGTTTTGTTTCGCTAAAGCATGAGGATAAAGTTCCCCATATGGGATGGAATACGATTTCACAGACTCACAGCGACCTCTTCAGGGGTTTCACGAAAGAGGAATTTGTCTATTTCGTACACAGCTTTTATGTGCCGGTCAACGATTGTACGGCTGCCGTAACGGATTATATACTTCCGTTCAGTGCTGCTTTGCATAAGGATAATTACTATGCCACCCAGTTTCATCCCGAAAAAAGTGGAAGTGTGGGCGAACGTATCTTGCAGAACTTTTTGGACTTATAGTGAAAGAATCCGATATTTGATAATTCGTAATAAATTGAAATGATAGAGTTAATTCCCGCTATTGACATCATCGACGGAAAGTGCGTACGCCTCTCCCAGGGTGATTATAACAGCAAGAAAGTGTATAATGAGAACCCCGTAGAAGTAGCTAAGGAACTTGAAGCGCATGGTATCCGACGCCTTCATGTGGTAGACCTCGACGGAGCCGCTTCCCACCATGTGGTAAATTACCGCACGCTGGAACAGATAGCTTCCCGTACTTCTTTGGTTATAGATTTCGGTGGCGGGGTAAAGAGCGATGAAGATTTGGTCATTGCATTTGAAAGCGGTGCACAGATGATAACGGGCGGTAGTATTGCCGTACAGAATCCCGAACGTTTCTGTCATTGGTTGCAAACATACGGTTCGGAGAGAATAATTCTCGGAGCTGATGTAAAAGACCATAAGATTGCCGTCAACGGTTGGAAGGATGAGAGTGCTTGCGAATTGTTCCCGTTTTTGGAAGATTATATCGGGAAAGGCATTCGTAAAGTCATCTGTACCGACATCAATTGCGACGGTATGCTGCAAGGTCCTTCCATATCTCTGTATAAAGAGATGCTGGAAGCGCATCCCGACCTTTACCTTATAGCCAGCGGCGGAGTGAGTTGTGCCGAGGATATTCGCCAACTGGAAGCAACGGGTATACCTGCCGTTATTTTCGGTAAGGCATTGTATGAAGGGCGTATAACTTTTAAAGAACTGGAAGCGTTTATGATATAAATTTGCGTAACATTGCATTCATTATTGTTGCTCAACGTAAATCGAGTCATAAATCCAAAATCATAAATAAAAGAAAAGTGTTAGCAAAGAGAATCATCCCCTGTCTTGACATCAAAGACGGACAGACCGTAAAAGGAACTAATTTTGTAAACCTGCGTCATGCAGGCGATCCGGTTGAACTGGCGCGTGCTTATAGTGAGCAGGGGGCCGATGAGTTGGTCTTTCTGGATATTACCGCCAGTTTTGAGGGACGCAAGACATTTGCCGAACTGGTGAAGCGTATTGCCGCCAACATCAGCATACCTTTCACCGTAGGTGGCGGAATCCATGAACTGAGTGATGTAGACCGGCTTCTGAATGCCGGCGCGGACAAGATATCAGTCAATTCCTCGGCTATTCGCCGTCCCGGACTGATTGACGAGATAGCCAAGCATTTCGGTTCGCAGGTTTGTGTATTGGCTGTTGATGCCAAGCAGACGGAAAAGGGTTGGTGGTGTTATCTCAACGGCGGACGTGTGGAGACCGACAAAGAACTCTTTGCCTGGACAAAGGAAGCGCAGGAGCGCGGTGCGGGCGAGGTGCTTTTTACCAGTATGAACCATGACGGCGTAAAGACCGGATATGCCAACGGAGCCCTTGCCGCTCTTGCCGACAGGCTTTCCATACCCATTATCGCATCGGGCGGAGCAGGTGCGAAAGAGCACTTCCGTGATGTCTTTCTGGAAGGAAAAGCAGATGCCGCCTTGGCCGCCAGCGTTTTTCATTTCGGAGAAATTAAAATTCCCGATTTAAAATCGTATCTTTGCGCCCAAGGAGTCGCAATGAGAAGATGATAAGGAGTTATAAGTTATGGGTTATAAGTTATTCGCTGCTGCACGAAGCACGGATGAAAACGACTCATAACAATAACTCACAACAAAATAACTCATAACTTATAACTTAAAAAGATGTTGGACTTTGACAAAATGAACGGACTCGTTCCGGCAATTATACAGGATGCTGACACGGCCAAGGTGCTGATGTTAGGTTTTATGAACCGGGAAGCATATGATAAGACGGTAGAAACGGGTAAAGTAACATTCTTTAGCCGTACCAAGAACCGTCTTTGGACAAAAGGCGAGGAGAGCGGCAATTTCCTGAACGTGGTTTCCATGAAAGAGGATTGCGACAAGGATACTTTGCTGATTCAGGTACATCCTGTCGGTCCGGTTTGTCATACGGGTACGGATACTTGCTGGGGAGAGAAGAACGAACAGCCCGTTATGTTCCTGAAACTTCTTCAGGACTTCATCGACAAGCGTCATGCTGAAATGCCGGAAGGCTCTTACACAACCAGCCTGTTCCGGTCGGGTGTCAATAAAATGGCGCAGAAGGTAGGTGAAGAAGCGGTTGAAACTGTTATTGAAGCATGCAACGGTACTGACGAACGTCTGATATACGAGGGAGCCGATTTACTGTATCATCTTATCGTATTGCTGACCTCTAAAGGTTATCGCATAGAAGATTTGGCACGTGAACTGGAAGAACGTCACAGTGCGGATTGGAAGAAACACTAAGTTGTTATGGACGAAGCGCTGATACGATATAAAGATGTGGAGATACACCAGCAGGAGTTGTGTGTGTTGAACGATGTAAACTTGGAGTTACACAAGGGAGAGTTTGTCTACCTCATCGGTAAAGTCGGTTCGGGTAAGACGAGTTTGCTCAAAACCTTTTACGGTGAACTGGATGTTGCAGCGGGCGATGCCGAGGTGTTGGGATATGATATGTTGCATATCAAGCGCAAGCATATTCCGCAGTTGCGTCGTAAGTTGGGTATCGTATTTCAGGATTTCCAGTTGCTCACCGACCGTACGGTGTATGACAATCTTGAGTTTGTGCTCCGTGCTACCGGGTGGAAGAATAAGGGAGAGATAAAAGACCGTATCAACGAAGTATTGCAATTGGTGGGTATGAGCAATAAAGGTTATAAATACCCCAATGAATTGTCGGGAGGCGAACAGCAGCGTATCGTGATAGCCCGTGCCGTACTGAACTCTCCGGAAGTAATTCTTGCCGATGAGCCAACCGGAAATCTGGATGTGGAGACGGGATTTGCCATAACCCAGCTTTTACATAGTATCAGTGAGGCGGGTTCGTTGGTTATTATGACTACGCACAATATGCAGTTGCTTTGGGAATATCCGGGGCGTGTATACCGTTGTGCCGACCATTTGATAACGGACGTAACGGAGCAGTATTCCGTTGCGTCGTCAACAGAAGAGAAATAAACAAGATTATATAACATTTTAATACAGAAACGAAAATGAAAGTTTTAAAGTTTGGAGGTACTTCAGTAGGTTCGGCTCAGCGAATTAAGGAAGTGGCCAAATTGATTACCGATGGTGAACGTAAGATTGTGGTTCTCTCTGCCATGTCGGGTACCACAAACACATTGGTTGAGATTTCGGACTATCTGTACAAGAAGAATCCGGAAGGTGCTAACGAGATTATCAACAGACTGGAAACGAAATACCGCCAGCACATTGATGAGCTCTATGCCACTCCCGAGTATAAGCAGAAAGGTCTGGAACTTATCAAATCTCATTTCGACTATATCCGTTCTTACACCAAAGACCTTTTTACGCTGTTCGAGGAGAAGGTAGTGCTGGCGCAGGGTGAGTTGATTTCTACCGCCATGATGAATTACTATCTGCAAGAATGTGGCGTGAAGTCGGTTTTGCTTCCGGCTTTAGAATATATGCGTACGGACAAGAATGCTGAACCTGATCCTGTTTACATCAAAGAAAAACTTCAGGTTCAGCTTGAGTTGCATCCCAATGCCGACATTTATATCACACAAGGTTTTATCTGCCGCAACGCCTATGGCGAGGTAGACAATCTGCAACGTGGCGGCAGCGATTATACCGCTTCTCTGATAGGTGCGGCTGTCAATGCTTCCGAAATCCAGATTTGGACGGACATCGACGGTATGCACAACAACGACCCGCGTATTGTGGACAAGACCTCTCCCGTGCGCCATCTTCATTTTGAAGAGGCAGCCGAGCTGGCATACTTCGGTGCAAAAATCCTGCACCCTACCTGTATCCAGCCTGCCAAGTATGCTAACATCCCCGTGCGTCTGCTCAATACAATGGATCCCACGGCTCCGGGTACACTCATCTCCAACGATACGGAGAAAGGCAAAATCAAGGCAGTAGCTGCAAAGGATAATATCACAGCTATCAAAATCAAGTCCAGCCGTATGTTGCTTGCTCATGGTTTCTTGCGTAAAGTGTTTGAAATCTTTGAAAGCTACCAGACTTCTATCGACATGATTTGTACGTCCGAAGTAGGTGTATCCGTTTCTATCGACAATACCAAGCATCTCAACGAGATTCTGGACGATTTGAAGAAATACGGTACGGTGACGGTGGACAAGGACATGTGTATCATCTGTGTGGTAGGCGACCTCGAATGGGAGAACGTCGGCTTTGAAGCCAAAGCGCTCGATGCCATGCGCGACATACCGGTACGTATGATTTCTTTTGGCGGTAGTAACTATAACATTTCTTTCCTTATCCGCGAATGTGATAAGAAACAGGCTTTGCAGTCGCTCAGCGATGCGCTGTTCAATGAGTAATAAAAGAAAACAGTAGATATGAGCGCTTTTACCTTCTTGATAAAAGCGCTCTTTTTAACTAAACGAAGATATAACCCATAATAATTATATGAAAGGAACATTTCCTATTGACAAATTCCGCGAATTGCGTACCCCGTTTTATTATTACGACACGAAGGTGCTGCGCGATACCCTTTCCTGCATCCGTACCGAAGCGTCACGATACGATAACTATTCGGTGCATTATGCGGTAAAGGCCAATGCCAATCCTAAGGTTCTGACTATTATCCGTGAGAGCGGGTTGGGAGCGGACTGTGTGAGCGGCGGTGAAATCCGTGCGGCAATCAAGGCTGGTTTCCCTGCCGATAAGATTGTGTTTGCCGGAGTGGGTAAGGCAGACTGGGAGATAAATCTCGGATTGGATTATAATATCTTCTGCTTTAATGTAGAGTCCATACCCGAACTGGAAATTATCAACGAACTGGCCGTAGCCAAAGGCAAGGTAGCCAATGTTGCTTTCCGTATCAACCCCAATGTAGGCGCGCATACGCATGCCAACATCACTACCGGATTGGCGGAAAACAAGTTCGGTATCAGTATGGAAGATATGGATCATGTGATAGACGTGGCGCAGGAGATGAAAAACGTCAAGTTCATCGGACTGCATTTCCATATCGGTTCGCAGATATTGGATATGGGCGATTTTGTGGCTTTGTGTAATCGTGTCAACGAATTGTTGGACAAACTCGAAGCCCGTCAGATACGTATCGAACACGTTAATGTGGGCGGTGGACTCGGCATTGATTACGGACATCCCAACCGTCAGCCTGTACCCGATTTCAAAAGCTATTTCGAAACCTACGATAACTGCCTGAAACTCCGTTCTTATCAGACACTTCATTTTGAATTGGGGCGTTCGGTAGTGGGGCAGTGCGGTTCGCTTATTGCAAAGGTTTTGTATGTAAAGCAAGGCACTAATAAGCAGTTTGCTATTCTCGATGCAGGTATGACGGATTTGATTCGTCCCGCACTCTACCAGGCATTCCATAAGATAGAGAACATCACTTCCGATGCTCCGCAGCAAACCTATGATGTAGTGGGGCCTATCTGCGAGTCCTCCGATGTCTTTGGCAAGGCTGTCGATTTGAACGGTGTGAAGCGTGGCGACCTTATAGCCCTTCGCTCTGCCGGAGCTTACGGTGAAATCATGGCTTCGGGTTATAATTGCCGCGAGTTGCCGCAAGGTTATACATCGGACGAGCTGGTATAAGCGCGGTACAAGACTTAAATGATTTATCAAGCACGGGAACATCCTTTTTGTTTCTGTGCTTGTTTTTTATAGCTACCTGATTTTTTTATTGTATTTTTACGGCAGTAACATCTGATATAAACTCTATTATGAAACACAAGTCGATTTTCTTTTCAATCAGTCTGATATTTAGTTCGTTTTGTCTTTCGGCGCAGGAATTGCCGAAAGAAGTAGTCTGGCAAGAGGTGGAGGGAGTTAATGTACCCATTCCGCCTCAGACGCATCCCCGTTTGTATGTTCGCTCATCCGATTTGCCTGCGTTGAAGGAACGTCTGAAAACTCCTCAGGCACAGCAGACACTCTCTCTTATGAAAGAGCTGAGCAAAGACCGCACTCCGGCGGAAGAGGCTGCCGTTACAAACCGCGGTTTCCGCTATTATTACGAGATGCGCGGCGTTACATCGCGGGTGCAGTTGCAAGCCCTTGACTATCTGCTGGAAGGTGACAAACGTTTGGCACGCCGTGCCATTACAGCCATGCTCGATACGTTGCAGCGTGCCTCTTTCGGCACTCGTTCCGACTTGTCGCGGGCCAACGGAGCCATGTTGATAACGGGTGCTATGGTATATGACTGGTGCTACGACCAGATGAAGAGTTCCGAGAAACAGGCTTATATCAAAGAATTTATCCGTCTGGCAAAGAGTATGGAATGCGGTTATCCGCCACGCAATAACCAACCCATAGCGGGGCATCCGTCGGAGTGGATGATTATGCGCGATATGCTGTCGGCAGGCATTGCCATTTATGATGAATATCCCGATATGTACAATCATGTTATTACCATGCTCTATCGTGATTATATCCCGGCACGCAACTATTTCTATGAGGGGCAGAACTATCACCAGGGCACGAATTATGTACATGTCCGCTTTGCCTGTGACCTCTTTCCTTTATGGATTCTGGATAAGATGGGAGCCGGTAGCATTTACAGCTCTTCGGCAAGATTTGTGCTTTACGACATTATCTACCGCCGGCGTCCCGACGGAGTGTTGATGCCTGCGGGCGATGATTATCCGCAGAACCGTCCCGCATTGCTTACCATGCCAACGCCTATGTTCTTGGCTTCCAGCTATTATAAAGACGAGTACCTGGCTTATGAATTCGAGCGTAATCCCCGACTGGACAAGTCGGGCAACGAGTCCATGAACCATTGTCTGATATACGAACTGTTGTGGCGCGACTACACCCTGAAAGGCAAGTCCCCCGACGACCTTCCTTTGACACGTTATTCCGGTACTCCCTACGGCTGGATGATTGCCCGTACCGGTTGGGATGCCAACAGCGTGATTGCCGAGATGAAAATCAACGAGCAATTCGTGGGCAACCACCAGCACATGGACGGCGGCAGTTTCCAGATTTATCACAAAGGCCCTTTGGCTATCGATGCCGGTGCTTATAGCGGTAGTTCGGGCGGCTATAACAGTCCCAACAACAAAAATTACTTCAAACGCACCATTGCCCATAATTCATTGCTGGTGTACGACCCAGACGAAAAGTTCGGCTGTTGGAACTATGGCGGTGGCGGAAAGACACGGTTTGCAGCCAATGACGGCGGGCAGCGTATGTGCGGTGAAGGTTGGAAAACCTGCAATTCGCTCGACAGCCTTTTGTCCGAGGAGTATACGGTAGGTAGAGTGTTGGCTCATGGATTTGGTCCTGCCGCACAGGCTCCCGATTATTCTTATTTGAAGGGGGATATAACACAAGCCTATACCCGGAAAGTGAAAGAGGCGAAACGTTCTTTCGTATTCCTCAACTTGAAGTCCGAAACCGTGCCTGCCGCACTTATTGTATATGATAAAGTATCGGCTTCCAACCCCGATTTCCGTAAATACTGGTTGCTGCATAGCATCGAAGAACCCAGGCTTGAAGGTAATACTTTCACCGTGCGGCGCACCAAAGATGGCGATAGCGGTATGCTGCACAATACCGTCCTTTTACCTCAGGCGGATAATCTTCGTATTGATAAGGTTGGCGGGCCCGGCAAGGAAAACTGGGTGTTCGGCACTAACTATCCCAACGATGCCGTAGCTCCTTATCTTGACAATGCCAACGAGCGTGGAGCTTGGCGGGTAGAAGTTTCACCCGCTGCCCCTGCCGTTACCGATAACTTCCTGAATGTGATACAGGTTGCCGATAACCGATGCAACAAGTTGAACGCAGTGCAGCGTATTGAGGATGACCGGATAGTAGGTGTTCAGTTAGCCGATCGTGTCGTTACTTTTGCCAGGAGCAGCGAACCGCTGCAGAAAGGTTTTACCCTTACAGTTAACGGTACAGGTACATATAAATTCGTCATCACTGACCTTAAAGCAGGTAATTGGCAGGTAAAGAAAGACGGTCGCATCTTTATTCCGTTGACCGAGGTGCAGGCTTCCGATGGAGTGCTTACTTTTGAGGGAAGTGCCGGTAGCTATGAATTTTGCAGGTAACACAATCTATACTATTCATAAAATTTCTGATAGATTCAACCTTATTGATAATTTTATAAAAGATGTGATAACATATTAGATAGATAAACAAACAGCTATGGATATATGAATTGGTAGTAATTATCTTATGATATATATAATAGAGTTTGGTTATAATTCTCTAAATACACATATATCTCGAAGTTTTGAGTATCTTTCCTCTATGAAAAGATAAAGATTACCCCTGTCTTTATGGCTCCTTTACTTAGTTTATGGTGTTAATGAGCATGAATGTATTGACCGTTCTATCAAGAGCAGTCAGATATACAATATAAAAAGTATCATTTTCCTCTTCAGGCTTTATTTCCTAACACTGGCATTCTAAGCCGCTTAAAGCATCAGTCAATTTGCAAAACGGAGTCTATGCTACCACAAAGATACTGGCCTTACAATAAGCGGTATATTATGAGTTGCCTTCTGCAATAGCTTCAGGCTTCTTATAATCATTGTATGGAACACCATCACTCAACACGTGCCAAATGACAACAAGCATTTTCCGCGCTATGGCCACTTTCACTTTCATGGCATTCTTCCTTCTGACGACGTTTGTGTGTAACTGAAATTCGAGTAAAAACAGTTTTGTGTCCGGCTGGCTCCCCATGCGCATTCAATCATAGTCTTTCTGATGTACTTGTTACCATGTGTGATTCTTCGTGATTTGATTTTTCCTGCGCTTTCTTCATTCCGTGGTTTGAGCCCGCACCACGACACCAATGCAGCCGCTGTAATAAACATCTTCATGTCGGCCCCTAATTCAGAGAGTATGGAGGTTGCCGAGCGTTCCTTTACACCGGGTATCGTCTGAAGATTATCGAACTCCCTGGGGAACTCTTTCCTGCAGATTTCCGTCAGTTTTTCCTGGCACTCTTTCAGATGCTTGTCATCCATAAGGATTTCCTCCCGGTACTGGCGTATCAGGTCTATGTCCACTTCATTGACAACTCCTGTCAGAGCGGCTGTAATTACTTCTTTTCCGACACGGTTCACCGTCCGTCCATGGATGGCCTCCGTCAGCTTTTCCGCATTGACAATTCCTTCGGAAAGCAATTTCACCACATCTTTGTAGCTCTTACTGTCTGTAGAAGATACGTAGTTGCTGATACGGATATTGCAACGTTGAAGCAAGGCATCCAGTTTGGTCAGTTTATAGACCTTCTCCTTGTTCAAGTCAAAAATGCGTCGGTTATACTGACGCATGCGCTATCTCATCCGGCACGAAACTGCCACGGATGAGATCCTTCATGGTACATTCGGCTATCCAGGCAGCGTCACGGACATCACTTTTTCTGCCGGGAAGCTGCTTGATGAAGTAGGGGTTGACCAACTTCAGACATTCTATGTCACTGAGAATGTGCCAGATGGGATACCAGTAAATACTGGTGCTTTCCATAGTAACTTCCTTAACTTCATGAGTAAGGAGAAGTTGATGCAGCTCTTCCAGTTCAGGTGTCAAAACACCGTACTTGGCTTCAAATTTCTCACCTTTTTCGTTGAGAATACAAACAAATACACTATCTTTGTGTACGTCAAGACCACATACTATCCGCATAGGCTATTACATTTTGAGACAAAGAGCTCGTGAAACATTTATTTTGAGGCTCACACACTGAGACCTCCACGCCATAAAGATAGGGGTGGTCTTGATTTTTTCATATCCCACTGGCATATAAATCGTGATTTATATCTAAATTTGTACATTGGTAAAGCATATCATATGGATTCGGATAAATATATACAGCAATTACAAGATAAAGAAGATATTAGAAGTAAAGAGGAATTAGAAGCCCTTCAACAAGAGTATTCTGTAGAGGATGAGGAAGACAAGGAACATGGTGATGAAAAGATCATTATGGAGGATCCGTTTAACCCTCAGGATATTGATATAAAAACCAAGCCAATGTCACTTGATAATATAATCAAACGTTTGAGGGAAAATGAAATTGATATGGCACCAGATTTTCAACGGCAGGGGAATTTGTGGCCAATAGAGAAACAAAGTCAATTAATAGAATCTGTTCTTATAAAGTTGCCTTTACCAGCTTTCTATTTTGATGGATCGGATGATAATAAGTGGTTGGTTGTAGACGGATTGCAAAGGTTAAGTGCAATTAAAAAATTTGTTGTTGATAAGTCAATGGCATTGTATGGATTGGAGTTCTTAAAAAAGCTGGAAGGATTTAAGTTCGATGATTTGCCAAGAGCATATCAGCGGCAAATTGAAGAAGCTGAAATTATGGCCTATATAATTAATCCGGGAACTCCGGAGAATGTTAAGTTTAATATTTTCAAACGAATTAATACAGGTGGGCTTGTATTGGCAGCTCAAGAAATACGCCATGCATTGAATCAAGGTGTTCCGGCTAAATTTGTTGCTGAATTAGCCAATTTGCAGGAGTTTAAGAAAGCTACCGGTTGGGTGATTGCAACAGATAGAATGCTCGATAGAGAGTTTGTTACACGTTTTATTACGTTTTATATAAATTCACCTGCTGATTATAAGCCTGATTTGGATACATTTATGTCTAAATCAATGGGACAGTTAAAGCTTAAAACGGAGGAAGAATTACTAGCTATAAAGAACAATTTTATCGAAGCAATGAAATTGTCTACTGCAATTTTTTCCCGTTGGGCTTTTCGTAAAGTTTATGATATAGCGGCAAGACGAAAGCCTATTAATAAAGCTCTGTTTGAAGTTTGGAGTGTTGAATTGGCAAAGTTATCAGATGAACAGAGAAGGCTTGCTTTGAAACGGAAGAGAGAAATATTTAATAGTTTTATCAAATTGATGAATGAAGATAATTTTTTTGGTAATGCTATAACATCTGCTACTGGTGACAAAGGCCGAGTTAAGTATAGATTTTTTAAAATTGAAGAATTATTAAAGCAGCAATTGGCATGATTAAGTCTATTCATATTCAAAACTTTAAATCATTAAAAGATATTTTGATGATTCCAACTTCTTTGAACCTTTTAATGGGGTTAAACGGCATGGGTAAATCTTCATTTATTCAAAGCTTGTTGCTGCTTCGGCAAAATAAGAAGTCTGGATTGGCTAAGTTTGCACTTAATGGTTCGCTGACGGAAATAGGTAGAGGTCGTGATGCTTTATATCAAGATGCAAATAAAGAGATAATTGGCTTTTATTTTGATTTGGAGTCCAATGGAAAGTTACAGTCATTTCCTTGTACATTGACATATCAGGCTGACAATAATGTACTGGATAATGATTCCCAATGGTCTATGGAATGTTTAGAACGTTATTCCTTATTCAATAATGATTTTCAATATTTGGAAGCAGAGCGGACAGGACCTCAAACAGATTATCCTATGTCGTATGCGGATGTTGTAGAAAAACATCAATTAGGAGTGAAAGGTGAGTATACGATTCATTATCTCAATGCTTTCGGTACGAGTTTGAAAGTACCTGATACTTTATGCCATACAAAGGCAAAGTCGGATACTCTGTTGCATCAAACTGCGGCTTGGTTAGGTGAAATTAGCCCTGATGTAAGATTTGATATCCAAGAAATACCGGGAACAGACAAAGTCATTCTCAATTATCAATTTGCAAATCAAGAATCATTAAGTAAAAAGTTCAGACCTAAAAATGTGGGCTTTGGAATTTCGTATGCATTGCCGGTTATTGTGTCACTATTAAACTTCAAAAAGGATAAAATAGTGATAATAGAGAATCCTGAAGCTCACATACATCCAAGAGGGCAGGCCGAAATGGGACGATTGATTGCATTGGCTGCTGCTGCAGGAATGCAGTTATTCGTAGAAACTCATAGTGATCATATTGTGAATGGGATCCGAGTTGCGGTTAAAGAGAATTTGATCAATGCAGAAAACGTTAACATCTCTTATTTCTCTCGGCAAACTACAGAAATCGAACAATTTTGTAGGATACAAAATATACGGGTAGACCGAACCGGTGAATTGAGCGATTATCCGATAGATTTTATGGATGAATGGAACAATCAACTATTGAAATTAATTTAGTCTATGGAGCTAATTTTTAATGAACAATCTGTGGTTCCTTGTGCGGATGATTTGTCTGCTGCTTGTTCTGCTGTGATCCAATTTATTAAAACGTATAAAGAAGCAGAAAAGCATGAGTTTAGGCGTATTCGTTACGAAAAATCATTTGATAGGATTGAGCTTGCTCCTGATTTTACACTTAATGATTTTTGTTGTAATCCTAAATTCAGAACATATGGTGGGTTGTTGTTAGGATTAGCCAGACATCCGTTTATTGAAAATGATTCTCCGGAAGAATCCCGGTTTATAAATAATGACTTCTATATTAAACGGGGAGATTGTGAAATTCAAGTTGAAGGATTAGGTATTACTTATTTGTATAAGAGCATTGGAATATCATTCTGTATTGATTCTTTTTGGGAACAGATTAGGCATCGGTTATATGTAAAGGGTACGGAAGCAGGTGAATATGATGTAGTGGCAATTTCTCATCCTGAACATTGTAATGAGGCTGATTTTCTCAAACACAAAGAGTTATGGAAGCCGATAGAATTAGTAGAATCTAAAATTGATCCTATAAATAAACCTATTGCTTTAAGAGATGATCATGGCAAGGATAAACTGTTAGCTTTTGCGCGTAGATTATGTCATTCACCGTATGTTGTTGAGATAGTTAACTCCATTCCATATAATCCCCATGAGAGTTTGTTTATTCGTACAGTGAAAGATAACGGTTTGATTGAAATTGTTTTAACCAATACAGACAAGGGGTTAGGACTTGTTTTGCAATCTACTGGGCGCAACATGCAAGAAACACAGGAAATTGCAAAAATCTTAGAGGAGCAATATTCTTAATTTGAAAGTTATTACTTTGGTTCGTTATTGAATTTAGCACGTTGCACTGTTGATAAAATAATGTAGTTATGAAACAATACGAAGCTGTCATAGAAACCTTAGATAAGTTGGGTGGAGTCGCAACTTTAGGAGAGCTGAACAGAGAAGTTTTTAAAATAAGCGACTGTGAATGGAAAACAAAAACTCCATTTGCCAGTATCCGCCGCATTGTGCAACAGACTAAGGGGATCTATAAGATAAAGCCCGGATTATATGGACTTGAGAAGTATAGAAAACAGATAGAAGATAGGGGGATTATTGTTGAAACCGAGAAGAACAAAGATTCGAACGATGTCATAATGTTCAACCATACTTACTATCAAGGTATTCTATTAATAATAGGGAAGTACCGTAACATGCAGACTTTCGTACCCAAACAAGATAAAAACAAGAAATTCTACGACGGGCACAGGTTACACGAACTTTCTACTCTTGCAGAACAGCCGCCTTATTCCTATCCTCAACTGATAAAGCGCAGTGCTACCATTGATACGATATGGTTTAACGGACGTAATATGCCTCATTCATTTTTCGAGATAGAGCATTCTACGGACATTCAGAACTCTTTGCTGAAATTCAACGACCTGCAAGATTTCTATGTAAGAATGGCTATCGTTGCCGATATAAAGCGCAAACCGGAATTTGAAGCTAAGATGCGTTTTCATGCTTTCGATGATTTACGATTGAACAAACGTGTGTCATTTTTAAGTTATGATGCCCTTGTTAAGCAATACGAAATGGAGCAGGAAAAACAATCATTTGAATTTATCCTTTAGAACTTGTAACTACTTATACTGTTATGCCTATATATTTAATCATAGTGAGACTATTCAGCAGATAATCGTTGTAAGACAATTCTGGAGCAACAGAAATACTTGAACTCTTAGGATAGTAATCAGAGTTAAAGATTTGCAAAGTATTGATGTTTTTCTTGATTTTATGTATCTAATCAGTTACATTTGCCAAATGAAAGCAACAGATAAAAAAGATAGTGGAATACGTGAATTGTATTTCTCGGATGAATTTACAGAGTTCTATGAGAAGTTGCAGGATAAAGTGAAAGCTAAGTTTGAACATACGATGGATATTATCCGGACCGAGTATGTACTTAATACGAAGTTTGTGAAGCATTTGGAAAATACAGACTTGTATGAAATGCGGGTATCTGTTAATTTCAACGAATACAGGACTATCCTTTTTGCTGTTGATAATGATAATATCATACTTTCAAAGAGAATACTGCTTTTGAATGGATTTTTGAAGAAGTCAACAAAAGATTATAGTAAACAAATCAAGGTTGCTAAACAGATATTGGAGGATTTTGAATTATGAGAAAGTTAGATGAAAATAAGTTGGCAAAATTGCATACGGCAGGTGAGTTGTTAGATAAGAAATATGGAGAAATAGGGACAGATTCCCGAACCTCTTTTCATGAAAAATCAATTGCATGGTATTATGGCGAGATATTGCGTGATCGTCGTAAGGAGTTGAAGATAACTCAGCAGGAGTTGGCGGAGAAGGTTGGTACGGCACGAAGCTATATTGCCCGTGTGGAAAAAGGAGAAACAGATATTCATATTTCAAGTTTTTTCCGTATAGCCCACGCTTTAGGTATTGAATTTACTCCTACATTTTTATAGCGCGTCTGTATATTGACTGTATTATCTCTGTGTCGGTATCATTTATCCATACTACATACTTGTTTGATATGTACCAGTATGAGGATGCGTCAAAACTCAATTAATCTGTAACTTTTCAGAGTACTCATTTTAGTTTTGACAAACCCTCATATTTGTACATATTTTCTTTTTGAGGAGAGAATGCGGGTTGGGACATGATTGATTTAATCAGATTTCTTTTTTTGGGGGGATTATAAAATAGTGCTCCCCGCACTTCACAGTGCAGGGAAGACACAGCAAACAAACAAATATTTCCGATTGTAAATAAAGAGGTATTCTTATCGGACGTTTTTGTTTTAGGTATTTAGAGTGTATTTGAGGCTTTGGAAATGAAGGCCGAATATAAGTTATATATCTTGATTTTATATTTTCATTTGTACAAGGCGGTGATTATCTAAAGCAGAAAAGCTATATATTTCTTACACAGCGAATTGTATATCCATTTTGAGGGAATTCATTCCAGCCGGTATAACCTACGATATTATATCCCGGACTGAAAATCATGGCTGTACCCGGAGTAGACCAAAAGAGTCCCCGCTCTCCACTCTCAACATGACCGATGTTAGATTGCGGCCAATAACCGCTATAGGGCAGAAATAACACTCCACCGAATTTATTCCCTTTAACTCCATTCAAGATAACATCGGTCATAAATCCGGAATTAGCCAACTGCTGTATCTCTGTTAATGTAGGCATTCGCCATTTATTTGCTGCGTTCGTGAGCTTTCTGCATGGATCATTTTCTGCTGCCCACGCTGAAGTTGGCATTGTTTGGGTGGGATATGGTTCCGGACTGTTGCAAATGAAGCAACTTCCACTTCCTCCATATATCTCTGTGCTGTTATAAAAGAGATACTGTCCGTTGCTTTTGTATAAATTTCCATTTGCCCATATAACGCCCCCGACGATATAACCCTCTGTTGTACTGAATGATATATTGCTATAATAGGTGTTGTTGGCGCTGAATGTTAGTCCGGACAATGTGGCACTTCTATTGGTAAATCCTTTTGCTCCGATTGTAATATTTAACTTCACCGTTACGCTTGCGGAAGCCTGCGGCAGCAGGTACGTATAATTGCTATACACACTCATCGCATTCGGACTGTTCCAAGTGACATTTATCGTTCCCGAACCGTCTTGTGCCGTCAGCGTGTTGTTTGTGAACGAATAGGTAGCATTGTGCCTGGGCAGAGTCACTGTACCTGCACACGCCGTAATCGCTCCCATTCTTCCGGCTTGGGCAATGGCTTGCACTCTGTATCGTGCACAATGATGTTTGAATACGATGTTGCCCAGCGTATATGTGCTGCCTATATTGTTAATTGCGACTCCGGCTTTTACATACGTCATAAAATTTTGCCCGTTTGTTACGGGGACGCTTGCAGAACTGTTGGTAAAGGCGGTGATGGCGCTTGAGTTGCCGTATGAATAAACGATAAATGTATAAGTCCCCACAGGGAGGATAAGACTCTTTGTGGTTTGCACGCTGCTTCCCGACAGTTTATAATCTCCATACCCGGCATAGTTTGCAGTGGAAATTCCGGCGGCGGTAGCCGATTTGTAAGCCACTACCCGGAAAGTTATGTTGTCGTCCACGTTTGCCCAGCGGGTGGAGGCTCCCTCGGTTGCAGTCCCTGCCGGGCAATGCTGTGTGCTTACTTCCATGTCCACGCCGTATTCTCCTTTTTGCCTGACGGTTTTTGCCATTCCGCTGCGTGTGCCGGTAACCTCTTCCGTGCTCCAACCGTTTGTTTGGGGAGCTTCCACTTCGATGAGGATGCCGTTGGGAGAGCGGTTCTCTATGCCCTCCTCATCCTTTCCGCACCCGGTTATCAGCAGGACAACCGATATATGGAATACCATATTTCTTATCATTCGTTTCATCTCGTTTTAGAGTAAAATTATTGTTCCCGTACTGCCCGGCATTTCTGCATCGGCTACCATTGATCCGGGCTTTGAGGCATGGTTATCGTTCCCGACCCTGCTGCTGTCTGTCCGCCCCAGGCTTCTGCCGATACGCTTGTTGCTATTACCAGCGTCTTGTCGCCCGTAAGTGCTGCTGCTTCCGTGGCATATCCCGTATTGCTTACCGCCTTGATATTCACGATGTAGCGGCAATTCCTTTTCAGCGGAATATAACTTCCCCCGCTGGTGAGGTCTACCCTGTAATAATGCGTGCTTCCCGCATAAGTACCGCCCACGACAAGGCATACATTGTTGTCCCTGCTGCTGCCTTGCGGCGTTTCCGCTACGTAGATAGTCCGTATCAGCGATTTGCCGTCCGGGCAGGTGTAGGTCAGCGCACCGTTTGTTCCGGCATCCGGGGGGATGGATACGGATGCAACCACATTGCCGGTGATTGTTCCGCCGTTTACGGGAGCTGCGTAGCCTTTATTCTTCGTGCGGTACACGCTGACCGTTTTCAATGTAAACCCGCTTAATCCCGCTGCCGTTTCTCCGCTTAGCGCGCACCCTACGTCTATGCGTGCCAGCGCGCGCAGTAACGTGATGTTTCCCAAAGATGTGGCAGGCGTGATAGCTTGTGCCGCCGCAGTTTCTCCCCACATGGGGAAGCGGCTGTAGCTTGTAGTTCCGGTTGCATTCCAAATTCCGGCGGCATCGAACGTTATCATTTTCAGGACATCGCTTTTGGGTGTGTTATCCGGAATGACGGGCAGTTTCTTTCCTGCATTAGCAATGACTGCAAGCCTGTATTTCTCGCCTGCCAGGCTTTGCTTCAGAGTTACCATATACTTGCCGCCCAGTAACTGCACTTGCGGCGCCTCATAGCTGAATGTTTCTGTGGAACCGCTCGCCTTGAACACCAGTACTTTCAGTTGGGCGATGTCTATCGCGTTCTCCTCGTTGGATGTAATGGCGCGGGTGGCGGTGCTTCCGTCCGTTGCCGTGGGCAGCGAAATGCGGAGCGTGAGCATCACTTCGCCGTTGTCGGCCAGTGTGTCGGGCTGTCCGTTGTCGCAAGCCAGCAGGACAAGGACGATTACCGCACCGGTTACGATGCGCAATAATGCGGCCGATATGCTTCTATGTTCCGATAGTCCTGTCATACTTTCTTTAACTTACATTTCCGTTTCCTGTTCCACTTCTCCCCACGGCAGTACTTTTACGAATGCCCTTATCTCGGTCTTTCTGAAATCTATCTCGATGTCGGTCTGTTTCCCTGCCGCCGCGCGCAAGGGCTGTAGCTCGCTGTCTTGCGTAACGGTGCACAGCTTTTCCTGCCTCCTGTATATTTCCACTTCGATGTATTCTCCTTCCCGGGTCGGAAATATGCGGAAGGGTGGGGCATAGGCATCTCCTTGCCAGTCCGTGACGGTAGGCGGTCTGTATCCGGCGCTTTCTCCGGTTACTTTTCCCATGAAATCCACTTCGGAACCCGTTCCCCGTACAATGAAGGTATAGGCTTCTCCCCGATATGGATAGCGCTCTGCCAGATAGCATGTCCGTATGCTCAATCCTGCCGCCATCCGCTCCATTACCAGCGTGATGCCTTCTTCCTGTATGCTCCTTGTAGCGGTGTTGTTCAGCTCCTTGCGGCAGTAAAAGAGGTCTGTAACGGGCAAATGGCTTCCTTCGGCATGTTGTTTCAGTTTCAGGCGTGCTTCCTCTATCGGTGTTCCCGGCTTGATATCGGCGGTAATCAGGGTATCTTCCTTGATGTTGCCCCATGCTACGAGGGTGAGCCGCGCTTCTTTGTAGTTTCCGAAAAGATAGTCCGATGACACCCCTGCCGGAACCATGCGTACAAAACCGTTTTCACCGAAAAGATACACTTCCGATTTCTCCAGTACACCGCTTTCGGTGAGGTCGTTGCCTGCCGCATCCACTACCCGCACGTGTACTTGGTACTGCACGCAGTCTTCGGTGTCTTCCCGCACGCAGGATGCATGCAGAAAGGCGAGGCAGGTATACAATGCCGTGAGTATGGCTGTGCGGATAGGTTTCATGGCGGTTTTACGATTCCGGTTATTTAGTCGAATGTTACGTCCTGCGTGATGTTCAGTGCCCAGGTGGCCACATTAACCGTCAGTTCGAGCGAAGTAGGGGTTATGTCTCCCATAGGGTCCGTAGTACCAATGTTCTTGATAGTGGCTTTTATGGCATAAGTATTGTTGCGGGTGATGTTAGAAGTACCCGTACCCGCAGTTCCGGTGATGTTTGTTCCCGCCTGATTCTTGTTGACGATTATCGGATAGTAGATGGTGCTTCCTGCATCGCTTGCATTCTTCTTGAATGTGCCTTCCAGTACCAATGCCGTATGGGTGGTTTCTTCGTTGGGGAGAATATAGAACCAGTAGTCGGTTTTATGTTCCGTACTTACGTCTACCGGCGGAGTGACCGAATTTGCCAGATAAGCTACAGTTCCGGAGGATTTGTCGTAGTCTCCGGTCAGATAAGCCGGTGTACCCATTTTGGTGGTGCTGTATCCGCCTGTGCCCGGTACAGCCTCTTGCATGGCGTTCCGTACAAAGATGTTTTTCAGTTCGTAGGATGCCGCCGCGTACTGTCCGTTGGGGTCAAAGGCGGTTTTGATGCTGCTTATAGACACCCTTGCCACGAGCCGGAGCAGTTGGGCTGTCATACCGGTGTTGCTGCCTGCGCTCAGTGTGAAAGTGGTGTTGCCGCTGCCGTCTTTTACAGCTCCGCTCATGGGCAGGCAGTCTTTGGCCTGTGCATCGGCCAGTGCGATGGTTTTCTTCAGGAAGTCGGTTTTGTTCAGTACACCTGCAAAGTAGTTGTCTGTGGGTGCATTGGCCACCACAATACCCGTACAGCCTGCTGCCGGAGTACAGTTGATGGTGGTTGCCGAGGTCATGTTGGTGGTAATGGTCTGTATGGCATTCACCGAATTGTCGCTGTTGAATATCGCTACCGTAAAACGTTTCAGGGTATTCTCCTCGGCTTGCGTGGGCAGTGCGCTGCCTGTGGCTTTGGTGTTTACGCCGCTACCCGTAAGGCGCAGTTCCAGTTGTGCCGTCTTTTCTTGCAGTTGGGGTTCTGCTATTCCGTTCTCGTCACTGCCGCATCCGGTCAGTGTAAGGGTTGCTGCTGCCAGCATTGCCCATAAATAATTGTTCGTTCTCATGTCCGCCTGTTTTTATAGGTTAATATATTTTTTAATATGCTGCTCAAAAGATTATCTTCGTCTTTTTAATTTTCCGCCTGCCTTTTCAGCTCTTTAAGCGCTTTGTCGGCTTGTTTCACCCCTGCTGCCGCAGCCATGGTGAGGTATACCTCCGCCTTGTCCCGGTTTCCTTCCTGGAGGCAGAGTATGCCCATGTTGTTGTATGCCATGGGCAGGGTGGCAAACCTCTCCAGGTAGCGGCGTGCCTTGGCCGTCTCTCCTTTGGTGAGCGCCACTGCCGCTGCGTTGATGTTGGCTTCGGGGCTGTCGGGAAACAGCCTTGCCGCCAGGTCCAGCACATCGTTGTACTCTGTGGAGCCTTGCGGATAGCTGCCTGCCACCGTAAAGAACTCGTTCAGGCGGAGCGCCCGGCGTTCGCCGGTGCGGAACAGCCTCAGACTCTCCGCCGCATCCAGCGGCTGGCGGGTGTACTCTATCCTGTAGTCCACCCGCATTACTTCGGGGAATATCTTTTCCGCCAGGTATTTGTAGGGCTTTCCGTCGGCAAGGCGCATCAGCATGCGTTCTCGTCCTTTGTCTATGTCTACATTGCCTATCAGGTCGAGGGTGGCTTCTCGGAACATCATGTCGCTTTGCTTTACCAGTGCTGCAATGGAGTCCCAGTCTTCGGAAATCCAGGTCACTTCCAGCGGAGTGCCTGCCGTCAGGCGGTTTTCCCGCAGGTAGTCTTTCAGTTTCAGTGAGCGCACCAATGCATCCACCTCATTCTTCTGCAGGTTTCCTACGGGGGCCCCGTACCCTGTAATCTTCACTTTCACGAGCTTCGTTCCCGCCTCCCGGCGTATGTCCTGCAAGGCATTGCGCATCCGGTGGTATATCTCGAAGTTCTGCTTGGTTACGGATAACTCTCCCAACGGCCTTTCCCTCTTGTCCCGCTGCTCTTTGCCGAAATAGGGGATAGACCCCGTCACAGCATGCAGCGTGTCCTTGTCCGGCGCGGGCTCGATGAAGTTCACCCATGTCAGGTACTTCCTGTCCGTATCTGTGTCCCAGACAGAAGTGCGTACTTTGGGCAGGTTCAGCCTGTCGGCAATCTTGTCCTCGTATATGCTTCCCTGTCTGCCGTGGCAGGCGCACTCCTGCGAGCGTATCAGGAGCAGGGCGTCCTTCATCCATTCCTGATAGGGCACTGCCACCCGGTAGCGGAAGGAGCGTGCCATCCTGGCATCGTTCCTTATCACTACTGCGGGTATGGGGGAGGGGCGGCCGTTTCCGGTAAATTCCTGTTGCCGCTGGTACACTTTCTGTTTCTCTGTGCCGTTGATGAGTACTGCGGGCAGGGCCTGTTCGTTTTCCCCGCTGATGAGTACGGGCGTCACGGTGAGCGATTCGTCCGAGGGCATCCTCAGGCCTTCGAAGTCTACGGACAGGTCTATGTTGAGGCGTCCGTCCGCAAGGGAGAACTGCTGTCCGGTGACGAACATTTCTCCCCGGTAGAATTCCTGTGCACGTCCTGACCGGCAGCAGAGTACCGATATTGCCATTATCAGAGGAATACGGATTAGATTTTTCATGCTTTCAATTTGCTATTGTAATTATTCTTGTTGCTATTTTATCATGTACACTATGGATATTGCCGCCTTGGTCGGGGCAACTAAATTCCTGTTGCCGCTCCCTGTCCTCTCCCCGCAGTGCGAGCAGCGGTAGCGTTCGTATCCGGTATGCAGAAACCCTACGCCGATGCTTGTTTCCAGTCCCCAGCGGGGGGAGAGGATGAAGTGATAGCCGTATGATATTCCCACTCCTGTAAAGTCTCCCTCGTATCTTTCGGAACGTATCCCTTTGAAAAGCCCGAAAGGCAGCCTTGCCTTAGCTACGTTGTACACGCCGTACATCAGGTTTGCCCCGAAGAAATGTCCTCCGTAGGGCTGGCACATCCAGTAGCGCAGCTCCGGCTGTACGAACCAGTGCTTCCAGCGCCTGTCTCCTCCTGCCGGAAAGGGGTTGTAGTGAAATCCGGCTTCGAGCGTGAAACGTTCCGACAGCTTTAGTTCCACACCGAGGTTGGGCGAGGCGAGCATGCTCCCCGTAAGCAGGTCGCTTTTCACGGCAACGGTTTGCGCCCCTGCCTTTCCTGCACAGGACAGTAGGGCAAGGAGCATCAGCATCGGTATGTGTTTTCTGCTTTTCAATTTCTTTGTTCCGGTTATAAGTCTGTCAGTGTAATTTCTTTCAGGTATATTCTGGCTATCTGGTTTATTATTCCGAGTTTCTGGGCGGCTCTTCCGTATTGTGCATAGAACTGCTCGGTAATGGGGCGGTTGCAGTTCAGATGTTCTCCCGTGGCTTCGAGAATATCCAGCAGGGATATTTCCACAGCTTTTCTGGCAGGGATGTAGGATTGCGTTTCCAGCGGATTTTCCGCGTCCTTCAGGATGATAAGTCCGGCATTGGTGAGCTGTGGCAGTAATATCCGCATTTGCCCTTCGGTAAGTGTGCACGGTTTTATGCAAGTACCGTAGTCTCTTGCATAAATACATTTGAGTACTGCAATGGCAGTCTGTGTTCTGGGCGTTATCATGTAGTTTTCTTGTTTGTTTGATTTGGGTATCTGTCCGTTACTTTGTAGGTAACGGGAAATTGCCGTCAGGCATCTTGCAGAAGCGTCTGCCACGTGTGCAGCCGGGTTGTATATCTGATAAATTTATACAACAGGTGTTTTCCTGCTTTCCGTTCGGAAGGCGGCAGGCTGATTATTGCTCTATAGGTTGGGGCTGGTTTGTTCTGTTTTGTCTGCTGTCGGTCTTTTACGCCGTATCCGATAAGATTTTATCTTTTTTGTTTTGTTTTTCAAGTTTTATAATTACTTTTGCGGTAGGAATATCTCCAGTTACCTACAAAGTAATTCCTTTGTAATAATCTGTATCATAGTAATATACAGAAAATATATCCCAGCCATCCTTATCGGTTTCCGCATTTCTTTACGTAAGCAATAATTTTCTTGTTGGCCTTGTCCAGCGCTTCGTTTTCGAAGGGTTTCAGATAGGTTTCCGTGACCTTTACCGATGAATGCCCCAGTGCGTTGCTTATTACTCCCACAGTGACTTTGGTGTGGAACGCCGTTGTGGCCCATGTGTGTCGTGCGGTGTAGGAGGAGAGCTTTCCTCTCAGTCCGAGTGCGGTTGCCAGCAGTTTGAGCTTCCGGTTGAAGCTCCGCAAGACCTGCTGGTAATGTCGGTATTCTTCACGCCTTCCCAGCGGGAAACGGCAGTTTTCGTCTCCCAGTATGTTGAGCAGGTAGGGCGAACCCGTGCGGCGGTCGGCGCATTGGCGGATAAGCTCTGCCGCTTCGGCGGTGACGTGTACACGTATCTGTCTTCCCGTTTTCTGTCTGCAGTAGGTAATTACCCCGTCCTTGAAATCGCATTTGCGCAGCCTTGCAAGGTCTGCAAAGGGCATGCCCCTCAGCAGGAAGAGCAAGGCGAACCATATCTGCGCTTCTTTCAGCTCCCGGCGCACGGAAGCGGAGGTGTCAAGGGTCTGTCCCATTTCGGCGGGGAGCAGGGCGCGTTTCACGTCGGCACGGGTTCCGGTATATACATGCTTGAACAGTCCGGGCACATATCCGGTGAGGCCTGCCAGCAACGCGCGGTTGTATACGGCCCGCAACATGCGCAGGTAGGTTGACATGGTGTTCAGCTTGAGCATCCTCTCCAGCAGGTGCCTTTCGAACTTCTGTATCGTGGCGACATCAAACACTTTCCGCATCCGTATTTCGGTTTTGGGGTGTTGGCTTTCCCAGTACCGTTGGAAAGCCCGCAGCATGCTGCGGTATACATGGGCGGTTCCGAACCGCCCTTCGTCTTCCAGCTCCTGTATGACTGAAAGCGTAAAGGTTGTTAAATCTTTCATGATCCGTTAGTTTTATAATATTTACAGTCTTTGCGTGCGCCATTACCGCACGCGATATACTATATTGCACTTTTTGAAATTTATTTACTTGCGGACAACGCTCCGGTTTCGAAGAGCATCCGGCCTGTATTATGCTTTACTTTTTTGTATACCTTTGCCCTCATTTTTCTAACAAAATGTACTAAAAATGAAACAGACAGATTACGAATGGATGCTTTTCGGATGTCATCCGGTGTCCGATGTGGCTATGGCCTACTGCTCTTGCGAGCACACAACTTCCTCTACGCGCGCTTTCCGCAAACTGGTGAAACTTTATCCGAGGCTTTACGAGGCCCTTTGCCGGTACGGATATACCGAGCGCACCACTACACTGGTTCCTTTGCAGATAGCTGCCATTATCCGCGAATGGGGGATGCCGGGCGAAGCTTTTCTTGAAGGCCAAAAACGTTTTAAGGAAGAAAACTACTGATATATTTTAATATATCAATTCTTTCTTTATTTCTTATGTGTCCGGCAAATGTCCGGAAGGCTGTCCGCTTAAGGGCGCAATCCCTTGAGGGACAGCCTTTATAGGTGTACGCCGGGGTGTCCGGAATGTTGTTCATGCCAAAAGTAGCTTAAAATAGTTATTTTCCACCGAAACCGGCTATTATTTACCGAAACTTACCAGAACTGCATGCCGGGGTTGCGGGGCGTTGCATTCCCCTCTATCTTTGCTGCGTAATTAAAAACAACGAAATGTTAGAAACAACTGAAAAGGGGTATGTCATGGTTCCCCGACAACTAATCCATGATATTATACGCGAGTGCCCGGAAGCTGCCGGAGAACAGGAAGCCTTTCTGCGTGTGCTGCTCTATGCCAATTACAAGGAGAGCGTTTACCGCCGCAACGGGGTGGAGTATGTATGTGCACGTGGCGAAAGCCTGTTCAGCTATCTGCAATGGGCCGAAATCCTTGGCTGGAGCCGCGGGCGCACCATGCGCTTTTTCAAAAGGATGTTCGCCTGCGAGCGGCTGGTGCATCTGGACGACGGACTTTCCACGCATATCCGCATCCCCGATTATGATGTCCGGATATCCCGTGCGGCCAAAAAGGAACCGGCATCCGGCACACCGTCCGACAATGGCTTCAAAGCTTTCTGGGAACAGTACCACGAGATTACCCGCAAGGATAAGGTAAATCCCGGCAAGGCACGCAAAGTCTGGAACAAACTCTCTGCCGGTGAGCGCATCGCCGCCCTGGAGAATATCGAAACCTACTACTACCACCTCAACAACACCCTGTTCTGCCTGCAAGCCGTGAACTACCTCTCCCACAAAGCGTTTTTGAACGAGTACGAATACGAGTATTGACGAACCGTTTACCATAACACACATATAATGTAATGGCTGAAATACTGAATCCGCAGGATGCGGAACTTGAAGAAGTTATACTTGGAGCCTGCCTCATAGGGCGCGAAGCAATGCCGATGGTGGCAGACCGCTTGCGTCCGGAGATGTTCTATTTTGATAAGAACGCTTTGATTTATGCCGCCATGCAGGTGATGTACCGGGAAGGGAGGCAGATAGATATTATCACGGTGAAGAATGAACTTGTGGCACGCGGCAAGCTGGATGCGGCAGGCGGGCCGTATGAGCTGACCCGTATCAGCGGCAGGGTGGCGTCGGCGGTGCACCTGGAATATCATGTGCTGATTTTGCGCGAGAAGTACTTGCGGCGGGAAATGATACTCGGATTCCATAAACTCCTGGCGCTTGCAGCCGATGAAACGACGGACATCGGCGACACGCTGGTGGATGCCCATAATCTGCTGGACCGCCTGGAGGGGGAATGCGGCACCATCGAGCACTTGCGTGATATGGATACCTTGATGGACGATACGCTGCAACAGGTGGATGCGCGTCAGGCATCCGGCTCGAACGGGGTTACGGGCATCTCCACCGGTCTTGCCGACCTGGATCGCCTGACTTCGGGCTGGCAGCGGGGCGACCTGAATGTCATTGCCGCCCGTCCTGCCGTGGGCAAGACGGCCTTTGCCCTGCATCTGGCACGTGCCGCCGCCACCGCAGGACATCATGTGGCGGTATACAGTCTCGAAATGCAGGGTGAACGCCTGGGCGACCGGTGGCTGATAGCCGCTTCGCCGGATGTAAATGCCCGTCATTTGCGTAGCGGACAGCTCACCGATGATGAAGTGGCGCAGGTGAGGACGGCGGCTTCTGAACTTCGTGTCCTGCCCATCCATGTGGACGACCATCCGGTAACGAGCATGGATCGTGTGCGCTCTTCGGCACGTATGCTGCAAAGCAAAGGCAAGTGCGACCTGATTATTCTGGATTATCTGCAACTCTGCGATATGAAGTCCGACCAGAAGAACCGGAACCGGGAGCAGGAAGTGGCGCAGACCACCCGTAAGGCAAAGCTCATGGCGAAGGAACTGAATGTGCCCGTCCTGCTCCTGAGCCAGTTGAACCGGGGTAGCGACGGACGCCCCTTCAGCCGTCCTATCCTGAGCGATTTGCGCGAGAGCGGCGCCATCGAGCAGGATGCGGATATGGTGATGCTGCTCTATCGCCCTGCGCTGGCAGGCATCAGGACGGAACCGGTAAGCAAGTATCCGTCGGAACACCTGGGAGTGGTGATTGTGGCGAAGCACCGCAACGGAGAGACGGGCGATGTGTACTTTGCGCATAACCCCAGCATGACGAAGCTGGGCGAGTATGTTCCGCCTACGGAATGGCTGATGAGGAATGCGAAATGATACCCTAATATTAATGTATTCATTACTTATATAGAGAATATAGGAAAAACAGATGGTGCGTGGAAGGTAAACGCATGGTCTGCCGGAGTGGAACAGACGGTCTGTAAGGAGCAAACAGACCGTCTGTTTTTTTACCTGGTTTTCTGATAAAAGTGAGCGGATTGTTGAAAATAAATGGATGAATACTTGACTTTGCCTCTTGAATTTCGTATCTTTGTTATATGCTTAAAGAGAGGTAAATCATTGATTAAGGCGCCTTTTTACTCTTCCTTTTTGTGTTTGTTTTTTGTAAGTACGTACAGTCGGCTTACACTTGATTCCTATTTATTTTTTAACCTAAACTTTATTTTTTATGGATGTACTTGTAGAGCGCTTTCAGCGCCGGAAGGATGTAACGGATCCTAATTCTCAGAAACTGTATTATCTCCGTCAGAAGCCTAAGACCTGCGGCAAGGTGGATATTGATGTCCTTGCCGCCAGTATTCAGAAAAACTGTGCCATGACGAAGGGTGACGTGAAGCACGTAATCGAAGCCCTTGTGGAAGAAATCCAGACGAACCTTGCCAATGGCGACAAGGTGAAGCTGAACCAGCTCGGCACGCTTCACATGACGTTCCGCTGTCCGGGTGTGGAGAAGTCGGAAGACTGCACGGTGAGGAATATCTCCAAAGTGAATATCCGCTTTGTGCCCGACAAGGAGCTGAAGCTTGTGAACGGCAGTACGGCTGCCACCCGCAGTCCGGCAAATGTGTCTTTTGCGCTGGACAAGCCTGCGGACGGCAGTTCTTCCGGTGGCAACAGCGGCGGTAGCGGCGGTGAAGAGGAGAACCCGCTCGGATAGGCCGTGACCGGTCTTTACCGTCAATAGACAATGCGGCGAATCTGTATGGCCGCCGGACGTATGTTTTTTTAATCTAACCCTTAATTTAAATCTTATGGCAACAAAATCAAACTGGTGGGACAAGCTCCTTAAAATCGTAATCGCAGTGGCTTCGGCTGTTTTAGGTGCTTTAGGCGTACAGGCAATGCCTGCCTGATTTATACTTTATACTTAAGTTACGTACTTTATACTTAAAGGAAGTGAGATTTATCAACCTCATCGTCATTCATTGTTCCGCTACCCGTTGCGACCGTAGCTATACCGAACATGAGTTGACCACAGACCACCTGCGCCGGGGATTCTCCGGCGCAGGTTATCACTATTATATCCGCAGGAACGGTGATATAAAGACGCTTCGGCCTTTGGAACGTTCCGGGGCGCATGCCAAAGGCCATAACGCTCACAGTGTCGGTGTTTGTTACGAGGGCGGGCTGGATGAGCGGGGGCATCCTGCCGATACCCGCACCGATTTTCAGAAACACTCTTTGCGGGTGCTTGTCATGCTGTTGCTGCGCGATTATCCCGGCAGCCGCCTCTGCGGTCATCGCGACCTCAGCCCCGACCTCAACCGTAACGGCGAGATAGAACCCGAAGAATGGATAAAGGCATGTCCTTGTTTTGACGCTGCATCCATTCTGCAAGAACCGCCGCCCCCTAATCCGGTCTCATTGTAATGCAATTGGTATATACGAAAGGTTATGTTATGCTTTTTTTACTAAATAATGTTATTGGGATAAACAATATTCATGTGTTCTTGTTATATTTGTAATCATTTCAATTTACTTAATAAATACAATTATGATAACAGAAAAATTACAGAATGCAATTAACGAGCAGATTACGGCTGAGATGTGGTCGTCCAACCTTTATCTGGCAATGTCTTTCTACATGGAGAAAGAGGGTTATTGTGGTATGGCTTCCTGGTTGAAGAAGCAGTCGTTCGAAGAACATGCACATGCTTGTGAATTGGCATCGTATATCATCAAGCGTGGCGGCAAAGCCAAATTGGATAAGGTTGACGTTGTTCCCAACGACTTCGGTACTCCGCTGGAAGTATTCGAGCAGGTTTACGAACACGAATGCCGCGTATCAAAGATGATTGACGCTCTCGTAGACGTAGCTGCCGCTGAAAAAGATAAGGCTTCCCAAGACTTCTTGTGGGGATTCGTTCGCGAGCAGGTAGAGGAAGAAGCTACCGCTGCCGGTATCGTGGATATGGTGAAGAAAGCCGGTGCAGCCGGAATCTTCTTTATTGATGCGAAGCTGGGCGAGAGAAAATAAGTAAGAAATATAACCGGTAAGGTAACGGGTGGTAAGGCGTGGGCTTTATCACCCGTTTTTTCTCTGTCCGCTATCGTTTTAGAAACCGGAAATTGTATTATTTCGTGCTTCTTCTTGTAGGTAATAAAATTATTACCTATATTTGTAATGAGAAGAAAAAGAAATAATTATGCCTACAATATTTATCCTGTTTGGTTTTCGGTTTATGTTTTATGCTAACGACCATGAGCCTATTCATGTGCATGTAATAAAAGGGGATGTTTGTGCAAAGTTCACATTATTTCCTGTTATGTTAGTAAAAAAACAATGGGTTGAAATCTTCTGAATTGAAGCTTGTTGAATCCGTAATTGAAGATCAAGAAGTGATAGCAGAGCATTGGAATAAATTCTTTAACAAAGCCAGATGAGCAGTTATGAAAGACGTAATAGAAAAAGTATGGTTGACCGATACAGCTGTATGGATACGTACAATTGACGGTAGGGAAGCTTGTGAAGAATTTGCAAATTATCAAAGACTAAAATTTGCTACTTCTGAACAGCGTGCGAACTTTGAAGTGAGTGAATATGGTATTCATTGGAGAGAATTGGATGAGGATTTAAGCTTTGAGGGCTTTTTCCGGGAAAAGAAATCAAATCCTTTATATGACTTATTCATAGCTCATCCCGAACTGAATGCCTCTGCAGTAGCTCGTCGGTTAGGCTTGTCACAAAGTCTGTTTGCGCAATATGTGAGTGGAACAAAGAAGCCGTCCAAACAACGTTTTGATGAGATAATAGAAACAATACGTGAAATAGGGCGCGAGCTAATGACCGTGCCTGCATGAAAAATAGGGTAATGTTGCAAGAGTAGGGATGTGTTGCAACACGGAAACATTTATTATTTTCAGGTACGGATTACGCGGAATTCACGGATTTACTTTATCCTTTCTCCCGTGTAATTCCGCGTAATCCGTACCTAAAAAATCATTAAGTGCACCCCATTTCCTATTTCAGCACTCCCAATTCCTTTCCTACCTTAATAAACGCTTCAATACATTTATCCAGATGTTCCTTATTGTGTCCGGCAGAGATTTGTACACGGATACGTGCCTGGCCTTTCGGTACAACGGGGTAGTAGAAACCGGTTACATAGATACCTTCTTCCTGCATGCGGGCAGCATAAACCTGCGACAGTTTGGCGTCGTACAGCATTACTGCGCAAATGGCACTCTGGGTAGGCTTGATGTCGAAACCGGCGGCAGTCATCTTGTCGCGGAAGTAATTGACGTTCTCTACCAACTTATCGTGCAGGGCGTTGCTCTCTTTCAGCATCTTGAACACTTCGAGGCTTGCACCGATGATGCCCGGAGCCAGTGAGTTGGAGAAGAGATACGGACGGCTGCGCTGGCGCAACAGGTCGATAATCTCTTTGCGGCCCGTGGTGAAACCGCCCAAAGCGCCTCCGAAGGCTTTGCCCAATGTACCGGTGTAGATGTCCACACGTCCGTAGGTGTTGTACAGTTCGCTCACGCCATGTCCCGTAGCGCCCACTACTCCGGCAGAGTGGGATTCGTCCACCATAACCAGCGCATCGTACTTTTCGGCAAGGTCGCATATCTTGTCCATGGGAGCTACATTGCCGTCCATGGAGAACACGCCGTCCGTTACGATGATGCGGAAACGTTGTGCCTGAGCCTCTTGCAGGCATTTTTCAAGCTCTGCCATGTCGGCATTGGCATAACGGTAACGTTTGGCTTTGCAGAGGCGCACGCCGTCGATGATGGAAGCATGGTTCAAGGAATCGGAGATGATGGCGTCCTCTTCGGTGAAGAGAGGCTCGAACACACCGCCGTTGGCATCGAAGCAGGCGGCATATAGAATGGTGTCTTCCGTCTTGAAGTAATCGGAAATGGCAGCTTCCAGTTCCTTGTGGATGTCCTGTGTGCCACAGATGAAACGGACGGACGACATGCCGTAGCCGCGGCGTTCCATCATATTCTGAGCAGCGGCTATCAGGCGGGGATGATTGGATAATCCCAGGTAATTGTTGGCGCAGAAGTTCAGTACTTCCTTGCCTTTCACGGTGATAGCAGCTTGTTGTGCACTCTCGATCAGGCGTTCCTCTTTATAGAGTCCGGCTTCTTTTATTTCAGCAAGCGTTTTGCTGAGATGGTCTTTCATTTTACCGTACATAGCTTTTTATTTTAATAGGTAATACTTCGTTATTTGAAGCTCTACAAAGGACATCATTTTTCTTGGAATAAACAATATCTTTTTGATAGAAAAATGAAAAAAAAGTGTGTATATTTGCGACTCAGTAACGAAAGAATACCTTATAAATAAGTTGTATGAAAAATATTTTGGTAATTGGAGCCACAGGACAGATTGGCTCGGAGCTAACATTGGAGTTGCGTAAACGCTATGGTAATGACCATGTTGTAGCCGGATATATTCCGAGCGCCATGCCGCAGGGTGAATTGAAATCCTCGGGTCCTTCGGCCATAGCCGATGTGACAGACCGCCAGTCTATTGAAGTGGTGGTGAGGCAATTCAAGATTGATACAATTTATAACCTGGCAGCCCTGTTGTCGGTAGTGGCCGAGAGCCGTCCCGCCATGGCGTGGAAGATTGGCATCGACGGGTTGTGGAATGTGCTGGAAGTGGCGCGCGAGTACGGTTGCGCCGTGTTTACGCCGAGCTCCATCGGTTCGTTCGGAGAGAATACTCCCCACGTAAAGACGCCGCAGGATACCATTCAGCGTCCGCGTACCATGTACGGCGTAACAAAAGTGACTACGGAATTGTTAAGTGATTATTATCATACGAAATACGGGGTGGATACCCGTGCGGTACGTTTCCCCGGCATTATCTCCAACGTGACACCTCCGGGCGGCGGTACGACGGACTATGCGGTAGACATCTTCTACTCTGCCGTGAAAGGTGAGAAGTTCGTATGCCCCGTAAAGGCGGGTACATTTATGGATATGATGTACATGCCCGATGCCCTCAATGCGGCTATCTCGCTGATGGAAGCCGATCCGGAACGGCTGAAACACCGGAATGCGTTCAACATCGCTTCCATGAGCTTCGACCCGGAAATGATTTATGCGGCTATCAGGAAACATGTGCCCGACTTCGAAATGACCTATCAGATAGATCCTTTGAAGCAGGCCATTGCCGACAGTTGGCCCGATTCGCTGGATGACTCCTGCGCCCGCGAGGAGTGGGACTGGATGCCGCAGTTCGACCTGGAGTCCATGACTGTGGACATGCTTGAGAAACTAAGAGCAAAATTAAATAAATGACCGTAGAGGTCGCTAAAGGATGAAACGATTACTAACGGGATTTTTTATACTCGTCTTTCTGTTCTCGTGCGGGAACAGAAAGACGAAAATGGATCCCTTTGCTACCATTACCGAAATGGTGGATTCGGCCGGGCATGAAGCCGATACGCTGCAACAGGCGGAAGTGAAGGAAGAGCCTGAACCGCTGGAAGCGGACGAACTGTTTGATGATTTTATCTTCAACTATGCTTCGGACGAGGCTTTGCAACGGGCAAGGACGGAATTTCCTTTGCCTTATTACAACCGGGACACTCCTTCGAAGATAGAGGAACGCTTCTGGAAGCACGACTACCTGTTTACCAAGCAGAATTATTATACGTTGCTTTTCGACCGTGAGAGCGACATGGACATGGTGGGCGACACTGCGCTGAAGTCCGTGCAGGTAGAGTGGATTTACCTGAAAACGCGTATGGTAAAGAAGTATTACTTTGAGCGCAAGCAGGGCATGTGGATGCTCGAGGCCATTAATCTGCGCCATATAGAGGACGGTGAAGGCGAGAATTTTGTGGATTTCTATACCCGTTTTGTAACGGACAGCCTGTATCAGAGCGAGCACATTGCCAATCCGTTGCAGTTTGTCACCATCGACCCCGACGATGAGTTTGCCATACTGGAAACCACTCTCGACGTGAACCAGTGGTATGCTTTCCGTCCGTCGCTGCCCGCAGACAAGTTGTCCAACATCAACTACGGACAGAAGAACGAGGATAATTCGAATACGAAAATCCTGAAAGTAAACGGTATCGGCAACGGATATTCCAACGTTTTCTATTTTCGCAGGCGGGGCGGTGAGTGGAAGATGTATAAATACGAAGATACGAGCATTTGAGACTTATGAGAATACCCAATACATTCGGATTTGATGTAAAAGCTGCCGTATATGCAGAATATCACTCGGTAGAGGAACTGGAGAAATGGATAGCCGAAGGGCGCATCACTTCTCCTTTGCATATAGGATGCGGCAGCAATCTGTTGTTTGTGAAAGATTATGAAGGCATGGTGCTGCACTCGTGCATCGGCGGCATGGAAGTGACCGCGGAAGATGACGGGCAGGTGCATGTACGTGTGGGTGCGGGTGTAGTATGGGATGATTTTGCGGCTTACTGTGTGGAGCAGGGCTGGTATGGTGCGGAGAACCTGTCGCTGATACCCGGTGAGGTAGGAGCGGCTGCCGTACAGAATATCGGTGCTTACGGTGTAGAGGTGAAAGACCTCATCGAGTCTGTGGAGACGGTAAACATCCGCGGCGAGAAGCGTACCTACCGGAAGGACGAATGTGAATATGCCTATCGGAAAAGCCTTTTCAAAAAGCCTGAAATGAAACCGGTCTTTGTGACTTACGTGAATTTCGTACTGAGCAAGAAGGAGCATTACACACTGGATTACGGTACAATCCGTCAGGAGCTTGCCGGGTATCCGTCAGTGAATTTAGCCACTTTGCGCCGTGTGATTATAGATATTCGCGAAAGCAAACTGCCCGACCCGAAAGTGCTGGGTAATGCCGGGAGTTTCTTTATGAATCCCATCGTGCCCCGTGCGCAGTTTGAAGCGTTGCTGGACTTGTATCCCGCCATGCCTCATTACGAGGTGGATGCCGGACGGGTGAAGATTCCCGCCGGATGGATGATAGACCAATGCGGCTGGAAAGGCAAGGCCTTAGGTCCTGCCGCCGTGCACGACAAGCAGGCTCTGGTGCTTGTGAATCTGGGCGGTGCGACCGGAAAAGATGTGGTTGCCCTGTCGGATGCCGTCAGAGCCTCGGTAAAGGAGAAATTCGGAGTGGAGATTTGTCCGGAAGTGAACTTTATAGAATGATTAACCGACAAGCATCAATCACTGTTTTATGAAACTGACTATATTAGGAAGCGGAACATCTACCGGAGTGCCGGAAATTGGCTGCACATGCCCCGTCTGCACATCTGCCGACCCGCGGGACAGCCGTTTGCGTGCATCTGCCCTGCTGCATACGGACGATGCGGTGATATTGATAGACTGTGGTCCCGATTTCAGGACACAGATGCTGCGCGCTTCCGTGTACGAGCGGATAGACGGCGTGCTGATAACCCACGAGCATTACGACCATGTGGGCGGATTGGACGATTTGCGCCCTTTCTGCCGTTTTTCGGAAATACCCGTCTATTCGGATGCCTACACGGCAGCCCATCTGCGGGCGCGGATGCCTTATTGCTTTGTGGATAAGAAATATCCGGGTGTGCCGCGCATTTATTTGCAGGAAGTGGAAACGGGCAGGCCTTTCTACGTGCGGGAAACGGAAATACTGCCGGTTACCGTGATGCACGGGCGGCTGCCCATCCTGGGATACCGTATCGGCGGGCGGCTGGGGTATGTAACGGACATGCTTACGATGCCGGACGCTTCGTATGAACAATTGCAGGGACTGGATGTTCTGGTAATAAACGCCTTGCGGCCGCAACCGCACTCTACGCACCAAAGCATACCGGAAGCGCTGGCGGCAGCGGAACGTATCGGCGCAAGGGAAACTTATTTCATCCACATGAGTCACCATGCAGGGCTGCATGCCGAAATCGACCGCCAACTGCCGCCCCATGTGCACTTTGCGTATGACGGTATGGAAATAGATTTCTAAACTTTTTGAAACATTTGTTTTGTTTTATTAGTATAAATGTTTATTTTTGCCAACAGTTGACGAATATATGCCATGAAGCTTCGAACCCTTATACGAATAGCCGTTATTGTGTCCATAGTATTGCTGTGTACAGGCTTTGGCGTATACTCGTTTCTGCGCATGAACGCAGTGGAGAACCGGCAGGATTTTAATCTCTTTACGTTAGTGCCGCAAGATGCCACGGCCGTGCTTGAGACAGACCGTATGGCGGATCTGATGGAAGATGTCGACGGCCTGCATTGCAGCAAGGATGAGCATTTCCTGTATGTATCGGAGCTTTTTGTATACCTGAAGAAGTATTTCAATACATTGGTAGGCGATACGCCGCATGGACTGAGCAGGCAGATGAACAAAATGCTCATCAGCTTCCACGAGCCGGATACTCCCTTGAACCAGGTGTTGTATTGCAGCCTGGGGGAGGGGGATTACGAACTGGTGGAGTCTTTCGTGCGTAAATACTGTTCCAGCACTTTTCCTTCCAAGTATTTTGATTACAACGGCGAGGAAATACGCATCTATCCCACGGCGGACGGGCGTTTCCTTGCGGCTTATTTTACCCCGGACTTTCTGGCTGTCAGCTTTCAGAAGCGTCTGATAGAGCAGGTTATCGATGCCTGCCGTTCCAGAAAATCGTTGATGGACATGGCGTCTTTCCGTGCCATGTATGCCGGTAAGCGCAACAATGTGGCGGCAACGGTGTATGTACGCATGAAAGAAGTGGGCATGGGCAAGAATACAGACGGCATTCGTCCGCAGACGCATCTGGGAAGTTGGGCGGAGTTTGATATGAAGTTCAATGAAGAAGCCGTTTATTGTTCAGGTATCAGTCACGGAGCGGATACAGCCCGGACGTTTATCAATGCGCTTCGCAGGCAGGAGCCGATAAAGGATTTTTCGGGAGAGCGGCTGCCGGCATCTGTCTTCTTCTACAACCAGTGGGCAATCTCGGATTTGGAAGCCATATTCGGCTTTACTTCGCAACAGGAATATGCTAAGGCTGCCTATTCCGATTATATCAAGAAGCGGGATGGCGAGTGGATGGAATTTATGAAAACGTATGCGGGAGAGAATGTCATGTCTTGCCTGCTTCATTCCAAGGATACTACCGACCAGCATCCCTGCGCTGTAATGAGCGTTGCCGTGAAAGATGAAGCGCAGGCGGAACGTGCCCTGCAGAAATTGCTGTATGCCACTCCCGAAGAAAAAGGCGCTCCGGCCGTGGAGCGGACCTATCCGAATTACAGGCGATACCCGCGTGCACGGAAGTACCGGCAGTATATGTTGCCCCGGAATACCGTATTGACACAACTGACGGGCATTACGGAATCCGCGCTTCACACCTACGCCTGCTTCTATAAAGGAGCTTTGTTGCTGGCGCCCGATGCACAGAGTCTTTCCGCTTATGTGGATGCTGTGGAGAACGGGGATGTGCTGGACGGGACTTCGGTATACGAGGAAGGTGTAGGCAGTCTTTCCCCTTATTATAATTTTGCCATGATGGTGGATATGGAAGAGATGATGCACCAGCCGGAAACTTATGTGCGGTTGGTTCCGAATTTCTTCTTCCGTCATTCCGATTTCTTCCGTCATTCCGATTTCTTCCGCCACTTCACTATAGCCATACAGTTTACTTGCGCGGAAGGAGTGGTGTATCCGAATCTCGTCCTGCTGTATAAAGGAGAGAAAATAGGGGAGTTTGAAGAAATTGGGAATTGAAAAATAAGAGAAATATTGTCAAAACTAAAATGAGTGCTCTGAGAAAGTTCAGATTGTAACTATGACTATAACATCTGAGGAATGTGTGTCAAAACTAAAATCCACTTACTATTTGTTTCTTTATTTAGGCACGGATTACACGGAAAGCACGGATTCCACAGATGTTCTTTATTCTTTTTCTGTGAAATCCGTGCTTTTCGTGTAATCCGTGCCTAAAAGAAATCGTCAAGTGTATTTTGACACCTTCCTTTTCTTACCGGATAAACTTGCTGATTCCTGTTTTCAATTTTTAATTCTCAAATTAGAAAGGCAAGTCGTCCTTTGCGTCTCCGGATAAAAATTCCGGTGCTGCGGACGGAGCGGGCGGCGGAACCGGTGCTCCCGGTGCAGGTGCTGCTGTTGCTGCGCTGACACGTTCCACTTTCCATGCGCGGATACTGTTGAACCAGCGGTCTTGCCACTGACGTGCGTCGATGTCGAAAGATACCGTCAGCTCTTCACCCATCTGGATATTGAATTGTTCTATTTTATCTGCTCCGAATACGTCGAAACACATCTTGCGGGGATATTGCCCGTGGTCTTCGATTACGTATTCCTGCGCTTTCCACTCGTTACCTGATGCTTTGGAAACTCCGCCTCTGGGCTGGAGTATAGCGATGATTTTTCCTGTAAATTCCATTGTACTCTTTTTAAATGATGCGGCGAAGTTACAATTTTTTAGGGATATGCGACGAATAAACGGCTGTTTTTTCTTTGCCGTAGGGAATTCTTTTTTTAACTTTGTCCGTTAGTTAACAACTGAACTGAAATTAAAACTTAAATACATAGAATATATGAAATTTATCGTTTCGAGTACTGCGCTCTCCAGCCATTTGCAGGCTATCAGCCGTGTGATTAATTCAAAGAATGCGCTGCCTATTTTGGATTGTTTCCTTTTTGAACTACAAGACGGAACCTTGTCGGTAACTGTTTCCGACAGTGAAACAACGATGGTTACCACAGTCGAAGTGAATGAAAGTGATGCCGACGGACGTTTTGCAGTGACTGCCAAGACTTTGTTGGACGCTTTGAAGGAAATCCCCGAACAGCCGCTGACGTTTGACATCAATACGAGTTCTCTGGAGATTACGGTTCAGTATCAGAACGGTAAATACAGCCTGATGGGGCAGAATGCGGACGAATTTCCGCAGTCGGCCATGCTGGGCGAGAATGCCGTCCGTGTGGAAATGGATGCACAGGTGTTGCTGGGCGGTATCAACCGCGCCGTGTTTGCAACCGCCGATGACGAGCTTCGTCCGGTGATGAACGGTATCTATTTCGATATTACTACCGAAGACATCACAATGGTGGCTTCCGACGGACATAAGCTGGTGCGCTGCAAGACGCTGGCCGCCAAAGGCAATGAACGCGCGGCTTTCATCCTGCCCAAGAAACCCGCCAACCTGATGAAGAACCTGTTGCCGAAGGAGCAGGGCACGGTGACCATTGAATTTGACGAACGCAATGCCGTGGTTACATTGGAAAGCTATCGCATGGTATGCCGCCTGATTGAGGGACGCTACCCCAACTATAACTCCGTAATTCCGCAGAACAACCCGTATAAAGTGACGGTAGACCGCCTGCTGCTGATTGGTGCGTTGCGCCGCGTGTCTATCTTCTCCTCACAGGCAAGCAGCCTTATCAAACTGCGTATGCAGGAGAACCGGATTGTGATTTCGGCACAGGACATCGATTTCTCCACTTCGGCAGAGGAAACGCTGGCATGCCAGTATGCAGGCAATCCGATGAGCATCGGCTTCAAGTCTACTTTCCTGATTGATATCCTGAATAATATATCGGCGGATGAAGTGGTTATCGAGCTGGCGGATCCTTCGCGTGCCGGTGTTATTGTTCCGGCAGAGCAGGAAGAAAACGAAGACCTGCTGATGCTGCTGATGCCGATGATGCTGAATGATTAATGAAATAGTAATCTGTCATTTTTTTATTTAGGCACGGGTTACGCGGATTTCACGGTTCGGGTTTATAGAGAAACCGCACCGTTCCGTGCAGTCCGTGCCTAAAAGATAAATAAATACGAAACTTCATGAAACTGAATCTTAAAAATCCGATTGTCTTTTTTGACTTGGAGACCACCGGTACAAACATTAACTCGGACCGAATAGTAGAAATCTGTTATCTCAAAGTATATCCCAACGGAAACGAGGAAACCAAAACCATGCGTATCAACCCCGAAATGCACATACCGGAAGAGGCTTCCGCCGTTCACGGCATTTACGACGCAGATGTGGCCGAATGCCCCACGTTCAAGGAAGTGGCACGCAATATAGCCAATGATATTGAGGGCTGCGACCTTGCCGGGTTCAACTCCAACCGCTTTGATATTCCGGTACTGGCGGAAGAGTTCCTGCGTGCAGACGTGGATATAGACATGAGCCGCCGCAAGTTTGTGGATGTGCAGGTTATCTTCCACAAAATGGAGCAGCGCACACTGTCTGCCGCTTATAAGTTCTATTGCGGCAAGAACCTGGAAGACGCCCATACGGCGGAGGCCGATACGCGCGCCACTTACGAGGTGCTGATGTCGCAGCTGGACCGTTATCCCGAATTACAGAACGATGTGGCTTTTCTCTCGGATTATTCCAGCTTCAACAAGAACGTGGACTTTGCAGGGCGCATGGTTTACGATGATAAAGGTGTGGAAGTGTTTAATTTCGGTAAATACAAAGGCATGCCGGTGGCAGATGTGCTGAAACGCGATCCGGGCTATTACAGCTGGATACTGAACAGTGATTTTACACTGAACACCAAGGCTATGCTGACTAAAATCCGCCTGCGCGAGATTACCCAGAAGTAAATTTGTAATTAGTAGTTTGATTTCATGGCAAACCCACTGAAAGGAAAGAAAATAGTACTCGGCATTACAGGCAGTATTGCCGCTTATAAAGCCTGTTATATCATTCGCGGACTTATAAAACGGGGCGCGGAAGTGCAAGTTGTCATAACGCCTGCGGGCAAGGAATTTATAACTCCCATTACTTTGTCCGCCCTTACCAGCAAGCCCGTTATCAGCGAGTTCTTCGCGCAGCGTGACGGAACCTGGAACAGCCATGTGGATTTGGGCCTGTGGGCGGATGCCATGCTGATAGCTCCTGCCACGGCTTCCACTATCGGCAAGATGGCGAATGGCATTGCCGACAATATGCTGATAACCACTTACCTGTCGGCAAAAGCTCCTGTGTTTGTTGCCCCGGCAATGGACCTGGATATGTATGCCCATCCGTCCACCCAAAAGAACCTGGAGACACTGCGTTCGTATGGCAACCATATCATAGAACCGGGTACGGGCGAGCTTGCAAGCCATCTGGTAGGCAAGGGCAGAATGGAAGAGCCGGATGTCATTATCCGCAGGCTGGAAGAGTTCTTTGCCGCTAAGGACGGTGACCTGGCGGGGAAAACAATAATGATTACCACCGGACCGACATACGAAAAGATTGATCCGGTGCGCTTCATCGGCAATTATTCGTCGGGAAAGATGGGCTTTGCGCTTGCCGATGAGTGTGCGGCAAGAGGAGCAAGGGTTATTCTGGTTTCGGGACCCGTCCAGCTTCGGACACACTACCCTGTGTACCGGTATTTCGGTGTGGAGTCTGCCGGAGAGATGTTTGAGGCGGCCACCTCTTTGTTTGACGATGCGGATGCCGTTATCATGGCTGCCGCCGTTGCCGACTATACGCCGGAGCAGGTTGCCGACAGGAAGATAAAGCGCGAAAAGACAGGTGATATGTCATTGCACCTGAAGCCTACACGGGACATCGCCGCCCATTTGGGCGAGATGAAGAAGCAGCATCCCGGCAAGGTGCTGGTGGGCTTTGCCCTCGAAACCAATGACGAACAGCATAATGCGGAAGATAAACTGAACCGTAAGAACCTGGATTTTATCGTGCTTAATTCGTTGAATGACAAAGGTGCGGGCTTCCGTTACGATACCAATAAAATCAGCATTATCGACCGGAACGGTAAAAAGGACTACCCGTTGAAGTCCAAAGCGGAAGTGGCTGCGGACATCGTCGACCATTTGGCGGAAGTGATGAAGCGTGAATGATATTTTTTGATTGTCAACTTTCAATTATCTGTTTAATAAAATGTTGCGTTCTCTATACATACAGAATTATGCGCTTATCGAGAAGCTTGATATAGACTTCGGTAGCGGCTTCTCGGTGATTACCGGTGAGACCGGTGCGGGAAAGTCCATCATATTGGGAGCTATCGGTCTGTTGCTGGGGCAGCGTGCCGATGTGAAATCCATCAGGCGGGGCGCTGCAAAATGTGTGATTGAAGCCCGTTTTGAGATTGCCGGTTATGGTATGCAGCCTTTCTTTGAGGAAAACGAACTGGAATACGAAGATGAGTGTATCCTTCGCCGCGAAGTCTATGCTTCGGGCAAGAGCCGTGCGTTTATCAACGATACGCCTGCCTCGCTGGTACAGATGAAGGAGCTTGGCGAACAGCTGATTGACGTGCACTCGCAACATCAGAACCTGCTCCTGAACAAGGAAGGTTTCCAGTTGAGCGTGCTGGATTTGCTGGCGCATGACGAAGATGAGTTAAGTAAATACCGCTCTCTCCACCGGGAATGGAAGCAGGTGCAGCAGGATTTGGAACATCTTGTCGCACTGGCCGAAAAGAACAAGGCGGACGAAGATTACATCCGTTTTCAGTTGGAGCAGTTGGAGGATGCGCATCTGGCTACCGGAGAACAGGAGGAACTGGAGCAGGAAGCCGATACGCTGAGCCATGCCGAAGAGATAAAAGCCGGACTGTTCCGTGCCGGTCAGGCGATGAACTCCGATGAGGGCGGCCTGCTTTCCGTATTGAAAGAGTGCTTGAATACAATGGCGGGCTTGCAGAAAGTATATCCTGCCGCCGGTGAACTTGCCGAACGGCTGGAAAGCAGCTACATCGAGCTGAAAGATATTTCTCAGGAGATTTCGGGAAAAGAAGAGGAGATAGAATTTAACCCTGGCCGGCTGGAAGAGGTGAACGGACGTTTGAACCTGATTTATACTCTCCAGCAGAAGCATCGCGTCTCTACGGTGGACGAGCTTCTGGCTCTGGCGGATGATTATGCCGCCAAACTGTCCAACATCACTTCATCGGATGAACAGATTGAAACGTTGAAAGTCCGTAGCGAAGCCTTATATAATAAGGTGAAGCGGCAGGCAGCGGTACTTACGGGATTGCGTACCGCCGCAGCCCGTGAGGTTGAAAAGCAGATGGCAGCCCGCTTGATACCGCTGGGCATGCCCAATGTCCGTTTTCAGGTGGAAATAGGTGCACGCAAGGAGCCGGGTGCACAGGGGGCGGATGCGGTGAACTTCCTTTTCTCTGCCAACAAGAACGGGGCTTTGCAGAATATTTCTTCGGTAGCTTCGGGGGGCGAGATAGCCCGTGTCATGCTGTCTGTCAAGGCAATGATAGCCGGAGCGGTGAAGCTGCCCACTATCGTGTTCGATGAAATAGACACGGGAGTGTCCGGTGAGATAGCCGACCGCATGGCGGATATTATGCAGGAAATGGGCGATAGCGACCGCCAGGTTATCAGTATCACGCATCTGCCGCAGATAGCTGCCCGCGGACGTGCCCATTATAAGGTGTATAAGCAGGATAATGAAACGGAAACCAACAGCCACATCCGCCGTTTGACGGACGAGGAACGGGTAGGGGAGATTGCGCATATGCTGAGTGGAGCCACCCTGACCGATGCCGCGCTGAACAATGCCAAGGCACTGTTGGGCATCGTCTGACTAATGTAGTACTTTACGGTTGTAAAGTAGAGGTTTACAATCGTAGTGTAGTACTTTAGCCGGCTAAAGTAGAACAAAAAAACAATAAGATACAATGATAGATAAAAGTGAAATGATTTTCGGCGTTCGTGCCGTGATAGAAGCTGTTCAGGCAGGTAAGGACATTGACAAGATATTGGTGAAGAAGGATATTCAGAGCGACTTGTCCAAAGAATTGTTTGCCGCTCTAAAGGGAACTTTGATTCCCGTACAACGTGTGCCGGTGGAGCGTATCAACCGCATTACGCGTAAGAACCATCAGGGGGTGATAGCATTTGTCTCCGCCGTGACCTATCAGAAAACGGAAGACCTTGTACCGTTCCTTTTTGAGGAAGGCAAGAATCCGTTGTTTGTGATGCTGGACGGCATAACGGATGTGCGTAATTTCGGAGCGATAGCCCGTACTTGCGAGTGTGCGGCGGTGGATGCCGTTATTATTCCCGCCAAGAACAGCGTAACGGTGAATGCCGATGCGGTAAAGACTTCGGCAGGTGCGTTGCATACCTTGCCCGTATGCCGCGAACAGAACCTGAAAGATACCCTGCAGTTTCTTAAAAGCAGCGGTTTCCATATAGTGGCTGCTACGGAAAAGGGTGATTACGATTACACAAAAGCCGATTACACAGGTCCTATGTGTATCATCATGGGTGCCGAGGACAAGGGGGTCTCTTACGATAACCTTGCACTTTGCGACGAATGGGTAAAGATTCCGATGCTGGGTACGATTGAGTCTCTTAACGTATCCGTTGCGGCGGGTATCCTGATTTATGAAACTGTGAAACAAAGAACGAACTGAATATGAAAAAGAAGATTTTCCTGCTTTCCGCTCTATGCCTTTTGGAGGTACAGTGGAGCATGGCACAAGCTCCCAAATGGGTGGATAAAGCCAAACGTGCCGTATTTTCGGTGATTACTTATGGCGAGAATGATAAGATTTTGAATACCGGAAACGGTTTCTTCGTGACGGAAGACGGTGTGGCCTTGTCCGACTGTTCTTTGTTCGAAGGAGCGCAACGGGCGGTGGTCGTGAATTCGGAAGGCGTACAGATGCCGGTGGTTTCTATTATGGGTGCGAATGACATGTACGATGTCATTAAATTCCGTGTAGGTATATCCACCAAAAAAGTCCCGGCATTGAATCCGGCAACCGCGGCTCCGACTGTGGGCGCCAATGTGTATATCCTGCCTTATTCCACACAGAAAGACCGTTCCTATACTGCCGGACAAGTGAAAGTAGCGGATGAATTCTCCGGAAAGTATCACTACTATACGCTCAATCTGCGCCTGAAGGATAAGATGGTGAGCTGTCCCGTGATGACCGAAGAAGGACAGGTCTTTGCGCTTGCACAGAAGTCATCCGGCGCCGATACCGCTACAATATGTTATGCGGTAGATGCCGATTTTGCCATGGACCAGAATGTTTCGGCATTTTCCTTCAGCGATATGACTTTAAAGAATATCGGCATTAAGAAAGCACTGCCCGATACGGAAGAACAGGCGCTGGTGTTTCTCTTCATGGCTTCCTCACAGGTTGCTCCGGAGAAGTATGCAGAACTGTTGGACGATTTCATCGCTGAATATCCGAATAGTGCGGACGGCTATGTGCGCCGTGCCACCAACCGGATATACCGCTCCAAGGATGATGCCTCGATGGATAAGGTCGTGGCGGATATGGATAAAGCCCTGAGTGTGGCTCAAAAGAAAGACGACGTATATTACAACCGTGCCAAACTGATATACAATTATATGCTGGGTAATCCGGAAAAGCCCTATAAGGACTGGTCTTACGATAATGCTGTGGATGAAATAAGAAAAGCGATTGCCGTTCAGGAACTTCCGGTGTATGTACAGACCGAAGGGGATATTTTGTTTGCAAAGCAGGATTATGCGGCAGCTTTGGCATGCTACGAAAAGGTTAATCAGTCTGATATAGCGTCGGCATCAACGTTTTTCAGTGCAGCCAAGACGAAGGAACTGATGAAAGCGCCGGCAGAAGAAGTGCTGGCACTTATGGACAGTTGTGTAGTACGTTTCACCGAACCGTACACGGAAGAAGCCGCCCCTTACTTGTTGGAACGTGCCCAAGCCCGCATGAACGCCAATCAGGCGCGTGCCGCCATGCTTGATTACGATGCTTATTATAAAGCGGTAAACGGCAAGGTGAATGATGTGTTCTATTATTATCGTGAGCAGGCTGCCTTGAAGGCCAAACAGTTCCAGCGTGCACTGAATGATATGGAGAAGGCTATTGAGCTGAGTCCGAAAGACCTGACCTACCGTGCAGAGCTTGCCGTGGTCAATATCCGTGTAGGACGTAATGAAGAAGCCTTGAAAGTGTTGCAGGATGCTTTGGCTATTGATTCTAAATATGCCGAAGCCTATCGGCTTATGGGAATTGTACAGTTGCAGATGAAAAAGAAACAGGAAGCGTGCCAAGTTTTGCCAAGGCAAAGGAATTGGGCGACCCGAATGTGAACGGACTGATTGAAAAGCATTGTAAATAAGCGGTATACTTAACAAAATAAAGGCTCCGCTTTCACAAGCAGAGCCTTTGTTTGGGAAATTTCCCCATGCTAAAATATAAGTTAAGTCTAGGTATTAACAGGTTATGAATGAAATTTTTCTTTCGTGCATTCGTATATATAAATGCACGATTCTGGGAAATACTGCACGAGTCTCCTGATTTTTTTTGGGAATATAGTAGGAAAAGATACTATATATTTGATAATGAACAGATAAAAGAGTGAAATTATGAAAAAAGTAATTTGTAGTCAAAAAGCTCCGGGGGCAATCGGCCCTTACAGTCAGGCTATTGAAGCAAACGGAATGGTGTTTGTATCGGGTCAGTTGCCTATCGATGCTGCTACCGGAGTAATGGCGGAAGGCGCGGAAGCCCAAGCCCGCCAGTCGTTGGAGAATGTAAAGCACATTCTGGAAGAGGCAGGATTGGGCATGGCGAATATCGTGAAGACTACCGTTTTCCTGGCGGATATGTCTTTGTTTGCCGACATGAATAAGGTATATGCCACTTACTTTGAGGGAGACTTTCCCGCGCGTTCGGCTGTTGCCGTAAAGGCGCTTCCGAAAGACGCCTTAGTGGAGATTGAGTGCATCGCGGTTCGCTAATAAATCTGCCACGATAAAGCTGCTGCCACCTACGAAGATAAAATCTTCGGGGTGGCTTTTTTCTTGCGCGGCGGTTACGGCGGCGGGAACATCCGGATAACAGTTTCCCTGCAAGCCTGCTTTGGCAGCGAGCCTGCACAGCTCCTCTTCCGGAAGGGCGCGTTTTACGCTGGCTTTGGTGAAGTAGTATACAGCATCTTTGGGAAGCAGGGCAAGCACACCGCTGATGTCTTTGTCATTGACCATTCCTATGATGATATGGAGCTGGCGGTAAGTCTGTTGTTTCAGTTGTTCTACGATGTAGGTAATGCCGCCCACATTATGTCCGGTATCACATATCAGGGTGGGGGACTCCTGTAGCTTTTGCCAGCGTCCCATTAGCCCCGTCAGTTCGCAGACACGGGCGAAGCCGTTGCGCACACTCCTTTCGTCAATGCGGTATCCGGCCTCTTTCAGCAATGGCAAGGCTGTGAGGATGGTGCGTGTGTTTTTTAGTTGATAAAGTCCCTGCAACTCTGTTTTCAGTCCGGGATAATCGTTGTCCATCCATTCTTCTGCGAATACGACAGGGGCTTTCTCTGCCGCGGCCTTTTGCAGGAAAACCGGTTTGGTTTCGGGGGTGGTTTCGCCAATGACTACGGGAATGCCGGGTTTGATGATACCTGCCTTTTCTCCCGCTATCTTTGCCAATGTGTCGCCCAAGAACTGGGTATGGTCGAAACTTATGTTGGTTATGATGCACAAATCCGGATGAATGATGTTCGTACAGTCCAACCGGCCGCCCAGTCCGACCTCTATAACGGCTACATCCACTTTCTCGTCGGCAAAATAGCGGAATGCCATCGCAGTGGTCAATTCAAAGAAAGAAGGGTGCAGAGGCTCGAAAAAGTCACGTTCTTTTTCTACAAAGTGCACTACATACTCTTCGGGTATGGGAGAGCCGTTTATACGGATGCGTTCGCGGAAATCCACCAGGTGGGGAGAGGTGTAAAGCCCCACGCGGTATCCCGCCTCCTGCAATATGGCAGCCAATGTATGGGAACAGGAGCCTTTGCCGTTGGTTCCTGCCACGTGGATTGTGCGGAACGAACGGTGGGGGTGTCCGAAATGTTCGTCTAATATGCGCGTGTTTTCCAAACCTTCTTTGTATGCCGAGCCGCCCACTTGCTGGAACATGGGTACGCTGTTATATAAGTAAGTTAAAGTGTTCTGATAGTCCATCTTTTATAAAAATTAACGGGAAAGCAATCCTTTCTCCTTATTAAAGTGTTATCTTTAGGAACGGCAAAGATAAGGCAATTTTATTTAAGTGTGTATGCTTGCTTTATTTTATATTGTCGGTATGAGGTATAAACAATTTAAATCTAAAGAGTATGGGAGCTAAGAAAAACTTTGTGATTGATACCAATGTTATCCTTCACGATTATAACTGTTTGAAGAATTTTCAAGAGAACGATATTTATCTTCCCATTGTAGTGCTTGAAGAACTCGATAAATTCAAGAAGGGCAACGAGCAGATAAATTTCAATGCCCGTGAGTTTGTCCGTGAGCTCGACTTGATTACCGATGATAACCTTTTTACCAAAGGCGCTCCGCTGGGCGAAGGTCTGGGACGCCTGTTCGTGGTGGCGGGTTCGGTAGATTCGCCCCGCGTGCACGACTCTTTCCCGGAACGTATTCCCGACCATCAGATACTCTCTGTCGTTGACTGGCTGACCGTGAAGAAGCCGAATATGAAGTCCATTCTTGTCACCAAGGATGTCAACCTTCGTATGAAAGCGCGCTCTATCGGTCTGCTGTGCGAGGACTATATCAACGACAAGGTCATTAATGTGGATATATTTGAAAAGTCGAACGAAGTGTTCGAAGGGGTTGACCCGACTCTGATAGACCGCATCTATTCCTCTAAGGAAGGGTTGGACATCAGCGAATTCGACTTCAAGGATGTTATTCACCCCAACGAATGTTTTATCCTGAAGAGCGACCGCAGCAGCGTGCTTGCCCGCTACAATCCTTTTACCCATTCCGTTTGCCGTGTCAATAAGACAAAGAATTACGGCATCGAACCGCGTAATGCCGAACAGAGTTTTGCTTTCGAGGTATTGAATGACCCGAACATCAAGCTGGTGGCCCTCACCGGCAAGGCAGGAACGGGGAAGACTCTGTTGGCACTGGCAGCCGCTTTGGGCAAGCTGACGGACTATAAGCAAATCCTGCTGGCGCGTCCTATCGTTGCATTGTCCAATAAAGATATAGGTTTCTTGCCGGGTGATGCCAATGAGAAGGTAGCTCCGTATATGCAGCCGCTGTTTGATAACCTGAATGTAATCAAGCATCAGTTCGCATCTAACTCAAGCGAAGTGAAAAGGTTGGAAGATATGCAGAAAAGCGACCAGCTTGTCATTGAAGCCCTCGCCTTTATCCGCGGGCGCAGCCTGAGCGAGACCTACTGCATCATCGACGAAGCGCAGAACCTTACTCCTCACGAAATAAAAACCATTATAACACGTGCCGGCGAAGGGACGAAGATGGTATTCACGGGCGACATCCAACAGATTGACCAACCGTATCTGGACAGCCAGTCCAACGGGCTTGTCTATATGATAGACCGCATGAGAGACCAGAACCTGTTTGCCCATGTCAATCTGGTGAAGGGAGAGCGTAGCCAGCTGAGCGAACTGGCAAGTAATTTGATGTAATATCTGCTGCTTTGCCTTTCCTGGTGAAGGCGAAGAATGTGACATAAAAAAAACGGATGATGCCCCACTGGTAAGCACCATCCGTTTTTATTAGTATGCCATATTTTTATTATTTGCGTGCCGAGAAGTATTTCAGGAACTGGGTACGTTCGAAAGTATTTATACCGTTCAGGTCGCTTACATTCAGCATGCCTTTGAATTGGCTGATGTTTTCCATCCCTTTGCGTTCCATCCATGCGCTCAGGAAGCGGACGTATTCTTCGATGATGGCGTAAGAATTCTGATAGAGTGCGCTGCATATCTCTACTGCCGAAGCGCCCGCCAAGATAGCCTTTACTACTCCTTCGGGAGCATGTATGCCGCCGGATGCCGCATAGTCCAGCTTGCTCACAGCCGCAGAGGCGATACCTATCCAACGTAAGGATTTGGATAAATCGGCATCTGTGCTGAAGACGCTTCCGGCACTTTGAGCCATTTTTTCAATATCGATATCCGGCTGGTAGAACCGGTTGAACATTACTACTGCCGCCGCACCATTGGCATAGAGCTGGTCGATGAGTGCTATCGGATTGGTGAGGTTGTCTCCCAATTTCATGATAACAGGAATATTGACTGTTTTCCTGATATGGCTCAAGATGTCGATATGACGTTGTTCAAAAGAACCGTAAGCATATTGTATGTCGGTTTGCAAAGCAAGGATATTGACTTCCAAAGCATCTGCTCCTGCCTCTTCTATCTTTCTGGCAAACTCAATCCAGTCTGCATCCTGATAGCAGTTAATGCTGGCAATGACAGGAATGTCACAGACTTTCTTGGTTTCTTTAATCAGATTCAAATATTCGCCCAGTTTATGTTCGCGAATGTATCCTACCAGGTAATCGCTTCCTTCCGGATACATGTTGGGATCTCCAAGCCAATCGGCTTCCATCATGATTTGTTCCTCAAAAAGAGACTTGAGTACAATGGCTCCTGCTCCGGCTTCGTAAAGCTTTTGGTTCTTGGCGGCACTGTCGGTAAGTCCGGAACTGCTGATAATAATCGGGTTTTTAAGTTTTAACCCTGCAAAGGTGGTTTCTAATGTTGCCATAATAACAGTTATTAGGTATTAATATATTCTTTCTCCAAATATTTTACTTCCTACACGTACCAGGGTACTGCCAGCGGCAATGGCCTCATGGTAATCATGGGACATTCCCATTGACAGCTCCCGAAACCACTCTGCATTGGAAAACCAGGTGGCTTTAGCCTCTTGGAAGAAGTTGTTTAATGAACGGAATTCAGCTTTGATTTGTTCGGTATTGTCTGTATTCGTAGCCATGCCCATAAGTCCGCATATACGGACATTGCCGAGCTTTTTCCATTCATCGCCCGCAAGCATCTCCCGGCATTCGTCGAAGCTGAAACCGAATTTGGTCTCTTCTTGCGCTATGTGCAGTTGAAGCAGGCAGTTTACGGTTCGTCCGGCCTTGGCTGCCTGCCTGTTGATTTCGGTGAGGAGTTTGTAGGAATCCACTCCATGAATCAGAGTAACATAGGGTACGATATATTTGATTTTATTCGTTTGCAGATGTCCGATGAAATGCCATTCGATATCTTTGGGAAGGCTCTCGTATTTGGCAGTCATTTCCTGCACCTTGCTTTCTCCGAACACACGCTGCCCTGCGCTATAAGCTTCCTCTATGGCCTCGTTGGGGTGAAATTTGGAAACAGCTACCAGCCGCACCCCATCAGGTAGTTCGCTCAGTACTTGTTTTATGTTTTCTGCAATACTCATCGTATATATGATAATCTGTGAAATGAAATTTTCAGGTTCTTATACTTCCGGCTTGTCATCCGGTTCTGCGCTGTAGGGATATACATCCATGATGGCGGTTTCCGCTACCGATGCAATTTGGTAGTCGGCCATTGTGCCTTTCATGCCCTCATCCAGCTTCTTTACCGCATCACGCAAGTCGGCTGCCTGCACCAATACCTGGGTAGACGTTTTTTTCTCAGCACCGCTTTTCTCGTCCAATGTGATGAAAACCAGCTTGCATTTGAACCAACGGTCGGCAGCTTCCTCTTCGCATGGAAACAGTTCGCTGTAGTTGGCACGTTTGATGTCCGATACCGTGAATTCTCCTGAAATAAACGGTGTCATCTCTTCGATGATACGTGCTTCTGCTTCCGTAAAACTGAGTGCATCTACCAGATAAGGTTCGGTAACTTTTTTTGTTCATTCCGTTTTCCATTGTTTTTTCATAACGGATTTTACACTCAAACCATGTATGCATTGCCATAATCTTCTGATTTTAGTTAGTATTTTAATTAGTAAATGATTGTTTCCTCTTCCTGCCTTTTGCGGCTTGTAGAAGAAACCCTTTCCTTTTTTATCATGAAAGGATGTACAAAGATAAACGAAAAAGGGGAAAAAAGTTTGATATAGCCGGAAGAAGATTATGTTAATGCAAAACTTTTTATCTGTTTGGCGTCTGTTTGGAAACAAACTCGTATTTTGAAAACGCTTGGTAAAGGATATGACGGACCGGTTGGCTATTTTATTGGAGTAACCGTTCTTTGGCGGCGTTAAACCAATAAAACAACAACAAGATTTATGGCAGTAGTAGCTTATTTGAGAGTAAGTACAGAAAAACAGTTTTTGGAAAACCAGCGGGAGGAGATTATACGCTTCGCCGAAAGGAACGGGATGAGCATTGACAGGTGGTATACGGAAACGGTCAGCGGAAGCGTCAGCAGTAAAGAACGTAAGTTGTCGGGGGTGTTGGATAAGATGCGTCCAGGCGACTCCTTGATTGTTACGGAGATATCACGGCTCAGCCGTACGCTGCTTGAGATTATGACTATTCTCAATTCGTGTATAAAAAAAGAAGTGATATTGTATAGCACCAAAGAGGGATACGTGTTTCAGAATGACATTAACAGCAAAGTGCTGGGATTTGCATTCGGGCTGATGGCCGAGATAGAGCGTAATCTGATTTCAATGCGTACTAAAGAGGCGCTGGCCCGTAGAAAGCAGGAAGGAAAGCACTTGGGGCGTAAAAAGGGGGATATGCCTAAGATGAAGATACTTGCGGAGAACAAGAAACAATTGCTTAAAGAGCAGAAGAAAGGAACATCCTGCTCTGAACTCGCCCGGCGGATGGGAGTGTCCAGAACAACCATGTTCCGTTTTCTGCATCATAAAAGATAAACCGGAAGTCTCTAACCGGGATGTGCTGTGATTCACTGCGGATTATGCCGATTATTACAGACAGATTTAAAGCGTCTGAGGCTTACTCAAGAATATCTAATCTGTACATATCTGTGTAATCTGTGGCGAATTATGAATTGCGGGAACTTCGTTTGTGCAGATTCTTCAGTTCGAAGGAGAGCATGATGCGGAAGAATCCTATGATAAGGAATGCAAACGAAATCATATAAACGGCGTAGATAGCTCCGACCGTCGGTTGCCACAGGATAATAAGCGAGCATACGATGGCAAGGATGCCGAATGCAGTATACCAGCCCCACTCTTTTGTTCCGTACCTTTTTAAGTCCATTGCATAGCCTACCGAGGAAAATCCCCGGAACATCAGCCAGAAGGCGATGATAAACGGAATGACTTCCATGCTCAGCACAGGATAAGTCACCAGGTAGAGTCCCAAAATCATATCAATGACTCCTCCTGCCAGATACCAGCCCCAGCTGGATACCCTTTGGCGGTTGCTTACTGCAAAGGCGATTTCCAGCAAACCGCTGACCAGCATCGAGACGCTGAATAAAATGCTCAATGCGGCATATCCGTTAAAAGGGAAGAACATTAGCCCCAGAGCTACGGCTACATACAGGATGCCGAGAATAAGTGAAACCCACCAGTTTTTTACTTCCTGTTTCAGCTCATCAAAAATTGTTTTCATGTAAATCTTAATTTAAAAGTGATTATTATAAGTTCGTTGGGGGAATAACAATCTGTGGAATGAAAAGTTTTATTGAACTTTTTCAGCATCCCGTTTGTTTCTCTATTGTATAAATTGATAAAATTATGGCTACAACAAAATTTAAGGGACAACCGGTAAAAGTTATCGGTGAGTTTATAAAAGTAGGAGCAGTCGCTCCTGATTTCGAGTTGGTAAAGACGGATTTATCTTCTTTCTCTTTGAAAGAACTGAACGGGAAGAATGTAATTCTTAATATTTTTCCGAGTCTGGATACCGGCGTATGTGCCGCTTCCGTACGCAAATTCAATGAATTGGCTGCCGGTTTGCCGGATACGGTGGTATTGGCTGTTTCAAAGGACCTGCCTTTTGCACATGCCCGTTTTTGTACGACGGAAGGTATTGAGAACGTAATTCCCTTGTCCGATTTCCGTTGCTCGGATTTTGATGAAAATTATGGAGTGCGTATGGCAGACGGACCGTTGAGCGGTTTGCTGGCGCGGGCGGTGATTGTTGTCGGTAAGGATGGAAAGATTGCCTATACGGAACTCGTACCGGAGATTACGCAAGAGCCGGACTATGAAAAGGCGATTGCGACAGTTAGGAAATAACCGCTTTGGACTTAACTATACAATAAAAAAACGGTGGATGAAGAAGGGCTGTCTTTATCCACCGTTTTTTATTCTTATTTTTTCTGTTTTATTCCTTTATAAATCAGGAAACCTACAACGAATACCGCAACTGCCAGAATGACATAACCGATTTCGTGGCTGTATTCCGTAGCCAATACATAGACATCGTTGGTTGTCTTGATGTCTGTAAACCGGTATATAAAATAGCCGAGCAGCGCCAGTATCGTGTTCCAGATTCCCGCACCGAGCGTTGTGTAAAGCAGGAACGGCCCTAATTTCATGCCGGCCAGCCCTGCCGGAATACTGATAAGCTGCCGTACTGCGGGGATGAGACGTCCAAAGAATGTGGATGCGGCGCCATGCTTCCTGAAGTACTCTTCGGCATGGTGTACTTTCGCTTCATCAATCAGGCACATATGACCGAAACGGCTGTTGGCAAATTTATAGACAATAGGACGCCCCAGCCAACGTGCAAGATAGTAGTTTATGAGTGCGCCGAGATCTGCGCCGATGGTTGCGAAAATAACGACAAGGAAGATATTCATACTGTCATCGGTCATCGCTTTCCATGCAGCCGGCGGCACTATAACTTCCGATGGAAATGGGATAAATGAACTTTCGATAGTCATGAAGATGGTAACTACCCAATAATTCAGATTTTCTAAAACCCATTTGATAAGTTCTGCAGATGATTCCATATATAATACTTGTGATTAATAATTTGTTTATGTCTTTAAAATAAACCTGACCCGCCAAATATCTCTTTCACTCTTTTTATCATTTCATCCCGGTTTTTACAATCCAGCAAATCCAGCATGTTTTCCAGGTCTTTTGCCTGAAACGGGTGTGCGCAAAGCTGGTTGTACTTTAGGAAGTTCTCCATGTCGTCGAGTAACAGATAAAGGGCGGTCAGCTTCTCGTTGATATTCTCGAAGTCGGGCTCCAGTTTCTTAACCTGCTCAAAAGCCGTTTGGGCATATTGTATATGGCCCGTTTCCATGCTGCTCATGCCGATTTCATTCCAAGTATCGGCACACGGGGCACACTCTAAAGCCAAAGCCCATTTCTTTACAGCTTTGTCGAAATCTCCTTTTTCCATATACATACCTCCCTCAATCAGATAGGGTTCTGCATCTTTCGGGCCTATCTCATGGGCTTTCTTGAAAAACAGGTCGGCCTGACGCTTTTCGCCTAAGTTATAGAGGCAAATCGCTACATGCGCATATAAAGACGGCAACATCGTTGAGTCGGTATCTTTACTGTGTATGACCAATTCAAGATGCCGGTATCCTTCTTCCCAGTGTCCTTTGGATATTTCATTGAATCCGATGAACATATGAAGGAAATTGGGGCTGACGGCTTTATACTTTTCTGCCAGGGTATAATTTTCAAGCGCGCTTTCTTCATTTCCAAGTTGATAGAAAGCATGTCCTTTCATCATATAGGCATCGGCAAATTCTTCATCTGACACGATTGCATAGTCGCATGCCTCAATGGCTTTGTCAAACAGTTGCTGTTCGAAATAGCAACGTGCCAGTCCGAACCAATAAGGGGCTGAATAAGGATTCTTGTCTATCAGCTTGTTATAGAACATTTCGGCTTTATCCTTCAGGCCTTGCGCCAGGAAACAGTCGGCTGTAACGGCCAGATACTCTTCTTCCTCGGCATATTTTTCCAATCCCCTTGTCAGCCATGGTACAGCCTTATCGGGATACCCCATATCAATATACATATAGGATACGTCCACGATGTTGGCCAGGTCCTCTTTGTCTTCTATGGAGTCAAGGAGTTGTTCCGCTTCATCTATTTTGCCTTCGCCCAAGAGAATATTGGCTTTCAGTACTTTTACTTCCGAGGAATAATCTTCGGTTATTTCCTCTATCACTTGTTTGGCCTTATCCCTTTCCCGGGCGTCCATGAAGAGATAAGCCTGCTCTACCAACAGAGGCGTACTGCCGGGGTGTAAGCTCAGTCCGTATTCTACGACTTCGGTAGCCTGGCTGTTTTTTCTGTGCATGGCATACCAGTCGGCAAGGTCGGCTAAATCGTCTGCATCCAGATAGATAGGTTTGTTCTCAGCTTTCGCTGCTTCATATTGTTCTGCAAGTTCTTGCAATTCCTTGTCTCTTCCGGACAACAGGTTCTTTTTACTCATTAATGTTATATTATTTGTTGATTTTCCCCCAAGTATCTTTCAAGCCTACGGTACGGTTGAACACCATTTTCTCCGGTGTAGAGTCGCGGTCTACATTGAAATAACCGATGCGCTGGAACTGCAGGTAGGAGAGGGGCTTCATACCGGCGGCAAATTTCTCGATATAGCAGCATGGCAATACGTTCAGAGAATCCGGATTTATCATTTCCTTCATGGCGGTCAGCGCATCGCAATTCTTTTCTTCGCGGATGGCTGCCAGTTCGTCGCGCGGATTTTCCACTTTCCACAACCGGTCGTAAAGGCGGACTTCGGCTTGCAGGCAGTGTGCGCAGCTCACCCAGTGAATTGTGCCTTTTACTTTGCGGTTAGCGCCGGGCATGCCGCTTTTGCTGTCGGGGTCGTATTCGCAGTATACTTCTGTGATTTCTCCTGCATCGTTCTTCTTGCAGCCGGTACACTTCACGATGTACGCGCTTTTCAGGCGAACTTCCTGTCCGGGAGTCATGCGGAAATATTTCTTCGGAGCATCTTCCATGAAATCGTCGCGTTCTATCCACAGCTCGCGGCTGAATTCGATGTTGTGGCTGCCCTCTTCCGGACGTTCCGGGTTGTTGACGGCTTCCATTTCCTCAACCTGTCCTTCCGGATAATTGGTGATGACGAGCTTCACCGGATTCAATACTGCGGATATGCGGGTGGCGCGTGCGTTCAAGTCTTCGCGTACGGCGCTCTCCAGCAAGGCAAATTCATTGAGGGCATCGTAAGTGGTATAACCGATTTTATCGATGAACTTATGAATGGACTCGGGTGAATAGCCGCGACGGCGGAAACCGCAGATAGTCGGCATACGGGGGTCGTCCCAGCCGTTGACAAGGCCTTCTTTCACCAAGGTCAGCAGGTTGCGCTTGCTCATGAGCGTATAGCTCAGGTTGAGCTTGTTGAATTCGTACTGGTGAGGACGGTGGTCGTTCAGGTCCTTGCCTTCTTTTACCCAATCTACAAAGAGGTCGTACAACGGACGGTGGGGAACGAATTCCAGTGTACACAAGGAGTGGGTTACACCTTCGAAGTAGTCGCTTTGTCCGTGAGCGAAGTCGTACATCGGGTAAGCTTTCCAGGTAGTACCCGTACGGTGGTGCGGATGTTTCACCACGCGATAGATAATCGGGTCGCGGAAGTGCATATTGGGACTTGCCATGTCAATTTTGGCACGGAGCACCATGGCGCCTTCTTCTATCTCGCCGGTATTCATCTTTTGGAACAGTTCGAGTGTTTCCTCGATGGGACGGTTACGGTAAGGGCTTTCCACACCGGGTTGGGTAGGAGTGCCTTTTTGAGCGGCAATCTGCTCGGATGTCTGCTCGTCGATATATGCTTTGCCTTCTTTGATGAGGCGGATGGCGAAGTCCCATAACTGCTGGAAGTAGTCGGAGGCATAGTATTCGTTGCCCCACTGGTAACCCAGCCATTGAATATCTTCCTTGATGGCTTCCACATATTCCACATCTTCTTTGGTGGGGTTGGTGTCATCGAAACGCAGGTTGCAGACCCCGCCATGTGCGGCGGCAATGCCGAAGTCCAGGCAAATGGCCTTGGCATGTCCGATGTGAAGATAACCGTTAGGTTCCGGCGGGAAACGTGTCTGTACCTTTCCGTCGTTTTTACCCTCTTTCAAGTCGTTCTCTACTATTTGTTCAATGAAGTTCAGGCTCTTCTTTTCGCTTGTTTCTTCGCTTTTTATTTCTGCCATAATGCTATTGTTATTCGTATAGTGGCGCAAAAATACGACTATTTTTTCGTATATCGTTATTTCACGGGAATATATCCGCTCTTTTTTAGTGATTTCCTGTCCGGAAAGCGGCAGACACGAACCGTAGACTCCGGCTTGTGAAAGCCGGAGTTTTTTGCATGCGAATTAAAGCAACGCATGTTACATACTTGTTACACACGGCGGGTTTGTGTGTATTGTAACGGTTTTGTAACATATTTGAAACACTTCCTTCAAACAATAGTCATACTGCCTTAATATTTCCTTTGTTTCTTTGTACGCGGAAAAACGTAGGCAATATGAAAAAAATACCACGTGCCGGTACGGGGCATTTCACGGCATGGTACTTCTCGTACCACGCGCTGGTACAGACACTACCACCCTTTGGTACAGTGAGTTTCATGCCGTGGTACGGGCGATACCATGCCTTGGTACGGACAGTTTCATGTGTTGGAACAAGTGATATGATTAGGCAATTGATAATTTTGAAATAGAAAAACATTATGGTGCAGTTTATCGAATCAGAGCTCGTCTTGCTGAAAAAAGAAATAGACGAAATGTGGACTTTAGTGTATAACCAGCTCGGCCGTGCCGGAGAAGCCGTACTGACTTTGGACCGCGAGCTGGCACAGCAGGTATTGGTGCGCGAGCGTCGTGTCAATGCCTTCGAACTCAAGATAGACAGTGATATAGAAGACATCATCGCCCTCTATAATCCAGTTGCTATCGACTTGCGTTTTGTGCTTGCCATGCTCAAAATCAATACGAACCTGGAGCGTTTGGGCGATTTCGCCGAAGGCATAGCCCGCTTTGCGTTGAATTGCAAGGAACCGATTCTGGCAAGCGGACTGGTGAAGGAACTGCGCCTGGAAGAGATGATAAATCAAGTTTCGGCTATGCTTGAACTTGCCAAAAGAGCTCTTCAGGAAGAAAGTCAGGAACTGGCAACCGCGGTATTCGCCAAAGATAACCTGCTGGATGAAATTAATGCAAATGCCACTGCTGTTCTGGCAGATTATATCGGCAAGCATCCCGAAAGCGCACTCTCTTGTCTGAATCTGGTTAGTGTTTTCCGTAAGCTGGAACGTTCCGGCGATCATATTACGAATATCGCCGAGGAAATAGTGTTTTTTATCGATGCAAAGGTGCTGAAACATAGCGGACGTACGGACGAACACTATGCAGACGATAAGAAATAGTCAACTTTTTAGGATATTTTTAGTGTTTAATGGAAAATAGCCCTATATTTGCCCATTGAAAACGATTGCAGATGTAGAAATTTGCTTTGAAATGATAATAAAATCAAAAGAATTACAGAAAAGATGTTATAAGACATGTTTTTTAATTTGGTTGGTATCTTGAAAAGCGGCTATCTTTGCAACGTTATCCTGAAAACAATCTTTTTACCTTAAAAAAAACTAATACCTATTGAAAACTGAAAAAGGAGGCTTTGTGAAAAGCTTCCTTTTTTTCATTTCTATATGAGACCCTTTTTGTATCTTTGTCGCATCCGCAATGCGGGTAATATCTAAATTTAAATTGTAACAAGCTTATGTTTTCCGGAATAGTAGAAGAATGTGCCACGCTGGTGGCTATGGTCAGAGACCAAGAAAACGTGCACTTTACTTTCAAGTGTTCGTTCGTAAATGAATTAAAAATAGACCAGAGCGTATCTCATAATGGCGTATGCCTTACGGTTGTCAGCATGACGGATGATACTTATACGGTGACGGCGATGAAAGAGACTCTGGACCGTTCCAATCTCGGCTTGTTGAAAGTAGGCGATGAAGTGAACGTGGAGCGCAGCATGATGATGAACGGCCGCTTGGACGGACACATCGTACAGGGACACGTAGACCAAACGGCAACCTGTGTGGACATAAAGGATGCCGAGGGCAGCTATTACTTTACGTTCCGGTATGCCTTTGATAAGGAAATGGCGAAGCGCGGTTATATCACCGTGGATAAAGGCTCGGTAACCGTAAACGGTGTCAGCCTGACCGTGTGCAACCCTACGGACGATACCTTTCAGGTAGCCATTATCCCTTATACCTTCGAGCATACCAATTTCCACGCTTTCAAGGTGGGTAGCGTAGTGAATCTCGAATTCGATATTATCGGTAAATATATCAGCAGAATGATACAGTATAAATAGAGTTATAACTCATAATTTATAATTCATAACTCATATCTTATTATGAATGATTTTTTGCAATTGGCCGCTTCACGTCAAAGCGACCGTGCTTATGATATGTCCCGTGCGGTAGAGCCGGAGAAGTTGGAACGTATTTTGGAAGCTGCCCGGCTGTCGCCTTCGGCATGCAATGCACAGCCGTGGCGTTTTGTGGTGATCACCGATCCGGAACTTGCTGTAAAAGTGGGTAAGGCCACTGCCGGATTGGGGATGAATAAGTTTGCCAAAGATGCTCCGGTACATATTCTGGTGGTGGAAGAATCCATGAATATCACTTCTTTCTTGGGCGCCAAGATTAAGGACAAGTATTTCCCTCTGATAGATATCGGCATTGCCACCGCTCATATTACGCTGGCTGCCGAAAGCGAGGGGCTGGGTTCGTGCATCCTGGGCTGGTTCGATGAAAAGGAGATTAAGAAGCTTACCGGCATTCCTGCCAATAAACGTCTGTTGCTCGACATCACGATAGGCTATCCGGCAAAAGACAAACGGAAGAAGTCCAGGAAATCCAAGGACAAGGTTGTTTCATACAACCATTATTAAAGCTACCGTTACAGGTCTTTCAGCAGTACTTGGCTTGCACTCTTGTAGTACTCTTCCCGTGCTTTCATCAGTGTTTCCCATTGCCCGTGGAATTCTTTGTCCTTGTCTATCTTGAAGTCCTCGGAACCGTGAGTGTCCAGCTTGTCCAGCAGGAGAGCAACGTTCAGCTTGCTGATGTCCATGGAAGGCTGGTAGGCGATGTCCTGGCTTTTGGCATCGGTCACCACTTCGTGCAGAAGGTTGATTTCCTGCAGTTCATAAAGAGTCTGGTTGGTCAGGCGTATGGGTATCTGGCATTCCTCGGATATGTCTTCGGCGGTATAGGGCGGTTCGTTCTTTTCAAAACGTTTGGCTACGAACGACATGATGAGGATGGAGATGAAGTCGCGGTAACGGCGGCTGATGTTGCGTGCATCCTTATCGAAACTGAAGTTCCGGATGTTTTGTCCGGCATACGTCAGTTCCGCTCCGAAAAGGCAGATGGTCCACGATATCTGCAACCACAGCAGGAACATGGGAAGTGCCGCAAAACTACCGTAAATGGCGTTGTAACGGGATACCCACAACTGGCTGCTGATATAGAGGAACTGGAATGCCTGGTGTGCCGTACCTGCCAGAATGCCCGAAATCAGCGCATGCTTGAGTTTCACCTTTGTATTGGGCATGAAAACATACAGTGCCGTGAACATCACCCATGTCAGCACAAAAGGTATGAGGCGGATTAGGAATTTGCCGATGGGAGCGAGCAGGGTGAAGTCTGTCACATTCTTCAGCATGGTGCTCATAAATATGGAAAGACCGCCCGAAACTACCAGCAGAAGGGGTATCAGCAGGAGCATGGAGAAGTAATCCGTGATTTTACGGTACATGCTTCTTGCTTTTTTTACCTGCCAGATGCGGTTGAAGGTAATCTCCATGTTGTTAATCAGGTTGAGCACCGTCCACAATAACATGATCAGGCCCACGCCAATGAATATGCCGTTTTTGGTTTGAGATAGATAGGAGTTGACGAATTGGAAGATAACTTCCGTTGTTTCCGACGGGCCGCCGAAGCCTTGAACGATTTGACTCTCCATCAGATTGTCGAAGCCAAACCCGCGTGCAATGGCAAACACAATGGCCAGGATAGGTACAATAGCCAGTAAAGTGCTATATGTCAATGCCGATGCCTTGTTTACAAGCCTGTCTTTGGTAAAGCGGTTGATGCAGAGATAAATGGTCTTGATAATATTATATAAGGAGAAAGTCGTTTTAGTGACTTCGTCTTCTGTAATACGCCAGATGTCGTATGTCAGGAATTTCCAAAGGGTGGCAATGCGCTTGTTCATGCTAAATTGAAAAATGAGAATCGAGAATTGAAAAACGATAGTATGCCGAAAGGACTTTATTTCTTAATTCTCAATTTTTAATTTTTAATTTAAAAAAGCAGTCGGTCTGTAAGCCGGGTTCTGTTCCCTGATTCAGCAATTAAATCAAGGCGTCTGTCATTTATCTGAGCCGTATGTTGCCATACAGGCTTTAGCGGTCTACCCTCCGACATGGAGCGAGCAACTCTCATAACGTCGGTTTACATGACCTTACAACTCCTAAGACGTACGGCCCTTGTGTCGCCACAAGACCGGTGGGCTCTTACCCCACCTTCTCACCCTTACCACAACCCCGGAAGGCATGGCGGTTATTTTCTTCTACGTTACTCTACCCTCGCGGACAGCTTTCTGTTAGGAAGTAGGATGCTCTGTGTTGCCCGGACTTTCCTCATGCGCACGAGGCGCAAGCGACAGACCGACCAACTGCTTTGGGGTGCAAAGATAGGAATTTTTTAGTGATTGACGTCAGGTGACCGGTGATTTGTTCGTTATCGGTGTTTTATTTGTGTAATTTCTTAAAAACACTGAAAATATGTATCTCTTTTAGAATAAATTGTTAGCTTTGCTAACATTAATAATTCCCAAATGCGTATAGTCCATGAAAAAGTTTGCCTCATTCTTTGCAGTATTTCTCTTTATAACTCTTTTTGCTGTCGCTTCGGAAGCCGGAGACCGTAATATACCGGTAGAAGTGGCACAACTCACCGACAGTTTGAAAAAACAGTTTGCACCGGACAGGCGTGTGGCATTGCTGGATGTAGATTATTCTTTTTCCGATAAGAATGTGATGCTGCGTGGCGTCACTACTTCGGCAGAAGCGAAAAACGTATTGTTGAAGGAACTGGCAAGAAAAGGCTATGCCGTGATGGACTGTCTTGAACTGCTTCCCGATGTGAAAGGGCTTGAAGGCAAAACCTGCGGTATTATCAATGTGTCTGTGGCAAATATGCGTGTCGCCCCGGATTTCTCATCGGAAATGATGACACAGAGTCTGATGGGGATGCCAGTGCGCGTATTGCAGCGCGATGGCTGGGTGCGTATCCAGACTCCCGACAATTATATCGCCTGGGTGCATCGTGTAGGTGTACATCCGGTGACCGAAGAAGAAATGGCCGCGTGGAACAAGGCGGAAAAGATCGTTGTGACCGCTCATTACGGTTTTGTCTATTCCGAACCGAACCAAACTTCACAAACGGTTTCGGACGTTGTGGCCGGCAACCGTTTGAAGTGGGAAGGGAGCAAGGGAGCTTTCTACAAGGTGACCTATCCCGACGGTCGCCGGGGATATATCTCCAAATCCATAGCCATGCCCGAGAAGAAATGGCGTTCCGGCTTGCAGCAGGATGCCGCCGGCATTATCCGTACGGCACACACCATGATGGGAATACCTTATCTTTGGGCGGGAACTTCATCGAAAGGTGTGGATTGCAGCGGATTCATGCGTACCATACTTTTTATGCACGACATCATTATACCACGTGATGCTTCCCAGCAGGCTTATGTGGGCGAGCATATAGACATTGCAGCCGATTTCTCCAACCTGCAACCGGGCGATTTGATATTCTTCGGCCGCAAGGCAACTCCGGAACGTAAAGAACGGGTCGTACACGTGGGTATGTATATTGGCGGCAAGCGTTTCATCCATTCGCAGGGCGATGTGCATATCAGCAGTTTCGACCCGGCAGATGAATTGTTCGATGAGTACAATCTCGGGCGGTTGCTGTTCGCTACGCGCGTATTACCTTATATAAATAAGGAGGCTGGATTAAACACAACGGAAACCAATGAATACTATAAATGACATGCAAAACAGAAGAGACTTTTTAAAGACCGCCGCCTTTGCCGCCTTAGGTTCGGGCATGGCTATCAATAGCGTATTGGCAGGTGAGGGTGTGGCGCCTGCTTTGTTCAATATCAATAAGAGTGGCGTTACGCCTAAGATGAAGTTGCGTTTCTTTCCGTATGAACTGAGGTTGCGCCATGTGTTTACGGTGGCTGCCTATTCGCGCACCACCACTCCCGATGTGCAGGTAGAAATAGAGTATGACGGTATCATCGGTTATGGCGAAGCTTCCATGCCGCCTTACCTACAGCACGAATTGGGCACGATGGACAGCGTACTGGCTTTCTTGAAGAAAGTGCAGGATGTTATCGGACAGTTCTCCGATCCTTTCCGGTTGGAAGATATCCTGAGTTATATAGACAGTCTCTCTGCCGGAGATTCGGCGGCCAAGACTGCGGTGGATATTGCCTTGCACGATTTGGTGGGTAAATTGTTGCAGGCCCCCTGGTATAAAATCTGGGGATTGGATAAGGAGAAAGCGCCTTCTACCACCTTTACCATCGGTATCGATACGCCCGATGTGGTACGTGAAAAGACCAAAGAGTGTGCCGGGCAGTTCAATATCCTGAAGGTGAAGCTGGGGCGCGACAACGATAAGGAGATGATCGAGACCATCCGCTCGGTAACCGACCTGCCTATCGCCATTGACGCCAATCAGGGCTGGAAAGACAAACACTATGCGCTTGATATGATTCACTGGCTGAAAGAGAAAGGCATTGTGATGATAGAACAGCCCATGCCTAAAGAGCAGTTGGATGATATTGCGTGGGTAACCGGGCAAAGTCCGTTGCCGGTATTTGCAGATGAATCCATCCAACGCTTAAAGGATATAGTAGGGCTGAAAGATGCTTTTACCGGCATCAATATCAAGCTGATGAAATGTACCGGTATGCGTGAGGCATGGAAGATGGTGACACTGGCGCGTGCTTTGGGCATGAAAGTCATGGTGGGGTGCATGACCGAAACTTCGTGTGCCATTTCTGCGGCTGCACAATTCTCTCCGGCAGTCGATTTTGCCGATTTGGACGGCAGTTTGCTGATAGCCAACGACCGTTTCAAGGGAATGGAAGTTGTAAAGGGAAAGATTACACTGCCGGACTTGCCGGGTATTGGAGTCGTGAAGATATAAAAGTACGGAAATCATACGGTGACAGGTGCTCCTGATATAAACTGATTTACTTATATAATCCATGAAGAATCTGCTATATATTGTCTTTTTGTTTGTTTTTGTTTCTGCTTGCAGCACGAAACCGGAGAATAAACCATACAGTTGGGATGATGATTTGCACCAGCGTCTGCTTACGGATTTTGTTTGACGGAATCTCAGGTCAAGGACTATATCAGAAAGTATATCCCTGATGTAACGGACGAACAGATGCGGCAGTGGGAAGCATCCAATGCTTTGGAGTGCATGGTTCTGGATGGCGAAAAACGCTATTTCCGTAATGCCGGCCCTAATCTGTTCCGTGTGGATTCTGCCTGCTATGATATAAAGATAGCCAAAGAGGGCACTGCTCTAAGCGGAAGTGAGAAGGTGAACAAAGAGAATCTGCCCGAAGTGATTACCGCTGTGAAGAAAGAAAACAAGGCGATAGTCGCTCCTAAGCGGATGCGTGTCACTTATACGCTGACGGTAGACACCAATGCCGTTCCTGCCGGAAAGCTGGTTCGCTGCTGGTTGCCTTATCCCCGTACCGACCAGGCCCGGCAGCGGGATGTGAAGTTCATCTCTGCCAGTGAGCCGGAGTATGTCTTTTCTCCGCAAGAGTGCCGGCATAGCACGCTCTATATGGAAAAGCGTGCGGTACAAGGAGAGCCTACCGTGTTCTCCGAAACATTTGAATATACCTCCTGCGGAGAGTGGCATAATCTGTGTGCGGAAGATGTTCTGCCTTATGATACGACTGCCGCTCTTTATAAAGAGTATACCGCCGAGCGGGAGAAACACATCGTTTTCTCTCCGCGGCTGCGTGAGTTGGCTGCCAAATTGACAGCCGGTGAAACCAATCCTTATTTAAAGGCGAAGCGCATCTTCCGTTGGATTAACGATCACTTCCCCTGGGCATCTGCCCGCGAGTATTCCACGATTGAGAATATTCCGGAATATGTATTGGACAACCGTCACGGCGATTGCGGTCAGGTCAGCCTTTTATTCATAACCTTATGCCGCATCAGCGGCATTCCCGCACATTTTCAGAGCGGGTTCATGATGCATCCCCGTGCTTGGAACCTGCACGATTGGGCGGAAGTATATTTTGAAGGTGTTGGGTGGGTGCCTGTAGACCAATCGTTCGGAATCCCGGCTTTTGCCCGCAATGCCGATGAAGAGTATTTCTTCCTGGGTGGTATCGACTCCTGGCGCATGATTGTAAATACCGATTACGGCATGCCGTTAGTGCCCGAAAAGAAGTATCCGCGTAGCGAAACCGTAGATTTCCAGCGCGGCGAGGTAGAGTGGGAAGGTGGAAACCTTTATTTTCCGCAATGGAGTTACCATATGGACATCGATTACCTTAATTATTAAGGCATGGCATACAGCTTGAAAACAGATGATGTGTTGAGGCGAAACGCATCATCTGTTGAACCTCAACGCATCATCCGTTACAGGCAAACGGATGGTGCGTTTTTGTTTTGTCTATCTGTCAGTCTTTTAACAGACAGTAATCGTGCATAAATGCTAATTTGTCAGCCTCTGCCGTTAACCGCTGTTAAGTCCCAAATATTCACACTGTTAAAAGAGAACAAAGAGTGACAAGCGGAATAACAGAACGATTTTTGTCGTTATTTTAACGTCAGAATGTTAAATGAGATTTGAATATTAACAATTAAAGAAAATAGAAAGTAATATGAAACAGACAACAAAAAACATCCTTGGAGTTGCAGCCATTGTAGTTCTGAGTGCAGGAGTGGCCGGCGTTACCACTTATAAGATGCAGAATAAGGAAAAGTCTGCTACATTCAGCGAATTGTTCCAGCAGAACCCTAATAATTTACGGTTGGCTGCTTATAACGCGACGGATGCGCAGCCTGTTGACCTGACGCAAGCGGCAGAAAGTTCGGTTCATGCCGTAGTACATATACGTGCCAAACAGTTGAGCAAGACTCAGACAGTGCAGAGCATGCCAGATATTTTTGACTTCTTCTTCGGTGACGGTCGCGGACAGCAGCGCCAGATACAGACCCAGCCGCGTGTAGGTTTCGGTTCCGGTGTGATTATTTCCAAAGACGGCTATATCGTAACCAACAACCACGTGGTTGAGGGTGCTGATGAAATTACCGTGAAACTGAACGATGACCGCGAGTTGAAAGGCCGCATCATCGGTACTGACCCCAGCACCGACCTTGCGTTGATTAAGATTGAGGGTGACGATTTCCCCACAGTACCGGTAGGCAACTCCGACGAACTGAAAGTAGGTGAGTGGGTGTTGGCAGTAGGTAACCCGTTCAACCTGAACTCTACCGTAACAGCCGGTATCGTCAGTGCAAAGGCTCGTGCCATCGGCGCAACGGCTTCCAACGGACAGGCTGCGAATATCCAGTCTTTCATCCAGACGGATGCTGCCATCAATCAGGGCAACAGTGGCGGTGCGCTGGTTAATGCAAGAGGTGAGCTGGTAGGTATCAACGCCATGTTGTATTCACCGACAGGTGCATACTCCGGCTACGGCTTTGCAATCCCCACCAGTATCATGACGAAAGTTGTAGCGGACTTGAAGCAGTTCGGTACGGTACAGCGTGCTTTGCTGGGTATTACCGGTACTACACTGGGCACAGACCTGCAAATGGACGAAAGACTGGCTGAGGAAATGAAGAAGAAAGCCGACGAACTCGGTGTGAAGGAAGGTGTCTTGATTGCCGAAGTTGTAGAGGGTGGTTCTGCTGCCGGTGTGTTGAAGTCGGATGACGTTATCATCGGTATTGACGGTAAGAAGGTGCATAAGTTTACCGATTTGCAGGAAGTGCTGGCTAAGCATCGTCCGGGCGATAAAGTAAAGGTGAAGGTAATCCGTGACAAGAAAGAGAAAGAGTTTGTATTGACGCTGAAGAACTCTCAAGGCAATACGAAAGTAGTGAAAGATGCCGGAATGGAACTGTTGGGTGCAGCTTTCAAGCCTGTATCTTCCGAATTGAAGAGACAACTTAACTTGGGTTACGGTTTGGAAGTAACCGGAGTGTCCAACGGTAAAATGGCAGATGCCGGTATCCGTAAGGGATTCATCATCCTCAAGGCGAACAATGTACAGATGAAGTCGGTAGAGGATCTGGAGCAGGTACTGAAGGCTGCCGCCCAATCTCCCGAACAAGTGTTGTTTATCACCGGTATGTTCCCGTCGGGCAAGCGTGCAAGTTATGCTGTTGATTTGAGCCAGGAATAACAAAAACATGATAATCAGGTAAGAAGATTGTAATATAAGCAAAGAAAGATGAAAAAAAGGTGTCGGTGAATACTTGCCGACATCTTTTTTGTTGTATAAGTAAGGTATAAATAAGGTGAAAAAGTTTCGGCATGTTAGTGTTGTAATAAATAATTTGTCGTAACTTTGCAACCCAAATCTGTATTATAAGAATGAGACAACTAAAAATTACCAAAAGTATCACTAACAGAGAGAGCGCTTCTCTTGACAAGTATTTGCAGGAAATCGGTCGCGAAGACCTCATTACAGTCGAAGAAGAGGTAGAGCTCGCTCAGCGCATCCGCAAGGGTGACCGTGTTGCACTGGAGAAATTGACACGTGCCAATCTGCGTTTCGTTGTATCTGTAGCCAAACAGTACCAGAACCAGGGTTTGAGTTTGCCCGACTTGATTAACGAGGGTAATTTAGGACTGATTAAGGCTGCCGAAAAGTTCGATGAGACACGTGGTTTCAAGTTCATCAGTTATGCAGTATGGTGGATACGTCAGTCCATTTTGCAGGCTTTGGCAGAGCAGTCGCGTATTGTGCGTCTTCCCTTGAACCAGGTAGGCTCGCTGAATAAAATCAGCAAGGCTTTCTCCAAGTTCGAGCAGGAAAACGAACGCCGCCCGTCGCCCGAAGAACTTGCCGATGAACTGGAAATCCCTGTTGACAAAATCTCCGATACGCTGAAGGTTTCCGGCCGCCATATTTCGGTAGACGCGCCTTTCGTTGAAGGAGAAGACAACAGCTTGCTCGATGTGCTGGTCAACGACGACTCTCCTATGGCCGACCGCTCTTTGGTGAACGAGTCTCTTGCGAGGGAAATTGATAGAGCTCTTTCTACGTTAACCGATAGGGAAAAAGAAATCATACAGATGTTTTTCGGTATCGGACAGCAGGAAATGACATTAGAGGAAATCGGCGACAAATTCGGTCTCACACGTGAGCGTGTCCGCCAGATTAAGGAAAAAGCAATCAGAAGATTAAGACAAAGTAATCGTAGTAAATTGCTCAAATCTTATTTGGGATAAATAAGAATATCGGTTTCTGACAAATAAAAGAAATTAAGAAAACCGGTCTGTCCAGAGTGGATGGCCGGTTTTTTTATTATCTTTGCCCCATTAAACAATCAAAAAGAAGTTATGAAGCACATAAAAATAGTATTTGCAGTGATGCTCGTATTTACTTTGTGTACAGCGTTTACAATGAAAAGCCATAAGCCTGTTTATGCTTTTGGCGTAGCGGCGTCTTTCAATGATTCGGTAGTGTATTGTACGGAAATCCAAGTATTGGACAGTACGGCACTGGACAAGAACGGCTTTTTGCCCAAGCGTGACTTGTACAGCTATCAATTGAAAAACTATCTGGAATATGATTTGAAGAAACCCGATTATACGTGTATGATCTATTTCAGTGAGAATAAAAAGAAACTGGAAAAGGAAGCTGTCAAGGTAAAGGCGAAGTATAAGAAGAGCACAATGGTGTTGCAGGCTATTACATCGGATAAGTTCAGTTTTAAGAAGCCGGAAGAGTAATCGGTGCGTTGCAACAATTATACGATACCTATGAGAATGAAGCTTTATACATTGCTGTGCATATCTTTTTTCCTTTTGTTTACGGCTTGTAATCAAGATGATGATCCGGTGCCACCTGAAAAAGTTAGCCGGACTGTGTTGGCTTATATAATGGCAGACAATAGTTTGTCAAATTACGCATCATTGGATATTGATGAGATGATGGTAGGAATGGCTGCCGTGGATGCTTCAGACAACAATCTTTTAGTTTATGTAGACGATAATAGTAGGGAAGGCTCTCCGTCCTATAATCCTCCTACACTGTTTCGTTTGTCAAAAGATAAATCCGGTACTGTGTTGAAGGAAGTTGTGAGGGAGTATAAAGAGCAGGTTTCTACTGATGCTTCGGTGATGGAAGAAGTTATGAAGCGTACATTTGCTGAATATCCCGCAGAGAGTTATGGGTTAGTGGTTTGGTCGCATGGAGAAGGATGGATTCCCAGTCCTTTGCCAATTGTAAAAAAGACTTCTACACGCTGGATAGGTGAAGATAGCGGTCATCATCTGAATATTGCTGATATGGCTTTCATATTTGAAAAAGTAGGATGTCATTTGGATTTTATCTTGTTTGACGCTTGTTTCGGACAGTCCGTAGAAGTAGCGTATGAATTGCATGACTATGTTGATTATATTATAGGTTCTCCAACAGAAATCCCAGGACCAGGCGCTTCTTATGATAAAGTCGTACCGGCTATGTTTGCTGCGGCTAATGTAGGAATAGAGATTGGTAAAGCATATTATGATCCTTATGCAGCTTTATATACAGGGGACCGTCCTAGTCGTTTTGAAGATCCTTGGACTGCTGGTGTTTCTATATCTGTTATAGATTGTGCTGCTTTAGAAAATTTGGCGTCTGTGACGAAGCAGACTTTGAGTTCAGACCCGATACTATTGAATCTACTTTTAAATAGTAATATATATAATTATGATAGACGTGCTAAGTCGAGTAGTTCGTATATTGGCTATTATGATATGAGACAGTTAATGCAATACTTGTCTTCGGATATAGATAATTGGACAAGTGCAGCTAATAATGCAATTATTTATTGGAAAGCCACTCCAAAGAATTATTCGTCTTATATCGGAATGTTCCCTATATCGCAGGGGCGGACTTGTGGTGTGTCTCATTATATTCCTTTTTCCTTAGATTCTCAGGCTGCTGCCGCATATCGTTCTACAGCTTGGTATACGGCTGCCGGTCTTAATAAAATAGGGTGGTAATTCTTCTTCCGTAAAGGGCTACTTTAGCATTTCAAAGTTAAACTTTAGTGTGCTAAAGTAGCCCTTTACGGAAGAAGAATTACCACCTGTCTTTTCTCTGCTTCTACGTTTTTTCTTCATCTCTTGATTAAAACCTTTTCTTTTATTATCATCTTTATGCCCATATTACTCTCTAAAATATAACCTATTAACATTATTTTCCTAAGGAAACTATTTTATATTGGAAATTATTGCTTTCTTTGCAGTGTCAAACTAAAAAGAAAGAAATATGAAATATGTAATTATCGGTGGCGTTGCAGGTGGAGCCACGGCTGCTGCCCGGTTAAGAAGAATAGATGAGCAAGCTGAAATCATTTTATTGGAGAAAGGCAAATACATTTCCTATGCCAATTGCGGATTACCTTATTATATAGGCGGAGTTATTGCCGAGCGCGAAAAACTATTGGTTCAGACTCCCGCATCATTCGGTAAACGTTTCCGTATTGATGTGCGGGTAGAGAACGAAGTAATCGCAATCGATCCGGAAAAGAAGACATTAACTATCCGTAAAGCAGATGGAAAGGAATATGAAGAAACCTATGACAAACTTCTGCTTTCTCCGGGAGCCAATCCGGTGAAACCGCCTTTGGAAGGCATCGATTCGGAAGGCATCTTTACGCTTCGCAATGTGGAAGATACCGACCGTATTAAGGCTTATATCATAGACAAGCAAGTAAAACGCGCAGTTGTAGTAGGCGCAGGCTTCATCGGACTTGAGATGGCGGAAAACCTGCATCATGCGGGCGTTGCGGTTTCTGTTGTGGAGATGGGCAATCAGGTTATGGCGCCTATCGACTTCTCCATGGCTGCACCTATTCACCAGCATCTGATCGAAAAAGGCGTTTCCCTTTATCTGGAAGAGGGCGTTACCCGTTTCCGTCGTACAGAAGAGGGAATTACCGTTTTTCTGAAAAGTGGCAAAACGATTCCTGCCGATATGGTATTGCTTTCTATCGGTGTGCGTCCGGCAACGGCATTGGCGCAACAGGCAGGTTTGGAGTTGGGCGAAACGGGCGGTATCCGGATAGACGAGTATTTGGAAACTTCCGTAAAAGACATCTATGCCGTGGGCGATGCCATTGAATATCCCCATCCACTGACCGGAAAACCGTGGCTCAACTATCTGGCCAATCCGGCAAACCGTCAGGGACGCATTGTTGCCGATAATATGGCATTGGGCAATACCACATCCTACGAAGGAGCCATCGGCACATCCATCGCCAAAGTCTTTGATATGACGGTAGCCTCTACCGGACTTGCCGCCAAGCGTCTGAAACAATGGGGCATGGAGTATCAAAGCTCGGTAACCCATTCTGCTTCGCATGCAGGTTATTATCCCGATGCGTTGCCTCTGACCTTGAAACTGACGTTCCATCCGAAAACCGGAAAACTCTATGGAGCGCAATGCGTAGGCTATGAGGGAGTGGATAAGCGCATCGACCAGATAGCGGGACTTATCAAACATGGCGGAACCGTTTACGATTTGATGGAAACGGAACACACCTATGCACCGCCTTTCTCATCGGCAAAAGACCCTATTGCCATAGCCGGATACGTGGCTTCCAATATTATCAGCGGCGCCATGCCGGGTATCTCCTGGCGCGAACTGGCAGAGAAGAAAGACGAAGTAATGCTGATAGATACCCGTACCCCCGAAGAGTTCTCGTTCGGAACGATTCCGGGAGCTGTCAATATCCCGCTGGATGAGATGCGCGACCGTTTGTCGGAAATACCGGCGGATAAGCCCGTCGTGCTTTTCTGTGCCGTAGGTTTGCGCGGATATTTGGCACAACGTATTCTGATAGGGCGCGGTTATCGCAATACGGCCAACTTGATAGGCGGATATAAGACCTATTCTACGGCAGTGGCGCCCATTCCTGCTCCTACGGCATCATCGCCGGCGCAGCCTGCTGCATCCGCTCCGTCGCAATCGGCACAGAGCGGTTCTGCCAAAGAGCCTTTGAGGGTTAATGCTTGCGGCCTGCAATGTCCCGGCCCTATCATGCAGGTAAAGAAAGCCATGGACAGCATCGCTCCGGGCGAGCGGGTGGAAATTGTGGCGACCGATGCCGGATTCGCACGTGACGCTTCTGCCTGGTGTGCCACTACGGGCAACAAGCTGATAGAGAAAAAGGAAGAAAAAGGACGCTACACGGTATTGCTCGAAAAAGGCGATGAGGCTTGTGCCTGCCCGTCGTCTCTTCCGGCAGCAGGCGGACGGGGAAAAACTTTAATTCTTTTTAGCGATGATTTAGACAAGGCTTTAGCTACCTTTGTACTCGCTAACGGCGCAGCGGCAACCGGACAGAAAGTGTCGATATTCTTCACCTTCTGGGGATTGAATGTCTTGAAGAAGATACAGAAACCCCGGACAGAGAAAGATATTTTCGGAAAGATGTTCGGTATGATGCTTCCGTCCAGTTCATTGCGGCTGAAACTGTCCAAAATGAATATGATGGGCTTGGGCAGCAGGATGATGCGCTTCCTGATGAAGCGGAAAGGAATAGATTCTTTGGAATCGTTGCGTTCTCAGGCGTTGGCGCAAGGAGTTGAGTTTATTGCTTGTCAGATGTCTATGGATATGATGGGCATCCGGCGCGAAGAATTGCTGGACGAAGTTACCATAGGCGGTGTAGCAACCTATATGGAGCGCGCGGACAAGGCGAATGTGAATCTATTTATATAAACGGAATAATGGAAACTTTATGTAGAATCCGCGATATTTACCGGGCGATAGCCGAGTTTGAAGTAAAATTCATGCAGGAGTTTGACTTGTCGTTGAATGAGGGTATGCTGTTGTGTACCCTGCTCAATACGCCCAAACTCACCTCCAGCGAGATAGCGGAAGCGCTCGGACTGTCAGCTTCCAATACTTCCAAGGTAATCCGCTCGGTAGAGGACAAGAAGCTGATTACCCGTCTGGTGGGAAAAACGGATAAGCGTCAGATGCACTTTGCGCTGACGCCGGAAGGGAAAAGCCGTATTACGGTCATTAAAAACAGCACTCCCGAAATTCCGCCCCTATTGCAGGAGATTGTTTAGAGAGAGGCTTTCCGATTTATTCATGGTGATACGGCCCGCCGTTCAGTATGGTCATGGCACGGTATAACTGCTCCACAAAGATAAGTCTTATCATCTGATGCGAAAAGGTCATGCGCGAAAGAGACAGTTTCTCGTGTGCCGCTTCATAGACTTTGGGTGAGAAGCCGTAAGGCCCGCCAATGATAAAAACCAGCCGTTTGTTTACGGTATTCATCTTGCGCTTCATATAGTCTGCGAACTCTATGGAGCGCATTTCTTTTTTCCGCCCTCATCCAGCAGTACCACCACATCGCCCGGTTGGAGCGCTTTCAGTATCAGTTCGCCCTCTTTTTCTTGTACGTCTGCGGAGAGGCTTTTGGTGTTTTTCAGTTCCGGGATAACTTCCATATCGAACGAGAGATAGCGTCGCGTGCGCTGTATATAGTCATTGATGGCTGTAATAAAGTGCTGTTCTACGGTTCGTCCTACGACGAGCAAAGTCATTTTCATGTGAGTTACTGATTTTCGTGCAAAAATAATCCTTTCTTGTGAGAATGTCGCCTTTCTTTTCTTGTTATTTATAAGATTTGCTTACCTTTGCCTATCATTAATACTTGTGAAAATGAATAAACGAGTAGTAATATTATGGGGCTGCCTCTTGATTTGGGCGGTTTCGCTCATGGCGCAAGACGTGCCGGCAGGAGTGGTCGCCGCCTTTAAAAAAGGAAATTCTCAGGAACTGAACGGGTATCTGAGTGATAAAGTGGAACTGATTCTGGAGAGTCGTTCAATCAATGTCGACAGCCAAGCGGCAGAGAGAAAGATGGCATCTTTCTTTTCCGGCAATCAGGTGAGCGGTTTTACGGTGAATCACCAGGGAAAGCGCAATGAGTCGAGTTTCATAGTCGGTACGCTGACAACCGCGAACGGAAACTTCCGGGTGAATTGTTTCTTTAGAAAAGTGGCAGGCAAATATGTGATACACCAAATAAGAATAGATAAGACAAATGAATAAGGAAGAAGAATTGATTGACAGGCTGATTGACCTGGCCTTTGCCGAAGATATAGGCGATGGTGACCATACCACCCTTTCGTGCATTCCTGCTACGGCAATGGGCAAATCCAAGCTTTTGATTAAAGAAGCCGGTATTCTTGCCGGCATTGAGGTAGCTAAAGAAGTGTTCCGTCGTTTCGACCCTACCATGAAAGTGGAAGTATTCATCAATGACGGTACTGAAGTGAAACCGGGCGACGTGGCTATGGTTGTGGAAGGCAAGGTGCAGTCTTTGTTGCAGACCGAACGCCTGATGCTGAACGTTATGCAGCGTATGAGCGGCATCGCTACCATGACCCATAAGTATGCTGAGAAGCTGAAAGGTACGAATACCCGTGTGCTCGATACCCGTAAGACGACTCCGGGCATGCGTATTCTGGAAAAGATGGCTGTGAAGATAGGTGGCGGCGTAAACCATCGAATCGGTCTGTTCGACATGATTCTGCTGAAAGACAATCATGTTGACTTCGCCGGCGGTATCGACAAGGCCATTACCCGTGCCAAGGAATATTGCAAGGAGAAGGGCAAGGACCTCAAGATAGAAATTGAAGTACGCAACTTCGACGAACTGCAACAGGTACTCGATTTGGGCGGTGTAGACCGTATCATGTTCGATAACTTTACACCCGAAATGACGAAGAAAGCCGTAGAAATGGTAGCAGGCCGTTACGAAACGGAATCTTCCGGCGGCATCACCTTCGACACTCTGCGCGATTATGCCGAATGCGGGGTAGACTTTATCTCGGTAGGTGCTTTGACGCATTCCGTAAAGGGATTGGACATGAGCTTTAAAGCCTGCTGATAAAGGCGATATAATATAGGGGAAAGCCTCTCATAGGGAATGCTGCCCGTCAGGGCAGGTCTGTGAGAGGCTTTTTTCTTATGTTACAAAGGGCAAATGATGAAATGGAAAGATATGGATAACCTTATTCTTTAACTTCTTTTTAGAGATTCTATTGCAGCATTCTGCCGGATGCTGCGTCTAACTAACAAACGACGCGAAGAGGCGTCCGTAAAACGAGCACTGACATTGGAAAATGAGATAGAACTGATAGAGGGCTGCCGGGCAGGAAAGGATTCCGCCCGAAAGGAACTTTACACTCTCTATTCCAAGCAGATGCTGGCGGTATGCTACCGTTATACGGGCGATATGGATGCGGCGCACGATGTTTTGCACGATGGCTTTATCAAAATCTTCACCCGCTTCACGTTTCGCGGTGAATGTGCATTGGGCACGTGGGTAACGAGGGTGATGGTGACACAAGCTATCGACTATCTGCGACGGAAGCACCGTTTCAGCCAACTGGTGGTAAGCGAAGAACAACTTCCCGATGTGCAGGACGAAGCGAGTATTGCCGAAAGCGGAAGCCGGCTTTCAGAGGAAGTGTTGATGGCGTTCGTGGCGGAACTTCCCGACGGCTGCCGTACCGTGTTCAACTTGTACGTGTTCGAGGAGAAGTCGCACAAGGAGATTGCAGAACTGCTTCATATCAAGGAGCATTCGTCTACCTCGCAGTTGCACCGTGCCAAGTGTATGTTAGCGAAAAGAATTAAAGAATATACTGAATATGAGAGAAAAAGATGAAATAACCGGATTGTTCCGCAGCCGTCTGTCCGGTACAGAGATGACGGTACGCGATGGCTTTTGGGAGCAGTTGCAGGAAGACGCGGCATCTTCGGCTGCAGGCCGGAAGAGAGCGGCTGTTCTTTCTCCTAAATATTATCGGGTGGCAGCCGCCGCATCCGTTATATTTGTGCTGGGAGCCGCTTCGGCCGCTTTCTGGTATTTCTCTCCGAAAGAGGAGATAAAGGAAGCTTTTACGCAAGTGGCTGCTTTGACGCCGGAAGGTAGTCTGGACGGAGATGTGGTGCAGGAATCTTTTCCATCTATCCATCAGGCAACCCCGATGGTACGGAATTCCGGTACAAAACAACCTGTCAATGGAATTCCCGCAGGCATGACTGCCCAATCGGAAACTGAGGGCGAGTCCGTTTCCGTCCGGCTTTCCATCACTATCAGGCAGCGGGTGCAGCAGGCCGGTGACAGTTACTTCAACAATAATGCCGTTGCACAAACCGGCAGTTCTTATCAGAACGCCACCGGTCGGGTAAGTTCTGCTTCGGACACCTTTTCCGCTGTTCCTGCGGAAGAAGAGCAGGCAACTACTCCTTTAAAATACCGGAAATCGCGTAAGTGGGCGTTGAAAGCAGCTCTTGGAACCTCTCTTCCTAAAGGGGACTACAATATGCCGCTGACGGCGGCCGTTACAGTGGAACGTAGTCTGAACAGCCGGTTCGCGTTGGAAACGGGTATTCTGTATAATCGTTTGCATGCCGACCGCACGCTCCATACTTTAGGGATTCCCGTAAAATTGAATATGACATTGGCAAGTACTCCCAAACTCGATTTATATGCCACTGTAGGCGGAACTGCCGAAAAGTGCATTGCCGGCGCTGCGGATAACGGCTTTAATGCGGAACCCGTTCAACTGTCAGTAGCGGCAGGAGTAGGGGTGCGTTACAGATTGAATGAGCGGTTTGCTTTGTTTGCCGAGCCTTCGGTTTCCCACCATTTCGGTACGGACTCCGAAACCGGAACCTTGCGGACGGAACGCCCTACGAACCTGAATCTTTTGTGTGGAGTGCGTATGACTTATTAACCTTAAATACAACAACGAAATGAATGCTCTCTGTAAACTATATAAATACGGATATCTGATACTTGCAATGGCAGCTTGCCTTATGCTTGCATCCTGCGGTAAAGAATCGCTGGATTACAATCATCCGGATGTAGATTTGTTTGTAAAACAACTGAAAACCGGCAAATACTCTACTCAAAGTCCTGAAGGACTGAGTAATGTTCCCAAATTTGCCAAAGAAGATATTGAAGAACTCCTGAAGTATGCCGAGGATTTGACGGTAATACCTTCTTTTCCGTTGGCTCCCGTATCCTATTCGGCAGGCGGAAAACTGCGGTTAGGCGAATGTATCCTGTGGACGGTGGAAACGATTCGTTTGGGACATAATGCTTCGATGGGGTGTAAGATGGTGCATACCGATGCCGAGAATTATGAAGGCATCTACTTCCTGACCGATGAGGAGGTGCTCGATGCAGCCGCCCGTTACCGCCGTTGGTGGGAAGGCAGGAAATATCCGCGTACCATGTGGACTATAGACCCTTGCTACGACGAACCGCTTTGCGGAAGCAGCTATATGTGGTGGTGAGATTAGGTATAAAGTATAAGGTATAAAAAAACAATCGGGTGAAGTATTCTATTCTCTTTTTAGGGTTGCTTTGTGCGGTAGCCTTCCCTCTTTACGCTCAAGAGTGGACGCCGCAAGACTCTTTGCGCCTGCACCGGTTGCTGAATGACGGGGGAGAGATGAAGCTGAATCCGGATGTATTGAAGGAAATGGGCATTGATGCTCCTTTGGGCTCTCCAAAGGCTGATGTAAGTAAGACGTGGATGGACTTTGATGCTTCCTTACCCGCAATGCCTCGGATGCCGGAGAAAAAGGTAGTGCTTACCTTACGGCCTTATACCGCAAACACCAAATACAATTGGGATCCCGTCTATCAGAAGAAGATTACGGTGAACAAGAATACATGGCGGGGCAATCCGTTCTACGAACTGACCAGACTCAAAATCTATACAGACTGGGCAAAGCGTCCGTTGGATGCCGGGCCGCGTGAGAGTATCGAACAGATAGAAGCTACCGGTCTGCGCTATATGGTGACCGAACGTGCCAACAATATGGCAGTGGGGAGTTGGCGAAGTGTCGGTGGCGGTGGCATTGCAGGTGATTTCATGCGTCCTTTTACAAAAGATTTCTGGAACAGGAAAGCTGCCAGACGCCGTGCACGTACTTTGGAAGTATTAAGAACCTACGGCGATTCCATAACTGCCCGCCGTAAAGAGACGATTATCAAATAGGGATATTCCGCTTTGAGTATTGAACTTTATTTCTCCGCTTCTTGTTTTCATAAAAATAAACCTTTAAAGGATAAATTAATGAATAGAATAACTTCTTTGTTTGGAATAAAATATCCCGTCATCCAAGGCGGTATGGTGTGGTGCAGTGGCTGGCGGTTGGCGTCGGCAGTAAGTAATGCCGGTGGTTTAGGCTTGTTGGGAGCAGGCTCCATGCATCCCGAAACTTTACGTGAGCATATACGGAAGTGCCGTGCGGCTACGCATCATTCGTTTGGAGTGAACATTCCTTTGATGTATCCCCAGATAGAGGAAATCATGCAGATAGTGGTAGATGAGGGGGTGCGTATCGTGTTTACTTCTGCCGGAAACCCCAAGACATGGACCGGTTGGCTGAAGCAGCATGGCATTACAGTGGTGCATGTTGTTTCGTCATCGCGTTTTGCCATGAAAGCCGAGGCTGCCGGTGTAGATGCCATTGTGGCCGAAGGATTTGAAGCCGGCGGGCATAACGGGCGCGAAGAGACGACTACGCTTTGCCTGATACCTGCTGTACGTGCAGTTACCTCACTGCCTTTGATTGCTGCCGGCGGCATTGCTACCGGTGAGGCGATTCTTGCCATGCGTGCTTTGGGGGCTGAGGGGGTTCAGGTGGGAACGCGATTTGCTTTGACCGAAGAAAGCTCAGCCAGCGAAGTGTTTAAAGAATATTGCCTGCATCTGAAAGAGGGGGATACCCGTTTATTATTGAAGAAACTGTCTCCGGTACGTCTGGCCCGCGGTAATTTTCAGCAGGCAGTAGCGGCGGCTGAGGCTGTCGGGGCTACGGAGGAGGATTTACGTATCCTTTTGTCTAAAGGACGTGCCAAACGCGGTATTTTTGAAGGAGACCTTGAAGAGGGCGAACTTGAAATAGGTCAGGCTTCCGCCTTGCTCAATGAGAAAGGAATACAAACGGTGGCAGAAGTGATGGACGAACTGGTAACAGGTTATCATCGGGCATGCGAAACGCTTGCCGCCAATGTTTGCGAGCGTTGGGACGTTTGACAGTTGATATAAACGATTTTGCCTATAGTGAAAAATCCTTTTGATGTACATTGTACCGGATTTCCACTATAGGCAAAATTATATGACAGCAAGCCTGCCTTTATCCTTTAGGGGGAATGTTCGGAGCTTTACCGCTGTTGTTGCTGTTGTTTGCTGACGGAGCATTGTCCGTGGGAGACGCAACGCTTTCGTTTGCAGTGGCCGAAGCGGTTGTTCCGGCAGTTGCCGTAGCCGTGGCGGTTTTGCCTGCAACTTGTGCAGCCGGTTGTTCTTCCCAATGGAACGGTTCGAAAGTGCTGTTAGGGTCAACCCAGCTCGGCTTCTTGGAAGCGTAGATGATGAACGGAGCAATCACCACGATAAGTGCGCCGATGATAAGTACGGAGAACCATACGGTATTGCTGCCGGTAGAAATCTGGCTGGGCGGGATGAAGCTCAGTACGAATGCAAGCAGTGAGCCGCAGAAGCCGAGACCGCCTACAAGCCACATCAGGCCGTTACCGCCTTTACCGATACGGAACGGACGGTTCAGTTTCTTCATCTTATAACGCAATACGATGGCTCCGGAGAACATCAGCATATACATGATGAGATAAAGCACCACCGTCAACTGTGAAAGAATCTGGTAGAAACTCTGTACCGAAGGCATCACCACGAACAGAAGGCTTAATACGGTTACAGCGCCACCCTGTACGAACAGAATGTTCTTTTGTACACCCAGCTTGTTTGTTTTCTGGAAGAATGGGGGCATATAACCTGCCTTGCCCACGGCAAAGATACCTTTGGACGGACCGGCAACCCATGTCAGCACACCTGCCAGCACGCCGAACGCCAGTGCAACGGCTATAACCGGCGACAGCCAGGAAGCATGGATATAACGGAAGTAATTGTCGAAACCTACCAGCAGGCTTTGTGTAAGGCTGATGTCCTTGGCCGGAATAATGACACCCAGAGCGAATGTACCCAACACGAAGATAAGTACCGTAATCAGTGCGCCGATAAACACAGCCTTCGGATAGTTTTTGGACGGATTGTTTACATCCTTCACGTGGATACCGCCCATCTCCATACCTGCATAAAAGAGGAAGATACTTGCGGCAAGCACCACATTGTCAAAGTTCGTCAGGTCGGGGAAAAAGCTGCTGTGGAAGTCCATATTGGAATGTCCGCCTGTGGCGAGGTAGATAATGCCGAGGACAATCAGTAATCCGGCAGGGATGATTGTACCTACCAGACCGCCGACTTTGGCTACCTTTCCTACCCAGCTCATACCTTTCAGGGAGATGAAAGTTGCCAGCCAGTAGATAACGAGCACCACGGCCAGCGTGTAGTACTTGTTGTTTGCCAGCGACATGTCGTGTACGTCGTTCATGCCGATGAAAGCGATGGACACAGCACCGAACGTCAGCACCGTAGGATACCAGATTGTACTTTCAATCCACTGCACCCAGATGGCGAGGAAGCCGAGTTTCTTGCCGTAGGCTTCACCCACCCAGCGGAACACACCGCCTTGCTTGTCCTGAAACATAGCAGCCAGTTCCGCTGCCACGAGTGACGTCGGGATAAGAAAGACGATGGCTGCAAATAAGTAATAGAAGGCCGAACTCATTCCGTATACGGCCTCGGCGGGCAGTCCACGCAGGGATACTACAGCCGTTACATTCATAATTGCCAGGGTAAATACTCCCAGCTTTACTGTTTGTTTAATATTTGCCATAAGTTAAGGTTTTTGGTGAAAAATATATTCGAAATCAGCGTTTATAACAACCCTTGGGAGCAGTTGTTCCCGGCGGGTAGAGGAAAATCCCGGCTTTAACAATTAAGGAGTGTTCTTTGCAGGTTCCTGTTCTATCTTTTTGTAATAGTCTTGCTTTTCCTTGTTGCGCCGCTCTACCAGGCTCGTTACATATACTGTGAAAATGGGGAACATCATCATGCCCAACGCTGCCAGCAGCACGGACAGTACCCGCCCTGTGACGGTGACCGCTATTATATTGGAGCCTACCGTAGTCACATCCATGAACGCCCACCACAAGGCATCGCCATACCCCTTTACCAGAGGGTTGCTCCCATGCTCCATGACGTAGAATGCAAGGCTTGAGAAATAGACGGTAGCCAGCAGCATTGTCAGGTAAGATACGAACAAGCCCGATGCGCGGTTGTACGTCAGCCATCCCACCACGATGGCCATGGCATAGCCGCCCCGTACCAATGGGATGAAACGTAGCATATAGGTGACTTCGGGTGAGAAAGTCCAGCCCATATAGGCAATGATATTCTGATAAGGAATAGCCACCAGCAGAAAGATGAAATGAGTGGCTACATAACGCATCTTGTCTGTTGCCAGGAACCATTCTAGTACAAAGTCCGCCAGGAATAATGCGCAAATCCATAGCTGTACTTCCATGTACACCGATTGCTCGTAGAAGGGGATGCCTTTGAACGTATCAATGGAGATGCTGATAACCAGGAACAGCGAAAGCAGCAGGATGATGACATGCAATATGCCGTATATCCCTTTCTTTCGCAAAACGAATTCCGATAGAGCCATTTTCATAATGAAGGTCTGTTTGGTTACGGAATTGCCGTCGGCAACCCGTAATTCATCATTAAAGAGGTTGCCCCTCAGCGTCTGTAACGCTTTCGGAGCAACCTTGGAAAAAAGAGTACGAGAGATTATTCTGTAATTGTCACATTGTCGCCGTTGAATACGCCCAGACCGAGCTTGTTCATGATGAACTTGACGGCCAGTTGCGCCTTGACGGAGTTACCGGCTTCGTCCAACGGTGGAGCGAAAGCGGAAACGCCCATTACACCGGGCAATACGGCCATTACGCCACCGCCTACGCCGCTCTTGGCAGGTATGCCGGCAGTGTACATCCAGTCGCCCGAATGCTCGTAGAAGCCCACGGTAGAAATCATTGAAGTGATTTTCGGTGCGAGCCCCGCATCGAATACGCTTTGTCTGGTAACGGGATTGACGCCGTTGTTGGCAATCGTTCCGGCTGCAATGCCCAATTGTTCGGCTGTGATGCCCAGCGAGCATTGGCGGGTATAAAGGTCGAGCGCCACATCCGGATCGTCGTAGATACGGTTGTAATTCTTCAATAACCAGGCAATGGAGCGGTTGTTGAAGTTCGTAGCCGTTTCCGATTTGTACAGTTCGTCGATGAGTTGTGGAGCAGAGCCGCACAGTTCTGTGATATTCTGTACAATGGCATCCCACTTCTTGTCCGAGTTGCCCACCGGCTGTACCATGGAGCAGGCAGAGATAGCGCCTGCATTTACCAACGGTGTAGAGGGATGGTCGTTTTCCAGCAAAATGGCAATGATAGAGTTGAACGGCAGTCCTGTTGCATCGGCGCCAATCATATCCAGCACTTTCTGTGCACCGTATTGGCGCAGGATAAGTATGGCGGTATGCACTTTTGATACGGATTCTATACCGAAGCGGTAGTCTGTATCTCCGATATTGATGGTCTGTCCGTTCATCAGGCAGATGCTGAGGCCAAACAGCTTGGGAGTCTATGTTGGCAAGGTACGGAATATAATCCGCATTCTTGCCGCCTGTTTGTTCTTTCACCTCATTGTAGGCTTCCCGGGCAACTTCCTTGATTTGAGAGATTGATATTTTCTTTTCCATAATCTATATAATAGAGAGTTTATATGGAATAAGGAATAGGAGATTGGAGTTTCAGTCTCCTAAAGCCTTATTCGACATATTTTGTTTAATGTATTAAAGCAATAAAGCAGTAGAGCGGTAAGCTGGTTTTTGCTTTATTATTTTTTGTGGTGTCTTCCACCGTGATTGAAGATTTTGCTTTCTACCGGCAGGTTCTTATCCTGTGCCATGCGGGTGGGAGTGGGGTAATCCAGTTTCTCCAGTTCGACAATGGCGTTTTTGATGTCGCCCAGCAGCATATCTGCCATGTCGCGGCTGAATCCCTGTCGGACAACGACACGCATTACTACATAATCTTCCAGTTTGGAAGGCAGTGTATAGGCGGGAACCATCCAACCCTGTTGCGAGAGTTTATCCTGCAAGTCATACAGTGTCCATTTGGCGGTCTTTGCATACTCCGGTTTCAAGTACCAGATGAACAACGGGTTCACTACTTCATCGGAATAATTCACGAACGGAGCCATTTTTCCGATTTCGTCGTGGATATACTTGGCGATTGTGAGCGAATTGTACTGTACTTCTTTGTATCCCTGAAATCCTAAACGGATAAACTGGTAATACTGTCCTAAAATCTGTGCGGCAGGACGGGAGAAGTTCAAACCGACTTGTGTGATATTGGCGCCGAGGTAATTTACGCTGAATGACATCTCTTCGGGCAGATACTCTTTGCCTTTCCAGCAAACCCAGCCCAGACCCGGATAGACCAAGCCGAACTTGTGACCGCTGACACTGATGGAAAGCACCCATTTCAAACGGAAGTCCCACTTCTTCTCCGGATACAGGAACGGGAGGATGAAACCGCCGCTGGCAGCGTCTACGTGGATGGGAATGTCGTAGCCGGTCTTGGCATTGTATGCGTCGAGTGCTTTGTCGAGCGCTTCAACATCGTCATTCAGTCCTGTCCATGTAACCCCCTGGATAGGTACGATACAGATGGTGTTCTCGTCACACATTTTCAGGGCTTCTTCAGGGTCGAGTGTGGTTTTGTCAAGAGTCAGGGGCACTTCGCGCATTTCAATCTGCCACAGTTGGGCGAACTTTTCCCATACCACCTGGAAACCGGTGGAGATAACGAAGTTCGGCTTATCGAACGGTTTGCCTTGCGCCTGACGTTTCTTACGCCAGCGCAGCCATGCAGCTACACCGCCCAGCATACACGCTTCGGAAGAACCGATGGCGAGCGCGCCTGTTTTCCAGGTATCTTTTTCCGGAGAGTTCCACAAGTTGGCAACGATGTTGATACATTTACCGTTCATTACGGCGATGCGGGGATACTCGGTTTCATCGATGTAGTTGATGTTGATGGCTTCGTTCATCAGCTTGGTTGCGTATTCGTCCATATAGGTGGTGACGAATGTAGCCAGGTTCAGACGGGGCTGTGTTTGGGCGAAGGTCTCATCCTTCACCATCTGGTAAGCGATTTCGGGAGTCGTAGGCCCGTCTGGTATTTTTTCTACCGGCGAGGGTTGCAACATACGGTTTGAGCCGAATACATCTGTCTTGGCATCTCCTTTTCTGAAATTCAAATCTTCCATATAACTGTAAGTTTTTAAAGGTTTAGGCGGCGGGGACTTTCCCCGTCGAATTTTCCACAACAACGACCCCCGCGAAAGAAAGTTCCGCCGTTTTACATTATTTGGCGTTTATTAAAAGGGCAGGGCGGAAATCCTGGCGCTCTATCGTGCTGTTGCTTTTTAATTATCACTTGTTCTATCCGAACATTCTGTTGCATCGCTTGTTGTCCTTCCACTAACTAATCCGCTTTTTAAATTATGAAGATTAATACCGGACAAGGAACCATTCCTCTTATTACGCTTATAGGTATCTGGTCTGTTTCTGCACTGACCTCATTGCCGGGCTTGGCTGTTTCGCCTATTTTGGGAGAACTTTCTACGATTTTTCCCCATGCCACGGAGTTGGATATACAGATGTTGACTTCTTTGCCTTCCTTGCTGATTATCCCTTTTGTACTATTGGCAGGTAAACTGGCGGAGAAACGCGATTTTATCCGTTTGCTGCGGGTGGGGCTTTGGCTGTTTGCAGCGAGCGGGGTACTTTATTTGTTTTCTTCCAGGATGTGGCAGCTAATGGCTGTCAGCGCTTTGCTCGGTATCGGGGCAGGATTGATTATTCCGCTTTCTACGGGATTGATTTCACGGTATTTTACGGGAGAGTATCGCGTCAGGCAGTTTGGCCATAGCTCTGCCATAACCAATATGACGCTGGTGGTGGCTACGGCTGTAACGGGGTATCTGGCAGAGGTGCACTGGCGTTTGCCTTTTGCCGTTTATCTGTTGCCGTTGATTTCTTTAGTTCTTTCGGCTTATTTAAAGAAGGATGCGGCTTCGGTAACAATCAAGCAGGCGGCGGCTATCATTCCTCCCATTCAATCTACGCCTGTAATCTCCGGTAAATATGGCATACACATACGCCATCTTGTTCAGTTAATGTTATTCTACGGGTTAGTTACTTACGTAGTTCTTGTGGTTACTTTTAACTTGCCTTTCTTGATGGAAGCGCATCACTTTTCAAGCGGTAATTCCGGGCTGATGATTTCTCTGTTTTTCCTTGCCATTATGGCTCCCGGATTTATGTTGGATAGTTTGGTGAAGCTTTTGGGGAATAAAACAAAACTTTACAGCCTTTTGGCTATTGCCATCGGATTACTGTTGATATGGATTTCGCCTACGGAATGGCTCATCGTGCCGGGATGTATTTTAGTAGGTTTGGGCTATGGCATCATCCAACCTCTGATTTACGATAAGACAGTTGATACTGCTATCCCTCAGAAGACAACGCTTGCCCTTGCCTTTGTAATGGTGATGAATTATCTTGCCATACTGCTTTCTCCCTTCATTACAGACTTTTTCCAATGGATATTCCATACCGGTTCGCAAGAATTTCCGTTTATCTTCAATCTGTGCATAACAATATTGATTATGTATTGGGCGTATGCAAAGAAAGAAGAATTCCTGTTTAGTGATAAGTGATTAGCGATTAGGGGTTAGTGGTTAGTGATAAGCGATGAGTGATAAGTTATGCTGCATCGTAATTCATCACTAACCCCTAATCGCTTATCACTTATCACTTATCACTTATCACTTATAATTCTATCTCCTCATACCTCATTCCGAACACATCTGCCACTGCCTTATACGTCACTTTCCCTTCTACCACATTCAGTCCCAATGCCAATGCCGGATCATCTTTACAAGCCTGTTTCCAACCTTTGCAAGCTAATGCCACGGTATAAGGCAGCGTTGCATTTGTCAATGCCATAGTGGAAGTAAACGGTACGGCACCGGGAATATTGGCCACCGCATAGTGCACAATGCCATCCACGACATACGTTGGTTCGCTGTGGGTAGTGGGATGGGACGTTTCAAAACAACCGCCCTGGTCGATGGCGACATCCACAAGTACGGTTCCGGGCTTCATCATTTTCAGCATCTCCCTCGTAATCAGATGCGGTGCTTTATCGCCGGGGATAAGTACCGAACCTATCACCAAATCCACGGTAGGCAGTTCCATTTTAATATTGTGAAGCGAGGAATAGAGTGTTTTTACATTCTTGGGCAATACCTCGCTGAGATAGCGCAGACGCGTCAGGTTGACATCCGTAATCATCACTTCCGCACCCATTCCCGCAGCCATTTGTGCGGCATTGGTACCGACTACGCCACCACCTAAAATAAGCACACGCGCAGGGCGGACACCCGGTACGCCACCCATTAGCTTGCCCTTTCCGCCTTGCGGCTTTTCCAAAAAGCGGGCTCCTACCTGGGTAGCCATACGTCCTGCCACTTCACTCATGGGAGTAAGCAGTGGCAAGGAATGGTCATCCTTCTCTACGGTTTCATAGGCGATACATACGGCATCGCTCTCAATCATGGCTTCGGTCAGTAATTTATCGGCTGCAAAGTGGAAATAGGTAAATACCACTTGTCCCTTTTTAATCAGTTTGTACTCAGGTGCAATAGGCTCCTTCACTTTGACAATCATGTCGGCTATGGCATAAACGTCTTCAATGGCAGGTAGGATTTGCGCACCTACGGCGATGTAATCATCGTCAGAGAACCCGCTGTTTGCGCCGGCCGTTGCCTGCACATACACCGTATGACCTTTCTTCACCAACTCGGCTACTCCGGCAGGGGTCATTCCTACACGGTTCTCGTTGTTTTTGATTTCTTTGGGTACTCCGATAATCATAATGTCATCTGTTAATGGTTAAACATGTTGCAAGATAGTGATTTATCTTTCTCATTGTCATTTTGCACAGCGTGTTTTACAACAGAAAACGCCTGCTTTTTTCTTGTGTGTGACGGCAGGATTATTCTTTTTTGGTTAGGCGGAGAGAACTATTCTTTTTATATTTGCATGCATTAAAAAATAGGATATGAACTGTAAGAATATAAAATACCCGATACTTTTCTCTTTTTTGTTTTTTGCAGGCAGCATACAAGGTGGATATGCGCAAGAAGCGTCCGAGGTGGAAACCGGACCGGACATACAGCAGGCATCTTTCACGCCCCCTTTCGATTTTCCGATTGTCTTTTCCGGTAACTTCGGCGAGATACGCTCCAATCACTTTCACGGTGGGCTGGACTTCAAGACCGGCGGAGCCATAGGCAAGCCTGTACATGCTTTGGCAGACGGGCATATCTCGCGCATCCGTGTGACGCACGGTTCGGGATATGTGCTCGATGTGGACTACGATAACGGTTATTCCACTATCAACCGACACCTCAGCGCATTTGTGGGCGATATAGCCCGAAGGGTGAAAGACTTGCAGTATGAACAGGAAAGCTGGGAAGTGGAGATTATCCCCGAACCGGGGGAATATCCGGTAAAGGCGGGGCAGGTGATAGCCCTTAGCGGCAACACGGGTTACTCTTTCGGCCCTCACCTGCATCTGGATATGATTGAGTCGGCAACAGGAGATTATGTCGACCCGCTGCCTTTTTTTATGGAGAAGGTGAAGGACAATATCGCTCCCCGTGCCGAAGGCATCATTTTGTTTCCCCAACCGGGCAAAGGCGTGGTGAACGGAAAGCAGATACACCGGACTTTCCCTGTAAATCCTACCCAGCCTATTACTGCCTGGGGACTGATAGGTGCAGGAATCCGTGCCTATGACCATATGGACGGAGTGGGCAACCGCTACGGCGTGCATACCGTTATTCTCGAAGTGGACGGTGAAGAGGTGTTCCGCAGTGTGGTAGACCGCTTTGCTTACGAAGAAAACCGCTATATCAATTCATGGACGCACGGACAGTACATGAAGTCGTTCATCGAACCCGGCAACCGTCTGCGCATGCTGCATGCTTCCAACGGCAATCGGGGACTGGTGGAAATCAACGAAGAGCGTCCTTACCGATTTGTATATACGCTAAGTGATGCGTTAGGCAACACCTCGAAAGTCCGTTTCACCGTACAAGGGAAGAACACCGAAATTCACCCTGTGGAACATCGCGAGAAGTATGCTTTCAAGTGGGACAGGACCAACTATCTGCAGGAACCCGGCCTGGAATTGGTTGTACCGCGTGGAATGTTGTACGATGACGTTTGGCTGGACTATTCCGTACGTGCCGATAGCGGGGATGTGGCTTTTACTTATCAGCTGCACAATAAGCGTGTCCCTCTGCACGGAGCGTGCGAGATGCGCATCGGCTTGCGGCGCGACCGTCTGGAAGATAAATCGAAGTATTATGTAGCCGGCGTTACGGCGCGGGGCGGAAAATACAGTATAGGCGGCACTTACGAGGACGGTTTCATGAAAGTCCGTATCCGCGACCTGGGCACTTATACGGTAGCGGTAGATACCGTGCCGCCGGAGATAATTCCGCTCAACCCCGGACAGTGGGGGCGTACGGGGCGCATCACCCTCAAGGCCAAGGATAAAGAAACCGGAATAAACAGTTACCGCGGAACGATAGACGGGAAATACGCTCTGTTCGGTAAGCCCAATTCCATCAGCGGCAATCTGGTCTGCGAACTCGACCCGAAGCATGTAAAGAAAGGTGGCAGGCACACTGTGGAAATGACCGTAACCGACGGCCGTGGCAACCGGACTACCGAAGAGTTTCATTTTGTATGGTAACTTTTCACCTGTGACATTGCATTATCAAACAAACCATATAATAACAGAAGTATGAAAAAATTAACTCTCTCCGTCGCATTAGCGGTGGCAACTGTGGTAAACGCATTTGCCTGTACCAACCTCATTGTGGGTAAAAACGCCTCTGCAGACGGTTCTACAATTGTTTCCTATTCTGCCGACTCCTATGGATTGTTCGGCGAGTTATACCATTATCCCGCAGGCATGCACAAAAAGGGTACATGGATTGATGTGCACGAGTGGGACACCGGCAAGTACCTCGGCCGGATAGAACAGGCGCGCCAGACCTACAACGTCATCGGTAATATGAATGAATTCCAGCTTACTATCGGCGAGACAACCTTCGGCGGCCGTCCCGAACTGGTGGATACTACCGGCATCATTGATTACGGAAGTCTGATTTATCTCGGTCTGCAACGTTCCCGTACCGCCCGAGAAGCCATCAAGGTAATGACGGAACTCGTACAGGAATACGGTTATTACAGCAGCGGCGAGTCTTTCACGATTGCCGACCCCAACGAAATCTGGATTATGGAGATGATAGGCAAGGGTCCCGGTGTGCGTGGCGCTGTGTGGGTGGCTGTCCGCGTGCCCGATGATTGCATCTCCGCACATGCCAACCAAAGCCGTATCCACCAGTTCGATATGAGCGACAAGGACAATTGCATGTACTCTCCCGATGTCATTTCCTTTGCCCGCGAGAAAGGTTATTTCGATGGAGTAAACAAGGACTTCAGCTTCGCTAAGGCCTATGCGCCGCTCGATTTTGGCGCTCGCCGTTATTGTGAAGCCCGCGTATGGAGCTATTTCAATATGTTTACCGCCCGAGGCAACGAGTTCTTACCTTATATATTAGGCGATACCGATACACCGATGCCGCTTTTCGTGAAGCCCGACCGTAAAATCTCCGTACAGGACGTAAAGAATGCCATGCGCGACCATTACGAAGGTACTCCTCTCGACATCAGCAAAGATTTCGGTGCCGGACCGTATCACACCCCTTACCGCCTTTCGCCCCTTTCTTTCAAGGTAGGCGACAAGGAATATTTCAACGAACGTCCCATTTCCACCCAGCAGAGCGGTTTCGTGTTCGTGGCGCAGATGCGCTCCACCTTGCCCGATGCCATAGGCGGCGTACTGTGGTTCGGTACGGACGATGCCAACATGACCGTGTTCACTCCCGTATACTGCTGTACGGATAAGGTTCCCGTATGCTATTCGCGTGCAGACGGTGCGGACTACATCACATTCTCCTGGAACTCTTCTTTCTGGATTTTCAATTGGGTTGCCAACATGGTATATCCCCGTTACGACCTTATGATCGGCGATGTGCGTGCCACGCAGGCCGAACTCGAAAACACTTTCAACGATGCGCAGGAAGGTATCGAGTCTGCCGCCGCCAAACTTTTGGAGAAAGACCCTGCCAAAGCGAAAGCATTCCTGACAAACTATACCAATATGACGGCGCAGAGTACTTTCGACACCTGGAAACGTTTGGGCGAATTTATCATCGTGAAATACAACGACGGAGTTGTCCGCAAGATGAAAGACGGAAAATTTGAGCGCAATGCCATAGGCCAGCCTGCCGGCGTGGAACGTCCGGGTTATCCGAAGGAATTTCTGGAAGAATATGTAAAACAAACGGGCGACCGCTATAAAATGCCCGATTGATTAGGATATTCAAACTTATTCTTTTACATTTGTGACAGAACAGAAAATGAAGTATTAACCTTTAATATATAAAAAAAGTCTTATGGAAAATCAAGAGCTGATTAAACAGGTGACTGAGAAAGCCGAAAAATGGCTTACCCCGGCATACGATGCCGAAACTCAGGCTGAAGTGAAACGAATGTTGGAAAATCCAGATAAAACCGAACTGATAGAGTGCTTTTATAAAGACCTGGAATTCGGAACGGGCGGTTTGCGCGGTATCATGGGTGCAGGCAGCAACCGCATGAATATCTATACGGTAGGTGCGGCTACCCAGGGATTGGCAAACTATCTGAACAAATGCTTCAAGGACAAAGGACAAATCTCCGTTGTGGTGGGTCACGACTGCCGTAACAACAGCCGCAAGTTCGCCGAAATCTCTGCCGATATTTTCTCGGCAAACGGTATCAAGGTTTATCTCTTCGAGGATTTGCGTCCTACTCCGGAAGTTTCCTTCGCTATCCGCCACCTCGGTTGCCAAAGTGGTATCAACCTGACTGCAAGCCACAACCCGAAAGAATACAACGGCTACAAGGCTTATTGGGATGACGGTGCACAGGTACTTGCTCCGCACGACACAGCCATTATCGATGAAGTAAACAAGGTTACCGTTGAGGACATCAAGTTCAAGGGCAACAAAGATTTGATTCAGATTATCGGTGAAGATGTAGACAAGGTATATCTGGATAAGGTTCATACCCTTTCTATCGACCCGGAAGTAATCAAGCGTCAGAAAGACCTCAGCATCGTTTACACTCCGCTTCACGGCGCGGGCAGAACGCTCATTCCCGCTTCTCTGAAAGAATGGGGCTTTGAGAATGTACACTGCGTGCCCGAACAGATGGTGAAGAGCGGTGACTTCCCGACAGTGGTTTCTCCGAATCCCGAAAACGCGGAAGCGCTTTCCATGGCAATCGAACTTGCCAAGAAGATAGACGCCGACATCGTGATGGCAAGCGACCCGGATGCCGACCGCGTAGGTATGGCTTGCAAGGACGACAAGGGCGAATGGGTGCTGATTAACGGTAACCAGACCTGCCTGCTCTTCCTGTACTATATCATCAAGAACCGTATCGCAACCGGCAAGATGCAGCCTATGGACTTTATCGTAAAGACCATTGTGACTACCGAACTTATCAAGGCCGTTGCCGATAAGAATAAGATTGAGATGCTCGACTGTTATACCGGTTTCAAGTGGATTGCACGTGAAATCCGTCTGCGCGAAGGCAAGCAACAATACATCGGCGGCGGTGAAGAAAGCTACGGCTTCCTTGCCGAAGACTTCGTTCGCGATAAAGATGCCGTTTCCGCTTGTTCATTGTTGGCGGAAATCTGTGCATGGGCCAAAGACCAGGACAAGACGCTGTATGACATCCTGATGGACATCTACGTAGAGTACGGTTTCTCCAAAGAAACTACCGTCAACGTAGTGAAGCCGGGTAAGAGCGGCGCCGATGAAATCAAGGCTATGATGGATAACTTCCGCGCCAACCCGCCGAAAGAAATCGGTGGCTCTGCCGTTTCTTTGACTAAGGACTACAAAACGCTGAAGGCTACCGATGCCAAAGGCAATGTAACCGCTTTGGATATGCCCGAAACATCCAACGTGCTTCAGTACTTTACGGAAGACGGTACGAAGATTTCCGTTCGTCCCTCGGGTACGGAACCTAAGATTAAGTTCTATATCGAGGTGAAAGGCGAAATGGGATGTCCTAAGTGCTATGCCAGCGCAAATGCCGAGGCTGAAAAGAAAGTGGAGGCAGTGCGCAAATCACTCGGTATCTAAGACTGTTTGATTTTCATATATGGAAAGGTGCAAGTGGCAGGAAGCTGCTTGCACCTTTTGTTTTTGCAGTGCGGGCAGGTGATAAGCCGGAATGTATTAAGTTTCTTTTATATTCTTTATACCGGTTGGCAAATCAATTCCCGTTAAATGCTGTTCTTATATGCAACAGTAGCCTACAGTTAACAAATAGTACTACAGATTGCGGTTGCACGCCGATTGGTTGATGTGAATGAGAGTCGTTTCATTCGTAGTTGTTCGTTTGCGAGTGCGTGTTTTCCGCAATCTGTTTTTTGTCTTTTCCTTTAATTATTAATCCGTCCTTTCAATTATTCTCCAGCCACCAGTCAATCAGTTTTCTTGCAATGCTTAGTTTCCGGGGTATTTCCGGCAGGTTGTCTTTGGAATAGAATGCGCCGGAACTGAGTTCATCGGCTTGCAGTTTGATTTCCCCGCTTTCATAGTCGGCTATGAACCCTACCATTAATCCGCTGGGATAAGGCCAGGGCTGGCTGCCGAAATAAGTGATGTTTTTCACCCTTAGCCCCGTTTCTTCCATAACTTCCCGCTCTACGCATTGTTCCAACGTTTCGCCCGTTTCGAGGAAGCCGGCTACCAGCCCGTGGAACGTGCCGCGGAAGTTGCGTGCATGTACCAGCAATATTTCTTTGCCTTTCCGTATCAGCACGATGATAGCCGTAGAAACGGGAGGATACATCTCATTGCCGCACTCCGGGCATTTCTTCATGATAGGAGTCTGCTGTTCCATAGGAGTGCCGCATACGGGACAGAAACGGCTGTGGCTGTCCCAATAGAGTATCTGGAATGCTTTTCCCGCTGCCTGGTAATCTGCCAATGGCAGGTAGTCGTAAGAAGCGCGCAAGCCTGTCATTACCCATTCTTCGGTTTCGGGTACGGGCTGTCCGAGTGCGCAAGCCTTTACTTTCTTTCCGCCGGTCAGAGTTACCTCGTGTATTTTGCATCCCGCTGCGGGTGTTACAGGAGGGGTTACTCCATAAGGTATACCGTATTTGTTCTCTCCGTTTGTTGTGTACTCTTTCTTCAGCAGCAGTTGGTCTTTGAAAAAGACGAACCACTGCATGGATTGTTCCATTTCCGTAGTTTCCATTCTTCTGTTAATGCTGAATATTATTTATATAAACTGTGGAGCGGCTTATGCCTCGGCGCCGCAGGATACCTTGCCGGATGAATTTGTTCAGTTCATCGATGGCTGCATGCCTTGTCAGCCCGGTCAGGTGAATATATTCGTTTTTGGTGATACAAACATTTTCCTGCAGGAACAGCATCAGCCTTTCTTTCCTTGTTTCTTCTGTCGTTTCCGTTTTCTTCGATTTCTTAGTCGGAGAATGTGTCCTTTCCAGTTTCATTTTCTGTCTGATTTTCTTGCGGAATGTGTTGCTGATACGCAAATGCACGTTTTGAAAACGGACAGATTCGGACCTGATTTTCTTTTTCTCATCATCGGTATCCTGAGTGCATTTCAATGAAGTGCTGAAAAATCCCAACTCTCCGAGTTCTACAATGTTGCCGTTGGCAAGCAGGTCGCACAGTTCGTCGATGCAAGCGTCCAGTGCCGCCCCTATAATGTTTTTGGGCAGATGCTGAAACATAGCAACGTGTTCTACAAACTCCTTTTGGGTATAAGTTTCTTTAGGACATATACGGGCATGGAGAGATTTTTTTTCCTCGCTTCCGTTAGGAGAGGGAGTTTCGTAAAGGTCATAGTATGCACTCATGAATAAATTGTTTTGCCACTGCAATGAATAATTTCCATCCCTGCAATGAGTTGTTTTTTTCTTACTAAGAAGTAATCGTCCGATAGCAGTTTCTCTTTCGTCCGACAGGTGTGTAATTTTCGTCCGACATCTGTCGGACGAAAGAAAGACAGATGTCGGACGGAAAGTCCTTACTATGCAAAGATATAGTTTTTAATGATAGGATAACAGTTATTGGGAGAGTATTATTTTATTCTTAACACTCTGATTCCTGTAAACTTCTTATTCCTTTTCAGCATCTGTGCCAATGGCTCTTGGGAGACGACTACCATTTTCTGCGTAGAGGAGGCATGGAGCAGTTTCAATACTCCCTTTTCATAGCAGGCAAGTCCCAGGTGGACAACATCCAGCCCGGGAATGTTGGTGGTAATGGCTATGATATCGCCATCCTTTATCCATCCGAATCCTTCATCGGGCAGTTTGTTCTTGGGGATATAATGGAACAGTTGTCCGGAGAGTGACTTTTCTATTTCTTCAATCTTGCTGATGTTTTCGGGAGAAGACTCCAGGTGTTTGTATGCTTTGGAATGCGCAGACATGAAGTTGAGGGACAGCCTTACCGTATCGGGGCTGTTGGCAGCGGTTACGTCTTCCATGAAACCATGTCTGACGCCGTTGTTCACCCAATCGGCAATGTAGTGCAGGCGGGAAGTGTAACCGTTGATTTTGCCGTCGCGATAGCGGATGCTTTGCAGGGTGCGTGCGTAGTCGGCATTGTCTATCGTGCCATTCTTGACGGGAGAAAGTGCCAGGGCAAGCACATACTCCACAAAAGTGGTGCAATCCACTTCGTCGAAGTTGACTACGAGTTTCTCTTCTTCATTTACTTCCAGCGTATGTGCCACGTAGGGAGTCTTGAGGAAATTCAAACCGTATTTCAGCATGGCATTGTCCGTTTCCTGTGCGGAAACGGACGATGCTATTGCCAAAGTACAGAAAACGCAAGGCAAGGTACGGAATATACAGTAGAACCTGTTAAATAAAATCTGGGATATGCCGGATAACGTTTTCATAGCTGGACAGCTTTAATATCTATATATCAAACTCTTGAAATCCGTTCCCTTGTCGAACGGTACAATCGCGAAACCGTAGCTGACGGCATTCTGCCTGCCGGGGCGTATCAGATAAGGTTCGTGAGCCAAAGCTCCCCAACTGTCGTCACCGCCTACACCCATCATGCGGTAGTCTATGAAGAGGTCTACGGAGGGTTCCGGTTGCGGGTCAGTGAGATGGCGGTGATTGGTCTTTTCGGTACGGGGAGAGCCGTTCTCGATAGAGTCACCGCTATCCAGGCTTTCCAGCGGATAGTTGGATACGTTCATTTCGAAAGTGCGGTCGGCAACAAACAGCAGACCTTCTTTTGCTTTGCTGGTGAGGGTGCACCAATAGATGTCCGTGCGGTGGTTGTCTTGCGGACGGACATAAGGCTCGTACATATCTTGGATACCCGATGTGTATTCGCCGATGAACTGTGAGGTGCGGCGGTCGCGGTAATTCTCTTCCGGACCCCGGCCGTAGTAGGTCAGCGAGGTGATGCGGGCAGGTAGCTGCATACGCAGTCCCACACGCGGTATCATCGGTGTTTGGGCGTTCTCTGCAACGAAATGGTTGTCTACCTTGATAACGCCGTTGCTGTATACCTTATACGTTATATCCCAGCGGGCATCGGTCTGTGGGAAGCGGTAGGTCACTTTTACCGCCGTAGTATCTTTGTCGCGCACTACGTTGAAGCTTTCGGCTTTCGGCTCCTGATAGCTGGCCTCTTTCCACGCTTTCAAACGTACGGGAAGTTTGGCTCCGTAATCATTGTCGGTGGGGGCGCGCCAGAAGAAGGGGCGGGGACCTTGTCCGTTGTGAATGAATTCCTGCTTCTTGTATCGGTAAGATACCAGCAGGCCGCTTTGCTTGTCGAAAGTTGCCTTGAAGTGCGGACCGGAGAAAACAACTTGCCGGTCGTCTTCTTCCGAACCGGCGAATGCCTGCTTCGGGGCATCTTCCTTATGGAAAGTATGCACATAGGTCTGCTCACGGGCAATGACCGTACCCGCCGGAAGGAACGGTTCGGGAGTACGGATAGCGGCATAGAACTCTATGCGTACGTCTCCGGTCGAGCTGTTGGTGGCGGGAATGCCGTTGAGGAACGGACTGGTGACGGTCTGTCCCGGTTCGGCCTTGATGTCTTTGATTCGGCCTTTGTAAACCTCTTTGCCGTGATGGCGGATGATGTAATGGAAGTCGTATTTGTCGAGATTGGTGAAGGAGAAATCATTGCGTATCTTTACGACAGAGGCTGCCGGGTCGAAGTCGAAGAACTTGATGTTCTGATACACCTTTCCCATTTCCTCGGTCTGCGGCTTGACGCTGCGGTCGGGATATACTATGCCGTTGATACAGAAGTCACCGTCGGACGGGGTGCCGTACTCGCCGTAGTCGCCGCCGTATGCCCAGTATTTACGGCCGTCAGCGGTCTTGGCGGCAAGTCCCTGGTCTACCCAGTCCCAAATACAACCGCCTTGCAGGATGGGGTATTTCTCAATGATGTTCCAGTAATCCTGGAAATTGCCGAGGCTGTTGCCCATGGCATGGGCATATTCGCAGAGGATAAGCGGGCGGGTCATTTCGGGGTTCTGTGCGTATTTCTCGATACGGGCGGGACTGTGGTACATGGGGCAGAAGATGTCCGTGTTCCATTCCAGCAGGGCGCGTTCGTATTGTACGGGACGGCTGTCCAATGCTTTCAGCGTATTGTAGGTGACGTAGAAGTTCAGACCGTTTCCCGCTTCGTTGCCAAGCGACCAGGTGATGATGCAGGGATGGTTCTTGTCGCGCTCGTACATGTTCATGGTACGGTCTATATGCGCTTTTGTAAACAGCGGGTTATTACCCAGCGTGCCGCCTACGTTCAGATTGTAGCCCATTCCGTGACTCTCGATATTGGCTTCGTCTATGACGTAGAAGCCATATTGGTCGCACAGCTCATAGAAACGTTCCTGCTGCGGGTAGTGGCAGGTACGGATCGTGTTTATGTTGTACCGCTTCCAAAGTTCGAAATCTTTCAGCATAAGCTCTTCGGGAACGTAATGGCCGGTGTGTTCATTATGCTCGTGATAGTTGACGCCTTTTACGAGGATAGGCCTGCCGTTTACCATCAGTTGCTTGTCTTTTATCTCTACGGTGCGGAACCCTACTTTGCAACCGGTGGCCTCGATAACGTCACCGTTGGTATGTTTCAGACTGATGACGAGCGTGTAGAGATTAGGCGTTTCGGCTGTCCACTGCAACGGTTCTTTGATTGTCTTTGGGGTAAACTCCACTTCCGTCTGACCGTAGCTTACACGGGTCGAGGATTGGGCAATCAGCTTGTCTTTGCTGTCCAGCAAACGATAGCTTACGAGGAACGGAGTCTCTTTGCCGGTTTCGTTGGCAAACTTCACTTTCAGCTTCAGGATTCCGTTACGGTAATCTCCGTCCAGGGGAGTCTCCGCCTTGAAGTCCGTCAGGTGTATTTGCGGCTGGGCATACATGTAGATGTCCCGTTCGATGCCGCTGATGCGCCAGAAGTCCTGGCACTCCAGATAATTGCCGTCGGAGAAGCGGTGCACCTGTATGGCAATCACGTTCTCGCCTCTGCGGGCAAGGGAAGTGACGTTGAAGCGTGCGGGAGTCTTGGAATCTTTGCTCATGCCTGCAAACTTGCCGTTGAGGTAGTAGAATGCCGCTCCGCGCACTCCGTCGGCGCTCAGGAAGATTTCTTTGTTGTCCCAGTCGGCAGGCAGGGTGAAGGTACGGCGGTAGGTTCCCGTAGGATTCCACTCTTTGGGAACGTAGGGCGGGTTGGGTTTGTCCCAATAGGGGGCATAGCCGGGAGAGCAGAACTCGTAAGGCTGGTTGACGTAGATAGGCGTGCCGAAACCTTGCAGCTCCCAATTGCCGGGAACGTTGATGTCCGGCCATTTGCTTACGTCCGTACGGGCATCCATAAAGTCGGTAGGACGGTCGGCGAAGTTCTCCACATAGTTGAATTTCCACTTGCCGTTGAGGGAGATGCGGAATGTTCCGTTCTTACGGTCGTTGATAACGGCATCCGCCTCGTTTGTGTAAGAAGTGAAGGTGCTGCGGGGCGGCTCTTTGTTGATACTTGTGAGTTTGGGATTGGTAATTTGCGCATACCGGTCTTCCTGCGCCGCAAGGGCGACAGGAAGAAAGGCAGCGGCAAGCAATAGTCCGTGTATTTTCATGGTAAGTAAGTTTTAAGGTTTGAACGGGTTAATGATGATTGATGTAAATAGCTGCTACGGAAGCGTTACTTCTCCGGAAAGGTCAGCCCTTCTCTCAGCCATTTTTCCAGCTCGCCGGTCCATTGGCGCTTGTAGGTGAAGCTGTCGCGGAAGCCCCAGCCATGACCGCCGGTGGGATAGACGTGCAGTGTGGCAGGCACTTTCTGTTCGCGCAGGGCGAGGAAGTAACCGATACCGTTGATGGGCAGTACGGTTGCGTCATCTGCCGACAGCATGATGAAGGCCTGCGGCGTTTTGGGAGATACCTGCCTTTCGAGCGAGTATTTCTGTTCCAGTTCGGCAGTAGGAGTCTCTCCGATAAGGTTTTGGCGGGAACCGCTGTGGGTCACGCCTTTCAGCATGGAGATGACGGGATAGAACAGTATCTGGAAGTCGGGACGGGTAGCGTCGCTGCCGTATAACGTGGCTAGGGAAGCTGCCAGATGTCCGCCTGCGGATGCTCCCATGATACCGATACGGCCGGGGTTGACACCCCATTCTCCGGCATGTTTGCGTACCAGGCGGATGGCTTGCTCGGCATCCGACAGGGGAACCTCGTTGTGCCCGTTCGGCATGCGGTACTTCAGTACCGCATACGTGATGCCTTGCGTCGTGAACCAGGCCGCCATGTCGTGCCCTTCGTGGTTCATGGCAAGACGGGCGTATCCGCCGCCGGGGCACATAATGACAGCCATACCGTTGGGCTTTGCCGGACGGTAAACGGTTATGGAAGGATGGGTCACGTTGGCAACGCGGCCGCCTTTCAAATCTTCCTGTTCACCGGTCAGCCCGTTTGTATTGGGAGTTCCGTCAGGCCACAACGGCAGTTCGACGGGACTCTGTGCGGACAACATCGTTGCGGCAAACAGAAGGGATAGAAATAGAATCTTTCTCATGGTGAATATTGTTTTGTATTATCTGAATTTGTTTCAGTGTCCCCGCAGCTTATTTCGTTTTCATCGAAGCCTTGACGAGATAGAATATCAGGATGACATAAGCGCCCAGCGCCAGCACTTCAGACCATGTATTGCTGAGCCATGCGTCGTTCACCATATTGACACCGCCGAAGCGCATTGCCGCGCTTACCACACCCATCAGCGCACCGCCGGCAATGAAACCGGACGCCAGCAGCGTACCTTTCTCGCCACGTTCGGCATTGAGGGCTGCATCCTTGCTGCGGCTGGTTACGTACCAGTTTACGGCACCGCCCACTACCAGCGGAACGTTCAGCTCCAACGGGATGAACATGCCCAGTGCAAAAGCCAGTGCAGGAATCTTGCAGGCATTCAGCACGATGGCCAGCACCGCACCGATGCCGTAAAGCAGCCACGGTGCACCTACACCGTTCATCAACGGTTCGATAACCGCCGCCATTGCGTTGGCCTGCGGAGCAGCCAGTTGTCCGCTGGTAAATCCGTATGTCTTGTTCAGGATAATCATCACACCGCCTACGGTAGCTGCCGAAACGATTGTTCCGAGGAACTTCCACGTCTCCTGTTTCACGGGAGTGCTTCCCAGCCAGTAGCCAATCTTAAGGTCGGTGATGAAACCGCCCGCCATGGAAAGTGCCGTACAAACCACACCGCCCATAACCAGCGCTGCCACCATTCCTCCGGGACCTTTCAGACCTACCGCCACCATTACTACCGATGCAAGGATAAGCGTCATCAGCGTCATGCCCGATACCGGGTTGGTTCCCACAATGGCAATGGCATTGGCCGCTACGGTGGTGAAGAGGAACGAGATGCCCGCAACGAGCAGGATAGCCACTACCGTGTGCATCAGGTTGCCCTGCATCACATCGAAGTAGAAGAACAGCGTAACCAGTATCAGCGTCACGATAGAACCGATAGCGATAATCTTCATGGAAAGGTCGCGTTGCGTACGCTTCACGTTGGTTTCCGCATCAGCCTTGCCGCCCATTTCCTTGGCAGCCAGCCCTACGGCATTCTTGATGATGCCCCATGACTTGATGATGCCGATGATACCCGCCATTGCAATACCACCGATACCGATGCTCTTGGCATAGTACTTGAAGATTTCTTCGGGAGACATGGCACCTACGGTGGCGGTAATCTCCGGATTCCATTGGTTCAGCACGCTGTCGCCCCAGATAAGGGACATGCCGGGGATGATAATCCACCATACGGCAAGCGAACCGGCGCAGATGATAGAGGCGTATTTCAGCCCGACGATATAGCCCAGACCCAGTAGGGCAGCTCCGGTGTTTACCTTGAACACCAGCTTGGCTTTCTCTGCCAGCATTTCGCCGAAGCCGCATACACGGGTGGTGAAGTTCTCGTTCCACCAACCGAAAGTGGCAACGATGAAGTCGTACAGACCGCCGATAATACCCGCCGTCAGCAACGGTTTTGCCTGACTGCCGCCTTTTTCTCCCGATACAAGCACCTGCGTCGTTGCGGTGGCCTCGGGGAAAGGATATTTGCCGTGCATGTCGCTTACGAAATATTTACGGAACGGGATAAGGAAAAGGATACCCAATACGCCGCCCAGCAGCGAACTGATGAATACTTGTGCAAACGTTACGGTGATTTCCTGCGGATAGCTTTCCTGTAGGATATACAGTGCGGGCAGGGTAAAGATTGCACCTGCCACAATTACTCCGGAACTGGCTCCGATGGACTGGATGATGACGTTTTCGCCCAGTGCGTTCTTACGCTTGGCTGCGCCGGACACGCCGACGGCGATAATGGCGATGGGGATGGCGGCTTCGAATACCTGTCCCACTTTCAGCCCCAGATAGGCTGCCGCTGCCGAAAACAGTACCGCCATGGCGATGCCCCACAGTACCGACCACAGGTTTACTTCGGGATATTTCTTGTCGGGACTCATCAGGGGATTGTAGACTTCTCCCGGCTTCAGCTCGCGGAACGCGTTTTCCGGTACGCCGATTGCTTTCTCTTCTTCTTGTTTCATAATAGCTGTTTTATTTTTATTGTTATGATTGCGATATGTATTCCATTATAGACTTCAAAGAAAGCAAAAAAAAAGGAGAATTGAAAAATTCTCCTTTTTTCTGTATCATAAAAACGTTTATTTGGCGTCTTTGGCAGTCATGTCGCCTTCAACGAACAGGCGCATCATTTCGGTCTTGGCGTTGGTGCGCAGCGTAATGGACTTCTTGAAATGTCCGGGGTATTTGCCTGTACCGTTGTAAGTAATCTTGATGGTTCCGGTCTTTCCGGGCATCACCGGCTCTTGCGTGTATTCGGGCACTGTGCATCCGCAAGACGCCACTGCCTGATGGATTACCAGCGGAGCATCTCCCACGTTGGTGAATGTAAACGTGCAGCTTACCACCGGATTGTTTTCGGAGAATGTTCCGAAGTTATGGGTGGTCTTGTCGAATTTAATGTCTGCCCCGCCTTGTGCATAGGCATAACCGATGCTCATAACCAGCATCAACATATAAAAAGCAAGTTTCTTCATGTCTTTATCTTTTTTAATTACACAAGGTGCAAAGGTAAGCCATTTCTGCAAAAATCACTCGTACTCTGTGCGAAATTGTATTAAATCGGCGTCAGAAGCCATTGTGACGGATGATAAGCAGGGAGAAATAAGGGAAACGGAGTGTTTCAAGCTGCTGCCCGTCACTGATGTATTTCTCCTGCGGAGTGCCTACGTTCTCGAAATAGCGGTAATCGTATTCGGGATGAAGGCGGATGCAACGGTGCACTTCATCGGTGCACTGCGACAGTTTCATGATGACTACCGTGTTCTGAGATTGTATCAGCCGCTCTATCTCTTCGGCGGTGGTGATGCCGGGAATTACGGTCAGCCTCTCTTCCCGGCTGGCGATGTGCAATCCGCCTCGTGCTCCGGCAGCGATGAAAGCGGGGATGCCGGCAATCTGTTCTACGGGGATGCCGGCGGCTTGCAGTTTCTCATATATATAATGTACAGAGGAGTAGAAGCCTGCATCGCCCTCTGCCACGATAGCCACTTTCTTGCCGGCGTGATGCAGGGAAAGGGCGGCGGCATACACTTGGTCGTAGACGTTGAGGGCATCGGTCCGCTGCTTGCTCATGGGCAGGGAGAAGCGGCGGATACGGTTGGCGGGTATGTCGAGCCGGAACATGATGTCGGCGGCGCGTGACAGGGAATGACCGTCGCGGACGGGCGTTTCGGGACAGAAGATACAGTCGGCATTTTGCAGGGCTTTCAGTCCTTTCAGGGTGATGAGTTCGGCTTCACCGGGGCCAAGGGATACGAATTGAATAGGGGACATTCTGTTTTTTTTATGTGCAAAAATCGGGAAATAATCAATAGTAAGCAAGATATTCGCTATCTTTGTTACCTTTACAAATAACGGAAGCCTATGGACTACCAACTGAATACGCGTTTGAACGGCAATATCGCAATGACATCCCGCTTTCACGAAAACAAGCCGCTGCAACGCGACAAGACTCTGTATAAGTTTCTCTGGGTACAGAGCGGCACGCTCGTCATCGAGGTAGACCATATACCCATGAAGCTGGCGAAGGACGAGATTGTCACGCTTACCCCACTGCATCACCTGACCATCAAAGAGGTGGCTGGTGAGTTCCTGACCTTTGTTTTCAACAGTAATTTCTACTGCATCTACGGACATGACAATGAGGTGTCCTGCAACGGCTTTCTGTTCTACGGTTCGTCCCGGGTGATGCGGCTGAAGCTGTCCGAGGAGCAATCGTCCAACCTGCATGATATAGTCCGCATCTTCCGTCAGGAGTCTGCTATTAATGACAATCTTCAGGAAGAGATGTTGCGGATTATACTGAAACGTTTCATCATCACCTGTACGCGCATAGCACGTGCAAGGTTTGGTGTGGGGCAGGAGTATGAAAGGACTTTCGATGTTGCCCGTCGGTTCTATGTGCTGGTAGACCAGTATTTCCGTGAAAAGAAACAGGTGCAGGACTATGCCGATATGCTTTGCCGTTCGCCTAAGACGCTCTCCAACTTGTTTTCTGCCTGCGGACTGCCTTCTCCGCTTCGCATCATTCACGAACGGATAGATGCGGAAGCCAGACGCTTGCTGCTGTACACACGGAAGAGCGCTAAGGAAATCAGCGCCATCCTGGGCTTTGAGGACTTGGCTGCATTCAGCCGCTTCTTCAAGAAAATGACGGGAGAGAGTGTGTCGGAGTATCGGAAACAAGCACATCGGGAAGAATTGCCAACTGTTACGGAATAATTGCCATTCCACAACCGGCAGGAAACAGGGATCTTTGCAAAAACATTTCACCCGAGTGTCTCTGCGGTGAACCTAAAACAACAAAAATATGAAAACGAAATTGCAAAAACTGTTCCTTGCGGCACTGACGCTGGCCGCTTCTTCCCAAAAGTTGGGTATCAACCTCATCCGCGTGGCCATTCTTGTGATATTTGTATGGATAGGCGGCTTGAAATTCTGGAACTACGAAGCCGAAGGAATCGTTCCGTTCGTGGCAAACAGTCCTTTTATGAGTTTCTTCTACGATAAGCCTGCACCGGAATACAAGGAATACAAGCTGAAAGAGGGAGAGTTTGACGAAGCCAAGCACCGGTGGCATGTAGAGAACAATACCTACGGCTTCTCCCGCGGTCTTGGCATACTGATTATGGCAATCGGCATCCTTACTTTTCTGGGGATATTCTTTCCGAAAATCGGATTGGCAGGGGCTGCGCTGGCCGTCATAATGACTGTCGGCACGCTTTCATTCCTTGTCACTACTCCTGAAGTGTGGGTTCCCGATTGGGGAAGCGGAGAGCATGGCTTCCCTTTGCTGACCGGGGCCGGACGACTGGTGATAAAGGATACCGCCATCCTTGCCGGAGCTATCGTGGTGCTGGCAGACAGTGCAAAAAGGGTATTGAACCAATTGGAAAAATAAGACTATGAAAAAGTATGATGCTATTATTATCGGCTTTGGAAAAGGAGGCAAGACACTCGCTGCCGGGCTGGCCGAACGGAACTTTACTGTTGCTATGATAGAACGTTCGGATAAGATGTACGGCGGTACGTGTATCAATATCGGATGTATTCCGACCAAGACACTGATACATTCGGCAAAGTTGGCAGATACGAGTGCGTCCTGGGAACAGAAACAGGCATACTACCGCCAGTCTGTTGCACGGAAAGAGGAAGTTACTTCTTTCCTGCGTCAGAAGAATTACCGCAATCTGTCAGACAATCCTAATATAACGGTATATACGGGTACAGGTTCTTTTGTCGGTCCTGATGTGGTGGAAGTACGTATGGCGGAAGAAACGATTCAGCTTCAAGCCCAGCAGATATTTGTCAATACGGGAGCTGAAACTATCATTCCGCCTATCGGGGGAGTAAAGGACAATCCGAAAGTATACACTAGCACTTCCATTATGGAACTGGCGGAGCTTCCTAAGCATCTTGTTATCGTAGGCGGCGGGTATATCGGCTTGGAGTTCGCTTCGATGTACGCTTCTTTCGGATCGCAGGTGACAGTGTTGGAAAGCTATTCCGAACTGATAGCCCGTGAAGACCGTGACATTGCTGCCAGCGTGCAGGAAGTGTTGGAAAAGAAAGGCATCACTTTCTGCCTGAATGCCCGTGTGCAGTCCGTGGAAGGTACGGTGGTTGTCTATCAGGATGCCGTGACAGGCAAGATTCTGCAATTGGACGCGGATGCTATTCTTTTGGCTACCGGACGTCGTCCCAATACTGCGGGATTGAATCTGCCTGAGGCAGGAGTAGAGGTGAACGAACGTGGTGCTATTATCGTGAACGAGCATTTGCAGACTACCAATCCCAATATCCGTGCTATCGGCGATGTGAAAGGCGGACTGCAATTTACTTATATTTCGTTGGACGATTACCGTATTCTCCGCGAAGACCTGTTTGGAGCGGGAGAGCGTAAGGTGTCCGACCGTGAGCCAGTGAGCTATTCGGTGTTTATAGATCCGCCGCTTTCACGTATCGGTATGAGTGAGACCGAAGCACGTGAGAAAGGTTTGAACATTAAGGTAAACAAACTCCCCGTCTCCGCCATTCCCCGTGCCCGTACATTGGGCAATACGGACGGATTGTTCAAGGTGATAGTGGATGCCGATACCGATAAAATAGTGGGTTGCACTCTGTTTGGCCCGGAGTCGAGTGAAGTAATCAATCTGGTGGCGATGGCTATGAAGATGAGGCAGGAGTATACTTTCCTGCGTGATTTCATCTTCACGCATCCTAGCATGAGCGAGGCATTGAACGATTTGATGAACTTGTAGTTTCTTTTATAACGATTTGTTCGGGAAGTGTTTGCGTATCTCCCCAAAATTGCCGAATATTGTGCCCTGAAATATAAAACCGAACAATCATGATCAGATTACCTCTCATGGGTCTTGTATTTGCGTGTGCAGTGTCTATGACTTCGTGCGGTACAAAGTCCCGGCAAGCATCCGGCAATTCCGATACTGCGGCTGTTGCGGTTTCCGTTGCGGATACCGCAACAGCCGTTGTTCCCGTCTACGCCAAAGGCTATGCGGTGAAACATCTGCCGGGGAATGTGCGCCTGGTGGACATACACGACCCTCAAAAAGAAGAGGGGAATACCTTTCGGTATGCTTTGGTTCCGAGGGGTACGAAGCCTGCCGGTATTCCTGCCGATTATACCGTGATAGAAACTCCGGTGAAGCATGTTATCTGCATGACTTCCCTGCAACTGTCCAACTTCATCCGGTTGGATGCCTGCGATTATGTGGTGGGCATTACCAGTACCCGCCATCTTTTCAATAAGGAGATGAACGGGCGTCTGAAGGCGGGCAAGACATCCAAAATCGGGATTGAGGGGAACTTCGATAACGAGGTGATTATGAGCATTAATCCCGATGTTATCTTTATCTCTCCTTTCAAACGGGGCGGATATGACGCCATGCGCGAAACAGGCATTCCGCTGGTGCCGCACTTGGGATATAAGGAAATGACTCCGTTGGGGCAGGCTGAATGGATAAAGTTCATCGGTATGTTCATTGGTCGGGAAGCAGAGGCGAATGCCCGTTTTGCCGGGATAGAGAAGCGGTATAACGAGCTGAAAGAACTGGCTGCCGGTGTAAAAAAGCGTCCTGTGGTGTTCAGCGGTGAAATGCGTGGCGGCAACTGGTATGCGGTAGGCGGAAAGAGTTTCCTTGCCGAACTGTTCCGGGATGCCGGTGCAGACTATTTCCTGAAAGACGATCCGCGTTCGGGCGGTGTGACACTGGATTTCGAGACGGTGTACAGTAGGGCGGAGAGTGCCGACTATTGGCGCATCGTCAACAGTTACGACGGAATATTCTCTTACGATGCCTTGAAGTCTTTGGACCCTCGTTATGCCGACTTTCGCGCTTTTCGCGAGAAAGGAGTAATCTATTGCAATATGCGTGAGAAATCCTTCTATGAGAGTATGCCCATGCAGCCTGAGGTTGTATTGGAAGATTTGATTCATGCTTTTCATCCCGACCTGCTGCCCGATTATAAACCCACTTATTACGAGCGACTGAACTAATGAAAAGACCTGCATTGCCGTTGGATGCTCCTTATACTGGCATCCATCTTCCTGCTCTTGCTGAACCTGCTGTTGGGTTCCGTCCATATCCCGTTTGGCAAGATATGGGAATTGCTGTGGGGGACAGGAGCGGCTTCCAATCCCGATACGATGAGCAACCAGGAAGTTATCTGGAGCAATATTCTTTGGAAAAGCCGTGTGCCGCAGGCCTTGACGGCATTGGTGGCGGGAGCGGGGCTTTCGGTCAGCGGTTTGCAGATGCAGACGGTGTTCCGTAATCCGCTGGCAGGACCTTCGGTGCTGGGCATCAGTTCGGGAGCGAGCCTGGGAGTGGCTTGTGTGGTACTGCTGTCCGGTGCTATGGGCGGTGTGGCACTGAGCCGTTTGGGGTATATGGGAGAGGTGGCGTTGTCCGTGGCTGCCATTATCGGGGCATTGTCGGTCATGGCGCTGATTGTCTACGTCTCCCAAAAAGTAAAGGGGAATGTAACGCTGCTCATTATCGGTGTGATGATAGGTTATGTGGCAAGTGCCGTTATCGGTGTATTGAAATATTTCAGTGTGGAAGAGGATATACGGGCGTACGTTATCTGGGGGCTGGGCAGTTTTGCACGTGTCTCCGGTGACCAGATGCTGCTGTTTGTCTGTATCATGGCGGTGTTGCTGCCCTTGTCGTTCCTGCTGATAAAGACCATGAACCTGTTGTTGTTGGGCGACGGTTATGCACGTAACTTAGGATTGAATATCAAACGGGCGCGCCTGCTCGTCATATCCTGTTCCGGAGTGCTGGTGGCCATTGTCACCGCCTACTGCGGTCCTATTATGTTTATCGGGTTGGCAGTGCCTCATTTATGCCGCGCCATTTTTCACACGTCCGACCATCGCATATTGATGCCCGCTACCTTGCTGGTAGGCGCAGCCTTGGCGTTGGTGTGTAACCTGATAGCCCGCATGCCGGGATTCGAGGGAGCGTTGCCCGTCAATTCGGTAACTGCGCTGGTAGGTGCGCCGGTGGTTGCATCCGTGCTTTTCAGAAAGAGAAAAGGGGAGTTGAACGAATAAAATATCAAGTATATTGAACTCTAATATTACATATAACATTGAAGAACGAGACTATACATATCGAGAATCTTTCTATCGGCTATCCCGGTAAGAGTGATGTGAAGGTAGTGGCGGACGGCATCTGTGCAGGCATCAACAGTGGCGAGCTGACCTGCCTGCTGGGTGCTAACGGAGTGGGTAAGTCCACACTGCTCCGCACTCTGTCCGCTTTCCAGCCCAAACTGGGTGGAGAGATACGTATTCAAGGCAAGGAGATTGAGTCCTATACCGACAAGCAACTGTCGCGCGTTATCAGTGTAGTGCTGACAGAGAAATGCGACATCCGCAATATGTCCGTTACGGAATTGATAGGATTGGGACGCAGTCCCTATACGGGCTTTTGGGGTACGCTTACCAAAGAGGACAGGCAGGTGGTGGAGCGAGCCGTTGCTCTGGTAGGTATTCCTCACCTTGCGCATCGGATGGTACATACGTTAAGTGACGGTGAGCGCCAGAAAGTCATGATAGCTAAAGCGCTTGCCCAGGAAACTCCCGTGATTTATCTGGATGAACCTACGGCCTTTCTTGATTTTCCCAGCAAAGTGGAAATGATGCAACTGCTGCACCACCTCAGCCGCCAGACGGACAAGACCATTTTCCTCTCTACACACGACCTCGAACTGGCTTTGCAGATAGCCGACAAAATCTGGCTTATGGACAAGGCGAACGGCGTCACCATCGGTACTCCCGAGGACCTTGCTCTGAACGGCAGCCTTAGCAGCTTTTTCGCCCGTAAAGGTATCGTGTTTGATTTGGAAACCGGATTGTTCCGTGTAGATAATGAATATACCATGCAGATACGTTTGTCAGGGCATGGGCAGAGATACGCCATGGTGCGTAAGGCATTGCAGCGTAACGGCATCCTTGCCAACCGCAACGTGGAGTCGGAAACCTACATCGAAACGGGCGATTTGAAAGGCGGCGGCGCTTTTGTCCTGCATCGTCCCGGTGAAGAACCGATATGTCTCACCAGCATCGGGGATTTATTGGCGAAGCTCCACGCAATCTCATTTTGAGTAAGAAAGTGTCGGGCACGAACCCTACGGGCAGCATTCCTTTATCGGAACTTATATCCTACGGTGAAGAATGAAGCAAAATTTCGTGGCAGGTAATTATGGAATTCTTCCGTGTCTATTACCTGCCTTAGTTGCTGGTTGATCTTTACCAATCCCACTTGTGCCTCTGCACCGATAATGAGCCTGCGGTATTCAAATGTGATTCCCACGATGATACCGCCGTCCAGCCGCCTGTTTCCGGCATTATTCTCCAATATGTTGCCGAAAGTATCTATTTTGAAAAGCCGGTTCCCGTCGGAAGAACCGGTGTCGTGATAATACGGGATGCTGCCGGATGTCTTTCCGCCCACGCCGCAGGCAATGTACGGACCGGCATTCAGCGAGGTATGGTAATCTTTTCCCAACGGCAACCTTGCAGCTATTCTGACAGGTATCTGCAAGTATAGCTCGTTCATCTTGGCGTTCTTCACATAGTCCATATCATCCTTGCCGCCTATGGATACAAACTCTAAAGCAGATTGTAAGACCCAGGTCTTGTTCAGTGCGTATTTCGCGCCTATTCCCGCTTTGCAGGCTATTCGCGTATCACAGCAAGAGTGCTTTCCGTAGAGGCGGGAAGTTCCGATTCCCGCCTCTGCATAAAAGGAGAGAGGAGATTGTGCCTGTGCGGTCGATGCGGCAACCGCCATGTACATTATCATCAATGCCTTTTTCATACATATATTTTTCCGTCTTCGCTGATTAATAAAATCGTGAGTTCTCCATCGGGCAGCAGGGGAGCGCAGCATTGTTTGCAATGCTCTGTCAGCAGTTTGGAGAATGTCTCCAGTTTTTCCGCAGGGATAATATCCCATAGTTCCCGTGCCAGATTCATATTCCGGATAGCGGTCAATACATCTTCGTTGCATCCTGTCCGGTGCGCTATGTCCTGAATGAACTCCTTGTTCATCGTCACTTTCTTGCTATGGGTATCGAGGTGACCTTCCGCCAGTTTCACGGCTTTGCCTATCATTACTCCCAGCGTGACACGGGGTAGTTTCAGCTTATCGGCAATCTTCAGCGTCTCGCCGATGAAGTTGCCGTAATGGACAAAGGCCTGTGCCGGCAGTTCGGGATAATAAGCCTTGATGTACCGTTCGCTCTTTGCTCCGGAGCTGATAACTACACGCGGGCTGCCTGTGGCGCATGCCACTTCCATCGACTTTCGGATGGAACTTATAAAAGCTTCGCTGGAAAACGGCTTTACAATGCCTGATGTGCCGATGATGGATATTCCCCCTTCTATGCCCAGACGCGGATTGAAAGTACGCTTGGCTATTTCCTCTCCGCCGGGTACGGAGATGGTCACAACAATGGGATCGCTCATTTTAGGCATGCCGACGTAGTCGAGGTACATCCTTACATTGTCTTCTATCATCTTGCGTGGCGTGGGGTTAATGGCAGGCGCTCCCAATTCCAATCCTAATCCCGGCATGGTGACGATGCCTATTCCTTCTCCGCCGGCAATGATGATATTAAAATCTTTTTGCGATGTTTCATCGTTGTTTTCATCTATATCGATCGGAAGAATGATATCCGCCTTTATCCGCATTCCATTGGTAATGTCGGGGTCATCTCCGGCGTCTTTTATGACGCTGGCTTCCGACTCCACTATCCAATTGTTGTTTATGGAACTGGAACGGGGATATCTCTGCTGCGGCTCTACAGGAACATCTATCAATTCTCCGTTGGGTAGGATTACTGCAAACTCCGGGGGACGGGGAGTTCCCTGAATGTTGAATATATCCCATATCGCAGCCGCAGCTGCGGCTGCTGCGCATGTTCCCGTAGTGAGTCCGCTGCGCAGGGGGTAGAAGCCGGGATAGTATTGCTCTACCGTTCTACGCAGGCCGTATTTCCCGTTTACGGACAAGAAGTTGGGGTGAAGCGGCGGGCGCTTTATTACAAAGATGCGAATGCCCAGTTCCTGAGCTGCTTTTAGTTTTTCGGAAAATCCGCCGGAAGCACCGCTCTCTTTGAGGATGACAGCTTCGGGGCGTATTTGCTGCATCAATAGGCGTTCGTCTTCTCCGGTATGGTAGTAACGTAAATATTCTTCGGGGAATCCCTGGTTTCTCGCTGATTCGCGTGAACTTTCACGGTCGAGAATACGGAAATAGCAACGGCTGCTTTCCATCCATAGCGCTTTCAGTTTGCTTATGCTGTTTACTCCTGTCAGTGCCAGTATTATATAGACTTCTTCCTTTTTTATTTGGCGGACAGCGTCTTCATAATTGTCGCACCATACAATGCCTTCATTATTCTCTATACGGGGGTAAATGCGTTCATAACGGATGACCGGAATCTGAAGTATGTCAGCAGTTTCACTGACGTTCCTGTGCAGCTCTTCGGCAAAAGGGTGCGCTGCGTCTATCAGCAGCGAGATGTTCTCTTTACGGCAGAAAGACTCCAGACTATCTTTATCCATGCCACCTTGCAGGCGGATGCCGTTATGCAGAGGAACTTCTTGTTCATTGCCCTTGGTTGAATAATAGAAGGGCTTTCCAGCTTCCTCAAGTGTTTGGACGGCTATGCGTCCTTCGGTTGTACCGCCTAATACTAATATCATTTTTTATTTTCTGAATAAGTGTTTGAATTCGTGTGCATACAGTCGCGACAGTCCTTTGCGATTGCCGATAGCCTCGCCTACGACAATCATGGTTGTCAGGGTCAGGTTATTTTCTTTTACTATCCGTGCAAGGTCTTTCAGCTCTCCCCGGAAGATGCGTTCGTCCGGCCAGGTGAGGTGATAGCATACGGCTACGGGGGTTGTTTCGGGATACTCCTGTAGAAGTTCCGCCTGCACTTGTTCTGCAATGCTTGCGCTAAGGAAGATGCACATGGTGCTTTGCGAGCGTGCCATGAGATGTAATTTTTCCCGTTCGGGCATGGGTGTCCGTCCTTCACCGCGGGTCAGTATGATGCTCTGTACTTTCTCCGGGATGGTGAACTGCGACTTTAAAGCCGCCGCTGCTGCCTGGAAAGAAGATATGCCCGGAGTGATATGATAACTCATGCCGTATCGGTCGAAGTAGTTCATCTGTTCCTGTATCGCACCATAGATGCAGGGGTCACCCGTATGCAGGCGTACGATGAACTTTCCTTGGTCGTAGAACTCTTTCATCAGTGCAAACTGTTCTTCCAAATCCATGGAAGCGGAGCTGCGGACTGTTGCGCCCGGTTTGGCGCAAAGTGTCAGTTCACGAGGCACGAGGCTGCCTGCATAGAGGATGAGGTCTGCCTTTTCCAGCATCGCCCGTCCTCGCACGGAGATAAGGTCAGGGTCGCCGGGACCTGCACCTACAATCTCGATGTGCCCCCGGCGCTGGGCGCAGATGTCCAGGGTGGCGGCTACCGTATAGTTCTCGCCTTTGCATTTCGGCATTATCAGTTGGCTATTTCCGGAGGACAGCAATGCGGCTGCCTCGCTTACACTGGGCGTACCCATGTGCTTCATCACTGTTTTGCTGGGGTGGGGCACGTCCATTGTCGCCAGTTCCTCGGCCGTATAGAAGAAGACTTCGTATTCCTTTTGGAGCGATTTCACTACCGGTTCGTCACGCTTGACGTTAATCGTAGATATGGTTATGATGGATTGCGGGGAGATGTTGTACTCTTCCAGCTTTTCTATAATGCCTTTCACAACTTTTCTCGTGGGGCTTGCCTGCCGGGCAAGTCCGATGCCGACGTGCACCACGCGCGGCACATAGCAGATGGACGGTATGTCCTTTATATAATGTATTCGCGGAGAGACGATCAGTACCAGCTTGAAGCGGGATAATTTGATGTCTTTCATCTGATAGAACACCTCTACATGAGGGGGAAGGTTCGCTTCCATCCAGTCGGTTCCTTTGTCGCGGATTTCCAACAGCAATGCGGTAGGCTGTCCGGTTACAAAAAGGCTGATAGCCTCGTTCATGCACGCCTTCATCTGGTCGTCGGGAGTTTGGGTAAGCCCTGCCAGCAGGTGGGTGGAAGGGCTCACACAGATGGTCGGAGACCAGCCGAAGCGTTGGGGAAGTTTGTCCAATGCCCACAGTCCGGTAAGGTCGCTTTGAGTGGTTATCACGGGTTCGGCTCCCAATGCACCGGCCACTGTCTCGGTCAGTTCGTTGGCTCCGCCGATATGTCCGGAAAGGACGGAAATGGCATGTTTACCTATGCTGTCCACGCAAATTACGGCAGGGTCTGTGTACTTGTCCTTCACGCAAGGGGCGATGGAACGTACGCAGATGCCTAAGGCTCCGATAAAGATAAACGCGTCGTAACGATTGAAATTCTTGACAGTGAAACTGCCGGTCGATTCGATGTGCGTACATCCGCTTTCATAGCGGGGAGTGAAAATCTCCGCTTCGGGAAATTCTTTGAGCAACAGCCGGGCGGAAGCCATTCCGGTTTCCGAAACGAGCATGATGGCCGTCTTTATGTGGGATGTTTCTGTTTTCATACAGGTTATTTGTTTTTATAATGAATATAGCTTGTCTTGTTATTTTATGAAAGTGTTGCTTTCATGATTTCAATAGGGTTATAATCATTCAGTGCGATGCGTGCTGACGGATGCAGTATCAGCCCGGCGGCTCCGGCTCCTTCCATGAATACTTTTTTACTGTCTGCCGATACGGAGTTAAAAACGATACAACCGTCGGGCTGTAACGCTTCCTTTATCTTCATCAGCATTTCCGGCAGATGTCCGCCGTGCCCGCCTATGAAGACGGCATCGGGACGGGGGAGAGTATCGGTCGCCGTTTGCAGGAAATCGCCTGTGATTGCCGTAATGCCCGGCGTACCGAAGCGGCGGCTGTTGATATTCATCAGTTCTTCGCCCTCGGCACGTACCTCAAAGGAAACGACCGTGAGGTGAGGGAATTGCAGCCGGGCTTCAATGGAAACCGACCCGGTGCAGAAACCGATATCCCAGAATACACGGCGGTGGTTCAGTTCCAGCGCTTGTAACGTAAGCAGGCGGATAGGTGCTTTGGTTATCATACGGGTACGTCCGTCCAAATGTGCGAATTGTTCGTCGGGGATACCAAAAGGGCGGGCTTCGGGAAAAGAGGTGGCGCAAAGCAACAGGTTGTTGGGATGCTCGAATCCGCCTTGCGTTGCTTCCTGTAGTGTCATGTGGCGGATGCGTTCTTTTTCGGGGTTGCCAAGATGCTCGCCTACATACATGGTGTAACGGTCGTATCCGTATTCCAGCATGCGGGCTGCGATTGTGGCGGGCGTATGTTCCCGGTCGGTAAGGATGCCTATCTTGGGAGCGCGTTCAATCAGGGCGCGGTCGAATTCATTCCAGGGACGTCCCGTCAGCGAAACGGTTCGCATATCGTCATAAGGCATTACGAGGCGGTGTGCTAATGTTTGGAGAGAATTGAAAGAGGGGTATAGCTTGATTTCAGCATCCGGCAATTTCCGTTTCACCGTATTGGCAAAGCCGAAGAACAGCGGGTCGCCCGAAGCGAAAACGATAATTTGCCGGGGGACGGCATCCGTTTGTCCGTATCCGTTACTGCTGAACACTTTCTCATATTGTGAGAATACGTTGTCCAATGGTACGGTAATGGAAATCCATTCCGCATCATCCGGCAACAAGTTTCCGACAATTTCTTTGTGCCGCACTCCCCCCGAAAATACTTTCCCGTGCCGTATGTGTTCCAATACTTCCGGCGGAAAGAAAGGCGTCCGGTTATCGTCCGTTCCTATAATGATAAATTTTCGTTGTATAACCATTCGCTTACCACTAATCGTTAATTCTTAATCGTTGTTTCACACGTCTCGTCCCGGTCGTAACTGTTCCGCATCATTGTAGCACAAAACGGCGTTTACTAATGTTGCAGCAAGGTTGCTTCCGCCTTTGCGTCCTTCTACAATTATTTTAGGGATGGCGGTGAAAGGCTTTGTCATGTGCTTGGACTCCTGTACGTGTACGAAGCCCACCGGAGCGGCGATAATCCCAGCCGGATGCGCTTTTCCTTTGCGTATAAGATCGCATAGTTCCATTAATGCTGTCGGAGCGTTGCCGAATACAAAAAGGGCGTCTGGATGGTCTTCAACGGCAAGGCGTGTGCCCGCTTGTGTGCGGGTGATGCCTTTCTCCGTTGCCATTGCTGCGGTACGGGGATCGCCGAGATAGCATTTCACCTTTACGCCCAAACGTTCCAAAGCTCCTTTACGAATGCCGCTGGCAGCCATTGTCACGTCGGTAACGATGGTCCGTATGCGTTTCCCGATGATACCTTGATATAGTGTTTCCACTGCTTTTTCGTCTGTGTGCAACAGCTTTTCCATTTCAAAATCTGCGGTGGTGTGGATGGCGTGTAGCAACGCCCATTTATGGTCGAGGGGAATGTCCCGGTTCCTGAGCTCTTTCTCGATGGTACGGAAGCTCCGTATCATGATGTCCTGCCCTTTACTAGCTCCATACTGGGTATTCCCGGTCGCAACCTCCTCCCGGTAATATCCCCGCGGAGTAATCATCGTACCGTTCCATTCGTACGATTGCGAGTTGCCTATCAGTACTACGGTAAACATATCCGTCTTTTCGGGGTCGAACGCTTCCAGCGTCGTTATGTGCACTTCCTGTTCGGGACGCCCTGCCTGGCGTACATAGCCTACGGGGGTCTGTGGTGAACGTCCTTCTTGCAGGAATAACTCTTTCAGCCGGTAAAGTTGCCAATAGCGGCCTTCACTTTTGGGATTGTAGACGGCTGTCACGAAATCGGCTGCGGCAGCGGCAATGATACGTTTCTCGATGCGTTCCCACGGGGTCATCAGGTCTGAGAGGGAGATAACGCAGAAGTCATGTCCCACAGGAGCTCCCAGCAGGGAAGCCGCTTTCTGGAATGCGCTGATACCGGGCAGGGAAATAATCTCTGCGTTACTGTTCCGTTCCCGCTTCATTTCATACACAAGCGGCGTCATACCGTAAATCCCTGCATCGCCCGAACTGATGACGCACACCGTTTTTCCCTGCTCCGCCAGCTCGAAAGCTTGCTCGGCGCGGATACGTTCGCGTTTCATTCCTGTATCTATACATTCCGTATCGGGGCGCAGGTACGGAGTGACAAAGCGGAAATAGTATTTATAGCCCACCACTGCATCCGCTTCCTGTAAAGCGGCAACAACAGCGGGTGTTATGTCTTGCTTATTGCCCGGACCGATGCCGGCGATGATTATTTTGGGTTGTTTCATTTGCTATCTGACTTATTGCTGTCTGTTCTGCAGAGCATGGTAAGTGTTACGCCTGCAGTTCACAAAGATACATTCTATTTATCACATTATGGCATGAAAAGGTGACTTTCTCACTCGTTTTTTTCCCCTGCCGCATATACCGCTTTCTTTTCCATGATGCCCTGTGTGCGCGGTGCTTCAGTCCGAAGCGGATATGGTCTACGAATATCTTTTGTATTTCAGGGATTTGCCCTAAACCTTCCATGCGCACATGAACGGTATAACCTTCTTTTTCAAGCATCTCCCGCCATTCTCCGGCAATATCGTTTTTGGCGTGGTCGCCGGCTACAAACATAAAAGGAACGAGTGTCACACTCTTTGCTTTGGCCGCTTTCAGTTGTGCCAACATGGTTTCAAAGGTGGGATAGCCTTCGATGGTCCCCACATGGAAGTTACCGAATCCGGCTACTTTCAGCATATAGTCCATCTGACTGTATGTAGCAGTACCGGGCGTATAAGTGCCATGCCCTACCAATACGAAGTGTTCTTTACCCTTTTTCTTTGCACTCTGCTGCACCGAAGCATTGAGGCGTTGTCCTAAAATATCAGTTACTTTTTCCGCATCTTCCACCGAATAGAGTAGGGGAGTGCCTACGCGTATCTCCTTGAAGAAAGGCAGTACGCTTTCCACATCACGGCGGAGCGACTCCATTTCCACACCGTCAATGATATTGGTACTTTGCACAATAATGTGTGTGTAGCCCTCTCCACGCAGTTGGAGTAGCGCATCCAGCGGGGTATTTTTGACAACGCCGCGTGTCTTGAGGCGGCGTATGATGATGCGCGAAGTATAGGCTTCGCGAAACTCCAGGTCGGGAAAAGCCTTGCGTGCTTGGGCATTGATAGCATCAATCGTCTGCGTACGTGTATCATCGTGCGTCGTGCCGAAGTGTACCATAAGCAATGCGGCCTTTTCGCCAGGTTTCATGCTTGCAAGCATATCGCTCGACACGAAGTTTCCCCCTTCGTGAGCGGAGCAGAAGAGAGAAATGGCAAGGAGCAGGGAAAGGAGAGATGTTTTCATAAATAAAAGTAATTACTGTTTTGTAAAAATGATTGCTGTTTTTTTATTTCTTAAACCGTACCGACAAACTCACGTATACCGAGCGTCCCGGGCTGAGCGTGGAGAAGTTATTGTTCCAGGGGCGGTCATCTTTCTTGTCGAAGATATTCTCGATACCTACGCCCGGTTCCAGAACCACGGATTGCAGATTGAAGGTGTGGCGGGTATTCAAATCCCATTGCTGGAATTTGGGAGCGTAACCGTACGTTTGCGAGTAGCGTTCGCCTTGCAGGTGTCCGTGCACGTTTACGTTCAGGCGGTAGAAGCTCCAGGCGTGTTCCCACTGGCCGTTGATGTTCCCCATGTGCCTGACGCTTTTGTCTATGGGCGACACTTTGTAACTGCCGTCGGCTTGCAACTGCTTGGCCTCGGTGTCCATGTACGTGTATCCGCCGCCTGCCCTGAAGCCCGCGCCTAGGTTCAGGCTGGCGTTCAGGCTGATGCCTTTGGTCTTGGCTTTGTCCACGTTGTCGCGCTGACGTATCTCGTCGAAGGTGGCGTGCTTGTCGTCCAGTCCCATGTCGTGTATCTCCTGATCGGAGAGGGTGCGGTAGTTTATCATGTCGCGGATGTTGTTGATGAACCCGGTGACGGACACGGAGAGCCGGCGGTAGTTGTACTCCGCATTCAGCGAGTAGAAGTTGTTCTTTTCTGGTTTCAAACCGATGTTGCCCGTGGTGTAGCGGTTGCTGGTCTTGGATTCGTCGGTGGCGTAAAGTTGCGACAAGGTAGGCGTGCGGAAGCCTGCCGCGTAGGCGGCACGCAGGTTCAGTCCGCCGAGCTTGTACATCAGCGATACGTTGGGAGTGGCATAATTCTTGAAGTTCTCGTTGTAGATGTAGCGTATGCCCAGTACGGCTTGCAGGTTCAGGGGCAGCTTTATTTCATCCTGTGCGTAGAAAGCGAGGGTGTACATGTGGCGGGAGTCGATGTTGTCCGATTCGCTCTCCAGCCCCTCGTTTACGTATTCTACGCCGGCAGACAGTTTGTTGCGGCTGCCCAGGCGGAAAATACCCTTGATGTTTCCGTTGTAGTATCGCACTTGTTTGCGGGTCACCCGGTCGCCCGGCAGATAGTTGCCCGACTTCTTGAAGTACATATAGTCAGACGAGTAATTGTCCGAGTAGAACTCTGCATCGATGTAAGCCGAACGGTTTATCATGTACTTCATGCCGGCGCCATAGGTATAGGTCTCGTGTTTCAGATTGTAGGTATAGGCGTCTTTCTGTACGAACTGGCCTTTACTTTTGGCATAGTAGGTGGCGTCCTGCGGACGGCGGGTTTTGTTATCAAAATAAGTACCGCGCGCGTAGAACGATAGTTTGTCTGTGGCATTGAACACGAAACGCTGGTTTACGGTGTTGGAGTAGAAGCCTACGGAAGTAGGGCGTCCCGTTTCGTAGCCGTTCTCGTCAATGTTGTTGTTCTGCCAGCTTCCTGTCTGACGGCGCTGGTAGGAAGTATAAGAGGAGAACTTGCCTGCATTGACATCGGCATTGACGCTCTCCGTCAGTCGTCCCTCACCGGAGTAGTGAGTATAGCTGGATACGTTCACGGTGTTCCGGGCATCGTCCGTGATGATGTTGATAACACCGCCTATGGCATCGCTTCCGTATAGGGCGGATGCCGCGCCGTTCAGTATCTCGATGCGCTTGATGTTGGCCACGTTGATGCGCGTGTAGCGGTCTTCACCAGCCAGACGTCTGCCGTTTTCCAATATCAGTATGTAGTCCTCGTTGATGCCGTTCAGGCTCATGGTAGTGCCCATGCCGTTGGTGTAGGAAGAGATATTGGGCGTCAGCTTCACCAGCGCTTCTTCCAGCGTAGATACGTTGGCGCTGCCTATTTCTTTGGCTGTGATTACGGATACGGGAACGGGGCTGTCTGTCATGCGGCGGTGCGTACCGGTTCCGGTCACTACCACCTGGCTGAGGTTGCTGTAACTCTCCTCCAGCTTTACAAGGATGTTTTCTTCTTGTCCGTCCGCGGTGTATTTTTTTGGGGTGAAGCCGATGTAGGAGAAGCGCAGCGTGTGTTGTCCGTCGGGCAGATTGTCGATGATAAATTCTCCTTTTCCGTTGGTGGTGCATCCCGTCAGACTGTTGTCTACGCGGATATTTACCCCTGCAAGAGGCTCGTTCGTGTCGGCGCTCACCACCTTTCCGCTCAATGCGGTTTGGGCATGGAGCAGGGGTGTCAGGCAGCACAGTATGGCTGCCAATAAATAGTTGGTTTTCATTTATTGAAAAATGTAAGATTAATACTTGTCTTCCTGACCCCGGGAAGGCGTTGATTGTGTAATTGCCCAGGCAGGTTTCCTGACTCAGCCCTACGGAAAACCACACCTTCCCGTCTCCGGTCTGCGATGGCTCAAACTGATGTTCGCTCTCACCAACAGCCGTCTGTAAGACAGTGGCATTGTTTTGAAGAATGTTTTCCGTATGCTCCGTTGCTGCAACAAGCAGGCGGAGCAAAGTGGCTTTACAGTAGCGGGCACTGTTCCGGTTTCGCACCGGATTCCCTTTTATACAACTCGTTGGAATAACGGAGTGTATCACCTAAGCGGTGACAAATATAGCGGTTTATTTTTAATTGATAAAGGAAAGGGCGGGATAATGCAACCGGTCTTACGGAGTGATTTGCTTTGCATTACGGATTTGCTTTGTTTTGCGGGATGGATTTTTTCATCTCTCGGAACGATTTTCCCGGTCTCATGGGATGAATATTTTCAACTTATAAGACGGATAACAAAAAGGGGGTTGTCGGTTATTTTACCTGACAGTCTTTAGGTGAAAGGTTCATTTTAGGGGCCAATAAGGAAGTGACCCCTAAAATGAACCTTAAAATGTTTGGGTGTTCTTTATGTCTTTAATTTAATTCTTTGATTGTTAGTGTAATATGCGACATTTTCCTGAAAATGAGAAATACCCGCATATTTTTTCTGTCTCAGCTTTTCCTCTCCTTTTTCCCTTATTGAATTAAGAAAATGGAGGACAAATGTTATACTTCCGGCTGATATCCTTCACCGTTTTCCCAGGCATCGGCATCCCATTGCTCTTTCAGGTGATTCACCCAGATTGCGCGGATTTCGGGATAGCTGCCCAGAGCCTTGATACCGCAGCCGTCTTTGATACCGTGATCGGCATCGGCTTGGCCTACGGGATGGGCTTCAAATGTTCTGTCTACCTTGAAACCTGCTTTCTCCAGACGTTCGCGCCAACTGTACTCGTTGGTATTGAGTTCCACTTTATCCAAGCCTTTGTTCTCGGCTATCGCTTCGATGCCCCATAGGTCGTTGTGGGCATGGTCACCGGCGATGGACATGAAAGGAGCGAGGTATACGTTTACTTCATTCGGCTCCAGGTTATTGTCCTGGCAGTACTTCATCACTTGCGAATAGATGCAGCCGGGATAGTCGGCTATCATTTGGGCGGCAGGTACTACCGGGATACGGTCTACCGCTTTCTCTTCCTCTTCTTTCGGCCAGAAAAGCATTTCTCCATAGTCTACAGTACCTACGAAGATATTCTTGTTTGTGGCAAGAGTATGCAAGGCGGTTTGGACTTCGGAGTATTTGGTGTTGGCATTGTAGTTCACATCAGGGTTACCGTGCCCCATCAGGAGAACGATGTTCTTCTTTTCAGCCAGTTTGTTCTTGTAGTGGTTGTAAAGGACCTGTGCCACTTCGTCCGTATCATCATCGGTAGAGAGCAGGTTGGCGCCTTTCAGCACGTCGATGTGCGGATACCAGTCAATCATAAAGTTTTTCTTGATATCGGTATTCATTAGAGAAAGGTATTCCTCGCCGGGAATGACGTGAAGCGACTGTACGGCTACGTGTGTATATCCTGCATCGCCGATGGCTTTCAGCCATTGGTCCAGTTTGTAGCGCGCTTCGCCGGTAGAAGCCTCTGCACGGCCGATGCAGGTACGTGAGGTGAAAGACATATAGATGTCTGTTTGAGGGAACTGCTTCCGGAAGTCGGCGATGATTTCGTTGTAAACGTCCAATGACTCATTATAAGTGCTTCCGAAAGTACAGAGTAGGATGGCGGTGTCATACTTCTTGGTTTCGGCTACTACCCTGGTTGCAGGGTTTACGGTACTTTCCGCATCGTCGTCATCGCTACAGGAGGTGAATCCTGTGCAAGTTGTGGCTGCTACGAGAGCCGCCATCAGATAAAACTTGAAATTTTTCATACTTTGTTTGTAAATTGATTAATAAAAAAGATGTTTTTCTCTATTTTGCCCCGCCCCCGTTCTTGAACTTTATAAGCGCCGATGCGTAGAAATTCCTTCCCGGCGTGCTGGTAGCCCGGTTACGTCCGAAAGGAGTGCGGTCTACGTAGTTGAAGAGGTTGTCCACACCTATGTTCATTGTCAGCGTCCAGTGCCGCATCTTCATTAGGGTATGGGCGGTGTTGATGCGCCATGTCTGGAAGCCGTCGGCATCGTTGTCGTTAACGTAGTGGCGGGTCGACTGGTATCGGCCGTACACTCCCAAGCCGAAGCGGTAACAGTGCCAAGTGTACTGCCAGGTGGTGTTGAGCGTGGCATTATGGTTGGATGTGGCGTCGATGTAGAGGTACTTCATGTAGTTATCGCCCGTATCGGCGGCATACTGCGCTTTCGGATCGGCATAGCTGTACCCACCGCCCAGCATGATGTCTTTCGTGGGGCGGTAGTTGAAGGTGAAGTCTATGCCATAGATGCGGGCTTTCGTGAGGTTGGTGTATTTCTTGCTTTTCTCTATTTCGAGGAGCTTTTCTTCGGGGGTGACTTTTATCTCTACCAGCTCTATCATGTTGCGGATGAAGTTGGCATATCCGGTCAGGCTCGCCTGGAACTTGCTTCCTGCATACTCCACGCTGATGGAAGTGTATTGTGAGGTTTGCGCCTTGAGGTCTGTATTGCCATGATAGGCGGTGAGGGAGCTGCCGCCGATGCTGCCTGTGTGTTCATAATAAAGCTCTTTGATGGTAGGCGCCTTGAAGCCCATGGCATAGGAAGCGCGCAGGTTGAAGTTACCGGCTTTGTAGAGTGCGGATACTTTGGGGCTGAGGTTCAGTCCGGTTTCCTTGTGTTGCGTGCCGCGTACGCCGGCAGTCAGTATAAGGTTGCTTGTGGCAGTCCACTCTTCCTGCGCATAGGCGGCGAGCGTATAGACGGAAGCGATGTCGCCTGCTATGTGGTGAGGCGATTCCAGACGGTTGTACTGGTACTCTATGCCAGTATTGAGGATGTGCCGGTCGCCGAAGTAAAAGATACCTTTTACCTGCGCCAGCACTTGTTGCTGTATGCTCTGCTTGATACGCTGGCCGGGGTAGTAGGTGATGCGGTCGCCGTCTTTGAAGTAGTCGGTGATGTCTTTCAGCTTATAGTCGTAGAAGTAACCGTAGCGACCGTAAGAGAGGTCGGCGGTGAGGTAGTTGCGCCCGTTCAGCTTGTACCTGCTTCCGGCGGCAAAAGTATAGTTGCGGTAGTAGAAGTCGTTGGGCAGGTACTTCCACGGGCCGTGCGTACGCATCACCCAACGTTCGTAGTACGTTCCTTCGGCGGTGAGGTTCAGTTTTCTGTTTACCTGCCATTCCAGATTCTCGGAAAGAGTATAGTTGCTGGAACGGTTTACGGTAAGCATGGTGGAACCGGGCTTCAGTTGGTTCTGATCCCATTGCATATCCGTATTGCGCCAGCCGTCGGTGTGCCGGAAGTTGATACCGGTCACCGATTTCAGTTTGCCGTAGTTGAAGCCGAAGCTGGCGCTTTGCCGTACATCGCCATGCTCGCCCACACGGGTGGTGCTGGTGAGTTCCATTTTCTCTCTGCTCCGTTTGGTAATGATATTGATGACTCCGGCAATGGCATCGCTGCCGTAAAGTGAAGAAGCGGCGCCTTTCACGATTTCGATGCGCTCTATGTTGGCGGGATTCAGTTGGTTGAGGTCGTTTTGTCCGCCGATGTCCCCGTTCATGCGCTTGCCGTTTATCATGATGAGGATATAGTCGTTGTTCAGCCCGTTGAGCTGGATATGGCTGCCCATGTCGCCGTCATGGAAGGTGAGGGAAGGGCTGAGCCCGCTGAGAAGGTCGTCTATGCTGCGCGCCTGATATTGCTCCAGCGCTTTTCCCGTGAGCACCTCTGTCTGCACGGGGGCGTCTTTCAGGTAGTGCTCGGTTCCCGTACCTGTTACCACTACTTCGTTGAGCAGTAACGAGAGTTCTTTCTCATCTTTGTTTTTAAGGATACTTTGTGCCGGGGCGGATTGCATCACACCGCACAGCAGTACCGCTTCAAGCCAATACTTGTGCTTCATCGTCTACCGATTTTTTCGTTGATAAAACAAAACGGCACTTCGCTTCTGTGTGCGAAAGGTAATGGCCCGAAAGAGTAAAATAGGAATCCTATCGTATCAGTATAGGGGACATCGCTTCTAATCCTGGAAGCTCAGTGCTCAAGTTACGGAAGTTGGTAGGTATTCTGGCTCTCCTCTGCTTGTATTACCTTCCCATCGCGTTGCCGCGACAGTGGCTTTTGCGGATACAAACATCTTTTATTGAGGATTACAGCTGCAGGTACAGCTCCGGTTTTACACCGGATTCCCTTGCATCGGCAGGCGGATATGCCTTCCCGATTGCCAATTCCGGGGGTAAAGATAAAGACTTTTTATATATTATTCAGCTTTTTCTTCCTGATTATTTTCTTTTTTCTTCATTTTGTCTTTCTATCGGTAGTATTCCTCTGCTTTTGCAAGTGTTTCCGGCTTGCCGATGTCGAACCAACGGCGGTCCTGAAGCGGATAACCCTGTATGCAGGCTGTTTCGCACACGGATAGATAAAAAGGAATAATGGAGAACTTCCCTTCCCATTGTCTGCTTTCCATATAGCGGAAAAGGGAAGGGGATATGACGTGAATGCCACCGAAAGCCATTTCCTTGTATTGCCTTTCTTGGAAAGAGAATCCTTCGGGCTTGGTTTCACCGGTGGATTTGTTTATCCAGCCGTGCAGGCGGTTGGCATCGTCCAGCAGCAGGTAGCGTGATGTCTGTCGTTGACTGACGAGCAGTGTAGCCTCTGCATTGCTTTCCCGATGATGCCGGTAAAGCTCTGCAAGATTGATGTCGGAAAGGATGTCGGCATTGTGCACCAGGAACGGTTCGTTGTCGTCCAGAAACGGACGCGCTTTCTTTATCCCGCCGCCTGTGTCGAGCAGCATATCCCGTTCGTCACTGAGGTGGATAGTGATGCCGAAATCGTTATTGGCGCGGAGAAACTTGATAATCTGTTCTCCAAAGTGGTGGATATTGACCGTAATGTCATTGAATCCGGCTTCTTTCAGCCGTAAAATCACCCGTTCCAGCATCGGCTTTCCGGCTACGGAGACGAGCGCTTTTGGGGTGTGGTCTGTCAGCGGACGAAGACGGGTTCCCAGTCCGGCGGCAAATATCATTGCTTTCATAAAATAATAGGATGACGGGCAGTATTACTGTTTCGCGCTAAAATTCTGTTCTATGTTCTGTTCTCTGTGTATCAGGTTCACTTGTACGCCGAACTTCTTGTTGAGGTGTTCGGCAAGGTGTTGGGCCGAATATACGGAGCGGTGTTGGCCGCCTGTACAGCCGAAACATACGGACAGGTTGGTAAATCCCCGTTCCATATACCGTTTCACGGATGCATCTACCAGCCCATATACGTGTTCGAGGAATACGGCGATTTCCCCATCCTCTTCAAGGAAGCGGACAACGGGTTCGTCGAGGCCGGTGAAAGGCTTGTAACGTTCGTATTTGCCAGGGTTGTTTACGGCACGGCAGTCGAATACGAAACCGCCGCCGTTGCCGGAAGAATCTTCGGGGATACCTTTTTTATAGGCGAAACTGGTGACTTTTACTACCAGACGACGCTTTTTCAGGTCGTCGGTGAATTGTTTCAGTTCGGTCAGCCTGTGCAGGACTTTACAGAGATACGGATATTCGGGGTAAGGCTCCTGCAACAACTGGCGCAGGTTTTCAATGGCGAAAGGCACGCTTTGGATGAAGTGGGGCTTCTTCTCGAAGTAACCGCGGAAACCGTATGCGCCCAATACCTGCATGGTGCGGAACAGTACGAAATGACGGAGCTGGGCATAGAAATAGCTCTCATCCACCGGCTGGTATTTGCGCAGGGCTTCGATGTATTCTTTCAGAAGTTCTTGGCGCAGGCTGTCGGGATAATTGGCCTTGGCTTGCCACAGGAATGAGGCCACGTCGTAGTAGACAGGCCCTTTACGTCCGCCCTGAAAGTCGATAAGCCAGGGTTCGCCATCCTTAATCATCACGTTGCGGCTTTGGAAGTCGCGATACATGAAAGTTGCGGAACTGCTGCGGAGAAGCACGTCTGCCATTTTCTGGAAATCATCTTCCAGGCGGTCTTCCTGAAAGTCCATGCCCGTTGCCTTGAGGAAACAATACTTGAAGTAGTTCAAGTCCCACAGAATGCTACGGCTGTTGAACTCAGCCTGCGGGTAACAGTAGGAGAAGTCCATGCCGTCGGCTCCGGCAAATTGCACGGCGGGCAGCAGGCGCATGGTCTTACGAAGCAATTGCTTCTCCTCTTCATCGAATACGCTTGTCTTGCGTCCTTTTTCGATGGCGTTGAACAGAAGCGTATCTCCTAAATCTTCCTGCAAATAGTAAATATTGTCTTCGGAACGGATAAACACTTCGGGCACGGGCAATCCTTTTCCGCGGAAATGCTCTGCCATATAGAGAAAGGCACGGTTTTCCTCAACGGATTCGCCGCTTACCCCTATCAGCGTAGGCGTACCTTTGAGGCGGAAATAGCGGCGGTTTGAGCCGGAAGAGGGAAGTTCGTCGATGGCTTCGGGTTCGTGCCCGGTATGTGTAATGTAGAGTTTTTTAAGTTCTTCGGTTATCATAGCGTTTTTTATATTTGGCAGCTAAGATAAGACTTTTACCGGATATATTATTACCTTTGTCCGACAAAATCCATAACAGCCCTTTTATACTTCATACCTTATACCTAAATAACATGCGTCGCGTTTCTCAGTTTCTCATAGCAGCCCCCACATCGGGTAGCGGAAAGACCACCGTAAGCCGCGGACTAATGGCTTTGCTGACACAAAAAGGATTGGCGGTACAGCCTTTTAAATGCGGTCCGGATTATATCGATACCAAATATCATACGGCTGTATGCGGACGTGCATCCATTAATCTGGATACGTTTATGGCTTCCGGTGAACATGTGTGCGAACTCTATGCACATCATGCCGTTTCTGCGGATGTCTGCATTGTGGAAGGGATGATGGGAATGTTTGACGGATATGATCGCGACCGGGGCTCTTCGGCGGAGATAGCTCAGTTGTTGCAACTTCCAGTCGTGCTGGTGGTGGATGCCAAGTCTGCCGCTTATTCAATGGCTCCTTTGCTGTCGGGATTCATCCATTTTCGTCCGGATATACGGATTGCGGGGGTGATATTCAATCGTGTAGGGTCGTCCCGCCATTATGAAATGCTCAGGGAAGTGTGTGCCGAGGTAGGCATAACCTGTCTGGGGTATCTTCCAAAGGAGAAAATGCTGGAGCAGGAATCACGTTATTTGGGACTTGATTTCAGTCGATCCAAAGGCACGGATGCCATCGGTACTCTGACAAGGTTATTGGAGCAATGCGTGGATTGGAAACTGCTGCTGGCGAAGACGGCGGTTCCGTTGCGGGAAACGCGGGAAAGGGATAAGGAGTTTGTCGGCGGTAGGAAACCGGGCAACCTGCGTATCTTGGTGGCACGTAACGAGGAGTCTTTCTCTTTCATTTATGAAGAACATCTGGAGATGTTGCGCGGAATGGGTCGTATCTCTTTCTTCGATCCGGAAAAGGATGTCCCCATAGCGCAGGACACCGATTTGTTGTACTTGCCGGGCGGGTATCCAGAAAAACATTCTATGGCGCTTGCCGGAGCCCGTCAGGTGAAAGAATCCGTTCGGGAGTATATAGAGCGCGGCGGAAAGACGCTGGCGGAGTGTGGCGGAATGATTTACCTTTCGTATGCCATAGGTTATGACAAACGGGAGCATGAGAGCGGTGGCAGCGGGTTCGACAGAATGGCGGGTGTGTTTCCTTTTTATATCTCCAATGAGAGTGAAGATCGGAAATTGACGTTGGGGTATCGCAGCTTCGACTATAAGGGGCAGCGTTTGCGGGGGCACGAGTTTCATTATACGCAGTTCGGCAAGTCGGGGACGGCTCCCGATGACAGTAAGAAAGATCTGTATATGCCGCCTACCGTCGTGCAGGTGTATAATGCCAAAGGGCAACCGGTGAACACTCCCGTATTCCGCTACAAGAATACGATAGCAAGTTACACGCATCTTTATTGGGGTGAAACGGATATAATGAGGTTATTTGAATAAGCATACGCTGAAAGATGAAAAAAGTATATACCCGTACGGGAGATAAAGGAACCACCGGCATTCATGGCGGAGCGCGTGTTCCCAAAGATGATATTCGCATCGAGGCAAACGGCTGTCTGGACGAACTGAATGCCGTAATAGGAATCGTACGTTCCATGCTTCCTGCCGAAGACAATTGGCAGGAACTGCTGCATACCATTCAAAGAGAACTGATGGTAGTGATGAGCCATGTAGCTACGCCCGATGGCGTGTTGAACCCCAATCTTCTTTCTGCCGCCGAACTGACCGTACGCTGCGAACAGGAAATGGATGCCATGATTGCCGGACTGAAGGAGAACGGCTATTTTCTTCTGCCGGGTGGTACGCCTGTTTCTGCGCAACTACATTTTGCCCGCACAGTGGCAAGGCGTGCCGAGCGACGCTTATGGACACTGCATCGCCAAGCTCCGCTGAATGAGGATATTTTGCGTTTTGTGAACCGTCTGTCAGATCTCTTCTTTGTCATGGCGCGTACGGAGATGCAGCGGCAGGATTGGCCGGAAGAGAAATGGCAGGAATTTGCTTATAAGAGGAAAAGACTGTAAGTTTTTCTTAATTTCCGGGTGCTGATTTGTTAACAACAGCGTATTCCTATTAAACCATGTTATAAGTAGGACCACAGCCCTCCGATAATTTGGAGATTCCCGAAATGTCCGTATATTTGCAATGTGTTTTTCATAGTATTAGATTTAAGGTTAACAAAAAGATTGGCTGTCTGGGATAGATAGCCTTTTTTTATGCCTCTATATCACCTGTCTTTATGTTACTTCGTTTATAGACTCTCCTTGTAGTGTACACCGCCCACGCACCGTATATGATTACTTGTATCCACAGCGTCAGCATCTGAGGCCAGATGTCGGCAAGGCTGCCGCCCATTGAATTTAATTTTACGAAAGCGAGTACTGCGGGGGCCACAGGGAAGACGTAATGCGCCGCTTGCCAGTACCAGGGCATCAGTTCCAGCGGGTAAGACACGCCGGAAAGGAAGATGTAACCCACAGAAAAGAAGGCTATCATCAGCAGTGGGGCTTCGGAGTCGGTAAACCAGCGGGACACGGCAAGCGCAAAGAAACTCGTGGCAAGCAGGAAAGGAATCATCATAGTGACAATGTCCCAACCGCTTCCTATATTGGGAATGCTGAAAATATGCGGCAGCAGTCCCAACAGAAACATGGAGAACACAACATACAGCATTACATATACGAAGGTTCTTCCCGATACGATGCACAGCATATCTTTCAGGGAACGGGCTTTCATGCTGTAAACGCCTTCCCGCTGCTGTTCTGCTTCTTCGCCGGTAAGCATGGCAATCACCATCAGCATTGTCTGGAAGATGATGACAATCATTACGGCGGGAATCAGGTAAGAACCGTATCCTTCGGTGTAATTGTAAAGGGCCGTTCCCGATACGCTGACGGGAGTGGACGACGCAACGGCCAACAGACCTTGCGGCGGCAGGAATACTGTTCCGGTACGCCGGTGGGTATCGTTTACGGCAAGCATCACGCGCGAGCTTGCTTCTTGCAATCCCTTGAAGTTGAGGAATGCGTCCGTGGCGGCATACAGGGTGAATACGGAAGTCTCGTCGCGCGCTACATGCGTCTCGAAGTCGGAAGGAATGTAGAGTATACCGGTAACCTCGCCTTTTTTCATCCACTTGCGGGCTTCGAGGATATTGGGCGTTTGGGCATAGACCGAAGTCTGCGGGGCGGCATCCAGCCATCGTACGTACTCCCGGCTGAGTGCGGAGTGGGAGAGGTCTACTACGGCAACCGGTGCTTTGCGTACCAGATTGGGAGCATACATATAGTTGTAGAGTAAGCCATAAAGGAAGATTCCCCCTGCCAGCACCAGCAGGATGGCGGGATTGGTGGCAATGGCTTTCCATTCGTGGCGGATGACATTGCTCAGGGATGCTTCCGTGCCGGGCGATGTACCGGATGATATACCGGACTGTATATCGGTCGCTGCAATGCCGGACAATGCTTTGTCTCCGATATGGAGAGTTTCTTCGCTTTCCTTCCTCCTCAGTATCCACCACTTCAATAAAGGCAGAATCAGTATGGCCAGCAGCAGGAATACCAGTAGTACAGCCACCGATTGCCAGAAATAAGCAAACCCCGCACCGAAATAAATCATAGCCTGTGCCGCTTCGGTGAAGTGCCGTACCGGAAACAGGTAGGACGCCGCATGCACCGGTGCATACATTGCCGTTACCGGAAATGTCACTCCCGACAGTGTAGCTCCCAAAGAGCCTACCATTGACACCACGCTGATGATATAGGCTATCTTGGGAAAGATAGAGAATATCAGCACCGCCAATGCCTGCGTAGCCATGATAAACAGTACCGTTACGATGTTCATCAGCCACAAGCTGCCTTGAAACGGTATGTTCATCAGTCCGAACAACACGTAGTTTGCCAGTATGCCTATAACGGAGAACATAACGGTGTAGGGCAACAGCTTTCCTGCGACGGCAGTCAGCATATCGGCATTCCGCAGATTAGCCGGGTCTTTTCCTGCGGGTGTGGCAGCCCCCATCCATTCTTGCGTTGTCCCGAACTTGAATTCGCTGCCTATGGCATACACCGTTACAAGTAGAATCAGTATCTGGAATAGAACGAAGAAAAACGGCTGGCTCAGATAGATAGAGTAATCCATATCCGGATTATAAAGCGGATGCGTATTGGCTTCTACCGGAAGAAGGAACGTCTGTATCTGTTCCTGCCCCACACCCAATGCTTCAGCCTGTACAACGATGGGCGACAGTGCTACGGGGGCGAGTGTGGTTTCAAATGCTGCCATCAGTTCGCTTCCTACCGAAAGAAGGGCGTAATGGTAATAGTAAGTCAGCGTTGCACCCGTCCCGCTGACTGTTTTCTGCTCAAACTGCGGCGGGATGGACAAGTAGCCGTATATCTTCTTCCGTTGCAATGCCTGTCGTGCAGAGGCTTCGTCCGTAAAGTGCTCCGTAACCCGGAAAGTAGGTGTGGCGGCAATGCGCCGTGCTATGGTACGTGAGGCTGCCGTATTATCTTGGTCTACAATGCCGATAGGAATATTCTCCATCTGTCCGTTTCCGAAAATGGTAGCCATAAAGAACAGGCAGAACAAGGGCAGGAGGATGCACACGCCGAAATAGAGACGGCGTGAGGTGATACGGTGACATTCGCGGAAGAGGACATTATATAATAAATTCATAATAAGAAATTTGTATGGTGAGATGATTGGCGCTTCAACTCTGAACGGTATCGACTTGGGTGATGACAGACTTTTTTCAAATAGGGTGATGACGGATTTTTTAGACATAAGAACAAATAAGAAAACATTAGCATATGTTATAATCATGAATATGTTCTTTTGTTCTTATGTCTAAAAAAAGATTGTCCGGTTTCCCTTCTTTCCTTTTTATACTTTATTTACGATTGCCGACATTCCCGGTCTAAGCCCTTCCACCGCTTGTACAGGTCGTGCATGTATCTCGAACGTCTGCATATCGTAACTGCCTGTCTGCTTGGTCGATTTCCAAGTGGCGAAACTTCCCAGCGGACTGATGTAATAGATGCGGAACTCTATGTCTTTCTTGCCGAGGGCAGGAATGTCCGCTTTGAAAGTGCCGCCCATTTTGAACTGTGGCATCAGGTCTTCCCGGATGTTCAGGACTACGTGTGCATCGCTCATCACCACCAGACTCATGATAGGCGTGCCCGGAGCCACCAGCTCGCCGCGCTTGGGAAAGATAGTGGCTATCTGTCCGTCTTCGGGAGCAGTGAGCCTGGAGTCTACAAGAAGGGCGGAAACTTCATCCACCGTGCTGCGTGCGGCATCTACAAGGCTACGTGCGGCTGCGCGGTCTTCGCTTTGCGCGCCGTCCACAGCCATTTGATATTGCTGGTATGCCGCGCGTTCGGCAGCTTGTGCAGCTTTGTACATGGCTTCTACTTCGTCCTTTCGTTGCGAAGTAACCACACTGTCTTTATAAAGGGTGAGGATGCGCTGATAGGTGGTTTGGGCAAGCGTCAGGTCGCTTTGCGTCTTATTCCAAAGCTGCAAGGCTGTAGCGATAATCTGCCTGCGCGTTCCGGCATCAATCTTTTTGTTCTGTTCCTGCGCCACCTGTTCCAAAGCATTTACCTGACGGTATTTGGCTTCGATAGTGGGACTGTTGATGACAACGAGCGTGTCACCCGCTTTTACCCAATCCCCCTCTTGTACGAGGAAAGAATCTACACGCCCCGGCAGTTTTCCGCTGATGCGTATCTCCGTGGCTTCTACCTGCCCTTGCAGCACCATTGGCTGCCGGCTCATAAGTGACATTCCGATAACCGATACTCCTACGGTAACGATTAATACGACGATGAATGCGATGCTGATGGTTTTGTTGCTGATATTCATTTAATTTAAGTATAAACTATAAAGTACGGTGTATCCAAATACACTTGATGTTTCTTTTTAGGTACGGATTATACGGAATAAGGAAAATCTGAGTTTTCCGTGTAATCCTCATTGCACAGCCTGTTTCTCAATTTTTAATTCTCAACTCTCAATTTACTAAGTTTCCCGAATTCTTCCGGCGTGCCGCAAAGCGCCAGCAGATTCATCAACGCCACGTCATACTCGTAATAGGCTGCCAGTCGGGCCACGCGTACGGTTGCCAGCATCGTTTCTGAATCTATTACTTCGGTGCTTGTTGCCATGCCTTCAGTGAACGATTTCTTGCGGATGCGCACTAACTCTTCGCTCAGTTCGATGGTTGTGTTCAGGGCACGAACGTTATCCTGTGCTTTCTGCATCTGCGTGTAGAGTTTGTCGATGCCCACACTTAAATCGTCTTTGGCTTTTTCCTGCCCTATGGAGAGGGTCTGTTGGGCTATCTTGGATTGGCGTATCCGTTTCTCCCGTGCCAAACCGTCAAAGAGATTCCAGGTGAATCCTACTCCTATCATGGTGCGGGGGATGAGGTTGCTTTGGATGCCGTGGGCATATAGCGTCTGCTTGCCGAATACGGCGATGTCCGGCAGGTAGCCGCTCTGTTCGATACGGAGCTGCTGTTTGGCTATATGCGATTGCAACTGCAATTGGTTGACGGTATAGTTCTCGGTTTGCATGGTTTGCAGGAACTCCTCTTTTGCAGGTAGCACGGCGTTTATGAAAAGCGGGGAAACGGGTTGTATGCTGCAAGTATCCGTAATGTTGAGCAACGTACGCAAAGCGTTTTGTAGAACAGCTGCTTCCTTTTGCGAGGCTTCCAGCGAGCGTTGCGCTTCGTCCATGTTCACTTGCGCAAAGAGGCGTCCGGCCTTGTCTATCATTCCGGCGGCTTCCAGTTTCAAGGCATTTTCGTAATGACGTTTCAGGCTGTTGTAGGTGTCTTGGCGTACGCGCACCACTTCTTGTGCCAGGCGCAGTCCGAAATAGCTTTCCGCCAAGAGGACACGCTGCGTGGCGTCTGTCTGTTCGCGGTTCTCGCGGGCGATGTCAATCATTGCATTTCCTATCTTTCCGGCACGGATGCGCTTTCCGCCGGAAAACACGATCCATTCGGCGGTCAGACCTACCGTGGTGAGGTTACGGGGTGCGAGCGGAAAGGCGAGGGTGTGGCTGCCTATCTGGTCGAGGATACTGCTGATAAATTGGTCGTCCGGTACGAGGTTGTGAACAAAGTCTTTGGCAGGGTCGGTAAATTGCGACAACGGTTGCTTCACTTCTATCTTTTCGGACAGGTGTACGAATGTGCCCGCACCTTGCAGGCTCGGATACCAAAGGGCGTTCAGTTTGTCACGTTCCGTCCGTGCGGTCTCGATACCCTTGTCGGCTATCTTCAGGCTTCGGTTTCCCTGCTGCATCTGCCGAAGGGCATCATCGAAGCTCAGGGAGAGGATTTGCGCTGTTGCGGAAACACTTGCTCCCAAGAAGATGATGAGTAAGATTTGTTTCATATATTAAGTTTTTCGTTTAGGTTGGAATAATAGTCTTTCAAACACTCTTTGCGAAAGATTGTTCGTTCGTATATTGCGTAAAAAACTAATAAAGCAGATTTATGAATGAAGTAGAAACAAAAGATGTGGGCACAACGGATTTGTCTGCCTACATGATGAAAGTGATTGAAGAACTAAGGCGTGACAGGAAGCCGCCGGCAGTACATATCTATGCCTGTACGCTCCGCTCCTTCATCCGCTTCTCCTGCAGCGGGGAGGAGGAGTGCTCCATGCCGATGCAGGAAGTCTTCACACCCGGTCGCCTGAAAGAGTACGAACAGTGGATGTTGCTCCGTAAACTGACGCAGAACACCATATCCACCTACATGCGTACTTTGCGTGCCGTTTACAACCGTTGGATGCCGCCCGGCACGGCGGAGCACAATCCGCGACTCTTCGATGATGTCTATACCGGTGTGGTGTCGCAGACCAAGCGTGCGCTCACTGCCCGCCAGATGGAACAGTTGCTGGAAGCCGACCTTTCCGGTCTTTCTCCACAGCAGCAGGCGGTACTTGCTTATTTTCTGCTGATGTTCTTGCTCCGCGGCATGCCTTTCATAGACCTTGCCCATTTGCGCAAGCGCGATATGCAGGATGGCAGGATAACCTACAGCCGCCATAAGACGGATAAGCCGATAACGGTACGCATTCCCCGTGAGGCTCTTGTGCTGATAGCGAAGTACGCCGACAGGCATTCCGCCTCGCCCTACCTTTTCCCCATACTCGATGCGAGGATACGGGACAGCTGGCAGTCGTACCGCAATTATCAGGATGCCCTTCGGCATTTCAATCGCAAGTTGGGGCAGGTGATGAGCCGCTTGCTGCCCGGGGTACGGGTCAGCTCATACACGGCCCGACACACATGGGCTACACTTGCTTTCCATAGCGGACAGCCGGTGGGGATTATCAGTCAGGCTTTGGGACATTCGTCCCTGCGGGTGACGGAAACCTATCTCAAGCCTTTCGGCAATGAGCTGGTCGATAAGGCAAACAGGCAACTGATAGCTTCCGTTAGAAAATGTAAATGGAAAAATGAAACAGAATATAGGGCAGGATTATAAGCCGGAATTACTTACCAAGTAACGGTGTTGTTAACGTTGTAAATATATGCTAAATTTTACCAAATGCCAATTAATTGTTAGAAAAAGTTTAATTAATTGTTAGAAAAAGTTTAATTAGGGATATTCAGTAAATGTCCCTAAAAAATAAGATGGCATATGAAGATGATAGGGCATGACCACTTCATATGCCGTTCTTATTGCCATTTTTCGGTGCTTTCTCACATAATTCTATCCGACAGGACATGACGTTCCGGAAGAAGTCTGATGACCTCTTCTGATTCTGTGAGTAACATCATATCATGCTGCTTTAGCTGTTTTGTTTCTGATTTTTTCTATCATCAGTATGGCATTTGCCGTATGTATTCCAAAGAAAATCCACAGTATTTCCGTCTTCCTGTTTCTGGCCTTTATCCTTGAGAGCGAGTAATGTTGCTTCTGAGTGCCGAAGCTTCCTTCAAGCCGTGTGGCCCTTTCTTTTGAGAGTTCGCTTCTAAGCACCTTCCTCAAAGGCTCATCTTTTGCCGCCCTTCCCTTGCGTACGAAGGAAGTGGATATCCCATATTTTGTACAGAACTTTCTGTTGGCATTATTGGCATATATGGAATCGGCAGCCACACATCTTACCCTTACATTCATAAGCTTCTGCTGCATACGGATACAGTCCTTCAAGCGTATACCCTCATTGAATGCCTTGAACGATAGGTGTTCGATGAACGATATGCCGTCTATCTGTATATTATTGACCTTTGCACCAAACTCGACGGACTTGGTTTCCTTGCCTCTGACGATGGGACGTACATAATGACGGTCAATGCTGACGATACGGTCACTGACTTTCCGCCCTTCAAACATTTCCTTTTCCTGTACAAGGACCTTTCTGATGGTGGAAAGACGCTTATGGTAATCCTGGGTATATCGGAGTAAAGCACCGTACTCGCTATGGATCCCATCCCTTTGACTGAGGAGCTTTTCAAGAAGCTTGATCATACGGCGCTTAAGCATTCTTGTCCTTGAAGCTCTCCTCTTTCTTTTTTTCTTGCAGTAGGACAGATAGGATTCCGCCACATTCCTGTATTTGTTGCGCGGACGCCTTATGCCCAGATCCCTGCAATGCCGGCATATATGCCTGTAGAGCCATTCGAGGCTTTCCCAAAGAAGTTTCATGTCCGTAGGAAAACGCATGTGGCTCTCATAGCATGTGGCATCGGTCATGCAGACGTGAAGGTTATCAAGATAAGGTTTCCAGTGTGAAGCCAGGACCTCCTGGAAAGAATCAATGTCAAGGCGGGATGCTATCTCATTACGGATGGCACTGACTATCTTGAAGTTGGTTATGGGAAGGGACGGGGGGATCATAATTCCACAGAAAATCTGGTAGTGTATGTTCCCGTTCAGATGTTCCACCAGTTGCCTGTCGGAGAATCCGGTGTATGCCTTCAGGACCATAAGGGCGATCTTTGCGGAAGGACTGAATATGTTCCTGCGTCCCAGGCGCCGGTCCGACAGGCCTGCGGCTTTTGCCATACATTCAAACGGAAAGACCGAATGAAGCTTGCCAAGCTCACTTTCATTAAAACTCTTGCGGTATTTTTCCAGAATATCAAATTCTGTAAAACCCAAAGTAGGGTGAATTTCTGAAATATTTTGTATCTTTGCCATATCTTATTAGTTTGGGTATTTCCCCCGTTTTGGCCGTCAAACCTTGTTTTCGGGAGAATACCTAAAGATACAAAAAAGCCAACTAATTCGCAATAATTTGTGTATGAATTAGTTGGCTGATTTTATAATATTTAATGAATGTCCCTAATTAAATGCTATATTGTTCCTATTAGCCCTCTCTTTTCCCGTTTGCGGACAGGAAAATATCCGTATTACCCATACTGCATTTTTTCGTTTTGACAAGACAGACATTGATATTGCTTACGCTGATAATCGTAATGTGCTTAACTGCTTAGGAACTCTTTTATCCGATTCTTTTCATGTGTCCTTTATAGATTCAATTCATTTATATACCTATGCTTCTCCCGAAGGACGAGAGAAATACAATGTACAACTCGCTGTTCGACGTGCAGATACCATGCAACGCTATCTTGCCGATAACTATCCTTTGTTGTCATCCGTTCCTGTCTCTCTTTTTCCGCAAGGTGAGAACTGGGACGGGCTGCGAGCATTGGTTTCGGCAGATACAGCTTTCAATGAACGTGAAGAGGTATTGATGATACTTGATAAAGTGCATAATCCTGCCCGTCGTGAATCTCTGCTTAAATTCCTGAACGGTGGCAAAGCCTTCAGATATATGCAACAACATATTCTTCCGTTATTACGCAATGCCATGATTTGTATTGTTTGGATAAAAGGGTGTTTGAATTCGACAGCGCTTTCTGTATCTTTATGCCGAATGAAAACTGTTGGCGAAATGATAGAGACAGCAGGTTCTGTATCAACTTATCTGCCTGCTCCTACACCTTATATATATGTTCTTCCCAAAACTTCCGATAGATATTCCGCTTTGAAAACAAACCTCGCTGCATGGGCAATTGCTTCTGTCAATTTGGCCTATGAGATACAGATAGGTCACCGTTTTTCTCTTGATTTGCCTTTAGTGTGGAGTTCATGGGACTTGACACGTACTTCTGCCTTACGAATCGTCCTTTTTCAGCCGGAACTGCGTTATTGGTTTTCCAAACCGGGACGAGGGCATTTTCTCGGCCCGCATATACACATTGCTCGTTATAACCTGAAATGGAAAGAATATCGTTATCAGGATACTGGCTATCCTCTTTGGGGTGTAGGATTTAGTTACGGCTATACTGTTTCATTGACCGCTCTTTGGGGAGTGGAGTTTAATTTGGGTATGGGTTATGCAAACAGTCGTTATAAAACTTTCCTTAATATGCCGAATGGTGCGTTGTGTACTATTCGTCCGCTACGTTATTGGGGTGTCACCAATTTGGGACTGTCATTCATTTATAAACTGTCGAAACCATGAAGAAGATTATTATAAAAGGAAAATACCTTCATAAATCGTGCATTCCGATTTTATATTTACTGCTGCTGTTTCTTGGCGGTTGTATTCACCAATACCCTGATGAAACCCCAACGGAAAATGTCTCTTTGGAAATGGAACTCTTATTGGATGGTGAGTTTATTCCTTTACCTGCCATTACGAAAACCGATGAAGGTGTTGTGAATGAAAGTTATGCTTCCCGCGTTATCGTTGAAGCGCGCAGAGCAGGAGAATCTGTCTCTACCGTACGAGCTGTGACGATAGTCAATGAAGAAAAGCTGACGGGAGCCCAAATAACTCTTCCTTCGCCTCTGATTCTTAATCCTGCTTTTTACGACCTTACAGTTTGGGTAGATTATACGCGAACAGAGACGCTATCGGATACATATTATGCTACGGAGGACTTCTGTTCCGTTTCTTACCTGCTGCCTTATGAAGATGACTACTGCCGACGGGATGCTTTCTATGGTAATGCATCCGTGGATTTGACAGAACAGGAAGGAGAGTATAAGGTACGGATAAATCTAAAGCGGCCGTTGGCGTATTACCGTATTATTGCCACCGATGTGCAGCAGTTTCTGAATAAACAATATGCCAATGGTCATTCCGGTATAGGAGAATCTGAAATCATCGTGAACTATCAATATTTTCTCGTAACCCATTTGAATATTATTACGGGTGAGCCGATAAATTCTGCTCCCGGTTTTAGTTATACCCGCCAGATAAAGCTTACCGATTCAATGGCGGAGTGTGAACTTGCTGCCGACTATTTACTTGCGGACGATAAAAGTTCTATAATAACGGTGAGCCTTGCTGTGACAGATGGTAAAGAAGTATTGTTGAGCCGGACCACTGACTTGGAAATACCTTATCGGCGCGGATATACTACTACTGTGGAAGGCGCTTTCCTTTCCAGGAACAGCGGGAATGCTTCCGGTGGAATAAATGTCGGTGTGGACGGTGACTATGAGGGAGAAATAAATATCAATGTGTCTCATTAATTTATTAACTAAAAACTTTTATTTATGCAAACAAAACAATTGATTTTCAGTCTGATTGCTATAACAGCAATTTTGTTTGTCTCTTGCTCGGAACGACAATCGGCAACGGGGACAGAAGTGAGCGGAACCCAAATCTTCACTTTTAGCTTGGCTACAGAGGGAGATGTACAAACACGTGCCGCTGCGCCTACGGTGACAGGATATAAATTACAGTATTTCCTGCAAGTCCTGAATGCAGACGGAAATGCGATAGAAGCATCTTCCGATAATAACGAAACAGGTACATTCAGTGTAGAGTTACCTGCGGGTGTGGCTTATACCTGTTTGTTTTGGGCGCATTACATTCCGGATGCCGGCGGTGAAAATGAGTTCTTTGATACAACAGACCTTAAGGCTGTGACTTTAAAGAAGCATCTGACGCATGCCGACCAATGTCAGGCATTTTGTGCTACTGCATCAATAACGGTCGGTCAGGCATCGGGGGTTCACTCGATAGTTTTGAGGCGTGCTGTGGCACAGGTAAATATCAAGAGCAATGAAAAGATGGAGAAGTATTCCAAACTGACAGTAAGTTATACCAATGTTCCCAATACTTTTAATGTATCGGACAATACGGTTTCTTCTGCTGGCAGTGTTACGGATCCGTCTGCTTTTGAAGTAACCGATTTTACGGCAAATGCCGGTGCAGATGGCAGATTTACGTACCAGTCGGTTTATTCATTTGCTTCGGCAGATGGTGCCGGAAGTATGTTGAGTCTGGAGATAGATACTTATAACAGCGCAAATCCGGGTACTCCTTTGCAGAGCGTGACTATCGACCACGTGCCTACCAAAAAAAACTATAAGACCAATGTGGTGATTAGTTTTAATCCGGCAACTCTTACGCATACTTACACTTGTGATTTTGCAGATTGGGATGCAGATATAGATGTCAGTGTATGGGACGGGCAAACTCCTGCAGCCGATGCAAATGCCAAATTTGGTGATGCAAGCAAGAATGGCGATAGTGCAGAGACGGCTTACGTTATTTCCGGAGCTTCTGATCTTGCCCAGCTTGCAGCGAATGTGAATAGCGGAATATCTTATGAGAATAAATATTTCAAGCAGACAGTCAATATTCATCTGAACAATCATGACTGGATGCCTATAGGAACAACTACTAATCCTTTACGAGCAAATTACGATGGGGGAGGATATGAAATAATTGATTTGAAAGCTAACGTGACACAACAAAATGAGAATAGCGGTCTGTTCGGATATGCTGATGGCAATATTGTGATAAAGAATATCCATGTCAGCGGTGATGTAAAAAGCAAGTATAAAGCCGGTGGAATATGCGGAGGCATGTCAAAATATGAAGCAACGACTACGGGAGTGATAAGTGGATGCTCTTTCAAAGGAAGTGTAGAAGCGAGTTATGCAGGCGGTGGAATTTGTGGAGAAGCGGAAGGAAAAACCATTATAGTGTCGTGTGCCAATTATGGTACGGTAATTTGTGCCTATCAGGGTGGTGGAATTGTAGGTATAGCTTCGACTGCGACCGGTGCTGTTGTAGCAGGATGTTATAATGCAGGAAATATAAATGAGGGTTACAGTTCCGCCACAAGTGGAGGTATTGTAGGAGCGTCTGGCACTGCCATAGGTTGCTATAATACGGGAGTAGTAGACGGGGCACGGATAAAAAGTCTTGCTGATAATACGACAAACTGTTTTACTGCAGTATTGTATGGAGAGTCTCAGAATGGAACAACAGTATTCGGCGGAAGTGCCTGGCCGGCTTATAACACTGCCGGTAGTTCTTGGTTTGTAGCCGATGCTCCCGATGGTTCGTATACTTACGATACAAATTCGAAAACTTTTTCAGACTGTAAGTTTTGGAAGACTGGTGGCCGTTGGAATGATACAGCACCCGTATATCCCAAACTCTGGTGGGAACAGTAACCTATGACAATGTGTGTCGTGCTCTGATGGGCAACACCGAATAGAGAATTGTCTGAACATGCAAAGGTGCATCAAAAAACAGATTTCTTTCCCACGACTTGATGTACCTTTGTTTTCAATGCAGTCGCTGTAAGCACTGCAACCAATCGTATCATAACAATTAAAAAAAACATACAATGGCAGAAAATATCAAATATCAGATCAATGGCCAGTTGGCCGACAATACCGTTACGGTGGATAACAAGGAAGACATGATTCTTGTCCCCGTCAGCATCGGCAGTGCAAACGAGGCACGTATCATCGCGGAGATGAAAGCCGAGGACTCAGGTCTGCGCGAGGAGACCATCAAGCACGTATTCGAATTGGAGAAACGTGTTATCAAACGCCTGCTCATGAGCGGCTACAACGTGAATACGGGTCTTTACTACGCCAGCGTCAGCTTTCGCGGTGTCATAGAGAACTCGCAATGGAATCCCGCAAAGAACTCTATCGTGGTGAATTTCAATGTAGGAGCGGATTTGCGCCAGGCAATAAAGAATACTACCGTAGGCATCATTGGCGAGAAGGGGGCAGCCATGTTCGTTACAGGCGTACAGGATGCCGCCACCCGTGCACAGGATGCCAGCGCCACCGCAGGACGAGCTTTCACCCTCACAGGCGGTAAACTGAAAATAGCCGGTACGGACCCCTCAGTAGGCATCACTCTGACCGATTCTTCCGGTGCGGAAACAAAAATAACGGAAGACCTCTATGTCGTGAACGACCCGTCCCGACTGACGTTCATCATCCCCGCAGGCCTTGCCGACGGCACGTACGAACTGAAAGTGACGACGCAATTCTCCGGTTCCGGTTCTAAATTACTGAAAACCCCACATAGCGCCGCCAAAACCATTTATATCGGCAAAGCGCCCGAAGGCGGAGGCGGTTCGTCCGGCAGTGAAGAAGAAAATCCTCTCGGATAAACAAGAGTTGGTATGCAGCCACGCTGCACAGTACTGTGCAGTATGACTGCATAGCCTTGTGCAGGGTAGCTGCATAGAACTGTTCGGGATGGCTGCATAATGCCATCTGTCATTACTCCCGATTATGGTGGGAAACATATAAAAAGTGCTGTTCATAGAATCTTATGGACGGCACTTTTTGTAACTCAATGAAAATACATAAGGAAAGATACTTTCGCTTTCTATCTCTATAAAAAGGATTTTGTATCTTTGTCATCCGAATTAAAACCATGCAGCGTACCTGAACTCTGCAAGTGGTTTTATGCTTTTACAAAAGAAGATGATTGACAAAGAAATAAGTAATCTGAAAGCTATTGATACCTTGATCCGGCAGGAACAGCCTTTGGCCGTTTATCGTATTCCAGGTGAGGACACTCCCCGTTTGCTGACACAAGCGTCGGGAAGCGTCCGTCTGTTGTATGACCTTAAAGACTTGGACGGGGCACGCGGTTTCGTCATTGCACCGTTCCGTGCAAGCGAGTCGTGCCCGATTGTGCTGATACAGCCGGAGCAGTGGGGACAGCCTTTGCCGCTTGGCGAGTACGCGGAAGAGGAGCTGGAAGCTTTCCGGTTGCGTCAAGGCAGGGAAACATTTTCAGAAGCTTGCACGGAAGAGTACGAAGCATGCTTCCGGACATTTATAGAAGCCTTGCGCAGCAAGCAGTTTGACAAATTGGTCCTTTCCCGTAAATCCGTCATCGGGCAGTGCCCGGGTTTCTCTCCCTCGGCAGTGTTTCGTGCGGCATGCAAGCATTATATTCATTCTTATATATACTTATGCTATACGCCCCGGACAGGTGTCTGGATGGGTAGTACCCCTGAGATTATCTTATCCGGGGAGAAAAACGAGTGGAGCACCGTGGCATTGGCGGGAACCCAACCTTTGCAGGATGGCAGACTGCCGCAGGAATGGGGCGAGAAGAACCGGCAGGAGCAGGACTATGTGGCGTCTTATATCCGTCGGCAGCTTCTGTCATCGGGCATTCATCCCACGGAGAGCGGTCCGTATCCCGCTTATGCCGGAGCACTGTCGCACCTGAAAACGAGTTTCCGTTTCACCTTGAAAGATAACAACCGTTTGGGAAGCCTTCTGGAGCTTCTGCATCCGACTCCTGCCGTGTGCGGTCTGCCGAAAGAGGAGGCATACCGTTTTATACTGGACAACGAAGGGTATGACCGCCGTTATTATTCCGGTTTCATCGGGTGGCTCGACCCTGACGGCAAGACGGATTTATACGTGAACCTGCGGTGCATGCACATCGAAAACGGGCAGTTGTCTTTCTATGCCGGCGGCGGACTGCTGGCTTCTTCGGAGCTGAATGACGAATGGCTGGAAACGGAAAAGAAGTTGCAGACCATGAAACGGTTGGTAAGCATGTCCCTATAATCCATAAATCGCTAATCTTTAATCACTGAACCATGTATACAGACAAAAAGAATATACTCCAACTGGCAGCGCTTCTCGAGGCGTACGGAATTACCAGGGTCGTGTTGTGCCCGGGCAGCCGCAATGCCCCCATCGTGCATACTTTGTCCAATCACCCGGGCTTTGTTTGCCATGCAATGACGGATGAGCGGAGTGCGGGGTATTTCGCCCTCGGCCTGGCTTTGAATAGCGGCAAGCCCGTTGCGGTGTGCTGCACTTCGGGAACTGCCTTGCTGAATCTCCACCCTGCTGTGGCGGAGGCCTTTTATCAGAAAGTTCCCTTGATAGTCATTTCCGCCGACCGCCCGGCTGCTTGGATAGGACAAATGGACGGACAGACGCTTCCGCAGCCGGAGGTGTTCCGGTCGCTGGTCAAGAAATCCGTCAACCTTCCCGAAATTCATACGGAGGAGGATGAGTGGTTCTGCAACCGACTGATAAACGAAGCCCTGCTGGAAACCAACCATCACGGAAAAGGACCGGTACATATCAATGTGCCCGTTTCCGAGCCTTTGTTCAATTTCACGACGGAGGCGCTGCCCCAAGTGCGTGTCATCACCCGCTATCAGGGGCTGAATGTCTACGACCGCGATTATAACGAACTCATCGACCGCATGAACAAATACCGGAAGCGGATGATTGTGGTGGGGCAGATGAACCTTATCTATCTGTTTGAAAAGCGGTATACCAAACTGCTGTATAAACATTTTGCATGGCTGGCGGAGCATATCGGCAACCGGACGGTTCCGGGCATTCCCGTGAAGAATTTCGATGCGGCGCTCTATGCCATGCCCGAAGATAAAATGGACCAGATGGCTCCCGAACTGCTGATTACTTACGGAGGGCATATCGTATCCAAACGGTTGAAAAAGTATCTTCGCCGGCATCCGCCCAAAGAGCATTGGCATGTGTCGCCGGATGGCGAGGTGACCGACCTTTACGGCTCCTTGACCACCGTTATAGAAATGGACCCGTTTGAGTTTCTGGAAAAGATAGCGGCCCTGCTTGAAACCCGGACTCCCGAATATCCCCGCATCTGGGAAGACTACTGCAAGGCTGTTCCCGAACCGGAGTTCGCTTATTCGGAGATGGCGGCAGTGGGGGCGTTGATAAAGTCCTTGCCGGAAGCATCGGTACTGCATCTGGCAAACAGTTCGGTGGTGCGTTATGCCCAGTTGTATGCCGTTTCGCCCACCGTAGAGGTTTGCTGCAACCGGGGAACCAGCGGCATCGAAGGTTCGCTTTCCACGGCTGTGGGGTATGCGGCGGCATCTGACAAGCTGAACTTCGTTGCTATCGGAGATTTGAGCTTCTTTTACGATATGAATGCGTTGTGGAATGCCAATATCGGTCCCAACCTGCGCATCCTTTTACTGAATAACGGCGGCGGAGAAATCTTTCATACATTGCCGGGGCTCGACATGTCGGAGTCTTCGCATAAGTTTATCACAGCGGTTCACAAGACTTCGGCCAAAGGCTGGGCGGAAGAGCGGGGATTCCTTTACCTGCGTGCGGAGAACGGCGGACAGTTGGCTGAGGCCATGAAGTCCTTCACCAGTCCGGAGGCAGCGGAGCGCCCCGTCTTACTGGAAGTGTTTACCGACAAGGACGAAGACACCCGTATGTTGAAGAATTATTATCATCAATTAAAATAGAATACAGATTATGCAGACAAAAAGAGAATGGACAACCATCCGGGAATATGAAGATATTCTTTGAATACTATAACGGAATTGCCCGTATCACCATCAACCGCGAACGCTACCGCAATGCGTTTACCCCGACCACTACCGCTGAAATGAGCGATGCCTTGCGCATCTGCCGTGAGGAAGCGGATATTGATGTGATTGTCATTACCGGAGCGGGCGACAAGGCTTTCTGCTCCGGAGGCGACCAGAATGTGAAAGGACGCGGCGGGTATATCGGTAAGGACGGCGTTCCCCGCTTGAGCGTATTGGACGTGCAGAAGCAAATCCGCAGCATCCCGAAACCCGTGATTGCCGCCGTAAACGGTTTTGCCATCGGTGGCGGACACGTGCTGCATGTGGTGTGCGACTTGTCCATCGCTTCCGAGAACGCTATCTTCGGCCAGACAGGTCCCCGTGTGGGAAGTTTCGATGCCGGATTCGGCGCATCTTACCTGGCTCGTGTGGTAGGTCAGAAGAAAGCGCGTGAAATCTGGTTCCTTTGCCGGAAATACAATGCGCAGGAAGCGTTGGAAATGGGATTGGTCAACAAGGTAGTGCCTTTGGAGCAACTGGAAGACGAGTATGTGCAGTGGGCGGAAGAGATGATGCAGCTCAGTCCGCTGGCTTTGCGCATGATTAAGGCGGGGCTGAATGCGGAGCTGGACGGACAGTCGGGCATTCAGGAACTGGCAGGCGACGCTACCTTGCTCTATTATCTGACGGATGAAGCCCAGGAAGGTAAGAACGCATTTCTGGAGAAACGCAAGCCTAACTTCAAGCAGTATCCCAAATTCCCCTGACACCCGTAATGGACTGCAAGATAGAGATTATCCCCCGGTTGCTGCATTTCAAGCAGCCGGCGGGGACTTCCCGCGGGGTGTATACGACCCGGAAAGTGTGGTATCTTCATCTGACCTCTCCCGACTATCCGGGCAGGACGGGAATAGGAGAGTGCGCTCCGCTGCCTGCATTGAGCTGTGACGACCTTCCCGATTACGAGAATATACTTGCCGGGGCTTGCCGGCGGCTGGAACAGTGCGGGGGAGAACTGGATACGGATGTCTTGCGCGACTATCCGTCCATCCTGTTCGGATTGGAAACGGCGTTCCGTCATCTCCTGACGGGCAGTTGGGCATTGTACGATACGGACTTCTCGCAAGGAAAGGCGGGGATTCCGATAAACGGGCTTATCTGGATGGGCGACTTTGACACGATGCTCTCCCGGATAGAGGAGAAAATGGCAGCCGGTTTCCGTTGCATCAAACTGAAAATCGGCGCTATCGGCTTTGAGGATGAGTTGGCTCTGCTTCGCCATATCCGTGCACATTTCTCTTCCAGGGAGATAGAGTTGCGTGTGGATGCCAACGGCGCTTTCTCTCCGGCTGATGCGATGGAGAAACTGAAACGCCTGTCCGAACTGGAGCTGCACTCCATTGAACAGCCCATCCGTGCAGGGCAGTGGGAGGAAATGGCGCGTCTTGCTGCCGACTCTCCGCTGCCGATAGCCTTGGATGAAGAACTGATAGGCTGCAATACGCCGGAAGGGAAGCGGAAGCTGCTTTCGGCAATCAATCCGCAGTATATTGTTCTCAAACCTTCTTTGCACGGCGGGATATGCGGTGGCAACGAGTGGATTGCCGAAGCGGAAAAACGGCATATTGGCTGGTGGATTACTTCGGCTCTGGAGTCGAATATCGGCCTGAATGCAATAGCCCAATGGTGTGCCACCTTCGATAATCCGCTGCCTCAGGGGCTGGGTACGGGACTGCTTTTTACGGACAACGTGGAAATGCCTCTTGAGGTGAGGAAAGATTGTTTATGGTTTTGTAATGATGATATTTAAAGGTATCCGATGATATTCGACCGACAACGACAGCGTTTGCTGCTGCAAGGAAAGGAGTATACGGCCGGGGATATATCCCGGTTGGTGGCGGAGGGAGCGGAAAACTGCCCGCCCGCCTTGTGGGATTTGTATCTTTTTCTGGAGAAGTGGTTCGATGCCTCTCCGGTTATCACCGTCCATACGTCGGGCTCCACAGGCACGCCGAAAGAGCTGGTGGTGCGCAAAGACCGGATGATGCAGAGCGCCCGCCTCACTTGCGAGTTTCTGAACTTGCAAGCGGGAGATACCGCTTTGCTGTGTATGAACCTTCGTTATATAGGGGCTATGATGGTGGTGGTGCGTTCTCTGGTTGCGGGGCTGAATCTGATAGTGCGTCCTGCTTCCGGCCATCCTCTTTCGGATATAGAAGAGCCGCTGAGATTTGCGGCGATGGTTCCTTTGCAGGTTTATAACACGCTCCGTGTTCCCGAAGAAAAGGCGCGGCTGGAGCAGACGGATATTCTGATTATCGGCGGCGGAGCGGTGGACGACAGTCTGGAGGCGGAAATGAGCGCTCTTCCCACGGCGGTCTATTCTACGTACGGCATGACGGAAACGTTGTCCCATATCGCATTGCGCCGTCTGAACGGAGATACCGCTTCCAAGCATTATTATCCTTTTCCCTCGGTCGAACTGTCCTTATCTGCTGAAAGTACGCTGGTTATTAAAGCTCCGCTGATTTGCGGGGAGGTCTTGCAGACCAATGACATTGCCTGCCTCTATCCCGATGGAAGTTTTACCATTGCAGGCCGGAAAGATAACGTTATCAATAGCGGTGGAATCAAGATACAGGCGGAGGAAATGGAGAAAAGACTACGGCCGTTTATCCCTGTACCGTTTGTAGTTACTTCTGTTCCCGATCCGCGTTTGGGGCAGGCGCTTACCTTGCTGATTGCCGGACAGGTGGATGTAAGAGAACTGGAGAGTAAGTTGCAGACGGTGCTGGATGCCTATCATCGCCCCAGACATATTTTTATGACAGAATCGATACCGCAAACGGAGAACGGTAAAACAGACCGTGCCGGATGCCGTATATTAGCTCGACAAATGAAAAAACTTCACCCTTTGATGTTTGCCGGAACCGGCAGCGACGTGGGCAAGAGCATTATAGCCGCTGCCTTTTGCCGCATTTTCAGGCAGGACGGATACCGGCCTGCTCCCTTCAAAGCGCAGAATATGGCGCTTAACTCGTATGCTACTCCCGAAGGACTGGAGATAGGACGTGCACAGGCCGTGCAGGCGGAAGCCGCCGGAGTGTCGTGCCATACGGACATGAATCCGTTACTGCTGAAACCCCAGTCGGACCGGACTTCGCAAGTGGTATTGAACGGTAAGCCTATCGGCAGTCGTGGTGCATACGACTATTTCCGCAAGGAAGGACGCGAGGAGTTGCGCAGGGAAGTATGTGCGGCGTATGACCGCCTTGCGCAGAAATATAATCCCATCGTATTGGAAGGTGCGGGCAGCATCTCCGAAATCAACCTGCGCGAGGTAGACCTCGTGAATCTGCCGATGGCAATGTATGCCGGTGCGGACGTGATTCTGGTAGCGGATATAGACCGTGGCGGGGTCTTTGCCAGTGTGTACGGTTCGGTAATGCTGCTTACTCCCGAAGAACGCAAGCATGTAAAAGGTATTCTTATCAATAAGTTCCGGGGAGATATACGTCTCTTCGAGTCCGGCGTCAAAATGCTGGAAGAGCTTTGCGGAATTCCGGTGGTCGGGGTGGTTCCTTATTATAAGGATATCTATATCGAGGAAGAGGATTCGCTTGCCCTTGCCACCAAATCATTGCAGGCGGAGCAGGGTAAGGTGAATATAGCTGTGGTTCTGCTGCGCCACCTCAGCAACTTCACGGATTTCAATGTGCTGGAACGCGACCCGCGCGTGCATCTTTTCTATACCAACAACACCGACGAACTGGCGAAGGCGGATATCATCATCCTGCCCGGCAGCAAGAGTACCCTTGCCGACCTCTATGAATTGCGCCGCAACGGAGTGGCGCAAGCCGTCATCCGCGCCCATCGTGAGGGAACTGCCGTGTTGGGCATCTGCGGCGGCTATCAGTTGATGGGGCAGGAAGTGCTCGACCCCGACCACGTGGAAGGGGAGATAGAACGGTTGCCCGGTCTTGGACTGCTGCCCGTAAGTACACGAATGACGGGAGAAAAGGTGACGCGACAGGTGAACTTCCAACTTCTTGAAAGCTGCCGTGCCGCTGTTCCGCAAGGTAACTCTTCCTCCTCTATTTTCAACAACCAACCTTCAGCGTCCCATTTTCTGCTAAAAGGCTACGAGATTCACATGGGTAGTACCGTACCGGTGGAGGGAGCGTCCGCTTCTCCGCTGAACCGGTTGGAAAGCGGGCAATGTGACGGGTATATCGTGGACCGTACGTGCATGGGGACTTACATTCACGGCATTCTCGACAATCCGGAGTTTATCGACTTCCTGCTCGAACCGTTTGCCGGTAAATTGTCGGAAGAGGCGGAAACGTTCAACTACCGGCAGTTTAAGGAAGAGCAGTACGACAAACTCGCCGACCATGTGCGGCAGCATGTCAATCTGCCGCTTATTTACAAGATATTGACGGACAACAATTAAAATCGGATAGAATATGATTGACGGACACGGAGACGATTCCTATAAATACAGCCGCCCGATAACGGCAAATTTCAGTTCCAACGTGTACAGCAAGGTGAATCTTTCCCGTTTGAAAGCTCATCTTTGCGAATGTATCGGGGAGATAGGCAATTACCCCGAACCCGAACCCTATACGTTGGAAGCCCGTATAGCTTCCCGCTGTCAGCTACCGTCCGGAGCTGTTTGCGTAACGAATGGCGCAACGGAGGCCATATACCTTATTGCACAGACTTTCCGGGGTACGAATACAGCTATCCTGCAACCCACTTTCAGCGAATATGCGGATGCCTGCCGTATGCACGGACACCGGGTGAGTTCGCTTTATCAACTGCCGAAGGAGCAGGACGGGTATCGCCTGCCGGACGATGTGCGGATGCTGTGGCTCTGCAACCCCAACAATCCCACGGGAACGGTGGCCGATAAAGAATATATGCGCGGATTGATTGAACATAATCCGCAGGTTTGTTTTATTATAGACCAGTCTTATGAGTTCTTTACGCTGTGTCCGCTTTTCTCTCCGGCAGAGGCGGCGGAGTATCCGAATGTACTGCTGCTGCATTCCATGACGAAAAGGTATGCGATTCCCGGTTTGCGGCTTGGATATGTAACGGGCAGCTCCGGTTTGCTGGAGCGGCTGCGCACCAACCGTATGCCATGGTCGGTAAACCGGCTTGCCATTGAAGCAGGACTTTTCCTGTTGGAGAACGATGTGCCCGAACCGGTGGATGTGGCTGCTTATTTGCAGGAGACGGCGCGTCTGGGCAAAGCGCTCAAAACCGTAGGCGGATTGGACGTTTGGGATACGCAGACGCATTTTATGCTGGTGCAGCTTCGCATGGGCAAGGCGTCTGCCTTGAAAGAGTATCTTGCCAGGGAGCATGGCATACTTATTCGGGATGCGTCCAACTTTGCGGGGCTGGACGAGCGCTTTTTCCGCATAGCCACACAGACACCGGAAGAGAACGACAGGCTGGTGGCGGCGATAGAGGAATTTATGGCGGGGTAGAGCCGGCGTAATAGTAGAACCTGAGTGATAAACATTTTATGGAAGATATAATCATATTTTTAGGCATTGCTTTCAATCTGAACCTGCCGCTGCTTACGGCATGGCTGCTCGACCACTGGTTGGGCGATCCTGTCTGGCTGCCGCATCCTGTGGTGGCTTTCGGAAAGACCATCTCGTTCTGTGAGCATCGTCTGAATAAGGGGAATGCCCGTTTTCTGAAAGGGGCTGTCATGTCGTTGGTACTGGTGGCAGGCGTTTATCTGCTTACATTGTTCCTGCTGCGTTGGGCAGCGCATTATTCTCCCGGTCTGCTTTTGACTTTGCAGGTGCTGCTCATCTTTTATTGCCTTGCGGGTACTACGCTGGTGCGAGAAGTCTGCGGGGTGTTTAAGGCTGTAGACCGTTCGTTGGAAGAGGGAAGGAAGCAGGTAGCCCGTATTGTGGGGCGCGACACTTCCGGACTTTCGGCGCAGGAAGTACGTACGGCGGCATTAGAGACGTTGGCAGAGAACCTGAGCGACGGCGTAATCGCTCCGCTGTTCTGGTATATGTTGCTGGGTGTGCCGGGGATGCTTGCCTATAAGATGATAAATACACTCGACTCCATGATAGGGTATAGGAATGAACGCTATCGTCGGTTCGGCTGTTTCGCGGCACGTCTGGACGATGTAGCCAACTATATCCCCGCCCGTCTGACGGCTTTTCTCATGGTGGCGGTTTCCGGCAGATTCCCGTTGCTGCTTTTTGTGGGGAAATACGGCAGCAAGCATGCCAGTCCCAATTCCGGCTATCCGGAAGCGGCACTTGCCGGAATATTGGACTGCCGCTTCGGTGGTCCTCACAACTATTTTGGCGAGGAAGTGTGGAAACCTTATATCGGCAACAATGAACGGCCTTTGACAACCGAAGACATGAGGATTGCCGTGCGTATCAACCGCAGTGTGGAATGGATAATGGTAATCATTGTTGTTGCTACCGCTACCTGCATGTACGTTATTCCCTCATTCTTCTGAGTGCTAAAGGGTAATCCTGACGATACCGCCATAGGGTGTCAGTGCGCTGAATGCCTCTTCGGGTTTGATGATGCCGGCATATATCTGTGCGCAAATCAGGACGCCGCCGTGGGCAAAAACGGCCACTCGCTGGTAGGGCTTTCCTTTCAGCTCATCGAGAAAGTCGCTGACACGCCGGTACTGCATAGCGAACGACTCGCCGCCCGTAGCCGCTACATTCAAATAGTCGGCATACCACTCTTGTAGGCGCGGGTCGTCGTTGCAGTCGAAAGGTTTCATTTCCCAACTGCCGAAGTTTATTTCCATAATCCGTTTGTCACGTTCTGCATCCGGATAGCCGCAATAGGTGGCAAGGCGTACGCAGCGTGTGAGTGGACTGGTATATACATGGTCGAAAGGCAAAAAGGCTTTCAGGTTCTCTTGGGTAACGGCCGCTTCCTGTTCGAATGTCGGTTTCAGGGGAACATCCGTTTGTCCGTAGCATACGCCGGGCGGTACATCGACGGATGTGTGACGAATAAGTATGACTTCCATAATTCTTCAGATTAAATGTTTAGTGAAAATAAAAGGGAACCGAGACAAAGTCCGTAAGGAAATCGATTCCAAAACCTGCATAGATATATACCAATACAAGGCTGCCTATGTAGAATGCCAGTTCGCAAAGCAGGAAAGCCGCTCCGCAGCAATCACCCGTATATCCTTGCAGGCGGCGTTTCATAAGGCGGCACAGCAGTACGAATGCGAGCAGCGGGAAGAGGGTGGCAGGCCACATCTTTACTGGCAGGAGTAAGACGAAAGGAAGCAATCCGCAGATGAAGGCGGATATCAATTCCTGGCGGCTCATGCGGTTGTACACGACTTTAGCCTTGCTGTCTTCTTCTTTTCGGGCGTATGGCAGGCAGTTAATGAGTTGGGATGCGCAGAATTTGCACCAGCAGTCGCCGCAGAAGACAAGGATACAAAGGAAATTCAGAGGCAGATTGCGCATCTGTAACAGCAATAGGAAATAGAATATCAGTCCGATAACTCCGTAGCTTCCTATATGGGAATCTTTCATGATGGCAAGCGTACGCTCGCGGGTGGTGCCGCCGCCGAACCCGTCCAGAAAGTCCGCTAACCCGTCTTCGTGCAGGCATCCCGTAACAAGCAGGCGGGCGATGATAGCTATAATCCAGGCAAGGGATACGGGCAGTATCTGTCCGGTCAGCCAGAGAGTGCCTGCCATGATGCCGCCCGTCAGCCAGCCGGTTAGCGGCCAGTAGGGTACTACATGCTTGAAACATTCGGCGGGTACTTCCCTGATTTTCCAAAAGGGCAGTCGGGTGAAGAAGATAAATGCAGCCAGTATGTTCATTATATATAGGTATTGTCTATAAAATTAAAATATGGGTACTATCAACAAAGTTATATATGTTATCTATAAAATGGTTCTCTGCTTAAAGATGCCGTTTGAGGGGCTTCTCAAAAGTATTTGGTGATGGAAGCGTGTGCGAAGTTATCCATTTCATTAATCATGCGGACAGCCGATTCTATAATGGGATATGCACAGATAGCTCCCGTGCCTTCTCCGAGTCTTAATCCTAAATGCAGCAACGGTTTGGCATTTAATGAGTCAAGTACAAGCTTATGCCCGCATTCATCTCCGCAATGTCCGAATACGGCATAATGTAGCACTTCGGGATACAGCTTGGCAGCGGCAAGGATACAGTTTGTCATGATGAAGCCGTCTACCAGAATAATCATTTTCAGCTCGGCGGCTTGCAGCATGGCGCCTACTGCCATAACCATTTCCAAGCCGCCGAAGTAGCGGATGATGTCACGCGGCGAACCGTCTCCTTTGTAGTTGTCCAACGACTGTTTCAACACTTCGTACTTATGGCGGATGCCTGCATCGTCCAGTCCGCTTCCCGCACCGACGCATTCTTTTAGCGGAATGCCGGTGAAGCAGCTCATCCATAGGGAAGAAGAGGATGTATTGCCTATCCCCATTTCCCCGAAACTGAGTATGTTACTGCCTTCTTCGCGGCAACGGCGCACCACTTCCGCACCCCGTTCCAGGCAAAGTTCCATTTCCGTTTCGGTCATTGCAGCTTCGTGCAGATAGTTGCGTGTGCCTTTGCGCACTTTCATATTGATGATGCCTTTTTCATAAGGCAGGTCATAATCTACTCCCGCATCCACTATCTTTAATGTAAATCCGTGCTGACGGCACAGGAAATTGACACCGGCACCCCCATGAAGGAAATTACTGATTTGTTGCCAGGTAATTTCTTTGGGTGAGAGGCTGACACCTTCCTCTACAATACCATGATCGGCAGCAAAGATGATATTCTGAGGATGTTGCAGAGTGGGAGTCAGGCTTTGCTGGATGAGCCCTACCTGAAGCGCAAGGCTTTCCAGCATTCCCAAAGACCCTTTCGGCTTGGTCAGGTTATTGATTTTCTCAACCAGTGCCGGTCGTATAGCTTCATCCGGTCCTATTATATCAAATGTCTTCATAATTTTATACCTTATACTTCATTCTTATATTCCGTACTTATTCACACTTAATTTTTGTTGCAATCCCCGACACCATTAAAATCACTTCATCTGCCCGTGAAGCCACATACTGGTTCATCCAGCCTTGCATATCCGTAAACTTCCGTTGTATTTTGTTTTCGGATGTGCCGCCCATACCTATCTCGTTGGTGACAAATATAAATGTGGCATCCTGTGCTGTAAAGCGGTCGAATTCGGCTTTGGCTGCGGCAAGGGAACGGTCTGTATCGGCATCCAGGTCGAAAAAGAAATTGGTACACCACAACGTTATGCAGTCTATCAGTACGGTGCGTCCGGACAGCGAGTGGCGGCTCAGCTCTTTATCTTCTTCTATGTTTGTCCATTCCGGTCCGCGCCTTTCCTGATGGTGTATCACCCGTTTGCGGAATTCTTCATCCCATATACGTGCCGTAGCGAGGTAGACGGGGTTGGGCGAGAGGCTGAGTGCCAGCTTTTCCGCATAGGTACTTTTGCCCGAACGTGCTCCACCGGTAATAAGTATGATTCGTCTCATTGGTTTGCTTGAAGTTTTTATGAAAGCAAATGTACATGATTTCTGCGGCAGTGGCAAGAATAGAGTATTTTTTTAGCGGTTTCGTTTTTTCTTTTTTAAAAGATTTCATTACCTTTGCCGATGTTTTCAGAATAAAGGGAAAAACATCTGCGGAAGTAGCTCAGTTGGTAGAGCATCAGCTTCCCAAGCTGAGGGTCGCGGGTTCGAGTCCCGTTTTCCGCTCCTATGAGAATCAGGTAGTTATCGCAAGATTTCTATCTGATTTTTGTTTTTAGGCAATGGCAGTTGAACTCCCAGTTGACCCTATGAGCTCAACTAAAATCTTATGAATGCAACGATTAATGTAGTATGCTACAAGTGGAAAACCTTAGCAAATGGTGAATACCTATCTGTATGAGTGTTGCAATTTTAATGGTATGCTACAAATCAAAGACATTATCTGTCCCAATAAAGAGTATATTCAGAAAATCTTCTTGATAAGCAAACAGAGTTACAGCAACGAATCATTTGCTGTTTTTTTTAAATGTTACAGCTAAATCATTGTGATTTAAAAGGGAATAATTACCTTTGTATTATGGATGGTAAAGTAACTTATTGGATTGAAATGTCAGATTATGACTTGGAAACAGCAGATGCGATGTTGCTTACAGGTCGTTATCTCTATGTGGGCTTCATGTGTCACCAAACGATAGAAAAAATACTCAAGGCATATTGGGCTAATCGTTTGGTGGAAGTACCTTTAAAGATACATTCGCTATCCAGATTAGCAGAGAGAACAGAATTAGATAAAGAACTATCAGAAGAACAGTTGGATTTCATTGATACACTTGAGCCACTTAATATTGAAGCCCGTTATCCCTCTTATAAAGAGAGATTGATGAAAAGTCTGACTAAGGAATATTGTATAGGACTTTTAAGCCAAACTAAAGAATTACAGTCATGGATAAAGAACAAGCTATAGTCCTCGCCAAGCGATATAAAGAAATGGTAGCAGAAAGATTACCATTAAAGGCTCTCTATCTCTATGGCTCGTATAGCAAGGGGAATTACAGAGAGGATAGCGATATAGACATTGCAGTAGTAGTAGAGCATTTGGATGACAACTATTTTGAAGATACCCCTCTATTATGGAAACTTAGACGTAAGATAAGTAACCTTATAGAACCCGTCTTGCTTATAGAGGATATGAGTAATCCTCTTTACTGCGACATCGCAAGAACGGGCATTCTTATCTAAAGAAATGATACAGAATAAGAAAAGCTGTATTTGAAGTTGGTTATTTTTAATTCTTGGCATCATCCTAAAGTTAAATCACAGAAAGAGGATATGTCTAAACTAAAATTCGCTTGCCATTTGTTTCTTTTTAGGCACGGGATTACACAGAAAATATAGATTTTCTTTGTTCTTTTTCCGTAAAATCCGTGTAATTCCATGCCTAAAAGAAATCATCAAATGTTTTTTTGACACCCTCACAAGCTCGAACCTCGCTTACCGTTCATACAGAAAATCAGATAGTCATCACAAGATTTCTATCTGATTTTTGTTTTATAGGAATATGTCAAGCCACCCCTTCACCTTTCACAACTCCCTGCTCATGCAGTATAGCGGGTGAACCCCTGTTTTTGTAAACGACTGATTATGATAACTCGCAATAGGAAGTTCTCATTTATAAAGTATGCAAAAAATAGTGTTTACACAATAAACACTTTTCGCACAGAAATTTGTACTTTTGCACTCCGTTTAATGAACCCGAATAGAAAACTTTAAAAACGAAATAGAATGGCAGTAGAATTGAAAGACCTTACCAAACGTAGTGAGAATTATTCTCAGTGGTACAACGAGTTGGTAGTGAAGGCCGATTTGGCAGAGCAGTCGGCTGTGCGCGGATGTATGGTAATCAAGCCTTACGGATACGCAATCTGGGAGAAGATGCAGCGTCAGTTGGACGATATGTTCAAGGAAACAGGACACGTAAACGCTTATTTCCCCTTACTTATTCCGAAATCATTCCTCAGTCGCGAAGCGGAACACGTGGAAGGCTTTGCCAAAGAATGTGCCGTAGTGACGCACTATCGTTTGAAGAACGACCCGAATGGCGGCGGTGTAGTGGTGGATCCCGCTGCAAAGCTGGAAGAAGAACTTATCATCCGCCCTACTTCGGAAACTATTATTTGGAATACCTATAAGAACTGGATTAACTCTTACCGCGACCTGCCTATCCTGTGCAACCAATGGGCAAACGTATTCCGCTGGGAGATGCGTACCCGTCTGTTCCTGCGTACCGCAGAGTTCTTGTGGCAGGAAGGCCACACGGCTCACGCCACTCGCGAAGAAGCCGAAGAGGAAGCAGTGCGTATGCTGAACGTGTACAGCGAATTTGCCGAGAAATACATGGCAGTGCCCGTTGTCAAAGGTGTGAAGTCGGCCAACGAACGCTTCGCCGGCGCTCTCAACACCTATACCATTGAAGCGATGATGCAGGATGGCAAAGCTTTGCAGAGTGGTACTTCACACTTCTTGGGACAGAACTTCGCCAAAGCTTTCGACGTGCAGTTCGTAAACAAGGAAAACAAACTGGAATACGTATGGGCCACTTCTTGGGGAGTATCTACCCGCTTGATGGGTGCGCTTATCATGACACATTCCGATGACAACGGTCTGGTGCTTCCGCCGCACTTGGCTCCGATACAGGTGGTTATCGTACCTATCTACAAGAATGCCGAAATGCTTGCTAAGATTGACGAGAAGGTGGCAGGCATCGTAGCCAAACTGAAAGCGATGGGCATCTCCGTGAAGTACGACAATGCCGACAACAAACGTCCAGGCTTCAAGTTTGCCGATTACGAGGTGAAAGGTGTACCTGTCCGCTTGGTTATGGGTGGCCGCGACTTGGAGAACAATACAATGGAAGTGATGCGCCGCGATACGCTGGAGAAAGAAACCCGCTCTTGCGACGGTATCGAGGAATACGTAAAAGACCTGCTTGAGGAAATCCAGGCGAATATTTATAAGAAAGCATTGGATTATCGCAACAGCCGTATCACTACGGTGGATAGCTACGACGAGTTCAAGGAAAAGATTGAAGAAGGCGGCTTTATTCTAGCTCATTGGGACGGAACGACCGAAACCGAGGAGAAGATTAAGGAAGAAACCAAAGCCACTATCCGCTGTATTCCGTTCGATTCTTTCGTACCGGGCGACAAGGAGCCGGGCAAATGTATGGTTACGGGCAAGCCGTCTGCTTGCCGCGTGATATTTGCACGTTCCTATTAATAAGGATATTTTTCACTTTGCTGGATGAAGCTTTTTTCATAGTAACCTGTGACGAAGTTTCTTTCCTTTTCAGGAGTATTCGGCAGATGTTCTAAAAAATAAGATGGCATATGAAATGATTATAATCAGTCATTTTCATATGCCATCTTTCTTTGTGGAAAATATTCTATGTTATATGCTAATTCATATTCGTGCTTCTGAAAAATCTTCTTAATGATTGTGTAGTTACCTAAGTTTGACTACTTTTGCTCTCCTATAAATGGAGGCGGCTATGAAAGACACATTAATTATTGAGCATTTACGTAAAGGAGATGAGGCGGCATTTAAGTACATCTATGAGTGCCATTATGTCCTGCTTTGTCGCTTTGCCAATCAGATATTGAATGATGCAGCTCTTTCGGAAGAGGTGGTGGACGATGCTATATTTTATTTATGGGAGCATCGTCGGGAGATAGAAATCACGTATTCTGTCCGTGCTTATCTGATGCGCGCTGTACGTAATCGTTGTCTGAATGAATTGCAATCCTTGCGTCATCGTGAGGAACTGCATTTCTCATCTTTTATGTTACCGGAAAATATGGATTTTCTTGATTCTGTTTTTGTGGAAGAGAATCAGCCCTTGGGTGTATTGCTCGAACGGGAGTTGGAAGATGAGTTGACCCGCAGTATAGAAGAACTGCCTGTGGAATGTCGTACCGTATTTAAGAAAAGTCGTTTTGAACAAAAAAAGTACGAAGAGATTGCTTTAGAGTTGGGAATCTCCATCAATACGGTTAAGTATCATATAAAGAATGCTTTATCTCTTCTTCAAAAGCGTTTGGACAACTATTTGCATTTATTGATTATTTATATTTTTATGGATATCTGAAAAAATATAAAATTTCGACTACCCTCATTCTTGATTTTTTTGTCTTATATATAAAGCAACGGAATTATGCAACTGGAAGAACATACTGATATAGATTTATTGATAACTCGATATCTTTCGGGAAAAATGGATAAAGAATCTTTTGCCGAACTGAAACGTTGGAGTTTGGAGTCTGAGTCTAATCGGAAATATGTACGGAATAAGTTAGAGGTTTGGTTTTCTTCAGGAGTTGCTGATACTGCTGTGCAGTTTGATAAAGACAAGGCATTTTCTTTATTCAAGCAACGTATTGTCGGGGCTGAGAAGAAACAAAAACAGATGTTCCGCTTCTCGTGGAAGACATTTATGCGGGTGGCGGCAGTTGTACTGATTCTGATGATTCCATTTGCTGCGTATTGGCAGGGAAAGCAGGCTGTAAAACAAAGCTTTGCAGATATGGTTGTAGAGGCGCCTATGGGAGCGCATACAAAACTCTATTTACCGGATGGGACATTGGTATGGCTGAACGCAGGGTCGAAAATTATATATTCGCAAGGCTTTGGAGTAGACGACCGTCGGTTGCGCTTGGAAGGAGAAGGCTATTTTGAGGTGATGAAGAACGAAGAAGTACCTTTTGAGGTAGACACGAAAGAGTTGGATTTGAGAGTATTGGGTACAAAGTTCAATTTCAGGAACTATCCGGATGATGAAGAGGTGACGGTAAATCTGATGGAAGGAAAAGTTGCTTTGAGAAACGGTATCAGGGAAATGCCTGAACTTTATCTGACTCCGGACGAGAAAATGGTTCTTAATAAGGCGACCGGACAAATGGTAAAAAGCAGTACGAAAGCTGCCAAAGCCAATGTCTGGATTAACGACGAACTTTTCTTTGATGAAGAGCTGCTGGAAGATATAGCCAAGAAGCTGATGCGTAGCTATAATGTCAAGGTGGAAGTTGCCGATTCTTTACGTAACAAGCGTTTTTATGGAAGCTTCGGTATTTCGGGCAATACGATTGATAAGATTCTGGATGTGATGGCTTCGACCCAGCAAATGAATTATAAATACGAAAACGGTGTATATATACTATATTAATGTTGAACTTAAAAAATAAAACATGAGAAACAGGAGTTGTATGAAATTTACTTTTTCCGGCTGACGTTGGCATTTTGCTTCCCGGACAATAGTCTGGAAGTCAGCTTTACTTGGTAATTTATTACCAAACCTTATTTCTATTCATTAATTAAAAATTTAAAACGTTTATGGGAAACTTCAGTAAGGCTATTTTAATAGCCTCAGTAGCTTTTTGTCTTCATATTTCCGCTTCTTCTCAAGGTATATCGTTGAAAAATAGGGAAATAACTGTAAAAGAGGCAATGGAACTATTGAAAGAAAAATCTGGTTACTCGTTTGTGTTTTCATCTGCGGATGTAAATACGAATAAGCGAATTTCAATATCTACGGACAAAGCGACAATTGATGATGTCGTTAAGCAAATTCTCCAGGGACAAAATAATCTGACTTATGAAATTCAGAATAAGCGAATAATAGTAAAGAAGATACAATCGGGGGACAAGACTAAGAATAAACGAATTAAAGCCATTGGTAAGGTTGTAGATGATGCGGGGGAGCCGATCATTGGTGCAACTATAAGAGAACAAGGAACAACTAACGGAACAGTTACAGGCATTGACGGTAGTTTTTCGTTGGATGTTGCAGATAACGTAAATTTGGAAATATCCTATATTGGTTATGAGACACGTAAAGTAAGGGCTCAACAGGGTAAGAAGCTGGATATAACTATGCGTGAGGATGCAAATGTATTGGATGAAATTGTTGTATTGGGTTATGGTAACATACGTCGTAGTGATGTAACGGGGTCCATTGCATCTGTTTCATCCGAGTCTATATCCAAAGTTGCTTCGGCTTCTGTGGCTGATGCTTTAGCCGGAAAGATGGCCGGTGTACAGATTACTACTGCGGATGGTGCGTTGGATGCTGAAATCAGTGTTCGCGTGCGTGGCGGTGGTTCCATAACCCAAGATAATTCACCATTATTTTTGGTGGATGGTTTTCCGGTAGATGATTTAAGCGGTATTCCGCCAACGGATATTGAATCTATTGATGTTTTGAAAGAGGCGTCAATGACAGCTATCTACGGTGCAAGAGGTGCAAACGGTGTTGTTATCGTGACCACCAAAAACCCTAAAATGGGTAAAACAACCGTACAGTTTAATAGCTATTTGCAGATGCGTACATTAGCACGTAAAATACCGGTAATGAACAACTATGAGTTTGTAATGGCCGAATATGAATATCAGATGATTCGTAAAGGTTCGGATGAGGGCTTTATCAAAAATTTCGGCTACTATGATGATATTGATTTATACAAATACACGAACACTACTGATTGGCAGGATGAAATTCTAGGCGGTAATCCTATTTCGCAGTATTATAATATAACCGTTAATGGCGGTAATGAAAAAACCAAATTCAATTTGAGTTATACTCGCAATAAAGACGAGGGACAGTTGATTGGTTCGGGACTGACACGTAATAACATTAATCTAAAATTGAATCATCAGTTGTTCAAGAATCTGAAACTGGAAACAAATGCAACTTATCGTACGCGTACTATCGATGGTGCCGGAACTTCGGGGACAAATATTGTTACTGCGCTTCGTTTTCGTCCTACCAATGGGTTGTCGGCAGGAGTTGCCGTCGACCCTGATGATGACGAGGAAAACCTGGATGGAGATGGAAATTCCCTGAACCAGAAATATACTCCGGTGGAAGAGAATAAACAGAATTACAGAAAACGTGACGAACAGGCTCTCAGCCTGAAAGCTGCTTTGGTATGGGATGTGATAAAAGGATTGCAATTTCGTTCCGAGTATGGAATAAGCACGACTCATGCAAATGACAATCAGTTTTACGGTCCATTGTCCAGTACGGCTTCTGCTGCCGGTATGAATAATATGCCTTCTGCTAAACGTACCAAAACCCATAAGGAATCATATCGTTTGGCAAATACGCTGACCTATCGTAACTCGTTTAATAAGTCTCACAATGTCAATGTAATGCTGGGACAGGAAATTAACCATGCGCAGAACGATAATACGTTTATGAGTGCAAAGCTCTTTCCGGTTTCTGTAACGGCAGAGGCAGCGTTGGAGAATTTTGCTTTGGGGACTCCCAATCAGAGCACCAGTTATAAAAGTGCTCCCGACAGAACCGCTTCTTTCTTCGGACGTGCATTGTATGATTACAAAAATCGTTATTATGCTACTCTGACGGTTCGTGCCGACGGGTCTACCAAGTTTGCTCCCGGTAAGCAGTGGGGATATTTTCCGGCAGGTTCCATCGCCTGGAGAATTTCCAATGAAAAGTGGATGAAGCCTATAAAGTTCATCTCTGATTTGAAGTTGAGAGCCAGCTACGGTTTGGCTGGTAATAACCGTATTGGTAATGATTTGTGGCATAATATCTATCGTGTATACAGTGGAACAAGTGCTCCCGCTTTCGGTAATGAGGAATATAATTATTATCAGTTTGCAGACCAAACTTATCTTTACGATCCAGACTTGAAGTGGGAGACGACAATAACCCGTAATATCGGTTTGGATTTCGGATTCTTTAGAAACCGTCTGAGCGGTACGGTTGATGTGTATTGGAATACAACCAAGGACTTGTTGGTTCCTTCTATCATTCCTAATTCATCAGGTTATTCCCGTCAGATGACAAATGTGGGACAGACTTCAAACAAGGGAGTTGAAATCTCTTTGGATGCAAAAATCATTCAGACAAAGGATTTCCAGCTATCGGCAAACTTCAACGTTGCGTTCAACAAGAATAAGGTAGACAAGTTGGCTACCGGTGAAACCGAATGGAAAACCAAAGCTTCATTATCCAACTGGTATGGAACGTATAACTATAAAATGGAAGTAGGCAAAAGTATGGGATTGATTTACGGATTCGTCAACGACGGGTTCTATAAGGTAGATGATTTTGATTTCGATGCAACTACTAAAAAATGGACTTTGAAGCCGGGTATACCCGATAATTCATCGTTCAGTTCCGGTAACTTTGCTTTTAAACCCGGAGCTATGAAATTCAAGAAACTGTCCGATTCCGAATCGAACTTGATTACTGAAGATGATATGACGGTTATCGGTGATACCAATCCTAAAGTGACCGGCGGTTTCGGACTTTCCGGCAACTGGAAGAATCTGGACTTCACGGCATTCTTCAATTACATGTGTGATTTTGATGTGCTCAATGTGAATAAACTCTACCTGCACTCGGCTGTCCGTCGTAATTATTCCAACTTATCTACGGATATGAACCTTGCCAATCGTTTCCGTTATGTGGACGATGCCGGTGTGAATGTTTCCAGTGACCCTGTTGCCTTAGCGGCATTAAATGAGAACGCCAAAACCTATTCTTGGATGTCCGTAACTCAGGGTATAACAATGACCGATTTGGTTGAAGACGGTTCTTTCCTTCGTTTGAGTACTTTGACGGTTGGTTATACGCTTCCTAAGCATTGGTTGAGATCTTTAGGAGTTAAGAGCCTGCGTTTATATTTTTCCGGAAGCAACTTGTTTACAATAACAGGATATAGCGGTTATGATCCAGAAGTGAATATCCAAAAAGGTTTGACGCCGGGCATTGATAATAATGTAACTCCGCGTAGCCGTGTTTATACAGTCGGTGTTAATTTGAATTTTTAAATTATATAGGATATGAAAAAAATATATATATCGGTAATGGCGAGCTTATTATTGTTCGCATCCTGTTCAGACTATCTGGATGTAAATTCTCCGTCTACGTTTGATAAGGAGTATGTATTTGGCAGTGAATCCGAAATAGCTACTGCTGTCAATGGCATGTATGTGCCTATGGTCAGCGGTAAGGGTTGGGTAGGAGTTCTGCTTAAGAAGATGCTGTTTAATACGGATGTGGAGTTCAGTGGATTATCTACAGCATCCAATCTCAATGAGCGTGCATTTGTTCCGAGTACAGGCGATATAAAGTCGTATGGTGATATTTGGACAGGTATGTATGACGGGGTAAACCGTACGAACGATGTCATAGAGGGTATTGAACAGAGTTCTCTGTTTGCCGCTGCTGACAAAACTAAACCGTCGCGTCTGATGCATTATTACGGAGAAGCGAAAGTCCTGCGTGCCATGTATTATTTGGAGCTTGTCAGAAACTGGGGTGATGTGCCTTACAGAAGAAAACCTGCCGGAAATAAGGATGAATTGTTTATCGGAGCGACCGACCGCAATACAATATTGACCGATATGATTAATGATTTGATAGAGGTAGAACCTTTGATGTTGTATGCAGAAGAATCCGACAGAGGAGTAGAGGTTGCTTCAAGAGAATTCTGTCAGGCATTGATAGCTCGCATTGCTTTGCAAAGAGGTGGTTGGAGCCTCAGGCCGGATTATGATAATCCTTCTGCTGTGGGTACAATGGAGCGGAGCGACGATTGGAAAGAATATTATAAAATAGCTGAGGAATATGCCGGAAAGGTTATCTCTGAGGGTAAACATTCCTTGACTCGTTCTTTCCGTCAGGTTTGGGTAGATGAATGTAGTTGGATAGTACCGGTTGGTGATGATAATATTTTTGATGTACCGGCTAAAGTAGGTGGTTCTGGAGAATTGGCTTATTCTTGGGGAACATATATTGTATCGTCAAAGAACTCAGAGGGCGTGAATGCGTCCAATGCTCCTCACGGATATTCATCCGGTGGCGCCAGATTGGCTCTTACCTATATGTTGTCTTTTGATAGAGAGGATTTACGTAGGGATATTACTTGTGAGATATTCCGTTATGAAAATTCAGGAATGAGTTCTATTATTCAGAAGCCATTTTCCGAACTTAATGTTGGTTGTGGCAAATGGAACCGTCTATTTATGGAATCACCGTTGGGCAGTACATCCAATAAAGGTACAGGGATCAATTATACGTATATGCGCTATGCTGATGTGTTGTTGATGTATGCGGAAGCTGCCAATGAAAACCATGACGGGCCGACGACCGAAGCTAAGGATGCCTTGAAGCAGGTGCGTAAAAGGGCTTTTGCAGAAAAAGACCATGCTGAAAAGGTAGAGGCTTATGTGGATGCTTTGGGGACAAAAGAAGATTTCTTCAATGCTATTGTTCAGGAACGTGCCTGGGAATTTGGCGGAGAAAAGCATAGACGTTACGATTTGGCACGTTGGAATCTGTATGGAAAAACATTATATAATTTGTATTTCGATTGGATTGAATTGGGTAAAGTAGCTCGTACTAAGCAATATGAAAATACGGAAACTCCTTTTGAAAATCCTACTTATGATGCACGCTTTGATTCTTACCCGGCTGTAGCCTATTATAAGATGGTACCGGCGGATAAAACGCTGTTCCCGGTATGTGTAGCCGAAACAATGGATTGGTACAAAGAAGGGAACATCAATTCTTATGATGAGGCGCTACCTGCATATCCTTCCCAAAATCCTTCCGGTTACTCGCGTGTAGATATGTGTGTTCAATATTGTACGCAAGTTAAAAACGCCAGTCCTCGCCAATGGGAACCGTCTGCCCGTATTCTGCATTCTTTCTATGGCTATATTAATGCATCGAATGCCGGGGCTGTGAATCCCGAAACGGATCCGGTACGCTATTTGGTTCCTATACCGCCGGACGCATTGTCAAGCCATCAGGGATTATTGAAAAATTATTATGGATATTAAAACTAATAGTAGGATGAAAACAAAATATATAGTGCCGCTTTTACTTTTCTGTCTGTTTGCTTGTATAGCATGTGAAGACGAGACGACAGAGATGCCCCGTTTATTCAGACCTTCCTTTATTGCTTCGTCCTGTTTTGCAGAAAGCAATACTATAACGCTGGCTTGGAGAACATCCGGCGAAGCAACTTCGTATACGGTAGAGCTTTCTCAGGATGCCACGTTTCAGTCGGAAAATCTTGAAACACAGACAGTGGAGAAGGGCAAATGTACGTTTGCGAATTTACGTTATGAGACTAAATTTTATGCCCGTGTCAGAGCTAATAATGAATCTCTTGCTATAACATCGAATTGGACGGAAATGGGTTCTTCCATTTCAACTTTGTCCCGTACTATTCCGAAAATACTGTATGCTGTGGAAGGTTCGCAGATTAATGAGACTTCCGTGGAAATTAAATGGGTGGTATCGGAAAAAAATCCGGTTGACGGATTGGCGATATGGGAAGAAAGAACTACAGAGGAAAAACAAATTAGTTTGGAAGATGCTTCTGCCGGACAATATACGATTACAGGATTAACTCCTCGTACTACTTATTATGTGGCTTTGACAAACAGTGCTGCACCGGAAGGAGCAGAAATATAATCAGCAGAGATTTACCACTGCAGGAATGCCTGCCGATGCAGTTGTGGTGGAAGATGGAGTTGATTTGATGGATAAGATTAAGGCCGGTATGGATGATACAAGTAAGCAGGCTCTTGTTTTCCAATTGAAGAATGGCGTTGATTATTACCTGACAACAGGCGGGGAAGTCGCTGCGAAAACCGGCGATATTAAATTGACCAAAAGCATTGCTCTTCTTGCTAACCCGGGGGAACGTCCTACCTTGTACATTCGCGAGGGGGGCTTCATTGTGAAACCGGAAGTTGGCAATATGCCGAATATTGAATATTTTATTGTTGATAATGTGAATATTAAGGAAACATGGACTGAGAGTAAGCCCAGTAAAGGTAGTAAAACACGTTTGCTGAATATAGGGAAACACAATGCCGGTACTGATTTCACAATAGATAGATTTGAAATTACAAACTCGGATATAGTTTTACCATCTACCGTTTTAATGATGAGTGATGCCAGTGAAGGAGTTACCACAATCAACCATATCCGTATAGATAATTGTTTGGTTTCCGGTATTAATGATACAAAAAATGTAACAAAACAATTCGGTTTTATTCATGCAATAAATAAAGGCTCTAATGTATGGAATGATGTCTCCGTCACTAATTCCACATTCTATGAGTTCTATATTTCACCGGGTGTGTTTGGAGCACCTACTGCTGATGTCCCTATTGCGGCCGGTAACAAAGTTGTTATTTCTAATTGTACTTTCTATAATTGGGGCTCAAATAAGGATGGCAAAAACACTTATAGGGCTGTTGGGAATTTCTCCAAATTGACTACGCCGCTGAACTTGTCGGTAAGTAATTGTGTCTTTGGCAGCAGTAAAAGTAAAGTGCTTGATGCAGGCAGTGTTAATTTAAATTCGAAAGGCAACTATTGTACATTGGATTTTGAAAAGATGTCTGATGCCGGTTTGACACTGATTTCATTGGATACGGATGATGCTTCGTTATTCCGTAATGTTGAGGAAAATGATTTTACTGTAGTTGATGCAGAGTCAGTCATTTATAAATCAGAATACGGTGATCCCCGTTGGATTAAAGTTTTGGATTAATTATTTGTAAATTAAATACTCTAATTAATGAGATATAATATGAATTTGATAGGATTCTTTTGCCTTGCATGGGCTTTGTTGGCTTGCGACCAAGATGAAGGGAAAGATAACTCTGGTGTTTCTTTCCCGGATTATGGTGAGGTACTGGCCTTTCCCGGTGCGGAAGGATATGGGCGGCATGCCACAGGTGGCAGAACGGGTGAAGTATATCAAGTAACGACTTTGGCAGATTCGGGCAGGGGTTCTTTACGTGATGCCGTCAGTAAGCCCAACCGTATTATTGTATTTAAGGTTGCAGGGGTAATCAAATTAGAGTCTCCTCTCGACTTCTCAAAGAACTTGACAATTGCAGCACAGACAGCTCCGGGTGACGGAGTTGTCGTGTATGGCAACCGGGTTTCCTTTTCGGGAGCGGACAATTTGATATGCCGTTATTTACGTGTACGAATGGGTATCAACGGTCGTGAAGGTAAAGATGCAGCCGGTATCGCCTATGGTTCGGATATGATTTTCGACCATATGTCTGTAACTTGGGGACGCGATGAATGTTTCTCCATCAATGGAGATCCTAAAAAGCCCGCAGATCAGCCTCGGAATATCACGATACAGAACTCGTTCATAGGGCAGGGATTGCAACCTCATTCTTGTGGTGGGCTTATCCAGACCACAATAAACGATGGAGTTACTTTGTACCGGAATCTGTATATAGACAATAAAACCCGTAATCCGAAAGTGAAAGGACTAAATCAGTTTGTGAACAATGTCCTTTATAATTGGGGAAACGGCGGTGCTTATATTATGGGAGATACTCAGCAGAAATCGGATGCCGATATTCGGAATAATTATTTTATAGTAGGAACTACAGATAATTACGATGGCAAGAAGTTAGGCGCAACGGCTCCCTTTACCCGATATAACGAGCATTTCAGTGCTTATTTGTCTGGTAACTTTTGTGATGATAATAAGGATGGCTCATTGAATGGCCGTGAACTGGGACGTGCAGACTGTATGAAGAAGTCGGTTGCAGCAGGAGAGGAGATTATAACTTCTCCTACGTTCCTCGAACGTCCGTCCGATGTACATCCCGAAATAAAAGAACTGATGACTGCTCAGGAAGCCTACGAATGGATTGTTGCCAATGGCGGATCTTCCTTGCCCGTACGGGATGAGGTGGATGCCTATCTTATCGATGAACTGACTTCATTGGGGAAAAAGGGGCTGATTATCCATTCGGAGGAAGATATACCGACAAAGGGACCGGGTAATATAAAGTCGGCGGAAGCTCCTGCAGATACCGACAATGATGGTATGCCGGACGAGTTTGAAGATAAATACGGCCTTGATAAGAATGATCCGGCAGATGCCATGAAAGTAGCGTCTAATGGATATACGAATATAGAGAATTATATATTTCTGATTAAATAGAATACCGAATGATGATGAAAAAGTTATGTCTTGTTTTTATAAGCATATTGCAACTGTGTAGCGTGTCGGCAGGGGCGCAAACGAATGACAAAGCCAAAGAGATGGCAATGAAGATAGCTGATCGTATTTTGGCGTCCACGACTTATGAGTTTGTGGATAAGAAAAGCGGAAAGACCTATACATCCTTAAAGAATATGCCTTTGAATAAAGCATTGAAAGTCAGGAGTAAATATCTTGATTGGCACTACACGAACGGAGTTACCAATATTGCTTTAATGGAATTGGGTAATAAGCTGGGTAACTCCAAATACGAAAACTACGTATTGAAGAATATGAATTTCGTATTTGATGAGGACAATCAATCTTATTTCCGTAGATTGTATGAGGAAACGTTGAAGAATGAAGGATGGAAAGCGGTGAATGCCTTGAATTGGCACATGATTTATCGTAATAAACGTCTGGACGATAACGGACCGATGGGAGCAAGTTTGATTGATTTGAGCCGGAAGCATCCTAACGCGGCATTCCGGAAATATATTGAAAGTACCAATCATCATTTAATGTTCTCCGAACCCCGGCTTGCCGATGGCACTATTGCCCGATTGTGGCCGCACGTGAATACGGTGTGGGCTGATGATGCTTTTATGGCCCTTTCCTTTTTGGTAAGAATGGGAGAGATGACAGGAGATAATAAGTATTTCGATGATGCTGCCAATCAGATACTGAATTACACCCGCTATCTATGGTGTCCCGAGAAGGAAGTCTATTATCACTGTTATCATACTGACACGAAGATACACGGAGTAGCTCATTGGTCAAGAGCCAACGGATGGGTATTTATGGCAACGGCAGATTTACTGTCGAGAATGCCCGAAAATCATCCTATGCGCGAAGATGTCATTAAGAACTTCCGGATGCAGACGGATGGGGTAATTCGTTATCAGGGCGCTAACGGATTATGGCATCAGTTGCTCGACAAACCAGATTCTTATGAAGAGATAACGGGAACGGCCATGTTTGTTTTCGGCATTGCCAAGGGAGTTAAAGAAGGATGGTTACATCCCGATTATATTTATGTGGCATGGGAAGGCTTGAAAGGTATGCTGACAAAAATCACCCCTGAAGGTGATGTCACCGCTATTTGTGCCGGTACGGGAATTATGCCTTCTTTATCATTTTATTATAATCGCCCTCAATGGAAAAACGACCCTATGGGTGAAGGACCTGTTTTAAGAGCATTGGTCGAGATGATTGATGCACCTGCTTATACGGAAATTAAAGCGGAACAGCAATATGACAAGATAAAATAGAGGTTGTATCTCTTGGTTACAGCAACTAACGTTTTTAATTCTCGTAGATTATATTTGGTTGAAACCTTAGAATTCAATAAGCAGGAAAAGCTCATCCTATCTTTCTCTGATTATTGATTCTAAGGTTTTCTTTTGGTTGAGGCCAAATATCCTCTATGCTTTTCGTAAAACTGTATACAGAAACAGTTCCGAACCTTTTTTAATATTTCTACAAGGTTATTACAGCGATGCGCTATACTTTATCAGCGCATAGCCGCCTACTACCTGCATTGCCATTCCCGGCAGCCCGATACGGAAATCCTGTACGGCTTGGAAGAAGCTGCCCACCATAGCCCATTCGCCCAGAGTACCTGCTACCTGATAGAACAGTACAACGGCCAATAGGATAGGCAGAGAGATACGGTTGAAACGATGTGCTGCCCAGCCGGCTGCTGCTGCCAGTAATACGGACTTCAACAGAATGGCGGGAAGCACTGCCGGAAGAGGCATCCCGAACAACAGTGAATTGATTATCGGAGAAAGGACCGCAGTCAGCAATCCTACCTTCCAGCCGAATTTGTATGCACCGATTAAGGTGAAGAAATAGATGGGCAACCATGTGATACCGCCTTGCGGTATAAGGTGGAAAAGCTGGGGCAGTGCCATATTGCCTGCAATGAACAATGCGGCCATTAAGTAAGTTCTTGCATTGCTGTAATCCAGCGAATAGAGTTTTACAGTTTTTGTTTCCATGTTCTTATCGTTTATAAAATAATCTTATTCATTTATCGGGTAAATTGTATTGGTCTGTCGGATAATCTTTATCGGCTAATCAAACAATCTGTTTTATACTCACAAAGTTATAACTATTATTTCAAACCAATACGGTCTTGACAACAGTAATGCCTGATTTTGTCAGAAATTGATATTCACTCCGCCCATAACGGTTGCCTTAGGCATCGGAAAGCCGTCGTTTATTTCGTAACGTTGCGCCAGCAGGTTTTCCCCTCGTACAAAGACATCGGCATAGCGGCATACACGATAATTGGCACGCAGGTTCCAGAGAACAAAACTTTCTTTCTTCTCCTTGCCTTTGCTTACGTTGGTATAGAGGTCTTTTATATATTGCACTCCGGTTGACACTCCCCAGCGGCCTCGCGTAAAGTCAACGCCTGCATAGAGTTTATGTCCGGGAGCGGCAATCACCGGATTCTCCATGTGCAGCCAACTGTAATTGGCATTTGCCTGCCAGTGCGGGGTAATGCGGTAACCGATATTGGCTTCAATGCCCCGGTTTTCAATCTTGCCGGTATTTACATTCTTGGGCTTGCCGTCCGTAGGAACGGTCATAATCATATTGTCGCCGTCAATGTAGTAGAGGTTTATGCCGTAAGACAAAGCGCCGTCCAACACCCGTTGCGAGAAAGACAACTCGTAGCTCATCAGGCTTTCCGCCATTAAATCCGGGTTCTGTGGCGGAAACATGTACATCTCACGGATGGTGGGGTTACGGAATCCCTTGCTCACCATTGCTTTCACTTCCGTCTGTCGGGGCAAGTGGAACGAAAGGCCACCTTGCGGAATCCATTCCGTGCCTACATGCGAATGGTGGTCTACACGGATGCCCGCATCCAGAGAGAGCCATTCTCCGAGGTCTTGACGGAAGTCTACATATCCGGCAAATTCATCCATTTGCTTGTCTACACCCGGAATACGTTCGCCGGTAGACACCATGCGGTTCCATGATTCGCCGCCGAAGTGCTGATAGTCGAAACCTGCGGTCAGACGGTTACCGGCGAAAAGCGTTGCGCTCTGATACCACGACACGCCCAGCATGCGGTCTTTGGAGTTGAAATGGGATTCCTGCGGCGTACCGCCGGGATGATAGCCGTCATTGATTTTATGGCGTCCCCAGTTATAGAAGAAACTCAAGGCGCCGGAGCTCTTTTCATAATGGTTTTCGAGAGCGAGCGAAGTCATGCCGCGCGTGATGCGGGAGTCATTGTCTATGTACGGATTACCGGCTTCGCCCGGATTGGAGGCCTTGAACTGCGTGATGTTTACATCGCCCCACAGTTTCCAGGAATCGTTGAAGTCATATCCCAGCTTGGTATAGCCGCCGTATTGCTCAAACTCCATATTGTCGCGATGCCCATCGGTACGGTTGTAAGAGCCGGTGACAACGCTGCTGAAACGCCCTTTCCTGATGCGGTTGGAAACTTCCGTCTGCAATGTGTTGTAGGAGCCGTAGCCGATTTGCGCATGGGTCTTAACCCCGTCTTCCTGCATCTTGCGGGTTACGATATTGATAACGCCGCCCATAGCGTTAGAGCCATACAGCACCGAGGCAGGACCGCGAAGCACTTCCACCCGGTCGGTCAGCATGGTCTGATAGGCATCGGCAATGGGATGTCCCATTAATCCCATATATTGGGGATGGCCGTCAATCAGCACCAGCAAACCAGCCGTAGGGCTGCCGCCGATGCCGCGCAGGTTCATTCCGCCTGCTGCTCCCGTGGACACGCCGTATCCCATGATGCCGCGGCTTGTAGCGAACAGTCCGGGCACTTGCTCTGTCAGTGCAGGTAGTACGGATGGTTGGAAACGTCGCTCCAACACCTTGCGGTTCACTACGGAGATGGTCATCGGCAGATGCCGTATATCCGTTTCGTTTCTTGTTCCGGTTACTACCACTTCATCTATAGTCAGGTTCCGGGCAATGCGCGCGCTGTCCTTTGCAGCCTGCGCAAATCCCGCCATTGTCCAAAGGCCGGCTATCGAAAGGAGTAATATGTTTTTTTTCTTCATTCGTATCGCTTTCTTCATTATTTGCTCCGCCAAAGATAGGGCGTATTTTCTTTTTCCGTTTGTATTATAATCTCTCTTGTTTGAGATTTTCTACAAACCGGTCTATTTCCTGTAACTTTTGGGGTATATCGATGCTTTGAGGACAGTGCGGGTTGCATTGGTCGCATCCTGTACAATGGCTTGCCTGGCGGAGCTTCGGTACGCTGCGGTCATAACCGATGAGGAAGGCGCGGCGGGCTTCGCGATAGTGCTCATCCCGGCTGCTTTTGGGTATATTGCCCTCGTTGACGCAGCGGTTGTAATGCAGCAGAATGGCGGGAATGTCCAGTCCGTAGGGACAAGGCATGCAATACTTGCAGTCGTTGCACGGGATGATAGGATAGGTAAGCATTACCTGCGCCGTATCTTCCAGCAGAGCCAGTTCTTCTTCCGTGCAAGGGTCGAGGGGGGAATAGGTGCGGAGATTGTCCTGCAGATGTTCCATATACGTCATGCCGCTCAGTACCGTCAGTACCTTGGGGAAGCTCCCGGCAAAGCGGAATGCCCAGGAAGCTACACTCTCTTGCGGGCGATGCTGTTTCAGGCGTGCCACCAAGTGGTCGTTCAGTCTGGATAGCCGTCCTCCCAGCAGCGGTTCCATGATAATGGCGGGAATGTCGCGTTTAACGAGTTCGCCATACAGATATTCGGCATTGACATTATTGCCCGAAGCATGCCGCCAGTCGGCATAGTTGAGTTGGATTTGCACGAAATCCCAGTGTATGTGGTCGTGCATGGCCAGTATTTCATCGAACACGTCCGTTGTTCCGTGAAACGAAAATCCCAGGTTCCGGATACGCCCGGCCTTGCGTTCTTCCATCAGAAAATCAATCATACCGTTGTCGATGTACCGTGCCCGGAATGTCTTGATGCCGCCATTGCCGACGGAGTGCAACAGATAATAATCGATGTAGTCCACTTGCAGGTCCTCGAACGATTTCCGATACATGGCAATTGAATTCTCGCGGGTGTAATTGGAAAAGTTGGACAGTTTGGTGGCTATCAGGAACTTTTCACGCGGATGGCGTTTCAGTGCTATTCCCGTTGACTTCTCCGACCAACCCTGCACATACACGGGCGATGTGTCGAAATAGTTCACGCCGTGGGCGATGGCATAGTCAATCAGTTCGTTGACCGCTTCCTGGTCTACCTCATCTCCGTTTCCGTCAGCCCGCTTCCGGGTAGGCCAGCGCATGCAGCCGTAGCCCAATAAGGATACCCGGTCGCCCGTGGTGGGATTGGTACGGTACACCATCTTATCGATAGGAATTTCACCCAAAGCGGCTGATTCGCTGTCCGAACGGTTGTTCTTGCCGGAGCAGCCATACAGTGCGGCTGCCGATGCAAACGTCCCTACGCCGGCAAGCTTGAAGAAGTCCCGGCGGTTTATCTTGCTGTTATTCTTATTATTCTTTTCTTCCATAGTTACTCGTATTTATTCTTCTCGATGCTGTCTGTTGTCCAGAACGTATCGAAGATTTTCCTTTATCGTTTTGTCATCTGATTCTCACACCGTTCTGTGCATGATATGTCCTTCCACATAGATTGCGCTGAACGGGCGTGCCGGACACAGGTTCTCACATGCGCCGCAGCCGATGCAGCGTTCGGTATTGACAACGGGTATTTTGGGGGATTGCGGATTTCCGGAGTCCGAAGCCACCATTTGTATGGCGCCGACCGGGCAGTGGCGAGCGCAGTTGCCGCACTCCACCTTATCGGTGATGCAGATGCAATTCTCCTTTATCCATACGGCATGACCTATCTGGATGGCCGATTTGTCGGCTTTCGTTATCGGCCGGATAGCACCTGCCGGACAAACTTCCGAACACTTGGTACATTCGGGACGGCAGTAGCCGCGCTCGTAGGACATTTCCGGCTGCATCAGCCGTGTCAGGTCGGAAGAGGGGCGCAGCACCTGGTTGGGACACACCGCAACGCATAGCTGGCAAGCCGTACAGTGTTGTGCAAAGTTGCGTGCGCTCAACGACCCCGGAGGAGTAATGGCGGCGGCACGTGCGGGTATCTTCTTGTCTTCGATGGCGGCCAGTCCGCCGTCTACTTTCTTCTCTTGCGCCTTTAGAGCGGCGGTAGTGGCCAATACTGCCGTTGCCGAGAGGAATGCGCGCCGGGTATCATCTGCCGGTCCGGTAGAAGTTGTTGTACATTGAGTTTGATTCCGGGCGGATATTTTCGCAGCATCCGCTTTATGACGGCGGCGGGTGTAGGTGATGGCTCCCTGTCTGCATTTATCCAGGCAGTCCATGCACGCCACGCAACGGCTGTAATCAATTTCGTGGGTTTTGGAGTTGATGCACGATGCCTTGCAGTTGCGTGCGCAAAGTCCGCAGCCGTTGCACTTCTCGGTATCTATGACCGGTTTGAAAAGAGAATACCCGGACAGGAAACCGAGCACCGTACCTACTGGACAAATCGTGTTGCAGTACGTACGGCCGCCTCGCCATGCCAATATGATGAGCACGACAAAAGTAAGGGACGCTATGATGAACGTAGGCAGGCTTTTCATCCACACCTCTGTTTCATAGAAAGCGTAGCTGTCCGCCCGTTCCGCCAGGTATGCCAGCAGGTTATTGCCCCACTGATAGACGGGAGCGAAGAGATTGGAAGCGATGCGTCCGTAAGAGCTGTACGGTTCGAGCAGTGAGGCGACTGCATGAAAGCGCACGCCCGCAACGAGGGCCACGGCAAACACTGCCAACATTGCGTAGCGCAGCCATTTCCTGGCGGGAGAATAGCGGAAACGGTTTTTCTTCCGCTTGCCTGCAAACCGGGAAATGACATCCTGAAATACGCCGAGCGGGCAGATAACGGAGCAATAGACGCGTCCGAACAGCAGGGTCAATGCAACAAGCAGCAGTACCACGCCTGCATTCAGTGCGAGCAGTGCGGGGAGGAACTGTATTTTCGCCATCCAGCCCATCCAGCCGTGCAGCGTTCCGGTGAAATCGAGAAACAGGAGCGTGACGAATGCAAAGAATACAATTGCAAGTGTCAGTCTGATAGTACGTAACATAGTCATAATAGTTTTATCATTGCAAAAATAAGGAGTTTATAATTAGTTTGTGTATATGGATTACGTTTGTTTTTACCGATTTTACAGAAAAGCTTATTTCTTGTTCAATTCCTGTTTCTTTCAGAAAATCCCGGTCGTGTGAGACTGCAAGTACGGTACCTTGATAGTTACGTATCGTAGCTGTGATGATTTCAATACTTTCGATGTCCAGATTATTGGTGGGCTCGTCCAGCAGTAGGGTGTCCGGTTCTTTCAGTTCCATGCCGGCAAGGAACAGGCGTGTTTTCTCTCCGCCGCTAAGCCCCTCTAATGGGCGTAAAAGAGAGATACCGTTCAAATGCCAGGCGTGGAGAACGGCTTGGGTACGCTCTTCGATATTCCAGTCGTTGTCGAGCCGGGCAAAGTGTTCTTCCGCTGTATCACCGTTCAGAATGGCATGGAGTGCAGTTAGGCATCAGGGTGGATTTTCCGCAACCGTTATTGCCTGTCAGCGCGGTCTTTTCTCCGGAATTGATAATCAGATTGAGGTTGGAAAACAAAACTTCCTTATCGGTATGGGTATAGCTAAGGTCTTTAATAATGATACTCATAAATTTACTGTGTTTAGGGTAGATAACATAGGTGTCTGTACGACACACTTTCAACTCTTGTAAGGCTGTGGGGAACAGACAAACACAGTAAAGGCTAAACATTTTCCTTTTGAGTGATGCTCAGCGTTCTGATATGAAAAGCATATATAAAGCGATGTTTACCGAAATGTGCTGTCTTTATTTGGATATTCTCATTGGTGGTGGTATTTGTTGGTTAGCGGTTGCAAAGGTAGGTATTTGTTTTATAACATGGAAGACGCATCGAACGAAAGCGGCAGCAATGCACCCACACTTCTCAATTCATAAATGCCTTTTTCGCCGGACAGCAGTATGCGCATGGGACGTTTGAAACGTTTTTCCGTTTCGAGCATCACCTGCCGGCAGGCGCCGCACGGGGGAATCGGTTCTTCCAGAAAGTCGCCACGTTCGTTGCGGGCGGCTATGGCAAGTGTCTCCACAGCCTGGTCGGGATATTGGGAGTTGGCATAGAACAAAGTGGTGCGTTCCGCGCAAAGCCCCGACGGATAGGCTGCATTCTCCTGATTGGTTCCGGTAACGATGATATTGTTTGCCAACCGAGCGGCTGCGCCCACCGAGAAGTGCGAATAGGGGGCATAACTGCGGTAAGTTGCCTGCCGGGCGGCATCCAGAAGCTCGCGGTCGGCGGCATTCAGCTCTTCGTATTCGTATATCTTGATGGCAATCTGTATGTTCAGGTCCTTCATAGAATAATGGTTTATTGTAATTAATGTTACAAAGATAGGAAAGAGATTGGTTTTTTCAATTCTTTTGCAGACTTTTGTGTCAAATTCAACACTCGAAGCATGAAACCTATATTCAGACTGACTGCTATCATAGCACTTCTCCTTATTTGCGTGGCTGTGCAGGCACAACGCAGAAATTCCCGTTACAACGAATATATCAAACAATATGCCCCGCTTGCCGTGGAGCAGATGAAGGAACATAAGATACCCGCCAGCATCACACTGGCACAAGGCCTGCTGGAGAGCGGTGCGGGACAAAGCGCACTGGCACGCAAGAGCAACAACCACTTCGGCATAAAGTGCCATAGCGACTGGCGCGGGCGGAGAGTGTACCACGACGACGATGCCAAAGGAGAGTGCTTCCGCGCCTATCGCCACCCGAAGGACTCCTACGAGGATCACTCGCTCTTCCTGAAACGCGGCGCACGCTATGCTTTCCTGTTTAAGTTGAAGATTACCGACTACAAAGGCTGGGCGCGCGGCCTGAAAAAAGCGGGATACGCCACAGACCCTTCCTATGCCAACCGCTTGATAACCATTATCGAGGACTACGACCTGTATAAGTACGACAGCCGTGGTATGAGCAAGCGCGAGGCCCGCAAGTGGGAGAAAGAACTGAAGAAGAAACCCTGGCTTGCCAACCCGCATCAGGTGTATATTGCCAACGACATTGCCTACGTTGTGGCCCGAGATGGCGATACTTTCCAGTTCCTGGGCAAAGAGTTCGACATCAGTTGGCGCAAACTGGTGAAGTATAACGACCTGCATAAAGAGTACACCTTAGAGGCAGGCGACATCATCTATCTGAAAGACAAGCGTAAGAAAGCCGCCAAGCCTCATACCGTTTATATTGTAAAAGACGGCGATTCCATGCATTCCATTTCGCAGAAGTACGGCATCCGCCTGAAGAATCTGTATAAGATGAACCGCAAGGATGCGGAATATGTGCCCGAAGTAGGGGACAGACTGCGCCTGAGATAACGTTCAGGGAATATTATCGTAAGTTCTTGATAATCATAAGAAAGGATGTACCTGGAAATACCTCGGCTTGGTACGCGGAGTACCAACCGTTGGTATCTCTCGTACCACAGTGCGGTATTCGTAGTACCACAGTGTGGTACATGCCGTACCAAAGAGTGGTATGACAAGTACCAACGCGTGGCATGACAAATACCAAAGGGGGAAACGGACGCTGAGGTGAGGAGTTTTCCCCGTTATCTCCTGTCGTTTATATTTCTTCCGCCGTACCATTGTGCTTTCTCTTCCGTCTGTTTCTTCTTTTCGTACAGTGCAGCTATCCGAAAATGTACAGAGTGTCCGTTTTCGGACACTCTTCTTTTTGCCTTAACGCTTGTTTTCAATGATTTATGTTTTTGGCACGGATTTGGCAAGTATAAGGGCGAAGAATCGCAGGCTGTCCGTTTACGCAACAGGACGGCAGCAACGTAAAACGGTAAATAAAGACAGAAAATATGGATAGAGAGATTCCGAAAGAAGTTCGTAACAAAGAGCGTAACAAGAAAATCATTCGTTATGGCGGCATGGGCGCTGCGGGTATCGTTGTTATCAGTGTGCTCATTTCATTGATGCGCACGGGGGTGAAGGAGAAAGACATCGTGTTCTCCCAGGTAAGTACAGGCACGATTGAGGTCAGCGTAAGCGCTTCCGGAAAGGTGGTTCCTGCCTTTGAGGAGATTATCAACTCGCCCATCAACACCCGTATTCTGGAAGTATATAAGAAAGGTGGCGACAGCGTGGATATAGGTACGCCCATCCTAAAGCTGGATTTACAGAGCGCCGAAACCGACTACAAGCAGAAACTCGACGAGGAGCAGATGCGCAGCTACAAGCTGAAGCAGCTCAAGCTTGAGAATATGACCAAGCTGAACGACCTGGAGATGAAAATAAAGGTCTCCGCCATGCAGTTGAACCGCAAGAGAGTGGAACTGCGCAACGAGCAATACCTCGACAGCCTCGGTTCGGGCACTACCGACAAAGTGCGTCAGGCGGAGCTGAGTTACAACGTGGCGGAGCTGGAATACGAACAGTTGAAACAGCAGTACGCCAATGAGAAGGAAGTGCTGGACGCCGAATATCAGGTGCAGGAGCTGGACTTCAGCATCTTCAGGAAGACGCTTGCCGAAACGAAACGCACGCTGGACGATGCGCAAGTCCGCTCGCCCCGCAAGGCAATCCTCACTTACATAAATAACCAGATCGGCGCGCAGGTGGCGGAAGGTTCGCAGATTGCCGTCATCTCCGATTTGAGCCATTTCAAGGTAGAGGGCGAGATAGCCGACACGTATGGCGACCGTGTTGCCGCCGGCGGAAAGGCGATAGTCAAGATAGGCAGTGAGAAGCTGGAAGGTACGGTGAGCAGCGTCACTCCGTTGTCCAAGAATGGTGTTATTTCCTTCACCGTACAGTTGAACGAGGACAACAACCGCCGTCTGCGCTCCGGCCTGAAGACGGACGTGTATGTGATGAACGCCGTGAAAGAGGACGTGATGCGCATAGCCAACGCCTCTTACTACGTAGGTCGCGGGGAGTACGAACTGTTTGTACGCAATTCCGACAAGGAGATTGTGAAACGCAAAGTGCAGTTGGGCGATTCCAACTTTGAGTTTGTGGAAGTTATTGGCGGCTTGCAACCGGGCGATGAGGTGGTGGTGAGCGATATGAGCCAATATAAGAACAAGAATAAGCTGAAACTGAAATAACAATTAAATACATACCATTATGATTAAGTTAACTGGCATCAACAAGATTTATCGTACCAACGAGATTGAAACCGTAGCGTTGGAGAATGTGAACCTCGAAGTGAACAAGGGGGAATTCCTCAGTATCATGGGACCTTCCGGTTGCGGTAAATCTACTTTGCTGAATATTATGGGTTTGCTGGATGCGCCTACCGGCGGCACGATTGAAATAGCCGGTACCAAGGTGGACGGCATGAAGGACAAGGAACTGGCTGCTTTCCGCAATCAGAAATTAGGCTTTGTGTTCCAGTCTTTCCATTTGATTAACTCGCTGAATGTGCTGGACAACGTGGAACTGCCTTTGCTGTACAGAAAGGTATCGTCCAAAGAACGTCGCCGCCTGGCAGAGGAAGTGTTGCAGAAAGTAGGTCTGAGCCACCGTATGCGCCACATGCCTACACAGCTCTCCGGCGGTCAGTGCCAGCGTGTTGCCATTGCACGCGCCATTATCGGCAATCCGGAGATAATCCTCGCCGATGAGCCTACCGGTAACCTGGACTCCAAAATGGGAGCGGAAGTGATGGAGCTGCTGCATCAGCTGAACAAGGAAGACGGGCGCACCATCGTAATGGTAACCCACAATGAAGAGCAAGCCAGACAGACCTCAAGGACAATCCGCTTCTTCGACGGCCGTCAAGTAGAATAACCCCCATAATCCATAACTTATAACTCATAACTCAAAAATGCAGACCATTCGCCAAGCTTTTATACTTTTACGGCAGAACCCGTTGCTGAGTGCCATATTCATATTGGGTACGGCATTTGCCATTACCATGATTATGGCGATTGTGATTACCTGGCAGATGAAATATGCCGACATCGAGCCGGAAGTGAACCGTAACCGCTCTCTCTACATAAGCAAGATGCATTTGCAGGGTAAGGAAAACAAGAACTGGAATAATTATACAGCCTGTTCGCCGGCTTTCATGAAGAACTGTGTGCAGCCGTTGCCCGAAGTAGAGGCCTGTACGGCATTTGTTCCGGCAACGGTCGCCCTGGTTTCCATGCCCGACGGCACTAATGCGGTGAAAGTGGATGCTATGGAAACCGACCCGGGATTCTGGAAAGTGTTCCGGATGCAGTTTGTCGCAGGACGGGGATTCGACGATTCCGACCGGGGCGGCGATGTGTCCGCCATTGTCGTGGCTGCTTCTGTGGCGCGGAAACTGTTCGGCACTACGGATGCGGTGGGCAAGACGGTGCTGCTGAACCGTAACGAAGCGCGTATCTGCGGGGTGGTAAAGGATGTTTCGGTCATTGCGAAGGATGCTTATGCGCAAGTGTGGCGCATGTATCCCGCCAAGTTGCAGGATGCCACTTCCATCTGGAGTTATGCCCAATCGCATACGGTGGTGGCGCTGGCACGTTCTTCCGAAGATATTCCGGCCATCAGGCAGGGAATAGCGAAGCGGGTGAAGGACATCAATGCCGTACAGACCGAAGTGCTGATGGACATCATGGAACAGCCCGATGAAATCGTGACGCATGTCAACCATGTGTGGGCCAACGTGGGGCCGGATTTGCGGATGTTGTACATACAGTACGCTCTGGCATTGCTCATTGTTCTTTTAGTGCCGTCGCTCAATCTGTGCGGCCTGAGCAACAGCCGTATGCAGCAGCGCATCAGCGAACTGGGCGTGCGTAAGGCATTCGGAGCAACGCGCGGCGTACTGATAAGGCAGATATTGAATGAAAACCTCGTACTGACCCTGATTGGCGGAGCGGTGGGGCTGGTGTTCAGTTATCTGGCCGTGTACGGCATGCGTACGTGGCTGTTCACCAATAATCAGAACACCGGCACTTCCGGCGAGTTCGACCTGAGCATGTCGGTACTGTTCAGCCCTACGGTATTCTGTCTGGCATTCCTTTTCTGCCTGGTCATCAACCTGCTGAGCGCAGGCCTGCCTACATGGCTTGCCGCACGGCACACGATTGTGGATTCTTTGAACGATAAATAAAGCGAAATTGATTATGAAATTCATAGTACATAACTTACGTATGATTCGGGCGCGTCTCCGCAGTAACGGATGGGTGTTTGCAGAATTGTTCCTGGTATTTATCGTGATGTGGTTTCTTTGCGATTCGCTGGGATGCCTGAAGTATACGTTCTATCGCCCGTTGGGGTATAACATAGACCATGTGTACCAGCTTTCAATGATTAAGGGCGGTGAAAGCCGGGACAGCAGCATGACGAATGCGGACAAATACCTGGGCATCTTGCAGAAGCTCGAAAGGGAGCCTGCGGTTGAAGTGGCCGCCCTGTCGTATTGGAGCCTGCCGATGAGCGGCAATAATTCCTATAACTCGCTGGCTGTGCAGGATACCATCGGCTGTGCGGTGCGTATAATAAACGCTACCGGAGGATATACGCGGGTATTCCGCATGAAGGAAGATGCCGGACGTCCGTTTGCGGCAATGCCTGTGGGGAATGATGTCACGTCCGGCAATTATGTGATGCTGAGCGAGGGTGCGGCCGACTATTATAAGGAAAGGGTGCCCGGCTTCTCTTTGGATACTCCCTTGAACTGGTACGGAGATACCGCGAATGTGGTAACGCAGTGCGGCATGATCGGCAGTTTCCGTTCCTATCGCTATGGGGCCGATGCAAAGTGGGCTTTCCGGAGAATTGACGAGAATGTGATACGGACCGAATTACAGGATTATGAAGCGCAGATTGTTTTCCGTGTGAAGGAAAACATGGACTCTCCCGATTACCGGAGCAAGTTCCTGAAAGAGATAGCCCCGCACCTGGATACCGACAATATGTTCATAGCCGATGTTGTGCCTTATACGGAGCAGCAATATCAGTTTGAAGTGATGAAAGGCGATGTGGATAAGGTGAATACGCAAACGGTTGTGGTGGTATTCCTGTTGGTGAATGTGTTCCTGGGGCTGATAGGCACTTTCTGGTTCCGCACCCGTAGGCGCCGCAATGAAATAGCTTTGCGGCTTGCCATGGGCAGCACGAAGAAACAGATATTCTGTCTGCTCATGGGAGAGGGATTGCTGTTGCTGACTCTTGTTGCGCTGCCTGCCATGATTGTCTGCTATAACGTGGGCATTGCCGAATTTACAATGGGACATACGGAACTGATTACCACCTGGCCGGTGGAATGGAGCTTCCTGCGTTTTCTGCTGGGCTCGTTGGGTGCATGGTTGCTGATAGCGCTGATGGTGGTGATTGGAATATGGTTCCCGGCACGGCAGGCTATCAAGATACAGCCGGCAGAGGCGTTGCACGAAGAATAGAATGTGAAACAAAATAAAAAAGAAGAAATATGAGAACTGATGTAGCAGGTGTTATCATTGCATTGGTATTGGCCTTTGCAGGTATGCTGAGTGTTTGTGCACAAGATGCAAGTAAGTGAGGTACGTAAAGTGGATGCTTTCTCGTCCATTGAGATAACCTCTGTGGGGACAATTCATTTTACACAGAGTGACACTTATTCTTTCAGGATTGAAGGCAGGGAGAAGTACGTGAAGAATACGCAGACCACAGTGAAGGACGGTCGTCTGCTGATAGGTTTCAAGGACGGGAAAAACAAGCGCAGGAGCAATCAGAAGGATGGCGTGACTATCTGGATTTCGGCTCCCGACTTGAAGGACGTGGAGTTTACCGGTGTAGGCGAATTCAAATGTGAGAAACCCTTGAAGCTCGATGCCGTGTCATTCGAGATAAAAGGTGTGGGTGAAGTGAATGTCTCCGACTTGACGTGCAACGAGCTGAAAGTTGCCTTGCGCGGAGTAGGCAGCGCCGATATTCATGTAACCTGCGACTATTTGTCCGCCAAAATGGGTGGTGTGGGCGATGTCACTTTGAGCGGAACCGCCGGACGTGCCGATATTTCCAAAGGAGGCATAGGAGGAGTAAATACAGATAACTTGAAAATAGGCCGTTAAGATGATAAAGCAATACTTTGCACAAGCCTGGGCGCAGTTGCGGCAGCAGCCGATGATGAGTGCCGTCAGCATAGCCGGTACTGCGCTTGCCATATTCCTTATTATGCTGGTGGTAATGATGCAGCAGGTAAAGGTGGCTCCTTTTGCGCCCGAAAGCAATCGCGACCGCTTCCTGCACGTCAAGGCAATGAGCATCTCCAACTCGAATTGGGGAGACGGTACAAGCAACGGACCGATGAGCGTACAGACAGCCCGTGAATGTTTTCAGTCGTTGAAGACGCCGGAAGCGGTCACTATCTATACCATTTTCCCCGTATCCACTCCGGTGTCTTTGCCGGGCAAACCGGCAGTCAGTGTGGATTTACGGCAAACGGACGACATCTTCTGGCGCGTATTCGACTTTTCCTTTATCAATGGAAAGCCCTATGATAAAGCCGTGTTCGATGCCGGGCAGCCGGTTGCCGTACTTACGGAGAGTGTAGCGCGCAGCCTCTTCGGAACGACTGATGTTGCAGGGCGTGAGTTTCTCCTCAGTCATGCGCCCTATCGCGTAGCCGGTGTCGTGAAGGATGTGTCTACACTGGCGGATTGCGCTTACGGACAGGTATGGGTTCCGTATACCTCAACGGGTATGGATAATGAAACATGGAACGACCGGCACATGGGAATGATGAGTTGTACGATGCTGGCGCGCAGCCGGGATGATTTCCCCGCTATACGCCAGGAAGCGGAACGCCGTAAATCGGAGTATAATACGCTTATCGGAGAGAACGGCTGGAAGCTGATTTACCGCAACCGCCCTTACGACCAGGAAAAGAATGCCATTGCTTTCGGCGCCGATATCGAACCGGATGTGAATGCGGCGCGCCGTCAGCGGATTATCATCTTCGTCATTCTGCTGATAGTGCCTGCCATCAATCTTTCGAGCATGACACAGAGCCGCTTGCGTCAGCGGGTATCGGAAATCGGAGTGCGCCGTGCTTTCGGCAGTACACGGATGGAGCTGATTGGGCAGATTGTGGCGGAGAATCTGGTAATGACTTTATTGGCGGGTGTTGTCGGTTTGCTGTTGAGCGTGGCCTTTGCATACGTGGGCAACACGTTGCTTTTTGCGCAGGAATTCAGTCAGACTTTGAACCCGCCGGAAGTGGATGCTTCCATTCTGCTTCATGCTTCCACCTTTGGGTGGGCGTTGCTGTTCTGCTTTGTGCTGAATCTGATGAGCAGCGGTTTCCCGGCATGGAAGGCTTCCCGCATCGGGATAGTGAACGCATTGGGAGGACGGTTGCACTAAACGCTTGTCGCTAACTATTAATTACGAAAAGAAATGACTAAGAAACTTTTGGTACAGATAAAGAATGAATGGCGCAATAACCTGTGGCTGGCGTTGGAATTGCTGGTTGTAAGCGTTGTGATGTGGTTTGTGGTGGACTATCTCTATACGCGTACGGCAACTTATCTGGAGCCGCGGGGCTTCGACATCAGCCATTGTTACCTCATCGAAATGGGAAAGCTTACCGAGAAGAGTCCCGATTATATCCCGAACCAGACCGATGAGCAGGAAGATGCCGATATTCTTGAACTTGTAGACCGTCTGCGCCGTCGTCCGGAGATAGAGGCGGTGAGCCTTTCGCAAAACTCATATCCATATAATGGCAGTAACTCCACAGATCTGGTGCAGTACGATACGCTGGTCTCCGGTAATTGGACGATACGCCGTTTGGTGACTCCCGATTTTGTGCGTGTGTTCCGTTATCAGGGCACACGTGGCGAGACGCCCGAACAGCTTGCCGGGATGTTGGAAAGGGGAGAGTTCCTTGCTTCCGACAACCTTTACCGGAAGTACGGCCATCCGCTGACGGAATTCGTAGGCAAGAGCTTCCGGCTTTTCGGCGATACGATACAAACCTACCGGTTGGGAGCGGCCTTGGAGAATGTACGTTACAATGATTTCGAGCAGGCCCGCGATTCGTATACCTTTCTTTATAAACTCGATTGGTATGATACGGGATTGGAACTCTGTGTTCGTGTCCGCGAAAATCAGGACCATGATTTCATCCAACGCCTGAAAGCGGACAGTGAGAAACAGTTCCGTATCGGCAATGTCTTTATCTCCGAGATACGCTCCTTTAAGGACATCCGCCGTAATTTCCAGCAGGCATGGAGCAACGACCTGCGCAATTATGTAATGGGTATGGGATTTCTGTTGCTGAATATATTTTTGGGACTGCTCGGCACTTTCTGGTTCCGTACCCAGCAACGCCGTTCGGAGATTGCCCTGCATAAGGTGCATGGAGCATCGGACATGAGTATTTTCACCCGTCTGATAAGCGAAGGGCTGCTTTTGCTGTTGCTTGTCACGCCTGTCGCTTTGTTCATTGACTATAACCTGGCAAGTATGGAACTGAACTCCTGGCGCAACGGTACGACTTTGGAGTGGGAGCGTCTGTTGCTTTGCGCTGCCATCAGCTTCCTGCTGATAGGATTGATGATTGCGATTGGTATAGGCATTCCGGCACGCAGGGCGATGAAGGTACAACCGGCAGAGGCTTTGCATGATGAATGATTTTAGGAAGTTAAACGAATAACGGAATATGATACGTCTTTACTTTCAGCAAGCGTTATATCACTTGCGCGAGAATCCCATCATAACATGGGTTTCCGTACTGGGTACGGCATTGGCCATCTGCATGATTATGGTGCTTGTCATCACTTTTCAGGTGCGGCTCGTGGACTGCGAGCCCGAGGTGAACCGCAGCCGTTCGCTGTATGTGTCTGCCATGTCCGTCAAGAACAAGGGCGGAAGCGACGGCGATTCATCCAACGCCCGCATGTCGGTGCGTACGGGGCGCGAGTGCTTTAAGAGTCTCACTACGGCGGAGGCGGTAACGTTGGTTTCCTTGCCCGAAAAGGTACGTGTGTCCCTGCCGGCAGGCAACAAGGTCACGGCCGACATGGTGCAGACGGACGACGCCTTCTGGCATATCTTCCGGTTTCGCTTTCTCAGCGGCAAGGCGTTTACCAAGGCCGACAGCGATGCCGGAGTGCTATGCGCCGTGTTGAGCGCTGCGGTGGCGCGCCGCCTGTTCGGCACAACGGACGTTGCGGGAAAGACGGTGCAGTTGAACTATGTAGAGTACCGTATATCCGGTGTAGTGGCGGATGTGTCCGTACTTGCCACTTCCGCCTATGCGCAGGTGTGGATTCCTTATACGTCCACAGACATTGCCCGGCTGGCGTGGTGGGAGGAGACCGTAGGACAGATGAGGGCGGTTATCCTTGCGCGTTCCGCAGCCGATTTTCCGGCTATCCGTGAGGAGGCGGAGCAACTTCGCCGTAAGTATAACGACAGCCTGCGCGACTCGGAAGTGTTCTATCGCGGGCAACCCGATGAGCGGTTTGCCAACCTTTACCGCAAGTGGAGCGAAACACCCGATACCAAAGCCATTATCCTGCGCTATATGCTCGTTATTGCCATCCTGTTGCTTGTGCCTGCCATCAACCTGAGCAGCATGACGCTCTCCCGCATGCGCAGACGTATGGCGGAGATAGGCGTGCGCAAGGCTTTCGGGGCTACGGGTGGCGAACTGATACGCCAGATATTCTTTGAGAATTTGCTGCTGACATTGTTTGCCGGCGTGTTGGGACTTGCGCTGAGTTACGCCGCTACTTTCCTGCTGAACGGTTTTCTTTTCAACAATAGCACCAATGCCTACCTCAGCGGGGAAACCGCCCTGACACCGGGCATGCTGCTTTCGCCCTGGGCATTCCTTGCAGCTTTCGGTTTCTGTTTGCTGATGAACATCCTTTCGGCAGGCATACCGGCATGGAGGGCTTCGAGAATGAATATAACGGATGCGATCAATCAAAGGTAAACGATGGTTATGAAAACGATATTGAAACAAATAAAGAACGAGTGGAACAGCAATCTTTTTCTCTTTGTGGAGCTGCTGCTGGTCTTTGTCGTGCTGTGGTATATTGTGGACTGGACGCTTGTCACCGCACGGGTTTATCACGCTCCGATGGGATTCGATACGGAGCACTGCTACAATATCACCGTAAGCAAGTTGGGAGAGGACTCGCCTCTTTATAATCCGGAGCTAACCGCCGATGATGATATGGACGATTTGTTCCGGCTTACGGACAGGCTGCGCCATTGCCCCGGCGTAGAGGCCGTTGCCCTTTCGCAAAACTGCTTTCCGTACAATGAGGGCAGTAACGGTATTGATTTGGGTATTGACTCCGTGGCTGTCAATGTACATCTTCTTTGGGTGGAGGCGGACTTTTTCCGCGTGTTCCGTTATGCCTTTACGGAGGAAGCGGAGTTTGCCAAGGTAGAGGCTGCATTCCGCAATGACGAGCCGGTGGTATCTTCCAACCTCACCGAAGGACATCCGGAATTGGGAGGCGGTGCGTCCTTGCTGGGGCAGGAAGTCTTGCTGTTAAACTACGGCAAGGATGTCCGCCGTCGCATCGGTGCGGTGGGCACGCCCGTGCGCTGGTCGCATTTCCATACTCCGTCGCAGTGGGGCGGGGCTTTTGCAGCCCTTCCGCTCAATGCGAAGAGGTTACGGAATTTCGGTGACCCCCGTTATGTCACAGTCAGCCTGCGCGTTTCCGAAGATGCCGATAAGAACTTTGCCGAAAAGCTGATGAATGATGCCGACCGCCTTTATCAGGTAGGTAATCTGTATCTGCTGGACATTACACCTTTCAGCCATTTGCGCGAAATCTGCGAGCTGGAAGACATGAACGAATGGAAGACGCAGCTTTGCGTGCTCGGTTTCCTGCTGTTGAATATCTTTTTGGGCGTTATCGGCACATTCTGGTTCCGTACGCAGCAACGCCGTAAAGAGGTTGCGCTGCGGATGGCGCTGGGCAGTTCGCGCCGGGAAATATTCTCCTGTCTCATGTACGAAGGGGTGTTGCTGCTTACGCTGGCGGCCGTACCGGCGGCTGTCATCGCTTTCAATATCGGTTATGCCGAACTGGTGGATGTGGGCAAGATGCCTTTCGATGCCGGACGCTTTCTGCCGGCTCTTGCCTTGACATGGCTGCTTATGGCGCTGATGATTGTTGCCGGAATCTGGTATCCTGCTTATGGAGCGATGAAAGTACACCCGGCAGAAGCATTGCATGATGAATAAAGTTTTTTAAGAAAAGATGTATATTCTCGATATAAGCTTGTATATTTGCGTAGTTATAAAGAAGTTTACGCAGACAAATCAAAACAAACGGAATGGGAAAACACTTTTTCTTAACATGTTCATTAGCTTTCTTATGCATGATATCGGGGACGCTTTCGGCTGCGGAAAACAATTATAATGTACTTTTCATACAATCATATACAAACAGCTCTTCCTGGCATAATAACCTTATTGCCGGTTTGCAGGACGGCTTGAAAGAAGGCGGTGTAAAAGCAAACGTGGTTATAGAGTATCTGAATGCCGATTTTTGGACATTTGCTTCGGAGTGTGTCATCATGCGCCGCATATGCGAACGTGCCAGACAGCGGAAAACGGATTTGATTGTGACGTCCAGCGATGAGGCTTTCTTTACCTTGACTCACTGCGGCGATTCTTTGCCGTATCAGATACCGGTAGTTGTTTCGGGCATTAAATATCCTGACAGGAAGTTGTTCGACCGTATGCCGAATGTCTCGGGCTTCACTTCAGTAACGGATTTCAATGTGTTGCTTGAGGAAGCCATACGTTTGTTTCCTGCACGTAAGGAGATTGTCTGCCTGTCGGACAGCAGTTTTTTGAGTGCTAAGGGAGTGGAAGCGGTAGAAGAAGCCTGGGAGTCTTTTCATAAGAAACATCCCGAATACAGTTTTAAAGAACTGAATGTACAGAGAAAGTCCCTCAACTCTCTCGTTACGTCTATTTGTTACGATTATCATGCCCATAAATACATTGTTATAGCTCCTAAGTGGATTCCTTTTCTTTCCTTGAAATTGAAAGCTCCTGTATTTGCCAACCAAAACCTGGCAATGACAAGCGGTGTTTTATGTGTTTATGATGTAGAACCGGCGGCAGATACTTATGCTGCGGGCATACAGGCGGCAAGTATTCTGAAGGGCCGGTCGCCTGCTTCATTTGGAATAGGAGACTTGGGCGGCAAGTTATTGTTCGACTACAAGCAGTTGGACTTCTTCCGTGTAGATGTGGACAATGTTGAAAAACGGGGAATCGTTTTGAATATTCCTCTGATGGACCGCTATCAGGCCTGGTTTATTCTGTTCTATTCGGTAATAGTGGGTGCGTTGGCGTTTCTTGTAGTCTGGCTCTATCGGAGCAACCGGCGTGAATCGCGCAAGCGGATACATGCGCAGACCCGTCTGCTGATACAACACCGTCTGGTGGAACAGCGGGACGAATTCGATAAGATATTCTGTTCTATTCGCGACGGACTGGTTACGTATGATATGGATTTGAGAATCCATTTTGTGAACCGGGCTTTAGTGGAGATGCTGGGATTGCCTGCAGAAATGTATACGACACGTCCGTACGAAGGACAGATAGCCGGTTCCATTCTCCATATTTACATGAATGGCGAGAATATTCTGCAGGCTCTGCTGAAACAGGTGATACAGGATAGGAAGCCTGTCATTATACCGGAAAAGGCATTCATGCAGGAGAATACCAAAGGTACTTATTTCCCTGTTTCGGGCGAGGTGGTTCCTATCTTTGCGAAAGATAAACTGACGGGTATGGCAATTGTCTGCCGTAATATATCCGAAGAAGAGATGCAGAAGCGTTTTTTCAATATGGCTATCGAGGAAAGCTCCATTTATCCGTGGCAGTACAACACACGGTTGAAATGCTTCCATTTTCCCGACGGACTGCTGCAACGTTTCAATTGCTACGACAATACGGACTATATTTCGAGGGAAGAACTGGATCGGATTGTCCATCCGGAAGACCTTTCCCGCACATGCAGGCATTTCGACAATATCATGCTGGGGCATGAGCCGAACTCGCGCATGAGTTTCCGGCTGCAAAACGCAGATGGCGGATATGAGTGGTGGGAGTTCCGGAGTACCGCTTATGAGGGGCTCACGGTAGATATACCTTATAGGGTATTGGGTGTATGCCAGAGTATCCAGCGTTATAAAGACACCGAAGAGGAACTTATCGCGGCCCGTGACCGTGCCTTGCAGGCTGACAGATTGAAATCTGCGTTCCTTGCCAACATGAGCCATGAGATACGTACTCCGTTGAATGCGATAGTCGGTTTCTCCGATTTACTGAAAGACCTGCAAGCCTTTTCTTCGGAAGAAGTACAGCAGTTTGTCGAGACTATCAATATAAACTGCACGCTGTTGCTGGCTCTGATTAATGATATTCTGGACCTCTCGCGCATCGAATCGGGCACAATGGATTTTCAGTTCTCTTCTTACAATCTTACGTTTATCATGCAGGAAGTTTACGACTCCCAAAGGCTGAGCATGCCGCAGGGAGTGAAATTATGCACCGATTTTCCGGAAGGGGCCGACAAGTATATCACTACCGATGCCGTACGCTTGAAGCAGGTTTTGAATAATCTGATTAACAATGCCAAGAAATTTACCGTGCAAGGGAGTATCACTTTAGGATATAGAGTGGATGAATCCGGATATACAACCGTCTTTGTGGAAGATACCGGAGCGGGTATATCCGATGAAGACCAGAAGCATATCTTCGAGCGTTTCTATAAGGCGGACAGCTTTACGCAAGGGGCCGGTTTAGGGTTGAGTATCTGCCAGACAATTGTGGAACGTATACACGGAACCATTACGGTGACTTCAAAGCCGGGCAGAGGAACCCGCTTTGAAGTCCGCATGAGCGATGATGTAATATGATTGCCGGTTGGTTTTAGAGTTTATTCTATCCTTTTGCATCCGTTGGATTGCAGGAACTCGTCGAGCATCAGTTCGTAGTTGCCATGCAGCATGATGTGATGGTTGCCCAACGGGTTTCTCAGGAAATATTCCGCCGGGGCGTTCATCTTGATACGTACCTGCGTGCGGCACATATTGATGTAGTTAGTGTTTTCGGTCAATGTACCCGTGCCGAGGTAATATTCGTCCAGACATTCTCCGCCACATTTCACGATTGTTACGTCTCCGGCAGGCAGTATTCCCTGTATGCCGATGCCGCTTTCCGTTTCAAAGTGGTTGCGGATGATGAACTGCTCTGTCTGTGCGATGCCGATGGTGCAATGCGCCAGTATGATTTCGTTGGTGCGTGCATTAATCATGGAAGGATTGGCCATGAAAGCAGGCTTGCCTGTGAGCACTTTGGCAGCGAGCATGGTGAAGACGGACTGCAAATCGCCTTCGCATCCGGCAATGATGCCCTCGTCATTCAGCAGGGAAAGCGCCAGACAGCCGGTAGTGCCCGTCTGTTCTATCAGGCGGAAGCAACTCAGGGTGAGTGCGCTTAAACGGTCTTCGTCCACAATCTTCCGGATGGCGCGGTACAGGCGCATTGCCTTTATCATATCTTCGGGCGATGCTTCCCGGCAGGCAAGCGCTTTTCCGGCAAGACCGGCACATGCTTCGCCTACTTCATCATCCGTGATTTGGTTGTAATATTCGTACACGCGTTCCAGTGCGATGTCCGTGTATTCCACTCCCCAGCGTCGTTTGGCAAGCAGATAATCCACGTTGCTGGCAATGAGCCAGCTCGACGGAGTGCCTATCACACCGATACGCATCCCGAAGAGGCTGCGCTGTGCCATAAAATTGCTGTGCAGTACAAAAATGCGTTTGATGATTTCGGACAGTTCGCCATGCAGGATTTCGCTTTTCATTCCCCGGCTGCGCAGCCAGGAAGATATTTCGAGGGCGGCGGCAAGCGAGTTCTGCATACCGTCTGCCAGGATGATGGCAGGGCGGGGAAGAGCCTCGAAATGCTGGATAACCAGCCGTTCCACTCCGCCGGTGGCGATGAACAGGATGCTGAAATCGTCAGGAGACAGTTTGTTGATATCTTGGTAATCTATGAAATTGACGGTGAAATATTTTTCCAGTTCGTTCAGGATTATTTCATGGGAACTGCGGACTGATGCTTGCTTATGTAGCAGTGAAGCAAAAGTTATTAGGTTGATGACCATAGCGTTACTTACTATTTTAAAAGTTGGTTTAAGATAAAACGGTTGTGGTTGTTCATTTGTTTACTATTTCAAAGGTACAAGATTCTTTTTAAATAGCATAGTGTTTTTAATATAGATAAGGTTTTTAAAGTTTTTATGTCTTTGCTTCCCTTTGGTATCAAATAAATCACTACATTTGCGACTTAAATGATAAAATGATATAAAAAAACTCATGCCAACAATTTCTATTCGCGGAATGGAGATGCCCGCATCTCCTATCAGAAAGCTGGCTCCCTTGGCAGATGCAGCCAAGCAACGGGGCATCCATGTATTCCACCTCAATATCGGACAACCCGACCTGCCTACGCCGCAAGTCGCGATTGACGCCATCCGCAATATTGACCGTAAGGTATTGGAGTACAGTCCCAGTGCAGGCTACCGCAGCTATCGCGAGAAGTTGGTGGGGTATTACGATAAGTACAACATCAAGCTCACAGCCGATGACATAATCATTACATCCGGCGGTTCGGAAGCGGTGCTGTTCTCTTTCATGGCATGCCTCAATCCGGGTGACGAGATTATCGTGCCCGAACCGGCTTATGCCAATTACATGGCGTTTGCCATCTCTGCCGGAGCCAGGATACGTACGATTGCAACGACCATCGAAGAGGGATTCTCGCTGCCTAAAGTGGAGAAGTTCGAGGAGCTGATAAACGAACGTACGCGTGCCATCCTGATTTGTAACCCCAACAACCCTACCGGCTACCTTTATACCCGCCGTGAAATGAATCAGATACGCGACCTTGTGAAGAAGTACGACCTCTTCCTCTTCTCCGACGAGGTGTATCGCGAGTTCATCTATACGGGCTCTCCATACATCTCCGCCTGCCATCTGGAAGGCATCGAGAACAATGTAGTCCTGATTGATTCCGTTTCCAAGCGGTATTCCGAATGCGGTATCCGTGTAGGTGCACTGATAACGAAGAACAAAGAGATACGCGATGCCGTTATGAAGTTCTGCCAGGCGCGTTTGAGTCCGCCGTTGATAGGTCAGATTGCTGCCGAAGCGTCTTTGGATGCCGGCGAAGACTATCTGCGCGATACCTACGATGAGTATGTAGAACGCCGTAAGTGTCTGATTGACGGTCTGAACCGTATTCCCGGCGTATATTCGCCCATTCCGATGGGAGCGTTCTATACCGTGGCCAAGCTGCCCGTAGACGATTCGGACAAGTTCTGTGCATGGTGTCTTTCCGAATTCCAGTACGAAGGGCAGACTGTTTTCATGGCTCCGGCTTCCGGCTTTTATACCACTCCGGGTTCCGGCCGCAACGAAGTGCGCATCGCTTACGTCTTGAAGAAGGAGGATTTGATCCGTGCGCTGTTTGTGCTTTCCAAAGCGCTCGAAGCCTATCCGGGACGTACGGAATAGAAGATATATAATACTACTGATGAATTTATCCCGTTTCATAGCGCTGCGTATTTACCGCAGTTCCGATGTCGGAAAGCAAGTTTCCCGTCCTGCCGTGCTGATAGCAACTATCGGTGTTGCTATCGGGTTGGCGGTGATGATTATTGCCGTGTCGGTGATAATCGGTTTCAAGAGCGAGGTACGCGATAAGATAATCGGTTTCGGCTCGCATATCCAGATTAGCAATTCGGATGCGGCGCGTTCTTTTGAAACCCGCCCCATAGCCGTGACGGACAGCATGCTTGCCGCTCTTGCGGATAATTCCGGTGTGAAACACGTGCAACGCTATTCCACCAAGCCGGGTATGATAAAGACGTCCGATGCCTTTCAGGGCATGGTATTGAAAGGTATAGGGCCGGAGTATGGCAGTTCTTTCTTCCGCCGTCACCTGATAGAGGGAGAGTTCCCGCAGTTCAGCGACTCGGCTTCTACCAACCGGGTGGTCATTTCGAAGGCGATAGCCGACAAACTGAAGCTGAAGCTCGGCGACAAGATAGACACCTACTACATACAGGACGATGTGCGTGCCCGCCGCCTGACAATCGTCGGCATTTACCAGACCAACTTTTCCGAATACGACAACCTGTTCCTGCTTACAGACCTGTGCCTGGTGAACCGTCTGAACAAGTGGCATCCCGACCAGGTGAGCGGAGTGGAGCTGGAGCTGTACGACTACGATAAACTGGAAGAAACCACCTACCGGATAGCCGATGAAGTGGGCCGGCATCCCGACCCTTACGGGGCAGAATATTGTGTACTCAACGTAGAGCAGTTGAACCCGCAGATTTTTGCATGGCTCGGCATCTTGGATGTCAATATATGGGTTATCCTTATCCTGATGATTGGCGTTGCCGGGTTTACCATGGTTTCGGGGCTGCTGATAATCATCATAGAGCGCACCTCCATGATTGGCGTTCTGAAATCTTTGGGAGCGAACAACCTTACTATCCGCAAACTGTTTCTTTGGCTGGCGGTATTCCTCATCGGAAAAGGAATGCTGTGGGGCAATGTAATAGGACTGGCTTTCTATTTTATCCAGAAGTGGTTCGGCTTGTTCCGTCTCGACCCGGAAACCTATTATATGGACACCGTTCCCGTATCCTTCAATCTTTGGCTTTTCTTGTTGCTGAATGTCGGCACGCTGCTGGCTTCAATCGCTATGCTGTTAGGACCGTCCTACCTCATTACACGGATTCATCCGGCAAATTCCATGCGCTACGAGTAGGGTAATTTCTCATTTATTTTCTCAGGAATTCGCTTTTCTTTCTAAACAGACAGTAGAGCTTCCAGCGGAGAGATTGCAGCGGCTGGAGTACATCGAACACGGGCAGCGACCAGTAGTATCTGCGCCGGTCGTTCAAATCCTTGGCAGTCTTGTTGACGATGATGGCTTGCAGGATAAACCGGAGTATCCAGACGAGGAATGCAATGCCTGCCGCCAGCCAATGGAAATGCAGTATGGCTGTTGCGAGCGTAGCCATCCATGCGGCATGGAACGCGAGGCGGGTAGTGGTTTCCAGTCCGGCAAGCCAGCGTTGCATGCCGTGATAGAGGCGGGCGGTAGATGCGTAACCGATTTTCTCTTCCCGCCAGTCTTTTGCGCGGAATACGGGTTGCATGCGTACGGTGGCATCCGCATCGGTTTCCACGCGGGTATTTTCGGCAGTGGCTACATGATTGACGAACAGGTCGTCATCGCCGCGCTGAAGGTTGAGATGTGCAGAGAATCCTTTGTGTTCGTAAAACAACTCCTTGCAGTAGGCAAGGTTACGCCCGATGCCCATATACGGGCTTCCGGCAAGCGCAAAGCCGAGGTAGCGCATGGAAGTGAACAGATTGTCGAAAGCTACGCGCTTGTGCAGCCAGCCTTTACCGCGTTCATAGCCGCTATATCCCAAGACAACTTGCGTACGCGAGGTGAAGTTGCGTGCCAGCAGCCGCAGCCATTGGTTGCTTTGCGGGCAGCAGTTGGCTTCGGTAAAGACGAGCCAGTCGTATTTGCTGGCTTTCACGCCGAGGGTGGCGGCAAGCTTCTTCCGGCTGATGTAGCGGGAAGAGTCGGGGACAAAGCTGTGGTAGAGGTGCGGGTATTTCTCTTCCAGCAAAGTGAGGTAATCTTCGCTTTCGTCCGTGTTTCCGTCATTGATGACGATAACCTCAAATTGCGGATAATCCTGTTCCAGCACAGCTTTCAGGTTACGTCGCAGGTTTTCGCATTCTTCACGTGCGCAGATGATGACCGACACCGGCGGGAGCTCCTGCGAGAAGTGTACATTGCCGCGCTTCACGGCACGGCTGTGCAGGTGGATGCGGTTGTATAGGCAAAGGTAATAAAGTGCTTGAATGATAAAAAGAGTTCCCGACGCTGCGAGTAATATCTGCTCGGTTGTATCGAATGTAAATGCTTCCATGTGTCCTATGACGTTTTATAACGTGCAAAGGTACGAAATTCGTCACAGATTACATGGTCTGATGCAGATTATTTATTTCCGGCACAACCTCAAACTTCGTTCCGGGGAAATGCCTGGAAAGATACTCCCGTATGTATTGCATCGTATCGTTCTGTATGGTCTTGTCCTCTACCGTGGGATAAAGGTTGTACAGTACGGTGTCGAGCGTGATTCCCCGGTGCCCGATGGCTTCAAGGCTTAGCAGGGTGTGATTGATGCTGCCCAGTTTGCCGGATGTCACGAAGATAAGGGGATAGTTCTTATCGGCAATGTAGTCTATGGTGAGATATTCTCCGGTCAGGGGAACCATCAGTCCGCCGGCTCCTTCCACGAGTACGGTGTCGTAGCGGCGGGCAAGCTCCTGCGTGGCGTTCTCTATTTTGTTGAAGTCGATAGGACGGTTGTCGATGCGTGCCGCAAGATGGGGAGAGCAGGGATAGGAGAAGATTTCGGGCATTGTAAGCCCCTCGTTATCCTCAGGCAGATAGCCGGTGCCCATGATGCGGCGGTGCAGGTCGATGTCCTCGGAGTGTCCGGTATTGCCGGTTTGAATGAATTTCTGGGTGATGACACGCTGTCCGTTCCGGGATAGCTGCTTGGCATACCAGGCAGTGCAATAGCTTTTTCCGGCATCCGTATCAATGCCGCTGATGAAATAAATGTTTGGTTTCATAATTCTTTATATCCTTATGTAAATTAACTGATTAAATATCGGTGCTCATACCTCTTATCACCTATGTGTTTACCGAATTCCTCATCCTTTATTTTAAAATCTCTTATACCTCATACTTCATACCTTATACTTTACATTTCGTACCTTATGCTTCGTATTTTGTACTTCATCCCTTATACTTCTTACTTTGTCTTTCCTCTTTTTCTCGCTATTACATAAATCGGGTGATAAGTCAGCGAAACACTACGGTCGTCCTTGCCGTACATCCGGATATATTCCTCGCAGAAACTTTGCAGGCGTCCGCGCGTCCAGACTCTCTTTTCCGTCCCGGTAACTCCGGTTTGTCTGAGGTGTTGCAACACTTCGAGCGGAGTGCCGAATGGCAGGGAGACAATCTCTTCTTCGGCATAAAGAACCTCGAAGCGGGAAGACAGCAAGGCTTTCAGTTCTTCGAGCGAGAAGTACTCCAGTCCGTGTCCGGTCAGGGTATGTATCTCCTGCATATTCCTCTTGCCGAAAGTGCTGAATGCGAGAATGCCACCGTCCGATAGGAAGCGGTGGCAGCGGGTGAAGAACCGTTCCGTATCGGCAAACCATTGCAGGGTGGAGCAGGACGTTATCAGGTCCGTCCCTTGCGGGAAATCGAGAGTTTCTGCATCACACGGCAAAAAGCTGACGGCAGGGGATATAAGCGGGGGTCCGTAAAGTGGCACTTTAGCTTTCTCAAGTGGCACTTTAGCGCCGTAGAGTTCTACTTTATCATCGTAAAGTAGAGGTTTATGAGGCAGAGGTTCACCGGCCGGCAACAAATCGCAGATACACTCCCTCATTTCGGGACACAAGTCATTGAGCAGCAGAGTTTCCGGTTGCAATGCGTGCAGCAGCAAACGGGAGTAGCACCCGGTTCCGCATCCGAACTCTACGATATGGCGGAAGGGAGAGGCGTTGCCTGACAAACTTCGCGTATTGCCCTCGCCGTTGTGTGCCGCAGCAGACGGGCAGGCATGTTTTGTGAGCAGGCGCAGCATCTTCTCCGCCACCTGCTGCTGCACAAGAGCTTCTCGGCCGTACGTATTCCGTGCATGGGCAAAGCGTCTTGCAACGAGGGCTTTGTCGATGGATTGAATGGTACTGCAAATCATTTTCTGTTTCGTTTCATTCAATATTTATGGTTTTGACATGATATCTGAATTCACTGGTAGTCATCTCCCACATATCTTGCAGCAGAAAGCGGAACATGGACTCGTCATAGTGTGCGTTGTCCGTCAGGACCGGATGGCAGTCTATCAGGTCGCAAAAGTTCATCTCCATGTTTTCGGGCGGGAAAATCCGGTCGTTCTTGCCGATGAAGGCGTAGTCGTATTCGTAGTTATACTTTTCGATGTTTGCCTCATACTTATCTTCCTTTTCCTCGTCGTAACTTTTGTTATTTGCGTCTCCAAACAGATCGAAGTACCGCTCCAGAATGAGCCTCAGTTCTTCCTTTATTTCGTCGAAGTCCCGTCGGGGAGTCACTTCCATAAATGCCTTGTAGGCGTTGCTGTCCTTGCACATGCGGCGCAGGAACTTCTGGAGTGTTGCGGGGGTAAGCCCGTCGAGAGTAGCCTGAAAGGTTTTCACGGGGATACCTTCCAGATTGTCGATGGGGTATGTAGTTCCGTTGAATGCCAGGCTGAACACCTTGTCCCGGGAGACTTGGCTCAGTATGAGAGAGCCCATCCACACACCCATGGACCAGGCTACCACGTTTACTTGCCGGTAACGGTCGAAGATGGAATAGTCGAAATCCAGCGTGCGGTAGTCGTAGCAAATCATGTAGTCCATGTCTTTGGGACGGTACTGCTTGAAGGGAGTTTCGTCCGCTGCCCAACCGGCAAAGAAAAGGAGTAACTGGGGATGGTTCTCGTTGATAATGTACACTTGTTTCATTGTTCTTTTTTGTTAGATGAAGATGCCCTTCTGTATGAAGATGCATTTCGGTTAATATTCCAATGCCGTCTGTTACGGGCATTGCTTAAAGTATTTTCGGGTTATTTCAAGTTCTCCGTTCTTTTCTTCAGTTCTTCTATTTCCTCTTGCCTGATATCCGCTGTCAGCGAAAAACGGATGCGCGACGTTCCTTCCGGCACTGTAGGCGGGCGCACGGGCAGGGCGTAAAAGCCATGCCGTTGCAAGGCCTCTGCTTTCAGCACGGTATCCGCACTTTGCCCGATAATCATCGGGACGATGTGGCTGGCGCCGGGGCAGGTGTATCCTTGTGCCTGCAGGGCTTCGCGAAGCGTCCGGCTGATGTGTGCCAGATGCTCGCGCCGTTCCCGCATGTCTGCCAGCCGGCGCACGACAAACAGTGTCCAAGCGATGTTTACGGGGGGCAGTCCGGTGGTGAAGATAAGTGTGCGCATGCGGTTGACGAGGTATTCCCGTATCACCTTCCGGCATACGATGTAAGCGCCTGCGGATGCTGCCGCCTTGCCGAACGTGCCGACAAGGAAGTCGATGTCTCCGGTGCAGCCGGACTCCTCGGCGCAACCGAGTCCCTGCCTGCCGCGCACGCCGAAAGCGTGGGCCTCGTCTACGTAGAGCAGCACATTGCCGTACCGGCGTTTCAGTTCTGCCAGGGCGGGCAGGTCGGCTTGGTCGCCGTCCATGCTGAAGATGCTTTCGGTGACGATGATGATTTGGCGAAAGGCGGAGTGGTGCTCTTTGAGCAGCCGTTCCAGTTGTGCCAAATCGTTGTGGCGGTAGCGGATGCATTTGGCGGCGGACAGGCGGATGCCGTCAATCAGGCTGGCATGGACGAGTTTGTCGGCAAGTATCAGCGTCTGTGCATCGCTTACGGCGGGCAGGATGCCCGTGTTGGCATGATACCCGCTGTTGAACACCAGTGCGGCTTCCGTGCCGAAAAGGTGTGCCAATTCGGTTTCCAGCTCTTCGTAAACGGTGAAGTTGCCCGTCAGCAACCGGGAAGAAGAAGAGGTGGGCAGGAACGTGTCTGGGGTGAGCGTGCGCAGGAATTCCTCGCGCAAGGCCCGGTCGGATGCCAGCCCCAGGTAGTCGTTGGACGAGAGGTTCAGCATGCGTTTGCCGTTCACGATGACATCCCTGCCGTCGTGTGCCATCCGGGGCAGGCGGCGCAGGTTGCTGTGCTCTTCAAGAAGTTGCAGCTCTTGCTGCATGTGCGATATAGTGCTCATTGGCTATGTTTGTTTTTGAAATATAAGGAAGTTTATTGTTCCCTTATTTCTTTTGTAACCTTAATCTCTTATCTCTTTTATAATCTTAATCAGTCCCTTCGTCAATGTGCCGAGCTGTTCCGGTTTGATGATAAAGGGCGGCATCAGATACACCAGCTTGCCGAACGGACGCACCCAGATACCTTCCTCGACGAAGCGCCGTTGCATCCATGCCATATCCACCGGACGTTTGGTCTCTATCACGCCGATGGCTCCGAGTACGCGCACATCCGCCACTTGCGGCAGTTGGCGCGCGGGTTCCAGCTCTTGCTTCAACTGCGCTTCGATGCGCGCCACCTTCTCCTGCCAGTTGTATTCGGGAGACGTGAGCAGGCGTACCGATGCACATGCCACGGCGCATGCCAGCGGGTTGCCCATAAACGTGGGCCCGTGCATGAATGCACCCGGGGCGTGGTTGGAGATGGTGTCCGCCACTTCGTTGGTGGCCAGTACGGCGGAAAGCGTCATGTAGCCGCTGGTAAGCGCCTTGCCTATGCACATGATGTCCGGTTCTACTCCGGCATGTTCCCAGGCAAACAGCTTTCCGGTGCGTCCGAAGCCCGTCGCTATTTCATCGAAGATAAGCAGCAGACCGTGTTCGCGGCATAGCTTTGCCGCTTCGCGCAGATACTGCGGATGATAGAACCACATGCCGCCTGCACCCTGCACCACGGGTTCCAGTATCAGGGCGGCCAGCTCGTCGGCATGCTGTTCGATGGTTTCCTGTAGCGGGCGGATATCTTCCGGATTCCATTCGCCGTCGAAACGCGAGTGGGGTTGCGGAACGAAGTACCGCACGGGCAGTGCCGAGCCGAACAGCGAGTGCATCCCCGTCACCGGATCGCACACCGACATGGCATTCCACGTATCTCCGTGATAGCCGCTGCGGATGGTGACGAAGTTCTGCTTCTTGACGGGGGTACTCTGCGACGAAGCCCCTTGCCCTTTGGCATACCAGTACTGCACGGCCATTTTCAGGGCCACTTCCACAGCCACCGAGCCGGAGTCGGCATAGAATATCTTCTGCATGGACGGCGGAACCAGCGGCAACAGCAGTTTGCCCAGCTCGATGGCAGGGTCGTGCGTCAGTCCGCCGAACATGACGTGCGACATCTTGCCGAGCTGCTCCGTGGCTGCCCGGTTCAGTACCGGATGATTGTAACCGTGCACGGCGCACCACCAGGAGGACATTCCCTCTATCAGGGTCTGCCCGCTTTCCAGCGTAATCGTTGCCCCGTCCGCCTGCTTCACCTTATATACAGGCAGCGGATGGGTGGTCGAGGTGTATGGATGCCACAGGTGCTCGCGGTCAAATTGCGAACCGCAGAACTCGTATCCGGCTTCTTCTATCAGTTTCTTGTCATCGGAAACTTTGGAGCCGAGCGTCGTCAGCAGGTCGCCCACGATAGCCGAGTTGATACCTATATATAAGGACTTCTTCACCGCATCCTTGCTCAGTTGCGAGCGTCCGCCGGCAAAGCGCAGGTAGGCGGTGGGGTTGATAAAGCGGAACAGGGCGACGGTCACCAATACCTCTTCTTCCGTCAGTGGCGGGCGGTTCTCCAGCGGAGTGCCCGGAATGGGGCTGAGCAGGTTGATGGGAATGGATTGTACCCCCAGCTCTTTCAGGGTGAAAGCAAACTCAATGCGCTGTTCCATCGTCTCGCCCATACCGATGATGCCGCCGCTGCAAATGTCCATGCCTGCGTTGCGGGCTGCCTGCAAGGTGCGCAGCTTGTCTTCCTGCGTGTGCGTGCTGCACAGGGTGGGGAAGAAAGAGGGGGCTGTTTCCAGGTTGCAGTGGTAGCGGGTGACGCCGGCATTGTGCAGGGCGCGCAGCTCTTCTTCGGCCAGCAGGCCTAAGGATGCGCATAATTGTATGGATGAGTGGCGGCGCATGTAGCGCACTGTATTACAGAGTTGTTCCAATTGTTTGGGAGAGGGTTTCCGTCCGCTCGTAACGAGGGAGAAGCGGTTGACATCCTGCCGTTCATTGTATTGTGCCTGTTCGAGGCATTCTTCAGCGGAAAGTAGGTTGTAAACGTCGGCTTGGGTGTGATAGTGGGAAGATTGTGCGCACCATTTGCAGTTTTCGGGGCAGCGTCCCGACTTGGCGTTGATGATGGAGCACATGTCAAACTCATGCTGCGAGCATTGTACGGTAATCTCGTGTGCAGCGGCGTAAAGCGCTTCACGGTCGGCGGTATTCGCCAGCCAGGCGGCTTGGTCGGGCGATATGTCTATGCCTGCCAGCACCCGGGCTTTCAGTTCGTCGATAGTCATGGTGTGAATAGAATAGGGGATAGTCCGAACCGTGTCCTGCTTCCGTAGCGAACTGTCGGCCACGTTCTTGCGCAGACAACCGATTGTGACGCATCTGCCTATGCTGGCGAATGCGGCATACGACTTCCGGCTCCAGCGGCGGAAGCGTATCGTCTGTGCAGGGGATTGATTGCGTTTCACGGGTTCGGTATTTTGTTATAGATTCTTTTGACGGTGGCAAATGTAGGAAATAAAAACGAGAAAGAATTTTATATGGCTGAAAATATATAAAGAAAAGTAGGCAGGGCGGTTGGAGAAGCGCTTGCTTCCTTTTTGCCAGCGTAAGCAATCCTTTATGGTTTATAGGGGGAGAATGGCGGATACCTCTATGGGGTACGGAAAGTACCAAAGGCTGGTATGGGAAGTACCAATGTTTGGTACGTCGGATACCAACGTTTGGTACAACGGCTACCAACATAGGGTACGATGAATACCAACCGTTGGTATTGTCGGTATCCCACGGTGATATTCATTGTACCCAACGGAGGTATAGGTTTATGTCTATATAGAGAAAGATATAATACAGTGAAAGGAGTTATAACTTCGGGTTGTAAACGTAATCCACCGCTTTTTTGGCTTTCAGCGACGCTTGTACGTCTATCAGCCGTTGGTTGCTGCTGCCACGGAAGTAGAGATCTTCGTCGCGCAGTTCTTCTTTGAATTTGCCGTCCACCAGCACGTCGATGTACTCCAACAGTTTTGCCTGGCGGGGATTGTGCAGTAACGTTTCAAATGTATACCCCGTATAGCACCAGATGTTCTTCCGGCTCTGCCGCTTAATGGCATGTGCCAGTTCGGTGAAGCCTTCGGGCTGGTACATAGGGTCGCCACCGCTGAATGTCACATCGGCAAAGCTGTCGGCAAGCACCTTTTGCAGTATTTCATCGGTGCTCATCCAGCGTCCGCGGTTGATGTCCCACGATTCCGGATTATGACAGCCCGGACATCCGTTGGGACATCCGGCTGCGTAGATGGCGGTACGGAACCCCGGACCGTCCACCGTAGTATCTTCTATTATATTAAGAATGGAAAGCACTATTCAACTTTTAATTTTCATGGATTACTCTGTCGTTCAGCTCGGCGAGCTTGGCTTGATTCCAGCGGTCGGTAGTACCTACCAGGTAGCCGGTGATGCGCTGTAGCTTGTCGATGTGGGTGCTGCCGCACTTGGGACAGGCTTCCAGGTTGACGGTAGAGTTTTCGTATCCGCAGTCCAGGCAGCGGTTGCGGTTGTGATTTACCGAGCCGTAACCGATGTTGTACCGGTCCATCATGTCCACCACACGCATAATGACTTCGGGGTTGTGGGTGGCGTCGCCGTCAATCTCTACGTAGAAGATGTGTCCGCCGCGGGTCAGGTCGTGGTAGGGGGCCTCGATTTCGGCTTTGTGGCGGGCGCTGCACTTGTAGTACACGGGCACGTGGTTGGAGTTGGTGTAATAATCACGGTCCGTAATGCCCGGCAGGCAGCCGAACTTCTTGCGGTCTACACGTGTGAACTTGCCCGACAGCCCTTCGGCAGGCGTGGCCAGTACGCTGTAATTATGCTGGTATTGGTCGGAGAACTGGTTGGCACGGTCGCGCATGTAAGTCACGATTCTGAGTCCCAGTTCCTGAGCCTCTTCCGACTCTCCGTGATGCTTGCCCAAAAGCGCCACAAGACATTCCGCCAGACCGATGAACCCGATGCCTAGCGTACCCTGATTGATTACGGACGAGATGTCGTCGTTCGGTTTGAGCTTGTCGCAGCCTATCCACAAAGCGGACATCAGCAGAGGGAACTGCTTGGCGAACGCTGTCTTCTGGAACTCCATGCGTTCATGCAGTTGGCGTGCGGTGATGTCGAGCATGGCATCCAGCTTGGCGAAGAAACGGGCGATGCGCTGCTCCTTATCCGTAATGCCCATGCACTCTATGGCAAGGCGCACAATGTTGATTGTGGAGAAAGACAGGTTGCCGCGTCCGATGGATGTCTTGGGGCCGAAACGGTTTTCGAATACGCGTGTACGGCATCCCATGGTGGCTACTTCGTGCTCGTAGCGTTTCGGGTCGTCGGCTTTCCAGTCGTCACTTTGGTTGAAGGTGGCGTCCAGGTTCAGGAAGTTCGGGAAGAAACGGCGTGCGGTGACCTTGCAGGCAAGTTGGTAGAGGTCGTAGTTGCGGTCTTCGGGCAGATAGCTTACGCCGCGTTTCTTTTTCCATATCTGAATGGGGAAGATGGCCGTTTCGCCGTTGCCCACGCCCTGGTACGTGCTTTTCAGCAGTTCGCGGATGATGCAGCGTCCTTCGGCGGAAGTATCCGTACCGTAGTTGATGGAGCTGAATACCACCTGGTTGCCGCCGCGCGAGTGTATCGTGTTCATGTTGTGGATGAACGCTTCCATGGACTGATGCACGCGGGCTACGGTTTTGTTCACGGCATGCTGGATGATGCGCTGCTCGCCGGTGAGGCCGTCCAGCGGCTGTTGCTGGTAATCGGTGAGTTCTTTCCGGTAGAGATGTGAGTAATCCTCACCGTTCAGCTCTTCCAGGTTCTTTACTTCCTCGATGAAGCTGTTGCGCACGTAGGGAGCGAGGTAGAAGTCGAACGCGGGAATCGCTTGTCCGCCGTGCATTTCGTTTTGGGCGGTTTCCAATGAGATGCAGCCCAGTATGCTGGCGGTTTCAATGCGTTTCGCAGGGCGCGACTCTCCGTGTCCGGCAGAGAAGCCGTATGTAAGGATGCGGTCCAGCGGGTGCTGTACGCATGTCAGGCTCTTGGTGGGGTAATAATCCTTATCGTGGATGTGCAGATAGTTTTGGCTGACGGCATCCAGCACTTCTTCGCTCAGTAGATAGTCGTCAACGAAAGGTTTGGTGGTTTCGCTGGCAAACTTCATCATCATGCCCGCCGGGGTGTCGGCGTTCATATTGGCATTCTCGCGGGTGATGTCGTTGGATTTGATGTTGATGATTTCCAGAAACATATCGCGCGTTTTCGCCTTGCGGGCAATGCTGCGCTGGTTGCGGTAGGCAATGTATTTCTGTGCTACATCTTTACGGCTGCTCTTCATCAGTTCCATTTCCACCAGGTCCTGAATGGCTTCCACCGTCATCTGGGCATCGCCCTTAAAGGAGATGTGGTCGGTGATCTGGCGTATCAGTTGCATGTCTTCTCCCTTGTCCGTATGGAGCATGGCCTTGCGGATGGCAGTTACTATTTTCTCTTCATTGAAGCCGACGATGCGCCCGTCACGCTTGAGTACCGTTTGTATCATGTTGATTGTATTTTTAGATTTTACAAATAGGAGTTAATTGCGAAACAAAGGTATGATAGTTTTCTGTAAGTTTTCTGTTTTGGAAAACTTTTGTTGGATTAAAAATGGTTAATGTATTGATAATCAAATATGCTTTGTTGCAAAATGGAAAACTTTGTAGAATTTGATGCTTTTACAATTGTATCTTATTGATAATTATGAGATAATATATCTGTCAATCTATTTCAAAATGACAGATGAGAAATAGGGATTTTATTTGTTGTTTTCTTAAATACTTTGGTTATATTTGCTTCTCTTTGTTCTTTGTATGAATAGGGTAAAGACTTGAATTTCTAACTATTATCAGTTAAAAGAAAAGTGAATATGGGAAAACTGTTTCCACCTTTTAAGGTCGATATTGCGGGAGCATTATGTGTACCTTTTACGTTGCGGGATGCAAGAAACCGATATCAGTACGGGCAAATCAGCCTGTCGGCATTGCGTGCCATTGAAAATAAGGAAATATGCAAATTAATGGAGCGATTGAAGCTGGAAGGTATAGAGGTTGTGACAGATGGCGGATTTCGGAGTTATGACTTTTTGGAAGGCTGGGAAGGTATCCGTTGCAGAGACAATGCTGATTCTTCATTGGAAAAGAAGCTGGAAGTGACCGGCAGAATCGGTTTGCTTCATCACCCTATCCTTGAAGATTTTGTTTTTCTGCTAAAGAATACCGCGGAAAATGTATTGCCAAAGCAGCATATACCGTCGCCCGGCAAAATGTTGATGAGGATTCTTCGTGAAACGGAAGCGGGGTGTTTGAAGTCGGTTTATCCGGATTTGAACATACTGTTGGATGATTTGGCTGTCGCTTATAAGAAGTTGTTGGAAGGGTTGTATGAGGCGGGTTGCCGTTATGTACAGTTTGAGGGAGTCAAATCCATGCTGACCGATGAAGCTGCCCGTCTTAACAACCGGGTACTGCGCGAGCGTCCCGAAGGATTGTTTGTAGCGTTTCATGCCGCAACGGATATGTTGATACGGTTGCACGGGGCGGATGCTTACTTCTTGAATTACGATTGTGGAATTTGCGACCGTAGCCGTCTGCTGTGGTTTGTGCATGAACGGGAAGCTGTGTTTGGCTTTGTGCTTTCTTATTACCCCGATGAGGAAGAACTGGATGAATTGCAGGCCAAGATGGAAGAAGTGCTGAATTATATACCGATGAAGCATTTGACACTCTGTCTGCCCGATGCGGATAACCTTCTCAATCCTTCGGAAGAGGATGAGGTGAAACAGTGGAAGACTGTGAGGTTGGCTAAGGATATGGCAAACCGTATATTCTCAGTCTGAATGCACACGCTGTTCATCTGAGCATGTTATTATGCCGGTTGCGTATTTCAGTCTGCCGGTCTGCGTGGCCGCAAGCCAATTCTATAAAATCAACGAATGTGTGTCAAAACTAAAGTCCGCTTACTATTTGTTTCTTTTTTAGGCACGGATTACACGGAAAACACGGATTTCACAGAAAAAAGAATAAAGAAAATTTGTGAAATCCGTGTTTTCCGTGTAATCCGTGCCTAAAAGAAATCGTCAAGTGTATTTTGACACATCTCCGTTGGTCTTATATTCTGCCGGCTTTCTTTGCTTATTTAAGAACCTCAGCCAATTTTTCTTGCAATTCTTCTCCGTGCAAGCCGCGTGCAAGGATGATTCCGTCACCGTCAATCAGTACAGTGTGAGGAATGCTGCTTACGGCATACAACTTGGCGCCTTCGCAGTTCCAGTATTTCAGGTCGGACATCTGCGGCCAGGTAATATTCAGTTTCTTGATAGCCTCTTTCCAGGAATCACCGTTCTGGTCTAAGGAAACGCCTACAATCTCGAAATTCTTGTTCTTGTATTTGGCGTATGCCTCTACCAGATTGGGCATTTCGCGACGGCACGGGCCACACCAGCTTGCCCAGAAGTCAACGAGCACTGTTTTGCCCTTGCCCACATAGTCGGACAGTTTTACCGTTTTTCCTTCGGGGGTCTGCATTTCAAAGTCCGTAAACTTCTGACCTACGGCAGTGGCTTTCATCTTTTCTACGTTCTCCTTGATGCGGATGATGGTTTCGTCGTTGTTGTATGCTGCGGGGATTTGCGACATCAGCGGATCGAGTTCTTCCACATCCATGTAATAATGGTTCTTCTTGAGCAGGAATACTCCCACTGCGTTATTGATGTTTTGTTTGATTCCCTCTTTGGCAGTGGCGATATATTGCTCTTCCAGATCATTCATCTGCTTGGCTTTGGCTTCGCGCTGTTCGTCTGTCAGGGCTGTGTCTGACATGGACTGGTAGATGGCGTTCATCTGTTGGTTCAGCTCGTTTTGCTTGTCCCGGATGCGTTGGTAAATATCATTGTTGGCTGTACCGGTGGCAGAGTCGCCTTCGCCGGAAGTCAGTTTGATGTTGATTGCTCCGTTTTCGAGGAAGAAGTCCATCAGCACACCTTCTTTCCCGGAGGGCTGGCACGTGATATAGCGGTTCACAGCACTGTCCTGCGTTCCTTTGAAGGTGAAGGTTCCGTTGGTGATGACTGCAGAATCGAGTTTTACGAGCTGGCGGCCTTCTGCGGTTTGCAGATAAACGGTATCGCCATCGGCAGCGCCTTCTACTGTTCCGGTTACGGTGTAACCTTTGTTTCCGCTGTTACAAGCTGCGAATACGGCAGCGGCAGCGAGCAGGTAAGTTAATTTTTTCATTGCTTTGTTCATTAAATAAATAAATTGTTGCAGCAAAGATAATAATAAAAAATCCTCACCGGCATAACCGATGAGGATTTTATGTTTTTTGTCCCTTTTTTACAAGGATAGCTCTGCTTTTTATTCAGCAGCAGCTTCTGCTGCGGGAGCTTCTTCGGCCGGAGCTTCGGTTGCTTCTTCTGCAGGTGCTTCAGCGGCAGCCTTAGCAGCTTCTTCAGCAGCTTTCTTTTCGGCCAATGCCTTAGCTTTCACTTCATTTACTTTCTTTTCAGCTTCCAGACGTGCTTTGGCTTCAGCTTTCTTAGCTTCTTCTTCCTTAGCTTTCAGAGCAGCCAAACCGCTTTGTTTGTTGTTCTTCCAAGCTTCGAATTTAGCTTCTGCTTCTGCTTCGCCGAATGCGCCTTTTGCTACACCGCCAAGAAGGTGTTTCTTCATGTAAACGCCTTCGCGAGAGAGGATGTTGCGAACAGTGTCGGTAGGTTGTGCACCTTTCAATACCCAGTCAAGTGCGCGGTCGAACTTCAAATCTACTGTGGCAGGATTGGTGTTAGGGTTGTAAGTACCAATCTTCTCAATAAATTTACCATCACGTGGTGCTCTTACGTCTGCAATTACGATAGAGTAGAAAGCATAGCTTTTACGTCCGTGTCTCTGCAATCTGATTTTTGTTGCCATTTAAATAAATGTTTTTAGTTAATGATTTGAATTATGCTGCTATCTCGTAACAGCGGGCGCAAAGATACGCTTTTTCTTTTGATTGACAAAGAGTTTGCCTGATATTTTCATTATCGTGCCATAAATGCGCTTCTGTGTGAAAGACGGATGTGATTGTGTCTTGTTCTTTAAAATGTCTCCCTGCCGTTCCCGGCTGTAATCTGCTTAAATTTCACTTTTTCAACAAATTAACCCTATAGGTATTATCCTCTTATTTGTCCCCCTCTCATTTTTCCCGGTTTCATTGTTTCCACGTAATTTTGCCTTATCCGACAAACGATAACATATCAGGAACAAACGGACCTATGTTGTCTTTGCCGGCAGACGAAAACTTTTAATACTAACACTAAAAACAGATTTGTAACAATGAAGAAAATTACAGCAATTTCAGTTGTTTCCCTGCTTTTACTCGCTTCCTGCGGTGGCAAGGGAAAGGATGCCGCTTCCATGGATTATGGATTGGAAGAAGCAAACGAGGTAATATCCTATTACAACACAAGCATCGACATCACCAAGAAAATGGTGGACATGGGAGAGATCTCCAAGATTATCGATTATATGCAGAAAAACGGTAAGACTCTTGTAGCGCCCGTTGTTATCCGCACGCCGGTTTCCGCAACAGACACGACTGCTTTATTGAACCCCGGCGATTGCTTCCCGTCCTCGGCTGCCGACAGTCTGAAGATGTACTACCGTCGTTTCTTCGATGTGTCCAAGCGTCTGTATGCCAATTATGATGCTTACCGCGCCTACATCAAGGCCGAAGACTATAAGGACGACAACTATGCCAAAGGTAATGAAATCTGTAAGGAAGAGAAAGAGTTGGCAGAACAGATTCCCGGACTTCGTTCCCAAATCTATGCCCTGCTTACTCCCTATGCCGATAAAGCCGAAGAGGCCACACTGATGGATAATCCGCTGAAGGACCATATCCTTGCAGGAAAGGCTTTGATTTTTGAGATAGAGAAGACTTTGGAACTCTATTCGCCCGAAGCCAAGAAGGAAGATTTGCAGGCTGCTTACAATGCTGTCAACGCCAAGAAAGAGGCTGCTTCGAAGTTGGAGAAGAAAGCGGATTTCCAGAGTGAGATGTCGAACTACGATAATTTGCTGAAGTATGTGGACAAGTTCCTGGGAGAACTCCGCAAGCAACTGCGCGACGGAAAGTTCACCGAGGATGGTTATAATGATTTAGTATCCGAATATAATGACGTAATCAGCCGTTACAATAGTTTTATAAACTGATCGGCGTTCGGAATACAGCCGGTGTCCGGGAAGAACTATGAGTATCTTCCCGGATACCTTATTAATATGGCGAGTATGGCGCAGGCTCCCATGCAGAACGGGTAGTACAGATTGCCTATGATGCTGAGCGGCGAGATGCCCGCCAGTCCTGCGGCTATCAGCATTTGTGCGCCGTAAGGGATAATGCCCTGAATGAGACAGGAAAATGTATCCAGTATGCTTGCTGTTTTCCGGCGGTCCAGGTGAAAGCGTTTGGCTATGTCTTTGGCGATGGGACCGGTGGTGATGATGGCAATGGTGTTGTTGGCGGTGCAAAGATTGGCTACACTCACCAGTGCGGCTATACTGAATTCCGCACCCCGCTTGCCTGTGACGTGGCGGGTGAGGCGGGTGATGACAAAGTCGATACCGCCGTTGTAGCGGATTGTTTCCAGCATTCCGCCTGCCAGCAGGGTGATGATGATAAGTTCGCCCATACCGGTGATACCCGTTCCCATAGCGCCGAACCAATCGAAGAAAGCGGTGCTTGCATTCATGTTTTCGGCAGGAGTGACGCCGAAGACGCCCATTGCCGTGCAAATGCCGATGATTCCCGTAGAGACGATGCCAAGTAGCAAAACCACCATCACATTGACTCCGGTTATTGCCGTACCCAGTACGATAAGGTAGGGGATTACCTTTATCCATTCAATCTCGTATATCTGCGGAACGGCGGATAAGGAAAGTCCCTGAATTACATAGATGCCCAGTACCACCAGTGCAGCCGGCACTACAATCATGAAATTTATTTTGAACTTGTCCCTCATCACACAATCCTGCGTTTTGGTGGATGCAATGGTGGTGTCTGATATGAAGGAAAGATTGTCTCCGAAGAACGAACCGCCCACTACAATGGCTGTCATATAAGGCAGGTCGATACCGGTTTTCTCTGCCAGTCCCACCGCTACCGGAGTCAGGGCAACGATTGTTCCCACGCTTGTACCGATGGATAGGGAGATGAAACAGGCAGCGATGAAAATACCCGCCAGCAGCAGGTTGTCCGGCAGGATATGCAGGGTCAGGTTTACAGTGGCGTCGATAGCTCCCATCTGTTTGGCGCTTTGTGCAAACGCTCCGGCAAGGACAAATATCCATATCATCAGCAATATGTTCTTGTTACCGGCCCCGACGGAGAACTGATAGATGCGTTGTTCCAGCTTCAGTCCCCGCGTAATGGCAATGGCATAGCAGGACGACAGCAGAAAAGCTACCGTTATCGGCACTTTATAGAAATCGTTTATAAGCAGTGATGTGATGAGGTATAAACAAAGAAATACAGCCAACGGACTCAGCGACCACCAGCCGCCCTTTTGCTTGGGAGAGGTATTTGTATCTGCGGACATACTTTCTATCATGAGTTTATAAGAACGATTGTTTTGAGTAAATCGGCTGCAAAGATACAAAAACGGATGGAATTCTGGTGCATATCTAAATATTCGGACAGAAGAACAAAAGAACAAAAAAGGAAAAATTTTATTTTTCAGGTAACATTACCTATTTTTTGTTCTTTTGTTCTTCTGTCCGAATCATTGTGGAATACCCGTCAACATCAGACGGTAATCCCGTGCACTCGGGCTATGAGCGCTTGTCGTTACAGTGTCACCCCTGTCTTGAAAATGGCGATTTCTTTATAACCTTTCTTTTCATTGTTCACAAACTCGCCGCTTGCTACGCGGATAATGTAGTCGACGAAACGTTCGCAAGTCTTTTCCATCGGTTCGTTTTCAAGGATAACGCCGGCGTTGAAGTCAATCCAGCCCGGTTTGTTCTTGGCGAGGGTGGAGTTGGTGGAAATCTTCATGGTCGGTACGTACGTTCCGAACGGCGTTCCGCGGCCTGTTGTAAACAATACCATGTGGCATCCGCACGAAGCCAGGGCGGTGGCGGCAACCAGGTCGTTTCCCGGAGCGGAAAGCAGGTTCAGGCCTTTTACTTTCAGGCGTTCGCCATAAGGAAGCACACCTTCCACATAGCTCTTACCGCACTTCTGGGTGCATCCCAAAGCCTTGTCTTCCAGTGTGGAGATACCACCAGCCTTGTTGCCCGGCGACGGATTCTCACCTACCGGTTCGCCATGCGAGAGGAAGTATTCCTTGAAGTCGTTAATCAGCTTTACAGTTTCTTCAAACAGTTCTTTGTTGCGGCAACGGTTCATCAGGATTGTTTCCGCACCGAACATTTCGGGCACTTCCGTCAATACACTCGTACCGCCTTGTGCAATGAGGAAGTCGGAGAACATGCCCAGCAGCGGATTAGCCGTAATGCCGGAAAATCCGTCGGAACCGCCGCATTTCAAACCTACACGCAGTTCACTCAGAGGCACGTCCACACGTTCGTCCTTGCTGGCTTTCGTATAGAGTTCGCGCAGCAGTTTCATACCTTCTTCGTATTCGTCGCCCACTTTTTGCGTCACCATGAACTTTACACGGTCGGAATCGTATTCACCCAAAAACTCGCGGAATACATCCGGCTGGTTGTTTTCGCACCCCAAACCTACCACAAGCACGGCGCCTGCGTTGGGATGCAGCACCATGTCACGCAGTATTTTCTTGGTGTTTTCGTGGTCGTCGCCCAGTTGCGAACAGCCGTAGTTGTGCGGGAATGCCATGATTGCATCCACGCCTTTGCCGTCTGTCTCGCGGCGCAGGCCTTCTGCCAGTTGGTTGACAATGCCGTTTACGCAACCCACCGTGGGGATAATCCATATTTCGTTGCGTACTCCCACATCGCCGTTTTTGCGGCGGTATCCTTTAAATGTCAGGTCCTTGTGCGGAATGTCCAGTTTCACTTCGGTGGGGTTGTACGTATATTCCAGCAGTCCGGCAAGATTGGTCCTGATGTTGTTTTCGTTCATCCAGTCGCCTTGTTTCCGTGCGGTGCGGGCGTGTCCTATGGGATAACCGTATTTAATTACATTCTCGCCTTCCGCAAAATCTTTCAGCGCGAATTTATGTCCGGCGGGGATATCCTCGTTCAGGATGATTTCCTTGCCGTCTACTATGAGTTTTTCACCGGCCGGAAGTGCTGTGATAGCCACCGCAACGTTGTCGGCCGAGTTGATTTTCAGGTACTTTGTTTCCATATACTATGTTTTAATTGGTTTCGTTTGATAGTGTCGTATTACAGTTCCATTGCCTGATTGCCCGGCACTCTTATCTGTTATAATAGAATTCTATATTTTCTTTTGTCAGCAAGTCAATCGGCATGAAGTTCTCCCTTGCGATTTCTTTTTTCAGAATCAGGTGGTCGCACAGCGCTTTGATGCCGTCGAAGCCCTGCAGGGTAGGCTGTTGGGCAATAAGGAAGAAAATGCTTCCTTCTTTCAGGCAGTCCACATTGCGTTTCAGCAGGTCGTACCCCATGAGGTTGAAATCCGTTTTCCGGTGTCTTTGCAGGTACTCTCCGATGATGTATGCTTTGGAGTTGAATGTGATGCCGTTTTTTACGGTGGGATGGGCGCGGAAGAAATCATCCAGCATCTGTGCATCTTCACCGTCGCGTTTGGCGTGCAAGTCCAGTTCCCAGATGCGACAGCCGGGATGATGCTCGCGCATATATTCTCGGAAACCGATTTCCCGCCGTTCCTGTTGGTTCGAACCTACAATGCCTTCGTTTATCTTGCGGAAGATAACGATTTCCTGTGCATCCTCACCGGCAAGCAGCATCAGCATACGTGCGGCAAAATACCCGCTTTGGTGCGAATTCTGTCCGAAGAAGGAGAGGGCGGGAGCTTCCTTGATGTTCGAGTCTATATATATATAAGGTATATCCAGCTTTTCAAGTTCATCGGTAAAGGGAGTGGTGTACTGCGGGGCAGTGGGGGCAAACAACACACCGTCGGGCGTCATTTCCACGATACTGCGGGCTTCCCGGGCGAAGGAGCGGTAATCGTACGGGTCGTAGTACCTCAGCTTCACGGTGATGTTGAAATCCGAGTAGGTAGTCAGCGCTTCGTGTATGCCGCTTTCCACTTCGGTCCAATATTCTCCGGCTTCGTGCTGGGGTAGCAGGCAGGCAAAGGCGTACTTTTTGTTGGAAGCCAATGCGCTGGCGTACATATTGGGCTGGTAGTTCAGTTTCTCCAGAATTTCTTCCACGCGTTTGCGGCTGGCTTCCGACACTCCGCTACGTCCGTGGATAACGCGGTCTACGGTTCCTACCGACACATCGGCCATCTTGGCGATGTCTTTGATTCTTATTCTTTCCGGCGTATTCATGGTTTTACTCATGGTTTTTTGTGCCCGTGCACAATAATAATCTAAATATTTTCGATACAAATATATAACAATTTTTGTAATTACGAAAATTGTTGTATCTTTGTGCCCGCACACGAAAGCTATGAAGAATAAGCTGTCTTTTAGTTTACTCTGCATGGTATCAGGTGTTTAGCTTTTTAATAGGAGCTGATGTGATAATTTGAAAGAAACAATTTAATCATAGTATTTAATAAAAACATAGAATTATGGGAAAGAAAGTCGTTACATTAGGTGAGATTATGTTGAGACTGTCCACTCCAGGCAACACTCGTTTCGTACAGTCCGATTCTTTTGATGTAGTATATGGTGGCGGTGAGGCTAACGTTGCTGTCAGCTGTGCCAACTACGGTCATGATGCTTACTTTGTAACAAAATTGCCGAAACACGAAATCGGTCAGTCGGCAGTGAACGCTTTGCGCAAATATGGTGTAAAGACAGACTTCATCGCACGTGGTGGCGACCGCGTAGGTATCTATTATCTGGAAACCGGTGCATCTATGCGTCCCAGCAAGGTGATTTACGACCGTGCCCATTCTGCAATTGCTGAAGCCGATGCAGCGGATTTCGATTTCGACGCTATCATGGAAGGTGCAGACTGGTTCCACTGGTCAGGTATCACTCCCGCTATCTCCGACAAGGCTGCCGAACTTACCCGTCTGGCTTGCGAAGCTGCCAAGCGTCACGGCGTTACGGTATCGGTAGACCTTAACTTCCGTAAGAAACTTTGGACAAAGGAAAAAGCTCAGTCCATCATGAAACCGTTGATGCAATACGTAGACGTTTGCATCGGTAACGAAGAAGATGCCGAACTCTGCCTCGGTTTCAAACCCGATGCCGATGTAGAAGGCGGTAAGACAGATGCAGAAGGCTACAAAGGCATCTTCAAGGCTATGGCTAAGGAATTCGGTTTCAAATACGTTATTTCTACATTGCGCGAATCATTCTCGGCAACGCACAACGGTTGGAAAGCAATGATTTACAACGGTGAGGAATTCTACGAATCAAAACGTTACGATATCAATCCGATCATCGACCGTGTAGGTGGCGGTGACTCTTTCTCTGGCGGTATCATCCACGGTTTGCTGACTAAGCCCAACCAAGGCGCTGCCCTCGAATTCGCTGTGGCTGCTTCCGCTTTGAAGCACACTATCAACGGTGACTTCAACCTCGTTTCAGTTGAGGAGGTAGAAGCGCTGGCAGGCGGTGACGCAAGCGGTCGTGTACAACGCTAATGATTTTTTTCAGGCACGGATTTCACGGTTTCCAGTGTAATGAACACGCTACTAATCCGTGTCTGAAAGAACAGAAAAAGAGTTATTTCCATACATTAAATTACTGATTAATACAATGGCAAAATTTGATAAAATAGCCGTATTGAACAAAATTGGTTCAACCGGTATGGTTCCTGTATTCTACCACAAAGATGCAGAAGTGGCAAAGAAAGTAGTGAAAGCTTGTTACGATGGTGGTGTTCGTGCATTCGAGTTTACCAACCGCGGTGACTTTGCTCACGAAGTATTTGCAGAAGTTGTGAAGTTCGCAGCAAAAGAATGTCCTGAAATGGCTATGGGTGTAGGTTCTATCGTAGACCCTGCTACTGCGGCACTGTACCTGCAATTGGGTGCAAACTTCATTGTAGGCCCGTTGTTCAACCCCGAAATCGCTAAGATTTGCAACCGCCGTCTGGTGGCTTACACTCCGGGATGCGGAAGCGTTTCAGAAGTAGGTTTCGCACAGGAAGCAGGTTGCGACCTTTGCAAGATATTCCCGGGTGATGTACTGGGTACTAAACTTGTAAAAGGCCTGTTGGCTCCGATGCCGTGGTCTAAGCTGATGGTTACCGGCGGTGTGGAACCGACACAGGAAAACCTGACTTCTTGGATTAAAGCCGGCGTATTCTGCGTAGGTATGGGTTCCAAGCTCTTCCCGGGCGACAAGGTTGCTGCCGAGGATTGGACTTACGTTACGGAGAAATGTAAGGAAGCTTTGGCTTACATTGCAGAAGCAAGAAAGTAATTATTATATTTCATTTTGTTTAAAGGTGTTTAAAGGGGACAACCATCGAGGTGCTACGGCACTTCGGTGGTTTGTTTTTTTATACCCGGTGTAATGCTTTCGGCGGATAGTGTGTCACATTGGTAGCATTTTAACTGTTTACAAGTGTAAAAGAGACGCTTAATCTCTAAAACAATGTTATAAAACACACAGTTCTTTCCCCTCCTGTTTGCGCACACGGAAAAAAGTATTACCTTTGCAATGCAGTTGGGAAATTGCTCTTATAAAAGAATAAAAAGATAAAGTTTTCAGTATAGGTAATTAGTTAAGAGGTAAAAAGATTGAATTAATTCATAGGTAAAAGTTTTAGATTAAAGTAGGTAATTAGAAAAAGGTAAAAGTTAAACATTAAGTGTTATTTAATAGGTAATTGAAGTTTGTTTTTTAGAGGTAAAAAGAAAGATTGATTTTCAGGTAACAAAAATTTGATGCAAGTAAAAAAAGAAAAGCCTTTGGGCTTTTCTTACACGAGGCGAGGGGTTCGGAAGAACTTGCTCGTTTTTTTTATTTCTGTATTTTATGCTCACTTTTTTGTATATTCTGTCCAAACTCTTCCCGTTTTTTGTATCTTTGTAACGAATGTCCGGCAGGCAGGCTTTCCGGAACATAGAACAACAGGCTTAAATTGCATGGATTTTGGAACACTTGTTATATACTCTTGATTGGTTGCTATACATTTTATTCGCGATAAATGTGGCATATCTGCTGGTGTGCAGTCTGGCATCGCTGTGCCGTTACAAACCGTTCGTTACCGCACCGGCCCGGACAAGCAAGCGTTTTGCTGTGTTCATTGCCGCTTATCGCGAAGATGCGGTTATATTGCCTACCGTGCATGCCTGTCTGGCGCAGGATTATCCGGACGACAGATATGATGTTGTGGTTATTTCGGACCACATGCGGCCCGAAACCAATGCAGTTTTGTCTTCACTTCCCATAAAGCTGCTTCAAGTCGATTTTGAGAAGAGCACCAATACCAAATCCCTGCAAGCAGCCCTCGGATATCTGGATAAAGCCGCTTACGACATAGCATTGGTAATAGATGCGGATAACATTATTGCTCCTTCCTACCTGTCCGAGCTGAACGATGCTTTCTCCGTGTCCGGCGTCCGGGTGGTACAGACACATCGCGTGGCCAAGAATCTGAATACCGGTATGGCATATCTGGATGCAATCAGCGAGGAGATAAACAATTCCATATTCCGTTTGGGACATGTCAATTTGGGAATGTCGGCGGCTCTGATAGGTTCGGGCATGGCCTTTGAATATCCCTTGTTTTACGATGCGATGATGGATAACACTTCTGTGGGCGGTTTTGACCGCGTGCTGGAAATGAAGCTTCTTTATAAGGGCATACACATTCATTATCTGCCCGATACTATCGTCAGGGACGAGAAGATACAGAAAGCGAACAGCTTTTACAGGCAGCGTCGCCGTTGGCTGTCCGCCCAGTATTACAGTTTCTTTGAATTTGCCAATCACCTGCTACCTGCCATTCGCAGCAGGAAGTGGGACTTCTGCGATAAGCTTTATCAGCAAATCTCTCTTTCCAGAGTGTTGCTGCTGGGCTTTGTGTTCATAATTTCCCTCGCACATTCCCTGTTCGCGTCCCCGTCGGCCTGTAAATGGTGGGGGATTTTCATACTGTTGCTGTTGGCGCTGGCTCTCGCCATTCCCCGCAAATATTGGAAATGGCGTTTGCTGAAAGCGGTTTGTTGGGTTCCTTACTCTTTCCTGCTGATGCTTTTGAACCTGTTCCGGCTGAAGGAAGCGAACAGGCGGTTTATTCATACCACGCACGGAGTCGATTGAAAAATTATGCCATGGAACGGAACGTCCCCGAAATATCAGTGATAGTGCCTGTATATAACGTCGAGCAATACTTGGCCGAATGTATAAGCAGCATTTTATCGCAAACGTTTACTGATTTCGAGTTGCTGTTGGTAGATGACGGCAGCCCGGACCGTTGCGGGGAAATCTGTGATGAATATTCGGGTAAGGATAAGAGGGTAAGAGTTTTCCATCAGGAAAATGCAGGGTTGAGTTGCGCCCGGAACAAAGGGCTGGAGCACGCATCGGGGACTTATATTGCATTTGTCGATTCGGACGATTACGTCACTTCCACCTATTTGCAGGAGCTTTACGCATCATTGCCTGCCGATAAGTCTCAAAGAGGAACGGTAATCTGCGGGTTCGATAAACTGTTTCCCGACGGTTCTTTGCATACCGTTCATGTTCCGCAACAAACCATCTTGCCGATGGACTGTTCGCGTGTGCTTGCAGAACTGGTTGGAAAGTACGTAATGTATGCCTGGGCAAAGCTGTATGACAACAGGCTGATAAAGGAACACGGTCTCCGGTTTGTTCCTGCTGTGTCGGGATTGGAAGATATGCTCTTTATGCTCGACTATCTTCCTTATTCGGATTTTCTGCTTATCCGCGATACTTCCACCTATATATATAGGGTGGGATATTCTATGGCTACATTATCCACTTGCATAAAAGATCTCCGCAGCGAATACGCCGCTTTTTCCAACTATCTGGAAAGAGTATGCCGATATAAGGAAACCTATCGGTTGGAGGATTCCTCTTTGGTCGGGGTATGGGATTCATTAACGGTGTTTTTTCATAAAATCCTGTTGGCAGTCTATAAGAAAGAGAATCATTATAGCCGAAAAGAGCGGATTGTTTTTTTGCGTCAGTTACTTTCATCCCACAGGAGGTGGATAGAAGAATGCTTCTCTCCCCGGTATAAGGCGGATAAGTTCTCAAGGTTTTTGCTGGTCAATGTCGGTGCGGTTGCTTTTGATGTGTGGATGCGCTGCCTGTGGGGAATTAAGTTCAGGTATATGTTTGGAGCGGAAAGATGATGGAACAATGTGTCATATCTGTAATAATACCGGTCTATAAGGCAGAAAAATACCTTTCCCGTTGTATCGCAAGTCTGCTTGCCCAGTCTTTTACGGCTTTTGAATTGTTGTTAATAGATGACGGCAGTCCTGACAACAGCGGCAAGATATGCCATGACTGGGCTGAAAGAGACTGTCGCATCCGTGTGCTGCATCAGACGAATGCAGGTGTCAGTACGGCCCGCAACAAGGGGCTGGATGAAGCGAAAGGAGAGTATATCGTTTTTGTCGATTCGGACGATTATGTGGGTACGGACTACCTGAAACATCTTTATGAAGAGAGACCTTTGAACCTGGACTCAATTGTAGTACAGGGCTTTACAGTTGTGTCGGAGCAGGCAGACAGGCAATATACAACCTCTTTTATTCCGTCGGTCTATACCGGTAGAGAAGTCAGGGAGCTGTTTCTCAATGATGAGATGCGGGATATGCGGGGACCGGTTGCCAAACTTTTCAGCCGGGTTCTCATTGAGCGGTTGGGGCTACGCTTTCCAGCGGAGGCTTCTTTCGGTGAAGATACGATATTCAATTTTCAATATTTGTTTCATTGCCGGCAGGTGGTTGTAGACAGCCATGTAGATTATGTCTATTGCGACGTACCCGGTTCTTTGACAAAGCGTCTGAATGATTTTGCATCGGAGTATGCAACTTTCAAATTATATAAATCGATTACTGTACGGCTTGCCGGAAAGTTAGACTTGAATGTGGCGGATATGAGAACTGCTTTCTCCTTTGTCGTGCTGTTTTTCCAGCGTGCATTGATTGCCGACTATCGCTCTGCCGGGAAAGTTCCTTTCTCATTACGGACACAACATTTGCGCCGGTTGGCAGCGGAACAGCGCTCTTTTATGAAAGAGTTTTATCATCCCGGATATAAAGCGGACAAGTGGGGCAGGCAGTTCCTGTTGCATGGTTTCTGCTTTTGTTATAATCTCTATATGTCCGTACTTTGCAGTTGCCGGTTCAGGTACGTATTCGGTTATCCCGAAAAGGCATAGGGCAGGTCTGGTTTCATTTTACGATAAGAAGAAATGGAAATTCTATATTCAATCATTATTCCCCATAAGGACATACCTTGCCTGTTGCAACGGTGTCTCGATTCCATTCCGCCGAGGGACGATGTGCAGATTATCGTGGCAGATGATGACAGTTCCCCGGATGTTGTGGACTTTGCTCATTTTCCGGGCAGTGACAGGACGGATGTGGAGATTCTCTTTACCAAAGAGGGCAGAGGAGCCGGTTATGCCCGTAATTGCGGACTTGCCAGAGCCAAAGGCAGATGGCTGGTATTTGCGGATGCCGATGATTTCTTTCTGCCCGGCTTCCTGAACGTATTGGATACTTACCGGAATACGGACTATGACTTGATTACGTTCCGTGCGGAAACAGTCGATTCGGATACACTGGCTCCGGTTCCGTCACGCCAGGTCTATAATGGGAAAATAGCGGAGGACATGGACCTTGAAATTCTGAAATACCGTAACGATGTACCCTGGGCTAAGATGGTTTCCGCAGAATTGGTACGCAGATACCGTATTTGCTTTGATGAAACGGTTGCCGCCAACGATGCCATGTTTGCCGCTTATGTGGATTATCATGCCCGTAAAGTAGCGGCATGTTCCGGGTATGTTTATTGTGTCACAGTCAGAAAAGATTCATTGCAGTATGGAGTGCGGTCAGACACTCTTCTTGCCCGTGTAAAGGTTGCTTGCCGTTACAACCGCTTTTTGCTGGATATAGGGCGTAGCGATAAGATGCTTTACAGTTATTCCCGTGTGACGGATTGCCGCAAGCACTTCGGCAGTAAAGGATATTGTAGAGCTTTGTGTATTTATCTTCGGTTTGAAAGTTGGAAAAACATATACAGGACTTTTGCAGAACTGTTGAAAAGTAAGTTTCATTGTACTTCCATAACCAAGGTTTTATAAATAATGTTTTACAATGTCAGAATCCCGCCTCCATAAAAGCTATCTGAATGCGCGTGTCAATGTATTCTTTTACCTTGTCACCCTTTTCATCTCCTTTTTCTCCAGGAAGATATTTCTTGAGAAACTGGGGGCGGACTTTGTCGGGCTGACGAGTACGATGCAGAACCTGCTTGGATTTCTCAATCTGGCGGAGCTGGGCATCGGAGCTTCCATCGGCTATGTGCTTTACAAACCGATTTTCGACGGAAATCGGGACAGGATAAAGGAGATTGTCTCGGTACTGGCTTATCTCTATCGTAACGTAGGACTGCTGATTTTGGGTGCGGGACTGCTTTTGGCCTGCTTCCTGCCCTATATATTCGCCGATGCCGGCATTCGCCTTGGAGTAATCTATTTTGCTTATTTTGCATTTTTGACTTCCGCTCTCATCAGTTATTTTGTTAATTATCGGCAAACCCTGCTGGGCGCCGACCAGCGCAACTATGTAGTCACTGTTTATTTTCAAACGGCCAATATCGTCAAGATTCTCCTGCAAATAGCATTGGTATGCTACGTGGGCAGTCTTTATCTGTGGATAGCCATTGAACTGACATTCGGCATTTTGTATTCGTTCATACTGAACTGGAAGATAAACCGGGTATATCCGTGGCTGAAGTGCAGTGTGTCGGAAGGCAGACTGAAATATCCGGAGAATAGGATTATTGTGCGTAAAGCCCGTCAGATGTTTGTGCATAAGCTGGCGGGAATGGGCAGAACGCAGCTTTTGCCTTTTCTGGTCTACGCATTTACTTCATTGAAACTGGTGGCGTATTACGGTAACTATATGCTGCTGCTCACCAAGCTGAATCAGTTTGTCGATAACTTTCTGGGCAGTACCGGCGCAGGGGTGGGCAGTCTGATAGCCGAGGGGGATATGAAGCGTATCCAGCAGGTATTTTGGGAGTTAAGCTCATTGCGCTTTTTGATAGCCTCGTTTCTGACGTTCGCGTTGTATCATCTGATGGACCCGTTCATTACGGTGTGGCTGGGCGAGGAGTACATACTGCCCCGTTCCGTCTTGATTGTGATTCTTACCAACTTCTTTATCAGTCAGTTCAGGGGTACGAACGACCAGTTCATTTTCGGTTACGGACTGTTTCACGACACATGGGCGCCGGTTGCCACACTGGCGATAACAGTAGCGGTGGCATTGGCAGGCGGCTATTTGTGGGGACTTCCGGGAGTATTGCTGGGAGATATAGCCAGTTCGATAACCGTTATCAGTATCTGGAAGCCTTATTTCCTTTACAAAGAGGGGTTTAAAATGTCCGTGAAGTCATATTGGAAAAATATATTCCGGTATCTGCTGCTTGCCGTTCTTTCATGGGGGCTGACGGATGCGGTACTTTGTTTCCTTCCGTTGGCGGAGCCGTCCCGGGGATATGGCATGTGGATTGTATATGCGCTGGTCTCCTCTCTGGTATTTCTGCTGATATTGTGCAGCAGCTTCTATTGCTGTTCGGCAGGGATGCGTTCGCTGGTGAAGCGTTTGCGGCGTAAATAGAATGCATACATGTGGAGTTTATTATAGTTTATCCCCATTAAACTGAAAGTTTATTCCTATTGAACCGGAAGTTTATTCCTAATAAACTATGAGTTTAATGGGGATAAACTTTTATCGGTACTGAACGAACATTCCCCGATAAGTGCCGCATAGCGTTGCCTTGGCAAGTGCGCCTTGTCCGTGCAGCAGATATACGGCCGCTTTTTTAGGAGCGGCGAGGATGCAGAGGTAGGTACAAGACAGGTATTTCCTGATACCTCGCAGATTCCGGCGGGCGAAGAGCACGCGGGAGCGCGACAGGTAGAACTCCCGCATCGGACTGCCTCGCTTCGCCGTCATGCTCTCTTTGTGGTAGACTACGGCAGTAGGTTCGTACCATAGGCGGTAACCGGCTTTCCTAAGCTGTGCAGACCAGTCCAGCTCTTCGTAAAAAAGGAAATATATTTCGCTCATGGGGCCTGCATCCTGTAGCGCCTGCCGGCTTACCATCATGGCGGCTCCGTGCAATGAGGCGGTTTCGCAGGGAGTACGGAAGCGCGGGCCGTCCTGTTGCATGAATCCGATGGATGTGTTGCGCAGTGTAAGGGAACTTAGAGGAGTGAAGCCTGCATATTGCAGGATGTCCGGACAAGCAGCGAATTTCAACATGGGCGATACGCCGCCGTTACGTTGCGGGTCGCACTCCATGCGTCGTACCAACGCATCCAGTACCGGTTCTTTGATGAGGGTGTCGTTGTTGATGAAAAAGAGATAATCTCCTCCGGCGGCTTTCAGTCCGGCATTGTTGCCGCCGGCAAATCCGTTGTTGATGTTCCGCACCACTTTGACCGGAGGAAAGGAGGCGGGGTTGTCCGATGCAGGGCTGCCTGATAAGGAGCCGTCCGGTACGAGGTTACTCCTGTATCGTTCCTGTATTTCTTCCGCTTCGGGCAGGCGCGAACCATTGTCCACAACGATGATTTCGTAGTGCGGATAGGTTTCGTGGTTGCGGAAAGAGTCTATCATTTCGCAGGTATCGCGCAACCCGTTATAGTTGACGGTGATGATGGAAACAAGCGCTTTCATGGTCTTTTCCTATTTTTTCTTCAGCCAGAATACAGCCCAGTTTCTGAAGCTTACATATTTTCCGAGCCGCAGGCGTCTGAAGCGGCAGGCGGTTTCTGTTTTTTCAAGCAGCGACATCCGGTGTCCCGCCCAGATTACATCGTTCAGGGTGTAGGACAGGTATTTGCGGATGAGCGTTTTCCATTCGGGATGTTCTTGCCCGAGTGCCTGCATTTGGGTACATACGGTGGTGTATCCCTCGATGTTGCGCATTCCGAAGCGACTGGTCATAATGGAGTGGGGACGTATCCTTCGCCCGAAGAAAGCCTCGGGAACGTAGCATGTTCTTTGTGCATTCAGATAAATCATCATAGTGAAAGAATGGTCTTCGTGGATAATGCCGGGATGAAAGCAAGTGAAGCATTTTTTCAGGAACAGGCGATTGACCATGCACAGGTAAACGGGAGTGAGGAACAGGCGGTTGCTCAGCTCATAATCCAGCATTTCCATGCCGGAATGTACGGATTCGTCTATTTTCCCTTTTCTGTCATAATTGGGAATATTCTGGCTGTCAGCCGACTCCGTCAGCGGTTTTGCATCGAAGAAGATGAAGTCCAGTTCTCTTTTCTCGCACAAATCATGGCAGCGCCGGAGGGCTTGCGTATCCAATATGTCGTCACTGTCCATAAAATACATGTACTTGCCGGTAGCATGCAGCAATCCTCGGTTGCGTGCAACGGATAATCCCTGGTTGGGCTGCGCGTACCACCGGATTCTTGCGTCGCGTTTCGCGTATTCTTCGATGATGCCGCGGCTTCCGTCGGTAGAGCCGTCGTCGATAAGGATTATCTCCAGTTCTTTCAGGGTCTGGCCGCAAATGCTGTCCAGCGCCTTGCGCAGGTAGGCAGCCGTGTTGTATATGGGGATGATAACGGAAACTTCGGGCATGGTATTTTACTTTTTTTATTCGGACAATCTGTTCATACACTTTTCATCTGTTCTTCCCAAGAAAGGTGTCGGATGGAATCTCTTATTTCCCGAGGCGTCACGGTCATGTGCTGGAAGAACTCTATCAGGGCGGGGATGCTGACGGGACTTTCGTCGGCGGGCACTTTCAGCGTGTAGGGCATGCGGTCGAAATCATCGTCCGTTTCGGAGTAGACGAAGCCGAACCCACGCGCCGCATATTCCCTGTTTTTCAGGGTCTTGATGTTGTATATGCCGCTGCGATGCCGTGCCAGACTGCCTATGGCAAAGTCTGCCCGGTTGAAAAGCGCGTCCAACTCCTCGCCATGCTTTGCTCCGTACAGGGTGACGAACGGCTGCAAGCAGTACCGGCGGATGAGTGTTGCAATGTCTTTCTCTTCCCGCCTGCCGCTCGGTTTGCCTATCAGATGGAAATAGACTTTATATTCGGGGTTGTTGCCGTAATATGCTCCCAGGCCTTTCAGCAACCGGTCGAAACCATGCCAGAAGTGGATTTCGGCAGCTCCTATCAGGTGGAGTTCCTTGCTCGTGCCGTGCCGGGGAGAGCGCAGGGGGATGCGGGCGAAATCTATTCCGTTGGATATGCGGATGGTGGGGCGACCGAATATCCGGTCATCGCTGGAGAAGGTTACAATGAAATCGACGTACCTGCAGAACGCATGGCGGAACAGCTTGTCCGTGTACAACTGTACTTTCTCCATGCCGGAAGAATATTCGTGGTCATAGGGATATGTGGGTATCTCCAGCAGCACTCTTACACCCTGCTTTTTCAGCATCCTCACGAAGTGTATGGTAAAGGGGTTGGCGTTGTGATAGGAGCGGATATATACGCATTGTATGCCTTCCCGGCGAACGTATTGCAGGATAGGGGCGAACGACAGCCGTTTTTTTATTTTGGCGGGTATTCCTTTGCCCAAATCGGCAAGCACATCTTCGTCTATCATCCACTTCCGGCTGCCGTCGTTGCCAACCTCGTAGTGGCAGGTGCGTACATCTGTCCCGCATAGCCTGAGGGCGTCCGCCTGGTATCTGATTTTCTTACTGATACCGTTGTATTCCTGAAATCCGTAAAAGACAAGAAAAAGGGTTTTCATGGGCGGAGGTCATTTATATGTCGAGTGATTGATATACCTGAATCAGCTCATCGGCTGTCTTTTTCCACGAGAATTGCCGGGCGCGCAGCAGTCCGTATTCCCGTTGCTGCCGATAGAGCGCGTCTTCATTTTCGAGACGCAGCACTGCACCGGCTATTTCTTCCGGTTGGCGGGGATCTGCGGCAAGTATGTCCGGACCGCCTATTTCGGGCATGGAAGAGGTGTTTCCCGTAATGACGGGAGTGCCGCAAGCCATAGCTTCCACCAGAGGGATGCCGAAACTCTCGCGCAGCGAGGGGTAGAGGAAAGCGAATGCTGCATTGTACAGCGTGGCGAGGTCGGCGTTGTGGATATAGCCGGGATAGAATAGGTGCCGTTTCAGGCGGTTACTGATGTTTTCCTGTTGCAGCAGCCTGTCTATATAGGTTTCGTTGAGGTCTGCGATGAGCAGCGGACGCCTTACGGACGATTTTTCCAGATAAAGGCTGTAGGCTTTCAGCACCCGCGCCGTATTCTTTTTAGGGTCCGTGTTTCCCAGGAAGAACAGGAAGTCTTTTTGGGGGATGTAGCGGTTTACTGTCTGCATGTCTATGTCGTCCATCGGACGGAAATGTCTGTTGTAGCCGTTGTAAATGGTTGTGATACGGTCGGCGGGAATGTTCAGGGCTTCGCGGATGCGGTTGCGTTCGAAGTGCGAAACGGTAATGATTTTCCGGCATTTCTTCAGAATCCGTGGTACGGTGAGGCGGCGGTAGTGCCGGCCCATTTCCTGATAAAGCGAGGGACTGCGCTGTTGGCGGGGTTCCAGATAGATGATGTCGTGGAGTGTCAGCACCAGCGGAACCGGACAGCAGAGCGGGGCTGTGTTGGACGTGCAATGCAGCAGGTCCGCCCCTAAACGTTTCACCGCCAGCGGCAGGGCTATCTGTTCCCAAAGCGGGTAGGTGGGACACGCCACTTCCACAATGGAGAGGTTGGCAGATTCTTCCAGGCAATGGTCTTTGCCCGGAGCCACGATAATGTAGTATTCATTGCCGTCGTTCCGTTTCTGCAATTCGCGGATGGTTTCCAGTGCTACGAAATCCATGCCGTGCTTGTCGGGACGGAAAATCCGTTGGGCTTCTATGGCTATCTTCATGCTGTGTACTCCTTATTTCTTTTTATAGAAGAACCGTTTTATATGGCTGAATACGGCTGTAAACATAAGTACCGGGAGCGCCCAGATGGCTTTGCGGAGACGGCGGCTGACTTCTCCTTCGGGCAGTGCCATGAGGAAGGTGAGGATAAGCGTTGCAAGCAGTACGTACCACTTGGGAGCCCAGGTCCAGTTCAGCAGGGTGATGCCTGCCGTGCATAGCAGAATTAGTGCGATAAGCAGGAAACGGGAAGGCATCAGCCACTGAAAAAGTTTGAGGGCATAGTCCCATTCACCTTTCAGCAATACCAGCGGGAGATACTTCAATGCAAAGAATGTGCTGGTATATTGCGAACGGATCCAACTGATGCGTTGCGTCTGGTAGCCGTCTGCATTATCTTCTTTCTTGCTGTAACATACCACTTCCGCCAGATATTCGGTGTAGATGTTCTGTTCCAGCAGTACGGTTTCCATCGCCTTGCTTATATCGGAGCCTTTCAGCTTGGGAGCACGTTCATGGAACATGGCGAAATCGAATGCCATTGCCGAACCTATGAGAGCCGAGGAAAAGCCCATGCGGGTATGTGCCAGACGGAAAAGATTGTTGTTGATTTCTTCGCTGGTGGCATTGAGAACAGCGATGCTGGTATTCAGGTTCTCCGCTATGCGGTGTGCCTGGATGGAATCGCAACCGGAGTAGTAGGCGTTGTTGAACATGCTGAGGGCGTTCGGCACGATATGGTTATCGGAATTGAAGATGACAATCAGGTCGTATTCGTCGGGAGCGTAGCGTTCCATAACCTGCTGGATGGCGTAGACTTTGGTGCAGTATTCCTTGTCGGGCACTACGATGTTTACGGGCATTTGCAGCAGGGTGACAAGGTCCTCTTCGGGCAGTTGGGTGGCTGCTACGGCAACGTCGTATTTGTCGCGCGGGTATTGCTGGGTGTCCAGAAAGCGGTTGACGGATTCAATTACTTCTTTCCCGTTGCGCAATACGGTAAAAAGCACTAAGAAACGGTGCTGTACGGCTGCCGCCGGATAAGGGTTCTTGTACTTTCCGAGCGAGAAGAGTGCGCAGAGAAACAGGTAGGCTACCGGAATAGCCAGCAGCAGGAATAGGACGGAATCTGTCATTTGTAGCGCATTGTTGCTCTCATCCATCCACCAGTCTATGCTGAATATGTTAAAAATGTTGGACATCATAGCATCGAATCTTTTTTAGTTGTGGTTAATAATGCCTGCTGTTTTTCAATCGTCAGACGTTCGTCTATATATTTTCCGTTCATCAGTATGCCCAGGAACATAATCATCATAATGCCGGTGGGGAACTGGGTGAAGAATGCGTTCCCGTAGGCGCTGAGCATCATGCCGAATATGCCGCAGGCAAGTGCGGTGAGCAGGTGGCGCAGCTCGTCATTCCTTATTTTGAACATGATGCAGTAGCATCCCCATAGCAGGCTGCCCGCATAAATCAGCAGGTAAAGGAGAATGCCCACAACGCCCGTTTCCGTCCATATCTTGACGTAGGTGGAGTCATTGGGAATGGTGGTTGTCAGCCTGCTTCCGAATCTCCGGGCTTCCACACCGCCCAGGCCGATCCCCTCGCCGAACGGTTTGTTTCTGAGATACTCCGCCAGCTTTTTTTGGTTCTGCTTTCTTACCAGATAGGACGCGTCTTTATTGGGACGGAATGCCGTGCGCATGCGCCGTATCATGTAGTTGCTTTCTCCCACGTATGTAAATGCGAAGAAAACATAGATGCAAATTCCTCCCACTGCGGCAGCACTCATCAGTTTGATGTTCTTGCTGATAAGCGCAAAAAGCAGCAGACTGCCCAGGGGTACTACGATAGCTCCTCGGGTACCTGTAATGAACATGGAGTATAATGAGAGTGCGGAGATGGAGAAATAATATACTTTCAGGCTGGACTTCTTGCTGAACAAACCGGCAATACCGAACAACGCGCAGGTGAATCCCATGTTGGAACCGTAATTCCCCGCATCGGTAAAGATGGAGAAGTAGCGGGTGATTTGGGGCAGCAAGTGTGTCTTGTACATGCCGCTTTCCATCATGGCATTGTATTCGACGGCGTCGAAACCGATGAATTTCTGACAAAGGCCTTTCAGTATGGCGATGAGCGTAAGTATGGAAAACAGGAATATCAGCCGGCTGATTTGCTTATAGGATGTTGCCAGCAACACCGTGATTAGGGACACGAGAAACGTATTGTAAATGAATCCCCTGGAATAAATCCATGCTTCCAGGGACGCGGTGGGGTTGACGACTTCCATAAGGCAGTACACTGCCAGTACGGCACCTCCTATGGTGAGGATGTTGACGGCCCGTTTCCAGGGAAAACGGTAGTGCAGCGCCGTCTGGATGATGACGATGAGGAGCACGCTCCACCAGATGATGTCCGACAGTACGCTGAGTCCGTCCTGCCGGCTGTAACGCGCCAATGGGGTGAAGAAATAATTAAAAATGAATAGCAGGAATAGGAAGCGTTCCGGTTTGCGAAGGTGCAAAATCAGAATGCACAAGAGGGCGGGCAGTGCCGCCACCAGTCCTGCTATCGCTAAATTTTGCTTCAAAGTAGCTGCGACGATACATCCTAAACCGATGCAGAGTATGGCAAAGGTTAAGGCGGGAGATGATATGTAACTTCGCTTGATACTCATTTTACAGCGGCTTTTTTAGCGGTCAGCCCCAGTTGGGACAATCGGCTGACGAAGCTGTGGAGAGGTGTCTTGGGCGGTAATTCGCCGGTGAACGATTCCACGACTTCACGGTCGGCATTGTTGAGATAAAGCGATAACGGAGTGTCACCCAGCATTTCTTTAATGGATTTCAGGTTGATATCATCGTTTTTGCCCCATAAACGGCAGGCGTTGGCTATGAGCAGGTTAACATCGGCTTGTTTCAGTACGGTCAAAGGCAGGCTGGCAGTGCTTATGGACGGGTATTCCACAAGAATGATGTCCGGTATCTGCTCGGCGGAGTTCAGTTGCCAGAAATCGGATAGTTGCTGTGCCCGGACGTATTTCTGGTCGTTGGTCTCAAAATCGACATCGTGCTTTACGATACGGGTGCGAAGTCCCACGGAAGCCCAATGATCGGCAAAATATTTGGCCAGAAAACTTTTACCTTCCCGCTCTTCCATACTGAGCAGGTTGATGACGGTAGGGCGTCCTGTTGCCAGATACCTGTCGAGCTGATGGCAGGAATAGGCGGCGGCACGGCGGTTGCATGCTTTCAGGAACCCTCGGAACTTCAGGTTGCTGATACCGTTGAATGCGGCGATGACGGGCAGGCCGCTAAGGCGGTGACTGCGTTCGGCATCCCGTAGCGTTCGGTCTGTCAGTTCAATGATGAGGAAGTAGAAAGTAATGAATATCAAACTGGCAATCAGAGCAGCCACGACGTAGAGCAGGCGCTTACGGCCGTTGTCGGTAAGCGGGAACTCGGGCGGAGCGATGATTTGCAGGTTGGCAGTGGTCATTTTTATGTTCTGCAGGCGGAGCCGCGCTTCGGACAGTCCGCGGAGCTGTTCACGGTAGGTGTCTTCGGCTATGCCGATGGCACGTTCCTTACGCTTTACTTGAGTACCCACAGGAGCAAATTCCCGATATTGGTTCAGGATGTCGTTCCGGCGTTCGTGAAGGACTTTCAGTTCGGCCTTTGTCTTTGCCTCGTTGATACATGCCATCAGCCATTCTGTTACCATATTATCGATACCGACACCTTCTTTGGTGAAATTGTATTCGTTGAGGTTGTCGGAAATGTGGCTGATTCTGTCTTCCGAGCTTTGCAAATCGGTTTTGTTCCGTTGCAACTGTTCATTGTCTTTTAGCTCCGTATCCGTTGAAAAGATTTCCTGCTCCAGGATATTCTGGTTCAGTTCCGTAACTTTTTCAAGTTCTTTGAGCAGCTTCGTGTTATCGCGTATAATCTTGGCGCGGATGTCCATTTTATCTTCCAGCATCCGACGGAGAGCCACGGCGCTTTTGTAGGTTCGTTGGGCAAGTTCCTCACGGTCGTCCAGATTGTATTTGGTTACCGCCAGCTCTTTACTCTGATTGTCGTAGTTGATTACCGAATGCTCTACATTATAGTGCATCAGGTTGTCTTCTTCTTTGTTGAGGTTGATTTTGGCAAGTCTTACTTGCTCCTCAAAGTAAGCGATGGCACTGTTCGTGGCACTGAAACGGAGTATTTCGTATGCTTTGATAAGCTCGTCCTCCAAAATCTTGATGGTGTTTTGGGTGATACCCGGGTCGGGACTTGTATAGGTAAAGCTTATCAGGTCACTTGTGCCCAGACGTTTCACGGTTATCTGCTCGAGTGCGTGGAAACTGTAAAACTCCGTAGGACGGCTGAACATGGAGTATACAAAGTTGGCGGCACTTTCCTGACGGTATTTTTGCAGGTTCCCGACGGTTTTGTCCAATGAGGAACGGTCTACCAAAGCCAGCACTTCTTTGGGGGTATGCTGCAGGAGTTGGCGGTAGTGTTTTGCCTGGATGTACATATTATCCTGCCACTCCTCGCCATATACAAGGTTCGTGGCAAGCAAGCGGAGAGAGACCTTCTCCAATGTGCTTTTGGACTTGGCTATGTTGATGAGATTG